>ERZ511473.695-NODE-695-length-44626-cov-3.898000_pt1 | contig 44626 bp, 36 predicted proteins | sample MGYA00374947_ERZ511473 | MGnify/ENA primary metagenome ERZ511473 (study PRJEB26303, sample SAMN06343854) | sediment metagenome | isolation source: hot spring sediment | place: Canada: British Columbia | collected 2012-09-26 ... | reverse complement strand
CAGATGGCGGCCCTGGCGGCGGCCCGCCGCCGGCTGGCCGAGGTGGAGGCCACCACCGCCACAGACCAGGCCAATCTCCGCGCTGAGGCCGCCCAGATAGAGGCCCGCCTGAAAACGCTGGCCGATGAACGCGAACTGCGCCTGATGGGCATCAGCGCCGCTGACCTGGCGGTCTATGAAGCCCTGCGAGAGCGCAAGCGCGGGCAGGCGGTGGCGCGCATTGAGGACGGCGCCTGCAGCGCTTGCGGCGACGCTCTCCCCTCCAGCCGCTTACAGCAGGCTCGCCAGTCGGAAGCCCTGGTCACCTGCGCCAACTGCGACCGCATCCTGTACGCGCCGTAAATGAGCGTTCAGCTTATTGCTTCATCGCCACGATCACCCGCTTGAGCCCCGGCGGCGACCCGTCTCCGCTTTTTTAGCGCGTTATCAAGGGGGATCACCAGCAGGTTGCCGCCAATGACCTGCGAGCCACGCTGGTCCCACAGGGTCAACTGCGCCGAGATCATGGAGTCCTGGTTAATGCGAGCCTCAAAGCGTTTTTCTAACCGATCTTTAATGTTCTTTTGGGGAAAATGTACTAAAATATAGTAAATTCTCCCTAGCCTACCTCCTACGTTGGAGGGTAGTGTAGACTCAAGGCAAATGCTCTCGAAGAGACAGATGGAGTCTGCCAAAGAAAGGAGGGTGGCCATGGCGGAACTGAACGGACTGGACCTGGATCAGATGCGCCAACTGATTGAGCAGGTGCGAAATGATCCCACAATCGCTCAGCCTCTGAATACCTGGAAGGCCCGTGTGCGCTGGCTAAGCGGATTTCGCGGCCAGGCATTCATTCGCGATCACACTTTTGTTATTGATGAACCGGCGGATCTAGTGGGCAAGGATACCGCCCCTAACGCTGTGGAGTACGTCCTGGGGGCACTGGGGGCCTGCCTCACCGTTGGCTTTATCCTTAACGCCACCAAGCGCGGAATCGCCATTCGCAATTTTGAGATTGCCCTTCAAGGCACCATCGACAATATCTCGACGTTCCTGGGCCTGAGCCAGCAGGGGCATCCCGGCTACCGAGAGATCTCCGCCGAGGCCTATGTGGATGCCGATGCTGACGAGGCCATCCTGCGCGAAATCTGGCAGGAGACAGTGACCACTTCCCCGGTGGGGAACACCCTGGCCCGACAGGTGACCTTGCATCCCCGCTTGGTCCGGACGTAGAGGTGTCACGATGGCCGAACTCCCCTTGTTCCCAACCACAGTGGTGGGCAGTTGGCCCCGCCCTCCCTGGCTTCTGGAGGCCCTTCGAAAGCGTCAGGCTGGCCTTCTCTCTTACCGAGAGTTCCAGGAGGTGGCTGACCGGGCCGTGTTAGAGGCTCTGCGGTACCAGGAGGAGGCGGGGATTGATATCGTCAGCGACGGCGAGCAGCGGCGAGACAACTTCTACTCCTTCGTGGCTGAAAAGCTTGAAGGGGTCCGGCTCATGACGCTGGCCGAGATGCTGGACTACGCCGAGGACAAAACCTTCTTGGACCAAACCCTTCGTCAGCTTGACGCGCCCTCTTACGCTATCAAGAATCCCACGGTGGTGGACCGTATTCGGCCCCAAATGCCGCTCGCCTTAGATGAGGCACAGTTTCTCTTGAAGCACACCCGGGCGCCCGTGAAGGTGCCCTTACCCGGTCCTTACCTGCTCACCCGGTCTATGTGGGTGAAAGGCATCTCGGACCGAGTCTACCCCAGCCAGGAGGATCTCGCTAAAGATGTGGTGGCCGTGCTGCGGGAAGAGATTCTGCGTCTGCGCGATGCCGGCGTGTTTTTCGTCCAGCTTGATGAACCGGTACTGACAGAGGTGGCCTTTCGGCCGCCGGTACAGGTGCGAACTTTCATGTGCGCCTCCCTGGCCGCCGCTACCACTGAGAGCCCCGCCCGGGAACTGGCGTGGGCCACCAAGCTCATCAACCAGGTGGTGCAAGGCATCCAGGGCATCAAGCTGGGCATCCATATCTGCCGAGGCAACTGGACGACTGACGAGGGCGTCCTGTTGGCGGGAGACTACCGCCCCCTGCTGGACTTCCTGGTGGCGATGAAAGTAGATCAATGGGTGCTAGAGCTAGCCACTCCCCGGGCAGGCGAACTGACGGCCTTCGCCCCCTACCAGCGCGTCAAAGAGGTGGGGATGGGAGTGGTAAACCCTCGTAGTGCTGAGGTAGAGGCTCCTGAGGCTATTGTGGCCCGGGTGTGGGAAGCCTTGGATTACTTTGACCCTTCACAGGTGTATCTTAACCCCGACTGCGGCTTCGGCACATTTGCCGAGCGGCCGGTCAACACGCCGGAGAGAGCTTTCCGCAAGCTTCAGGCTATGGTTGAAGCGACTCGCCGTTTACGCCGCAGGTTCGGCGCTGTGACAACAGCCATGGCGCGCGCTCAAGCACCGGTATCTCCAGGGGAAGTCCTGCCGGAGGAAGCGGCTAGGCTGGTGCGGGAGGAAGGAGCAGTCCTGCTAGATGTCCGCGAGCCCTGGGAACGGGAGTTAGTGCGTATTCCCGGGGCGTCCGCCATTCCCAAGGACGAAGTGCCAGCGCGCGTGGTAGAGATCCCCGCTGATTGTCCCGTAGTGGTCTATTGCACTGTAGGAGAACGCAGCGCCGAGGTGGCCAATTGGTTGCGCGCACAAGGGTATCCCAGGGCTGTGAACCTCGCCGGGGGCATTGTCGCCTGGATGATCGCACGCCTACCGGTTGAGCCTTAAGGCGTTCCGGGCAGGCCCCTGTGCCTGCCCCTACTTTTCCGTTGCCGCCACCAACGCCTCCAGGTCGCGCTGCAGCGCGGCCTGCTCCGCGCCGTAGCAGGCCCAATCCCCCGCCCGCAGACACGCCTGCGCCCGGTCGTAGTGCGCCTGGGCGGAGCGGGCCAGCGCAGCCACGTCGTTGGCTGCCGGAGTCGGGCCGGGTTCGGGCGTGGGGGGCGGGCCGCTGGCCAGGCCGAAGATGCGCTCCAGCCCGGCCCGCAGGGAGGTCTCCATGACAATGTGATCGCGGTAGGCTACGATCACCCGCTGGAGTTCCGGCAGGCGGCTGGTCTCGGCCTGCAGGAAGATGGGCTTGACGTAGATCAGCGCGTTATCAATGGGGATCACCAGCAGGTTGCCGCCAATGACCTGCGAGCCGCGCTGGTCCCATAGGGTCAACTGCGCCGAGATCGTGGGGTCCTGGTTGATGCGCGACTCAATCTGCATCGGGCCGTACACCAACTCCTGCTTGGAGAACTTATACACCCCAAGCTGGCCGTAGTTTGGGCCGCCGCTGTGAGCATACAGCCAGGCGATCATGTTGTCGCGGTTCATGGGCGTATAGGGGACGATCAGCAGAAACTCCGGTGTGCTGCGGTCCGGCAGGCGCATGACGACATAATACGGCTCTATCTGCTGGCGCTGGCTGCCGTGCAGTTCATAGGCCAGCGTCCACAGGTCCTCCTTGTTGTAGAACACCTGAGGGTCACGCATATGGAACGTGCCGAACATGTGCGCCTGGATGCGGAACAGGCCCTCCGGGTAGCGGAGGCGTTCGGCCAGGCTGGGGGGCATCTCCTCCAACGGGCGGAACAGGTCAGGGAAGACACGCGCCCAGGTGCGGATCAGCGGGTCGGTGGGATCGGCGATGTAGAAGCGCATGCTCCCGTCGTAGGCGTCAATGCTGATCTTGACTGCATTGCGGATGTAGTTGGTGTTCTCGTCGTAGAATTCGGCGTAGGGATAGCGCGCCGTGAAGGTGTAGGCATCGTAAATCCAGTACAGCTTGCCGTCGGCCACCGCCAGGTAAGGGTCAGGGTCGTAGCGCAGGAAGGGGGCCACCGTCTGGACGCGCTCGGTGATCTGGCGGTGGAACAGGATGCGGCTCTCAGGCGTGATGGAGGGGCTGAGCAGGATGGGGCTGGAGCCGAAGCGGATGAAGAAGGCCAGCCGCCGCCAGAAGCTGCTCAGCGGCACCCCGCTGGTCCCCTGGAAGCGGGTGTACACGTTCTCCTCCCCCATCGGGTAGTCAAACTCCTCCGTCTGGGTGTTGACGATGACGTAGTTGGTCGTCTCCTCGCCGTAATAAATCTCCGGTCGGCTGACGGCCAATTCTGGGACGCTGCTCTGCGGGGGGATGTCCTTGACCAGGAAGACGGGCAGGCCCTCGGCGCCGACCTGGTTGACCGGATTGGCCACGTAGCCGTAGCCATGCGTGTACACCAGGTGCTGGTTGACCCAGGTGCGCGCCTCCTCGTTGAGCTGCTCCACGTTCATCTCCCGCGCCGAGAGCATCAGGCCGCGCAACTCCCCTTCAAGGGTATAGGCGGCCACATCTACATCGTAGAAGTCATAATAGGGGCGGATCTCCTGAAGCTGGGCGTACGTCGCCAGGAGGGGGCGGTAGTCCCAGACGCGCACGTTGCTGAGCGTGGCTTGGTGTTTCTCCAGATCGGCGGGGCTGAGCGTGCCCTGCCCGGAATACTGGAACTCCTGGATGGCGTCCAGGTTGTAGGCGGCGCGCGTCCCGGCGATAGCGCGTTCAATATAGGGCCGCTCCAGGACGAGTTCGTTGGGGCGGACCTGGAATTGCTGCACCAACGGGGGGACCAGGTTGGCCAGGACCAGCGTGATCAGCCACAGCCCCAGCCCTGTCCATGCGAAGCCCGCTCGCCGCGACCAGCCAGCAGCCAGGAGGAGCACCGCCGCCGCCCCCACGACCACTGCCAGTATAGTCAGCGCCGGTAAGCGCACGGTGATGTCGGTGAAGCCGGGGCCGGCGGCTGCAGCGCGGGCGGTGGTGAGCAACTCGTAGCGCTGCACCAGGTAGTCGGCGGACTTGACCAGCAGCCAGAGCGCGCCCAGGACGCTCAGGTGCATCAGCGCCCGCGGACTATACACGCGCAATTCCGCCCGAAGCTGGCCGCCGCCGTACACCAGGGCCGCGCCGATGAGCGCCAGCCCCAAGGCCCACAATAGCCCATTGATGAGCGTGCGATACACGGGCAGCGCAAACACGTAGAAGCCCACATCCTGGCCGAAGACCGGGTCGCTCACGCTAAAGGGCACGGCATTGGCAAAGCGCAGGAACAGGCTCCAACGGGCCGCAGCGACCAGGCCAAACACCAGGCCGAGCAACCCGGCAGCCAGCCAGATGGCGAACGTGGTGGCGCGGTCGGCCAGTTCAATCACCTGGCGGCTGCGACCACTGCGCAGGTACACCGCGAAGGGGCTGCTCGTCAGCCGCCGCGCCAGCACCAGGTTCAGCCCGATAAGCGCGAATGTGACCAGGCCAGCGATCAGGAACAGGCCGAACTGCGCTGTCAGGCGTGTGCGGAACACGCTCAGATAGCCCACGCTCTCAAACCACAGCCATTCGGTGTAAAACCCCGGCCAGGCCGCTACCAGGATCAGCAGGGCCGGCAGGGCCAGTGCGATGAGGACGCCACGACGTGCGCGCATGAGACCTCCTTCTATTGCCCTCCAGTTTACCGCCATATTCAGGGATTGCCAAGACATTCCTCTGACAGTAAGCTGACATCCGCTTCCCCTCTCACCGGGCTTGACAAACTGGGGATTCTCAGGCATAATCAGGCCCGTCATAACGTAAAGGCGATGACGGAGAGGAGTAAGCGGGTGGAGGCCGCCAGGGAGGCCGGGTCGCGGACTGGGAGCCCGGCTCGGAGGAAGCCCGCCGAAGTTCGCTCCTGAGCTGACAGGTGAAATCGGACGGACGAGGGAAGACGAAGGGGGAGCCCTCCGTCCTTGAGAGTAGCCTGCTCCGGCGGCCCGCCGTTAACCGGGCAGCCAATCGCCGCGAGGCCGTTGGCAAATGAGAGGGTCGGCATCGCCGACCAAGAAGGGTGGTACCGCGGGAGCTTGCGCTCTCGTCCCTTGCAGGGCGAGAGCGCGTTTGTTTTAGCCACGCTGGAGGTGAACATGGTCAGTCAACTGGATCTCTTGGATCAAATTGAACAGGAGGCGCTGGCCCGCCTGGCCGAGGCCACCGACGCGGCGGCGCTGGAGGCCTGGCGCGTGGCCCACCTGGGCAAGAAAAGCCCGCTGATGACCATCCTGGGCGACCTGGGCAAGCTGCCCAAGGAGGAGCGCCCGGCAGTGGGGCGGCGCGGCAACGAGGTCAAACAGAGGCTGGAGGCGGCCTATACCCAGCGCGCTGAGGCCATCCGCCAGGCCGAACTGGAACGCTCGCTGCGGGCCGCGCCCCTGGACGTCACCCTGCCTGGACGCCCGGTCCCGATGGGGCGGTTGCACCCGGTGACGCAGACGCTGCGGGAGATTTACGCGGTCTGCGCCGAGATGGGCTTCCAGGTCTACCGCACCCGCGACGTAGAGACCGACGAGATGAACTTCCAACTGCTCAACATGCCGCCGTATCACCCGGCCCGCGACCTGTGGGACACGTTCTACACCACCACACCCGGTGTGATCCTGCGCACGCACACCTCGCCCGGTCAGATCCGCGTCATGCGCGAATACTGCCCCCAGCCCATCCGCGTCATCCTGCCGGGGATGTGCTATCGCTATGAGCAGATCAGCGCCCGCTCTGAGATCCAGTTCTACCAGGTGGAAGGGCTGGCCGTAGGCAAGCACATCACCATGACCGACCTGAAGGGGACGCTGGTGGAGTTTGCCCGGCGCATGTTCGGCGCGGACCTGCGCTACCGCTTCCGTTGCAGCCACTTCCCCTTCACCGAGCCGAGTGTGGAGATGGACATTGAGTGCGTGATTTGCGGCGGCAAAGGTTGCGCGGTGTGCAAGCGCAGCGGCTGGCTGGAAATCCTGGGCGCGGGCATGGTGCACCCGGTGGTGTTGCGCAACGGCGGCTACGACCCGGCCATCTACAGCGGCTACGCCTGGGGGATGGGCCCCCAGCGTATCACCATGCTCCGCCACCAGATCAGCGACATCCGCTACTTCTGGGAGAATGATTTGAGATTCCTGGAGCAGTTCTGACGACAAAGGACGAAGGCTCATCCGTCCTCCGTCCTCAAGGGGAGATGCGACAATGAAGGTGCCGATAAGCTGGCTGAAAGACTACGTGGACATCACGCTGCCGGTGGAAGAACTGGCCGAGCGCCTGACGCTGGCCGGGTTGGAGGTGGCCGGGATGGAGCGCATCGGCGTGGCGGGCGCAGAGCTGCCCTGGGACCGCGAGAAGATCGTGGTCGGCCAGGTGCTAGAGGTCAAACCGCACCCCAACGCCGACCGGCTGACGCTGGCAGTGGTGGACTATGGGCGGGGGGCGCCTTACACGGTTGTCACAGGCGCACCGAACCTCAAGGTGGGCGACCGCGGCCAGAAGGTGGCCTTCGCCCTGGAGGGCGCGGTCCTGTACGACGGCCACCAGCCGGGCCGCGTCCGCATGACGCTCAAGGGGCGCACCATTCGCGGCATCTACAATGATGCGATGGTCCTCTCCGAGAAGGAACTCGGCCTGTCCGATGACCATGAGGGCGTGCTCATCCTGCCCGACGATGCGCCGGTGGGCGTGCCCCTGGCCGACTACCTGGGCGACGTGATCCTGGACCTGGATTTGACGCCCAACCTGGCCCGCTGCTTCTCGCTGATCGGCGTCGCCCGCGAGGTCGCGGCCTTGACCGGCGCGACGCTCCGCTATCCCTCCAGCGAGATGCTGGCCGAAGGCGCGCCCATCGCCGGGCAGGTGGACATCCTGATTGAGGACCCCACGCTTTGCCCGCGTTACTCGGCCACGCTGATCCGGGACGTGCGCATCGGCCCGTCGCCCGGCTGGATGCAGCAGCGCCTGCGCCGCGCCGGGATGCGGCCCATCAATAACATCGTGGACATCACCAACTATGTCATGCTGGAGTGGGGCCAGCCGCTGCACGCCTTTGATTATGACCGGCTGGTGGCGCGTGCCGGTGGACAACGCCCCACCATCATTGTCCGCCGCGCCCGCCCCGGCGAGACGCTCCAGACCTTGGACGGTGTTATGCGTTCGTTGGCCCCGGACGACTTGGTCATCGCGGATACTGCCGGGCCGATTGCCATCGCGGGCGTGATGGGGGGCGCGGAGACCGAGGTCACCGAGGACACGCGCCACATCCTGCTGGAGTCGGCCAACTTCAATTTCATCAGCATCCGCCGCACCAGCGCCGCCCAGCGCATCCCCAGCGAAGCCGCCGCCCGCTTCGGGCGCGGCGTGCACCCCGCGCTGACCCGCCCGGCGGTGCAACGGGCCAGCGAACTGATGCGCACGCTGGCCGGGGGCACGATCGCCCAGGGTGTGGCCGACGCCTATCCCGCGCCGCCACCGCCCGTAGTGATTGACCTGTGGCCCAACGAGGTGGAACGCATCCTGGGGATGCACATCCCCCTGGAGGAAATCGTGCGCATCCTGCGCGCCCTGGAATTCGGCTGTCACGTGTTCGGCCAGGAAGAAGAGATCGGCCTGGACGAGCATGAGGCCCCGCCGGTCCCGGCCCTGAACCCCCTGATCCGCGTCACCGTGCCGGAGCATCGGCTGGACGTCAGCGGGCCACACGATCTCATTGAGGAGATCGCCCGCATCTACGGCTACGACCGTATCCCGCTGACGCTGATGGCCGATGAACTGCCGCCGCAGCGCACCAACTGGGCACTGGTGACCGAGGAGCGCACCCGCGACATCCTGGTCCAGGCCGGCCTGCAGGAAGTCATCACCTATGCGCTGACCACGCCGGAGCGCGAGGCGCTGCTGGTGGCGGGGGGCGAAGCGCGGACGACGGGCTATCCGGTATTATCTATTGCCGGGCCGTATGTGCGCATCGCCAACCCCATCAGCGCCGAGCGCACCGTTATGCGCCACACGCTCCTGGTCGGCCTGCTGGATGTGCTCGCCAGAAACCTGCGCCATCATGACCGGGTGGCCCTGTTTGAGATCGGCCCGGTCTTCCTGTATCCTGAGGGGATCACAGAGGGCACAGGGGACGCCGAAGCTGCCCTGCCCGCCGAGCCGCGCCGCCTGGGGATTGTGCTCAGCGGGTTGGCCGGGCCGGCCTCCTGGTCAGAAGGCGGTGTGCCGGGGCCGCAGCGGCGCGCCGACTTCTACGACTTGAAGGGTATCGTGGAGGCGCTTGTCGCCGGGCTGCACCTGCCAGAGGCGACCTATGCCCCAGCCGGGCATCCCACTTTCCATCCGGGCCGCGCCGCCACGCTCAGCGTGGCCGGGGAGGTGGTGGGCCTGCTGGGCGAACTGCATCCTCTGGTACGGGAGGCGTTTGACCTGCCGGATCAGGCGGTGCTGGCCGCTGAACTGGACCTGGAGCGGCTGCTGGCGCATGTCCCAGAGCGCTACGCCGTCCGCGACGTGCCGCGCTACCCGCCGGTCACCGAGGACCTGGCCATTGTGGTGGACGAGGCCACCCCAGCGGCGCGGGTGCGCCAAGTCATCACGAGCGCCGGCGGCGAGTTGCTGCGCCGGGCCGAGTTGTTTGACCTGTATCGGGGCGGTGCCGTCCCGCCGGGGAAGAAGAGCCTGGCCTATCGCCTGACCTATCAGGCCGAGGACCGCACGCTCACCGACGCGGAGGTGGCGGCCATCCGCGCCCGCATCGTGAAGCGGCTAGCGCAAGAACTCAACGCCAGCCTGCGCTGAGATGTGCGGTTGAGGGATCGTCAGCGACCATCTCTATCCAGGCGCCATGGCTGCGGGCCGGGTCCAGCCTGCCTGATCTGGCCACATCACGGGCGTGCAGCCACAAGGCAAAAGGCCCTTCGCCACGCTGGGCCAGGTGATTATGGAGAGGGCTTCCGCCTGAAGCCGGAGTGACCAGGGCAATGACGGCGGAGGGGAGCATAAAGTGTGCGCCCTGGGCATCCGGTACGGGCAACGCCGGCCCGGGCCGGGGTTCAACGCCCAGCAGGCTGCGATAGCCCTCCACATAGCGGCCCAGGTCGCTCACGGCGACCGCCAGGCCCGCCACGCCGGTCACACTGTTCGCATGGCGCCGGACCTCGCCTTGAGGCACACGCAGCGCGCGCGGGGTGACGTCGGCGCAGAGGAAAGGAAGGGCCGGCGCCTGGGGGATGCCAAGTTGCCAGGCCACTCGCTGCCCATCGGGCCGCACCCGGCTGCCGGGGAATGGCCCTTCCAGTGCCAGCCCGCGCCCGGCGGCGGTGGCTATTGTCCCCTGGATGTCCTCAGGCAGAAGCGCGAAGTCTACCAGCCCTTCGCCCGCCGCCTGGCGCTGGCGGAAGCGGCGCTCCAACGGTGAGGGCTGCTCGGTGGGGAGCGGCGGGCGCTGGAAGGCCAATAGCTCCAGGTAGCTATCATCGGCGAAGGCGATCAGCGCGTTATGCGATGCGCCCCCCTGATGCTCCCCGCCGGGGACAACGGTGAACCCCAGGGCGGTATAGTCGTCTATGGCCGTAGCGAGATCGCGGACGAGGATGACAATGTGATCCAGGGCGAACATGTTACCTCAGATAATCACGGGGGAGAGGACCGTGAAGCGCCCTCTCCCCCTGATGGTTGTGCCGGATGTGGATGGTGCGATCTACTTCTGGACCTTGACCTCAATCCTGCGGCCACGCACCTCCTCGGCTTTGGGCAACCGCAGGCGCAGGACGCCATGCTCAAAGGTGGCCTCAGCTTTATCCACCTGCACGGCATAGGGCAGGGTCACCGAGCGCTCAAAGCGGCCATAGCGGTGCTCGCGCAGGTGGTAGTTGGCCTCCTTGCGTTCCCGCTCCTCCTTCGTCTCGCCTGAGATCGTCAGAATGTTATTCTGAATCTGGACGTTCAGGTCTTCGGGCTTGACGCCTGGGACGGTGGCCTTGACGATCAGGTCATCCCCCTCCTCGTAGATGTCCAGGGGGATGCTCATGACGCGCTCGGCCTCCAGCCAGCCGCGCGGTCGCACAAAGCTTTCCTCAAACAGGCGGTCAATGGCCTCACGCAGCGAGATCATCTCGCGGAAAGGATCCCAACGTATCAGCGACATGGTTTCACCTCCATTCTCCAATGTCTATTTTCGCCCAGCGAGGGAACCAGGCAGTGTGGTCAGATTCTTCCCGGCACAGTGAAACGAACAGATGCCGCTTCCGCCGGACCGCCAGCGGAGGCAGGTCAGTTGCAGCAATATTATACCTCATAGGGCCTCAAACTGCAAGCTCTTTAGCACTTCCACCGGGACGCGCCTGCTCAGACCTAGAATCTCAATACCAACTACGTTGTCATGTGCATCATAGTCAAGAATCACACCCGGTTTTACTTCCTCTGAATCAACAATAGCCGATTCATCAAGTCGTAAATATAAAGCATCATTCTTATAATCCACCTTTAGTCTCATGGCGACCTCCCTATTCTGCGGTCAAAGAAGACCGTTACAATTCGCTGTGGCCTGACATTCGGGTTCACCACAACCCGTAAGAATCGTCCCCATACTGCTCAATAGCTCGTATGTAGTGAACCGTTCCGTCATCCTTAGGTTCCTTCCTTTGGGGATCTTCTATGGCTAATTTCACCCAATTCTCTTGGATATTTCGCTCCTGCAGCATAGCATAGGCGTGTTCCGAAAATTCATATTCGCTCACAAGACATCTCTTTGTATATCACAAGGTTCTGAAACCAACAACCCCTCCCAATTCCACAAACAGGGAGGGTGGGGCAGGGGGCGATGTTGTGATGCTCTGAGCCTATGGAACGTTGGCGGGTCGGCCCTCAGCCGCATAGCCGACTCGCTCGGCTTCGCGGGCTTCGCTGCGGGCCGGCGTGGGCGCGGAGGCTTCACTGGCGTTGCCGCCCCGCCCGGTGCGCAAGCGGGCGCGGTCCTGGGTCAACTGCTCAATGCCGTTCTGCACGGTGGTCATCGTGCGTGCCAGTTGCTCCTTCAACTCCGTCAGGACGTTGATAATGTATTCGTCTGCATCGTCCTTGATCTGCTCGGCCTCACGCTGCGCCCGCTCAATAATCGCCTGGGCGCGGGCCTCCGCCGCCTGGGCTACCGAGTCCTTCTGCACCAGCGTCATGGCCTCTTCACGGGCCAGTTCCAGGATGCGTGCGGCCTCCTCATGCGCCTGGGCGATGATGCGGTCCTTCTCCTGTTGGACGCGCTTGGCCTTCTTCACCTCGTCGGGGATGGCGATACGCATCTGGTCAATGATCTCCAGGATGCGGTCCTCATCCACGACGCGGTTAGCCGTCATGGGGATGCGGCGGCTCTCGTTAATCAACGCCTCCAGCTTGTCTACAAGGTGAAGGATATCCATAGTGTGCCTCCCTTAATCGCGTACCGAGATCATGCGCACCTGGCTGTCCCCATCATCGCCCAGGGCAGCGAACTTGGCCCGCAGGGCCGCCACGACGTGGGGCGGCACCAGATCATCTATATTGCCCCCCAATAGGCCGATCTCTTTCACCACGCTGGAACTCAAGAACGAATACTCCTGGCTGGCCATCAGGCACACCGTGTCAATATCCGGCGCCAGCTTACGGTTGGTCAGCGCCAGTTGTAATTCCCACTCAAAATCCGAGAGCACCCGCAGGCCGCGCACGATCACCTTGGCCCCGTGCTTGCGGGCGAAGGCCACCGTGAGATCATCATACTGCTCCACCGTCACATTGGGCAGGTGGGCCAGCGCCTGCCGCACCATCTCCACCCGCTCCTCGGTGGAGAACAGCAGGGACTTGTTCGGTCGGGCATAGACGCCAACCACGACATGCTCAAAGATATGGGCCGCCCGTGTGGCAATGTCAATATGGCCGTTGGTGATCGGGTCAAACGCCGCCGGATACACTGCGATGGTCATTTAGCTCATATCTCCCTGTGTATTCCAGAACGCCGCCAGACGCTGCGCCAGGAGCGCATGTTCCGGCCGTTCCAGCGTCGGATCGGTCTGGAGCAGCGCCTGTGCCTCGCGCCGCGCCAGCTCAATCAGCGCCAGGTCGCTCAGCCGGGCCAGGCGCATCTCCGGCAGCCCGCTCTGGCGTGTCCCCAGGAACTCACCCGGCCCGCGCATCTCCAAATCCTTCTCGGCCAGGAGGAAGCCGTCTTGTGTGCTCTCTATCACCTGCAAGCGCTGGTCGCCGTTCAGGCTGGCCTCATCCGAGATCAGCAGGCAGTAGGAGGGGTGCTCGCCGCGCCCGACGCGCCCGCGAAACTGGTGCAGTTGCGCCAGACCAAAACGGTTGGCCCCCTCAATGAGCATCACCGTGGCGTTGGGTACGTCAATCCCCACCTCCACCACCGGCGTGGAGACCAGGATGTCCAGTTCGCCGCGGTGGAAGGCCACCATCACGGCTTCCTTCTCCGGGCCTTTCATGCGGCCATGCAACAGGCCCAGCCGGAACTGGGGAAAGACCTCTTTTTGCAGCCGCTCGTACTCTTGAATTGCTGCCGCTGCCTCAATCTTCTCGGAGTCCTCCACCAGCGGGCAAATGATAAACGCCTGGCGCCCCTGCTCAATCTGGCGGCGGACGAAATTATAGGCCCGCTGGCGCTCCCCCGGAGAGATCACCCTCGTCTTGATCTCTGGCCGGCCCGGCGGCATCTCATCAATAATGGACAGGTCCAGGTCGCCGAACATGGTCAGCGCCAGCGTGCGCGGGATGGGCGTGGCCGTCATCACCAGGACATGGGGATTATACCCCTTTTGGCGCAAAGCTGCACGCTGGGCCACACCGAAGCGGTGCTGCTCGTCAATCACCGCCAGCCCCAGCCGGGCAAACATCACGCCCGGCTGGATCAGGGCGTGCGTACCCACCACCAGGAGCACGCTCCCCTCGGCCAGCCCCCGGAGGATTTCGGCGCGGCGCGCCTCTGGCGTGCTGCCCGTCAGGAGCGCCACGTCGCTCCCCAACAGGCGCACGAGCGTGCGATAATGCTGCTCGGCCAGGATCTCGGTGGGGGCCATCAGCGCCGCCTGGGCGCCGTTGGCGTTGGCGATGGCGCAGGCGATGGCGGCGATAACCGTCTTGCCGCTGCCCACATCGCCCTGGAGCAGCCGGTTCATGGGGCGCCCGCTGGCCAGGTCAGCGCGGATGTCCCCAAGCGCCCGCTCCTGGGCGGCGGTGAGCCGGAAGGGCAGGCGGGCCAGGAGGCTCTCCAGCCAGGCAGCGTCCACGCGCAGCACCAGGCCCGGCTCGGCCCGCCACTCGCGGCCCTGGCGCTGGATGCCCAATTGCAATAGCAAAAGCTCATCAAAGGCCAGCCGCCGCCGCGCCTGCTCCAGGTGCTCCCAGGTGTCCGGGAAGTGCATCTGGGTGAGCGCCGTGCCTATGTCCATCAGCCCCAGCCGCTGGCGCATCTCTGGCGGCAAGGGATCGGGCACGCGCCGCGCCCAGTAATCTATGGTGTGCTTGAGCAGGCGGCGCATCCAGTGCGCGTGCAACCCCTGGACGAGGGGATAAACAGGGACGATACGGGCGGTGTGCAACTGCTCGGCTTCCAGCGGCTCCCATTCCGGCGAGGAGAGCACCAGCCGCCCCAGGTACTCATCCACTTTGCCGGAGAGGACGATCTGCCGTCCGGCGCGGAGTTGCTCGGCCAGGTAAGGCTGATTGAACCAGGTGGCCTGGATCGTGCCGGAGCCATCACCGATGATGGATTGGACGATGGGCGCGCCGCCGCGCGTCTGGCGCACGTGCGTCTCCCAGATCGTGCCGATGATGGTCACCTCTTCGCCGTACTCCAGCCGGTTGATGGGCTTCAGACGGCTGTAATCATCGTAACGGCGCGGGAAGAGGTACACCAGGTCGCCAATGGTGTGGACGCCCAGTCGCGCCAGCCGTTCGGCCTGCTTCGGCCCGACGCCTTGCAGCGTGGTCACCGGCGCGTTCAGCCCCAACGCGGGTTCCGGCCTGGAGGGTGGGCGCGGCGCGCGCGGGGTGGGGGGGCGCTCGGTCCGCACCCCCCTCTCTCCCTCTCCCAACCGGGCTGGAAGCCCGGCACCGGGGAGAGAGGGCGCTTGCGAAATCGCCTCCTCTGGCTCCTCTATCCAGGGTGGCCCGGCCTGGGCTTCCTCGCCTGTTGTCTGAGGTCTGCTGGGGACAGCGATACGCCCGTACACAATGTCCAGCATTGTCTGCACGGCCTGCATCCGCGCCTCGCGGGTCTCCAGGCCGGGGTATTCCGCCAGGAGCTCCGCCAGGGCCTCCACGCGGGCGGCCTCATCCGGCTGCGTCGCCTGGCGGCGGGCGTCATGCAGCCAGCGGTTGAGCAGTTTATCCAGCCCGCCGGAGACTGCGCGGTTGCGATAGTTCTGCTCCTGTTCCAGCTTGAGCACCTTGACCAGGCTCTTAAAAGCCGGTACCATGGTCCTCTGCCTCATACACGAGCACCCCCAGGCTGTTCGGGCCGATGAAGCAGCCCAACGTCGGGCCGTACATGCGCACGAAGAACTCCTGATCGGGGTACTCCTCTGTGAGCCGATCCAGCAACATGCGCGTGTCCTCAGTGGGATGGCGGGCGCTTTGCAAAATGGTCAGTTCGGCGATGTTGGCGAACTCGGTGATGAACTCCAGCAGTTTCTCCACCGCCTTATCGCGGCTGCGCACCTTCTCCATGGGGATCAGGTCGCCCTCCTCAATCGTCAGGAAGGGCTTGATGCCCAGCATGGTCCCCAGGATCGCCTGCGCCGGGCCCATGCGCCCGCTGCGCTCCAGGTAGGCCAGGTCCTCCACCACGAAGACCATGTAGATGCTGGAGATCATGCCGCGCACCAGCCGGACGATCTCGTCCAGCGCGCGGCCCTCCTCCACGGCGTGCATGGCCGCCTCCACCAGGATGCCCAGGCCCCGTGAGATGGTCATGGAATCCACCACCCGCACCTGTGTCCGCCCCAGGAGCGCGTCAGCAGCCGTCTTAGCGTGGCGATACGCCCGGCTGAGCTTGCCAGAGGTGTGGATGGAGAGGATATAGTCACTTGTCCTGGCAAGCCCGGTATAGACCCGCGTGAAGTCCTCCACCGTCGGGGGAAGGGCCACTGGCTTGGGGTCCCCCAGGGCGACGCGGCGGAAGAACTCCTCCGGGGTGATGTCCATCCCTTCGCGAAAGGTTTGATTGCCAAACTGAATGGTATGTGGGACAACCACGACGCCCAACCGCTCGGCCCAGGCCGGGTCAGCGAATTGGACGGCGCTGTCTGTCACGATACGAATCCTGGCCAAGTCTCACCCCACCTGTCCCAACATTATCCGAATCTACTCCAATGATAACAAAAAATGGTAAAAGGGTTGGCCACCTTCCACGACTTCAAACTCATGCTGGGGATAGCGGTGGCGCAAGGCCGCCGCCAGGTCCTCGGCCTCCTGGCGTGTCATTGAATCCCCAAAGTAGAGGGTCACATGGCGCGGCTCATTCCCCAGCCCCATGCGCTCCAACGTCAGCCGGACGACCTCATCCAGATGATCCCCGGAGACAACCAGTTCGTCGCCGCTCAAGCCGATAAACTGGCCGGCGCCGATATGGAAGCCGTTGATTTGCGCCGCACGGACGGCGGTGGTCACTTCGCCGCTGACCACCTCGCGCGCTGCCTCGGCCATGCGGGCGGCCACCTCATCCAGGTCGCCGCCGGGATCAAAGGCCAGCATCGCGGCCACCCCCTCCGGGATGCTGCCTGTAGGGACAACGGCCACACGCTTGGACGATAGGGCCTTGGCCTGTTCCGCCGCCAGGATGACGTTCCGGTTGTTGGGCAGGACGATGACCTTCTGGCTGGCCACGCTCTCAATCGCCTGCAGGATCTCCTCGGTGCTGGGGTTCATGCTCTGCCCACCGGGCACGACCGCCGCCACGCCCAGATCGCGCCTGAAGACCTGGGTCAGCCCTGGGCCGGAGACGACGGCGATGGCCGCGATCTCAGGCGCGGGAGCGGCGCGGGGCAGGGCCTGTTCGGCCTCCCGGCTGGCGATATAGCTCTGGTATTGCGCCTGCATGTTCTCCACGACCACATCGCTCAACGCCCCCTTGCTCACCCCGTAGCTCAAGGGGATGCCAGGATCGTGCACGTGGACGTGGACCTTGACGGTATGCGCATCCCCGACAACCAGGGGGTATTCCCCCATCGCGCTGATCGCGGCGCGGATCTCCTCCACATCCAGATGATCGCCATGGATCAGGAACTGGACATCGTAGCCGTAGCCCTCCTCGCCGGGGTCAAGCCGCGCCCGCAGCACCTGGAGGCGCGGCAAGGGCAGCGATGGGGTCAACGCCTCGCCGCGCATCGTGCGCAACATGCTCTCCAGCACAATGTAGAGCCCCTGCCCGCCCGCATCCACCACGCCGGCCTCGCGCAGGATGGCCAGCAAGGTCGGTGTGAGGGCCACCGCCTCGCGAGCGCGTGTGACCAGGTGCTCCATGACCTCCGGCAGGCTGTTGGCCTTCTGCGCGGCGCGTCCCGCCGCCTCCGCCGCTGCCTGGGCCACAGTCAGGATCGTGCCTTCCACCGGTTTGGCAATGCTCCTGTAGGCCGTCTCGTAACCGGCGCGCAGGCCGTGTGCCAACGCCGACGCATCAAAGGCCTCCAGGTCGCGGACAGTGTCGGCGAAACCGCGCCAGACCTGCGACAGGATCACGCCGGAATTCCCCCGCGCGCCCATGAGCGCGCCATAGGCCAGGGCCTGAGCCATACGTCCGACGTGGGTTTCGGGGCTGCCCGCCACCTCTGCCCAGGCCGAGCGCATCGTCAGGACCATGTTCGTGCCCGTGTCGCCGTCGGGCACGGGAAAGACATTGAGCGCATTGATCGCCGCTTCATGCTGTTCCAGCGCCGCCAGGGCCGCCTGGGCCAGTTGCTTCAACCCCTGGCCATCGCAAGTACGCCAGTGCGGCGCATTGTGTGTGATGCGTTCGCCCATCTGTGCCGTAGCCACGTGATCTCCGAATGCGTGGGATATGTACGCCTTGCGGTTACTGCCGGCAGGCGTCCCGTGAGGGAAAACCGCGCCTGACGGGCCGCGGAGCGTCGGGGCGCAGCGCGCTGCACCCCGACAGCCGCCCGCCTGAGGTCGCCCTCCAAATTGAAATACACCCCCGGCCCTTGTCCAGATCGTCTTCCTGTGGTATGATAACACCCTGGCTACGGCCAGGTTGTGCATTCGTGAACGCATCAGAGAGAGGTAAACACGCTATGGCAGTCTGTGAACTTTGTGGTAAAGGCCCAATGTTCGGGCACAACGTCAGCCACTCCAAGCGGGCCACCAATCGCCAGTTCCGGCCCAATATTCAGCGCGCCACCATTATTGTCCAGGGCAGGCCGCGCCGCGCCTATGTCTGTACCAAGTGCCTGAAGGCCCTGGCCAAGACCGATTAAGCCCCGTATTCAATGACCCCCAGGCCGGCCCTCAGAGGAGAGGCCGGCCTTTTGTTTGCGGCCTGGCGGATGGCAGCGATGGCTGCGGCGACCCCCTCACTGGCGCCGAAGACCGCGCTGCCCGCGACGAGCACCTCTGCCCCGGCCGCCACGACATAAGGCGCGGTCTCCGCGTCAATGCCCCCGTCCACCTCCAGTTCCGCTGCTGCGCCGTGCTCGTCTAACATCGCCCGCACCCGCCGCACCTTCTCCACCATCTCGGCGATAAGCCGCTGGCCGCCGAAGCCAGGGTTAACGGTCATCACCAGCACCAGGTCCACCGTGTTCAGGACCTCGCTGATGAGCAGCGGCGGCGTGGCGGGGTTGAGCGCGACTCCGGCCCGGCAACCCAGTTCGCGGACCTGCTGGAGGGTGCGGTGCAGATGCGGGCAGGTCTCCACGTGGACAGTCAAATGGTCCGCGCCTGCCTCGGCGAAGGCGGCCAGATAGCGCTCCGGCGCGGTGATCATCAGATGCACATCCAGCGGGAGCGTGGTGACGCGCCGCAGGGCCTGGACCACCACCGGGCCGATGGTGATATTGGGCACAAAGTGCCCATCCATGACATCCACATGGATATAGTCGGCGCCTGCAGCTTCGGCCTCGGCCACTGCCTCGCCCAGCCGGGCGAAATCGGCGGATAAAATGGACGGCGCAATCTTGATCTGAACAGCCATGCCCCTATGGGGGCAATAATACACGGCGCGGGGCAATTCTGCAAGGGATCAGCGCAGAGGGTCAGTGCTCATGAACCTTAAAATTAGTCATGGGGTGTAGCTGTCCGGCCTCAGTGACCCGGATGCCTTTCCCTCACCAGCCAGCCCCAATAGTGCCAGGTGACCGCCAGGCTGAGGGTAGCTCCCAGGGCCAGGGGGATGGAGTAAGTGAGGGTATAGAAAAGCGGCGGCTGGCGCAGCCAGCCTGGACCGGCGTCCGTCTTGATGGCGCTCAACGCCCAGAACACCCGCGCCCCAATGGCCAGAGCGATCAGCAGCGCGGCCAGATGGAACAGGCGGTAGTAGCGCGGCATGCGGATGACCTCTCCCAGCCGCTTGCTCAACTCCATCAAGATCATCACTGCGTATAATACGCCGACCAGACCGGCGCTCCCCAATAAGGCCCACAGGAACATCGGCTTAACGCCTGACCGCCATCAATGACGATACACCGTCTTCCATCCGGATTGGGAACATGTGCCTAACGCTTCACCGTCATTAATTGCAATAAAAGATACCCCAATCCCAACAGGCCCGATCCGCCCAGGCAGAACAGCGCTTCACTCGCCGGAGCGCCCGCCGGGAACTCACCCCACAATGCTTGCAGCAGCCCGCCGATGACCAGCAAGGCCATCGGGATAATGAACAGGGTATAGTGCGAGCGCTCCCCGGAACGCAACTGGTAGAAGCGGGCGATCAGCGCCAGCATCCCGATGAGCGCGCCGATGGCCAGCCAGCTATACAGGGTGAGGAGTCTATCCAGCAACCCCACGGGAAGGTCAGCGGCGCTCCCCCAGGAACGCCTTGTCAAAGAAGTCGGCCATACTCCGTGGTGTGCCGCTCAAGATGCCCTCCTGCCCCTCAAATTTGTCGCGGACCACCAGGCCCCTGTCGGTGATCTCGTAGCGACGGATGTCCTTAGCGTGATCGCTGCCCCGGTGCTTGAGCACCAGGACGGCGCGGTGGATCACGCTTTTGATCTCCACGTAGCGCAGCAGGATGTAGGCATCCACCACGAAGGCAATATCCTCTTCGTCCTCGCTCGGCTCACCCAGGAGCGCCGGGCTTTCGCGCGTGAGGATGCTCGTCAGCCCCTCGCGTTTCAAACCGTTAATAAACCCATACACCAGACGGCGATAGGCAACGGGGTCGCTCGCCAGGTGCTCAAAGTGCGACAGCGAGTCCACCAGGATACGCCTGGCCCCCATCTGGCGGGCCGCCGTCTCAATCTGCCCCCCTACGTGCTCCAGGTCGGCCAGTGTGACCTCCGGGCTGGATCGGATGATCCGCAGCGCCCCCTCCTGTTGCAGGCGCTTGAGGTCCCAGCCGAAGCTGGCCGCATCGTGGAGGTACTGTTGTGTGTCCTGTTCAAAGGTGAGGATAAGGCCGGGTTCGTTAAACTGAGTGATGCCGCTATACAGGAACTGCATCCCCAGGATGGTTTTGCCGGTGCCCGGTGCGCCCTCCACCAGATTGGCCGTCTGAGGCAGGAGGCCGCCCCCCAGCATCTCATCCAGGCCCTTGATGCCTGTCTTTACCCGCTCCATGCGCCTCCTTTATGTGGACCCCCGAATAATGTGGTAGATGGCCTTAATGCGGAACTGTCGGTCGTCGCAAGCCAGGACAAACCGATCCATCAGTTCGCGGATGTGGGGATCGGTCGCCAGCGTATAAACGATCAGGTCGCCGACCTGATGCGACTGGAGCACGCCGCTCTCCACCATTTCCGCCAGTTCATCGGCCACCGTTTCGCGGTCGCGACCGATGAAGCGGGCGATATTCTCGGCGGTGTCGGTCGCATAGGGGTTGTCGTGGAAGAAGCGCATGAGGTCCCACTTAATAAAAGACGTCACATAGGACTTGAGGAACTGCAACAGTTCCGGGTCCATATCCCCCATCAGGCGTGAAGCCAACTCCTTATCCCCTGGACTCATCCGTTCCCTCTTCAGTTGCTCCGTTGCATAGAGTGCCGTTATGGGTGGCGACCTGCCCCGCACCATAGACAGTGTGGCTGGGGCCTCGTCCAACGCCCCACCGGTTACAGTGGGGCCCCCACATCTCTCAAGGACGCCTTTCTCCTCGGTATCGGCTATCAACTTCAGCGTTTGGCGAGCCGAACGCTGCCCACCACATCAACGCTTGCGACGCTTCTTGGCGCGCGGGTTTGGGGCGCTACGGGGCGCTGCAGATGCTGTGCTCAGGGGTGCGACGCCAGGGCCGCCCAGGCCCTTCGCCTGGTCCAGACGCATATGGCAATGCTTGTACTTCTTGCCGCTGCCGCAGTAGCACGGGTCGTTGCGCCCGATCTGGGCAGGCGGGGCCGACCGGGCCGGCGCGGGGCGCCCTCCACCATCTGAACGATTCGTTTGCAAGATCGGTGCCGACTCCCTGGCCGTAGCGCCTTGCCCTCGGCCTGAGGGGGGCAGGGGCGCGAGTTGTGGGCGCAGGGCGCGCAATGGGCGGCGGGCCGGTGGCGCAGGCGCCGGGCTGACGTGGTAGATCAGCGCCACGATGTCACGCTGGATGCTGGCGCGCAGCGCTTCGTACATCTCAAAGGCTTCTTTCTTGAAGGCCACCAGCGGGTTCTGCTGGCCGTAGGCGCGCAGGCCGATGCCCTCTCGCAGGATGTCCAGGTCGGTCAGGTGGCGCACCCAGTGGCTATCCACTACGCGCAGCATCGTCAGCCGTTCCGCCTGGCGCATAAACTCGGCGCCATAGGCCCGCTCCAGGGCCTCGTAGTTTGCCAGGGCGATGTCGTGCAACTGGTTCTCAATCTCGGCGGCCGTCATCCCCGCCCAGGCCGCCGGGCCTGCGCCGGGCGGCAGCGGCATGATCGCCTGGACCGCGTGGTACAGCCCGGTCAGGTCCCACTCCTCCGGATCGCTGGAGGCCGTATGGGTCTGGACCAGGCCGCTGAGTTCGTCGTAGATCATGTTGAGGACGATGGGCTTCAGGTCGGGCGTCTCCAGGATGCGGCGGCGTTGGGCATAGATGACCTCGCGCTGCTTGTTGATGACGTCGTCGTACTCCAGGACGTGCTTGCGGATGTCAAAGTTGTAGCCTTCCACGCGCACCTGGGCCTGCTCAATGGACTTGGTCAGCCAGGGGTGAGTGATCGGCTCGTCCGGGTCCATGTTGGCCCATTCCATGAAGTTCTTGACCCGCTCCCCGCCGAAGCGACGCATCAACTCATCTTCCAGCGAGATGTAGAAGCGGCTGGAGCCGGGGTCGCCCTGGCGCCCGGCGCGGCCACGAAGCTGGTTGTCAATGCGCCGGGCCTCATGGCGCTCCGTGCCCAGGACGTGCAGCCCGCCCAGCGCCACCACGCGCTCGCGGTCGCGGGCGCACTGGGCGCGGGCGGCCTCCAGCGCGGCCTGCCATTGCTCCGGTGTGGCCTCGGTGATCTCAATCCCCTGCTTGCGCAGCATCTCGCGGGCCAGGCCCTCCGGGTTGCCGCCCAGCAGGATGTCCACGCCGCGCCCGGCCATGTTGGTGGCGATGGTCACAGTATGGGGGCGGCCGGCCTGGGCGATGATCGCGGCTTCCTTCTCATGCTGCTTGGCGTTCAGCACCTGATGGGGGATACCCTGGCGGTCCAGCATACGGGAGAGCCGTTCCGAGGTCTCAATGGCCGTCGTGCCCACCAGCACCGGCCGACCCATCTCGTAGAGCTCCTTGATCTCGCGCACCACCGCCCGGAATTTGGCCGCCTCGTCCTTGTACACCACATCGGGATAGTCAATACGCTTGTAGTAGCGTACCGACGGGTCGTTGGGGTCCTCGTAGGTGACGATCTCCAGCCCGTCCCGGTTCTCTTTATGGACGATCAGTTCGCCGCGGCTGGCGCGGAACTCAATGTTGGTGGGCAGGACAACCACATCCAGACCGTAGATGCGGAACAACTCTTCGCGCTCGGTCCAGGCTGTGCCGGTCATCCCGGCCAGCTTGGCGTACATGCGGAAGTAGTTCTGGAAGGTGATCGTGGCGTAGGTCAGGCTCTCGCGCTGGACCTGGACGCCCTCTTTGGCCTCAATCGCCTGGTGCAGTCCCTCGGCGAAGCGGCGGCCATGCATCAGGCGACCGGTGAACTCATCCACGATGATCACCTCGCCCGCGTCGGTGACGATGTAGTCGCGGTCGCGGTGGTAGATGACCTGGGCGCGCAGGGCATTGTCCAGGTAGGGCGTCAGTTCAAAGTGCTCCGGGCTGTACAGGTTATCAATGCCCAGCATTCGCTCCACCTTCTCAATCCCCTGCTCGGTCAGCGTGACGTTCTTGGTCTTCTCGTCCACCACGTAGTCACCGTCCGGCTCCTCGCTGTTCGTGGAGGGGCGCAGGCGGCGGACGATGTCGGCGAAGACGCGATAATAATCCGAAGGTTCCTCTGCCGGGCCAGAGATGATCAGCGGCGTGCGCGCCTCGTCAATCAGGATGTTGTCCACCTCGTCCACGATGGCGTAGTGCAGTTCGCGCTGGACCGTCTGCGACAGGTCCCAGACCATGTTATCGCGCAGGTAGTCGAAGCCGAACTCGTTGTTCGTGCCGTAGGTGATGTCGGCCAGGTAGGCTTCACGGCGCGTCACCGGGCGCAGGTGCTGATAACGGGCATCGTCAGAGATAAAGGTGGGATCAAACAGGAACGAGCCCCGGCTGGGGTCGGCGGCGGCGTTCTGAATCACGCCCACCGACAGGCCCAGCAGGTGATAGATCGGCCCCATCCACTGGGCGCCGAACTTGGACAGGTAATCGTTGGGCGTGACCAGGTGGCAGCCATGGCCGGCGAGCGCGTTCAAATACAGGGGCAGGGTGGCGACGAGCGTCTTGCCCTCGCCGGTCTTCATCTCGGCGACCTTGCCCTGATGCAGGACCATGCCGCCGATGAGCTGGACGTCGTAATGGCGCTGGCCGATGGTGCGCTTGGCGGCCTCGCGCACCAGCGCGAACGCCTCCGGCAGGATGGCATCCAGCGCCCGGTCCTCGGCCTGGCGCAGCGCCTTTTGGGCGTCTTTCAGGTCATATTCCAGGCGGCGGCGATAGTCGTCGTCCTCCTCAGCGGCGAGTTGGGCGCGGAGTTCAGCCACCTTCTCGGCGTAGTCCGCCGTCTGCTCGCGCACATAGGCTTTAAACGCTTCGGTTTTGGCCCGCAGGTCGTCGTTGGAGAGCTTCTCAAACTCCGGCTCCAAGGCGTTGATCTTGTCCACAAGCGGCAGATATGGCCCCAGGGCACGCCAAACGGGATCGCCGCTGAGTTTGCTTAACAGACCTCGCAACATAGAGACACCCACCTTCGCCGTCAGCGCTGGCTAAAACGACGAAGCCCTCCGGGCCCCCTGGCGGGCAGCTTCCCCTCTCCCCTCCTGGGTCGGGCAGCGTGGCATGGCCGCCGGATCAGCCCCGCAGGGGCTTCGCTTCTTTGGCGTGAGGGACATCCCCTCTGCGCCAGCGCTGGTTCAGCCAGAGTATTATAGCACAGGCGCAGGCAAACTCCAATGCTGGAAGCCCTATCCGCCCCGCTGGAACTCCCCGTCGCTCAGCAACGTCTTATCACTGAGGTTAAGCGAGGGAGAAAGAAGAAGCCATGTCCAGATCACCCTATTGGCCCCTTGTGGGCCTCATCCTGATTGCCCTGGTGCTCAGCGGGTGTGGCGCCGCTGCACCCCTGCCCATGCCGCCGGTGGCAACGACAGCGCCGCCCATGCAACCGTTGGCGCCGGAGTTCGCCAGCGGGGCCGCGCCGGCCGCCGAGAGGAGCGCCCTAGACATCGCCCAATCTGGCCTACCCGATATGAGCCAGCGCCTGATCGTGCGCACCGCCAACCTGTCCATTGTCGTCCAGGACACCAGCGAGGCGCTCCGCCAGATCGGCGCATTGGCGACGCAGATGCGCGGCTTCGTGGTCACCTCACAGACGTCAAAGGTGGATCAGGCCGTGCGCGGCTCCATCACCATTCGCGTCCCCGCCGAGCGGTTTGACGATGCGCTCAGGCAGATTGAGGCCCTGGCGACCGATGTGCCCAACAGGGACATCCGCGGCGAGGATGTGACCGAGCAATATGTGGACCTGCAGGCCCGTCTGCGCAACCTGGAAGCGACCGAGGCCCAACTTCAGAGGATCATGGAACGCGCCGAGAAGATTGAGGATGTGCTGACCGTCTACCGCCAGCTTTCCGAGACGCGCGGGGAGATAGAGCGGGTCAAGGGCCGCATCCAATTCTTGGAGTAAGCGGCAGCGCTCTCCAGCATCACCGTGGACCTGATCCCCGACGAGTTGGCCCAGCCTATCGCCATAGGCGGCTGGCGGCCCAGCGGCACCGCCCGCAATGCCATCTAGGCGCTCGTCCGCACGCTTCAGGGGCTGGCCGACGTTGCCATCTGGCTGGCCCTGTATGTCCTGCCCGTGCTGGTGGTGCTGGCGGTCCCCGTCATGGTCATCGTCCTGGTTGTGCGGCGCCTGCGCCGCCGGGCACGCCCCGTGACCGCTTAGATCGTTGGGAGTTTTCCAGGTATCGCTGATGTTCGGACATGGGTTGGGACATCTGAATATATAAGTTCTGGGCCGTGCTGTTGGCGACCCCCTAGCGCGGGCGGGCGATCCCCTGCGGCTGGCCCACCTCCTCATCCAAAACCATCGCCGCCGGCCGGGATGCGCGCAACCGGAACCATTTTCGGGCCTTTGCCGGGCTGAAAGACCTGCTGGGGGAACGGCCTTGGGTGTTGGATCGGGAGTTCAGTGACCTGGAGTTGTGGCTCAACCTGGTCGCAGAGGGGGTCAATTTCGGATAGTCTCCCTGTCAAGTGTTGACAAGGGGCACAACAGTCGTTAGTAGCTCTTTAACAGTCCAAATATGGTCAGTGAGTTTAGCTGCCATGGCAGGCGAACGCGGTTGCCAGCGCTGATGGGAAGCATTGACCTCCAGGCGTAATGTCTTGAGCGGTCGGGCCAGATTGTAACTGCCAGCCCGGCTGGGGTTGCTTGCGCGTCGGCGGTCGTCCGACGCCTTGGTACTCAGGAACCACGCCATACACCTCAACCATCGCCTCATCCATGCCGCCCCAGCCATCCGAGACGGTAGGCGGTGGGGCATCCGGACGACCACGGCGTTTTAGCGTTTCAAAGACTCCCCGGCTCGCTTCCATTCCGTTTTGGCAATGTCCCGCGCCACGCGCAGACGGGTGTCCATATCGGTCATCGTGGCTCGCCAGAACTGGCCGCTTTCGTCGGTTTCCGGGTAGGCTTTTTTCACCCTTGTTGCCGATGTAAGCCCATAGGCTGTCCAGTTGACCGCGCTCAATCCGATGTTTGACCATCAACTCTTCTTCAATGGCTTCAGCGTGTCCGGCCGCATCTCGTAGCCAAGCCAGGATGGTGTCTTCCTTGTGCCCTTTGACGCGTGTCAGACTGCTGATCCGGCTCCCTTCCGCCAAGCAGGCCAAGGTCGCGATAATCTCGTCTTCAGCCGTGCGGCGACGGTAGAAAAGCGTGCCTTTGGTTTCGGTAAACGTCCTAGTCCAGGTCTTGCATTTGTATCGCTGGCGACCCGCTTTCGTCTTGCCGAACTTGACGATGTTTTTCTGACCTTGGGCCTGGCGCTTGCCATATTCGTCACATGACTCATTTGGACAAAAATCGCCCACTCGGGCAAATTCTGGCATTTTACCTTCGGTGTCAATGGATGCCAGTATTACAGCAGATCATCTATCAACACTCCAGAGGGAGACCGCCAACGTCTGGCAGGTAACGTTATTTGGCGGATGCGCGCGTCCGCCAAATAGCCTACCTTTTTCCCTTTCCCGACGGTGGTGTATGGAGTATGGTTTTATGAAGATGAACCCGCTTTGTCGTAAAAAGAGTTGTAAATAGCGGACATCGGCCCACCGCACCGTAAACGGTGCGGCATCGGGGCACGGCGCCGCCGTGCCCTTACACGTAGGACTTCGGCTTACCCCTCCTTTAAGATCAGTGGCAAATAAAGCTGCCAGTTCGGAGTGGGCGTCGGCGTCACGGTCGGCGGGGCTGTCGGCGTGGGGGTGGGCGTGGCCCCTGTAGGCCGGAAGAAGCGCACCGCCAGGCCATCCGTGAGCACATCCTGGTTGCAGGTGTATTGCAGCGCCATCCCCCCTGTCGCGTTCTGAATGCCCGTCGTGGCGGAGCCGCCGCGATTGGTGCCCGGATCGCCGAAGTCGGTGTCACGGTACAGCCAGTAAATGTCGCCGGTGGCCTCCTCCAACTGCACTTCAAATGTCACGCCCGAAGGGCTGGGGCCATAATGGCGAATGTCACGCCATTCAATGGTCAGGATGCGATTAGGGGCCGTGCCGGTGACACTGGTGTAGACGCCGCCCCCGCCCGGCGGGTATAGGTCATCCCAAAAGGGAGCGATCATCCTGCCCATCTGCGAGGCAGGCAATGGGCAAACGTTTGCCCAGGCCGTGCTGCTCGTGGTGAACTGCAGGTTGCCGTTGGAACTCACATTCACCGTCGTGTACCCGGCGCCGTAGAAGTTGAAGGTGAAGCCGATAGGGATCGTCACCACCTGATCATCCTGGGTGATGCCGGTGGGTGTCGTCGCCGTGATCCAATCCCGCGCGATCAGGTCCTCGCAGCGATAGCCGAAGGGATCGGGCGGGCCGCAGCGCCCTGAGCCGCGTTCCAGGACGAAGTTCTGCGTCTGATGGGCGTTGACATTGACCACGCGCTCCACCGGCGCATGGCCCGCCGCCATCACGCGCATCGTCCACGTCCCCTGCGCCACTTCCGCGCTATAGAAGCCCGTCGCCGGATCGGTATAGATCGGCCCCAGGGGCGTCCCCAGGAAGCGCACCGTCGCCGAGAGCGGTGCGCCCGTCCCCGCTTCGGTGACCGTCCCGGAGACCGTCCAGACCGGCGCGACCGGCATGGACAGGTTCTGCGTGGTCAGGCTGCCGGTCACGACCTGCACGTCGGGCACGGTGGTATCCAGGTAGCCGTAATAGCGTGCGGTGACGCTATACGTGCCGCTGACCAGCGTCATGGTGTAATAGCCGCTGGCGCTGGCCGTGCGGGTGATGGTGGCGCCGCTGCCATAGTGCCGCGCCGTCACCGTCGCCGGCAGGGGCACACCGCTCCCCGCCGCCGTCACCGTGCCATCCAGATAGCCGATGCCGCTCTCCAACACACCCGCTGCATGGGCCAACGTCGCCGCCGCCGCTTTGGTGAACTCGGTGAAGTAGGGGAAGTCATTGTTCTGGATGCGGTCGCCGGTGGTATGGTATTGGGGGTTAAAGTCTTGCAAGTCTTCAATGCCCAGGATAGCGGCATAACCATACTGCCAAAATGACTGGTGGTCGCTCCCGCCCCCAATGTTCGTCACCTTGATGGGCACAAGCCCCAGGTTGTAGGCCGCGTCCACATCAATGAACAGGTCGGCCAGGGCCACCGTGGCTGGGTTGTTGTTCACGTGCAGGTTGACCCGCCAGTTGGTGTCGCTGTTATAGGCGATCATGTCGTAATTGAACACGCCGCGGATGTTCTCTCCCCGGTTATGCACCATCTGCGCGTAGGCTGCGCTGCCCAGTAGACCCTGCTCCTCGCCGGTGAACAGCACAAAGCGGATCGTGGAGGCGAAGTTGTAGTGTCGGAACACATCGGCGATATGCAGGACGGCCGCTGAGCCACTGCCGTTGTCATCGGCGCCCGGCGCCCAGGTGGTAGGGGTTTGAGAGGTGTCATCCAGGTGCGCCGTGATCAGATAAATCTCGTCAGGCGCGACCAGGCCGGGCTTGGTGGCGATGACGTTGGGCGCAGTGGTTGGCCCCCAAACGTGGTATGCCGCATCATAGCCCATGGCCTGGAACTTCTCATAGGCGTATTGGGTCGCCTTTTGGATATAGGAGCTGGCGTTGGTGTAGCGCGTGCGGAGGGTGACAGGCTGGCCGCCGATGATCACCGGCCACTCGCCGCTGAGACCGCCATCAATCGTGTACACCTCGGTCTGTTGGATCTCGGCGAGGATCTGGGTGACGATGGGGCTGGGGGTGACTGTCGCCGGGATGATGTGCGCGGAGGGCGGTGCGAGGATGCCCGGCGGCGCGTGATCGCTCCAGGGGGTGGGCGGCGGGTCAATTCTCGCCGCTTGTCGGGCTGCGACGGCAGATGAGGCCGTGAGCAGCACCACAGCGGCCAGAAACAGCACCCAGCGCAGCGGGGGTGACATTCGCATGGCGGGCCTCCTGTGCATCTGCAGTTGGGCCGGGGCGGGCCTGGGATGGGGCAGGCGCGGACCCCGGCGCGGCGGGTGAGCCATTGTGCTTTCCTGTTGATGCCTTATTATACCAGGTCCTTCGCGTATGACTTACTCCCCCATTCGCCAGCAGGGGGCAGATAAGCTATAATTTTGTTGAGGGGGAGCGGCAGAGAGGGTGTGAGAGATGAAGCCACAACGACGCTGGCGGCTGGCATTCCTGGGGCTGTGGTTGGCCGTGAGCCTGGCGCTGAACGCGGTGGCGCAGGCGCAGGGGGGCGTCATCCTGGTAGCCAAGGCGGACGGGCCGATTATGCCAGCGATGCGCGCCTATCTGGAACGGGCTATCCAGGCGGCCAACGAGCAGGGTGCGCGGGCGCTGATCATTGAGCTGAATACGCCCGGCGGCGAGATCCAGACGACGTTGGGGATCGTGCAGGCGATGGAGGCCAGCCGTGTGCCGGTCATCGTCCACGTCACCCCGGCGCGGGGCCTGGCGGCCTCAGCGGGCACGCTGGTTACCCTGGCCGGCCACGTCGCGGCGATGGCCCCCGGCACGGTCATCGGCGCGGCCATCCCCGTCACCGGCACCGGCGAGAACCTGCCGGAGGACCTGGCGCGCAAAGAGAAGGAAGCGCTCAAGGCCGCCGTGCGCGATCTGGCCCGGCGGCGCGGCGAGGAAGCCATCAAGCTGGCCGAAGCCTCCATTGAAGAGGGCAAGGCCGTCAACGCCGACGAGGCCCTTCAGGTCGGCCTGATTGATTTCATCGCCAACGACCGCGCCGACCTGCTCCAGAAGTTAAATGGGAGAACGGTGGCAGTTCAGGATACGCCGGTGACATTGGACACCGGCGGCGTTGCCGTCGTAGAATTCCCCATGAACTGGCTAGAGCAGCTTGGGCTGTGGCTGGCCAATCCCAACGTGGCCTCGCTGCTGCTGAGCATTGGCTCGCTGGCCATCCTGGCGGAGATCTCCAACCCCGGCACCTGGGTGCCAGGCACCATTGGGGTGATCTGCCTGGCGCTGTTCTTCTACAGCACTGGCCTGCTCACGGTCAACTGGCTGGGGCTGATCCTTATTGGGCTGGCCTTCATCCTGTTCATCCTGGACATCAAAGCCCCCACGCATGGCGCGCTGACCTTGGCCGGGACGGCCAGCCTGATCGCCGGGCTGCTGGTCCTGTTCAACTCGCCCGGCACGCCGAGCTACGCCCGCGCCTCTGTCCCCCTGGTCGTGGCCATGTCGCTGGTCATCGCTGCCTTTTTCGCCTTCATTGTGGCGCGTGGCGTCCAGGCCCAGCGCCGCCCGGTGCTGACCGGCACCGAGGCGCTTATCGGGCAGATCGGGGAGGCGCGCACTCCGCTCAACCCCTCCGGCAGCGTCTTTTTGATGGGCGAATTGTGGCTGGCGACGGCGGAGGACGGGCCTATCGCGGAGGGGGAGCCGGTGGAAGTTGTGGGCCGCAGCGGGTTGCGCCTGCGGGTGCGCTCCCTCAAAGCCAGGCAGGGCCAAACCCCCTAGAGTAGGGGCGCACGGCCGTGTGCCCCTACGGGCTTAATGATGGACCGGGGCCAGAGAGGAGCGGGGGACAAGCTGAGGGAGGGCGACGTGCTCGCCCTTTAGCCCCTCAATGGGGATGCCGGAGAGGATGGCCCCTTCGCTCACCAGCGCAGCCAGCGTGCGGTCCACATCGGCCTGCGGCCAGCCAAACAGCCGGGCGATCTGCTCCGGCGTCGCCGCGCCGACGTTCTCCAGATAGCGGTGCACGAGCGTGCGCCGGGCCTGGCTCCGGCTGATCGGACGCGCCTGTTCGGGCAACTCCGGCCACCAGCGGATGACCAGGTCATAGATATGCGCATAGTGCCAGGCACCCGCGTCGGCCACGCCCACCGGTAAGGCTTTCAGCCCGACCTGAAGTTCGATCAGGCCGCGCTCAAAGCGGCTTTTGCTCTCCTGGCCCGCCAGCCGCGCCTCGCGCCGCAGGCTCAAGGTGTCCAGCGGTCCCTTTTCCAACAGCGCCTCATAGATCGCCTTGGCCTCGGCGCTGAGCGTGCCCGCCTCATATTCCAGCAGGTAATCGTACGGGTCGCCGAAGTTCTCCGAAAGGGCATAGAAATGGGGCAGGGTATCCAGCGAGACCAGGGTGGCGCGACGGCGAAGGAGTTTGGCGTAAAACCAGCGCCTCTGGCCCAGCAGGCTGTCTTTCCAGTCCCAGGTGATGTGGCCGGGGTCATCGTGCTCGCTGGGCACAGGTCGGTCGCCGGCGACGGCGGCCCACAGGCTGGGCAATTCCACACCCTCAATCGGCCAGAAGAAGCAAAAGCCGACTGCGTTGACGAAAGCCACCGCCTCGTCCAGGGTGGTCACACGGTGTTCCGGCGTGCGGCGATAGGTGAGGTCGCGCCAGCGGCGCAGATCGGCCAGGGTAAGCAATGTCCTCCTGAGCGTAGTGAAGGAGTAGATCAACCCCCCAACAACGCAAGCTGGTAGGCCGGTCGGCGACCATCCAGCAGGATATAGGGCGCAGCGCGTTCGGGCATAAGGCCGATTTTACGCAGATCGGCCAGGTCGCGCAATGCCCCCTGGCGCCGCGCCTTGAGGATAGCTTCGGCACCCTTCGGGCCGATGCCGGGGATACGCAAAAGCTCTTCGCGCCCGGCGCGGTTGAGCTCCACAGGGCGCTCCGCCAAGTGCCTTTGTGCCCAGGCCGCTTTCGGGTCCACGTCCAGCGGCAGGTTACCATCCGCGTCAAAGGCCAGATCGCTCAGACGGAAGTGGTAGTCGCGCAGCAGGAAGCTGGCCTGGTACAGGCGGCGCTCGCGCAAGGGCGGTGTGGGCGCATGGCCATCCAGGGGCGTATCGGGCACCGGGCTGAAGGCCGCGTAGTAGGCCCGCGCCAGACGGAGTTCACGGTAAAGCATCTCGGTCGTCGCCAGCAACTCGTAGTCGCTCTCGCCCGCCGGGCCAACGACGAACTGGGTCACTTGGCTGGGGCCGCGCCCGCCCTGCTCCCGTCGGATCTCCTCCACCCAGCGCAGGGGGCGCAGCAATTCCTCTGTGAATACCTTGTGCGGAGCCAGCCGCGCCAGACGTTCTGAGCTGGGGGCCTCCAGGTTGACCGAGACGCGGTCGGCGAGTTGCATGGCCCGCTCCACCTGGGCGCGCTCAGCGCCGGGCATGAGCTTCAGGTGGAGATAGCCGCGAAAGCCGTACTTCTCGCGCAACAACTCCGCCGTCGCCAGCAGCCGGTCCTGGGTGCGCACGCCGCCCCCGATGATGCCGGAGCTGAGGAACAGCCCCTTGACCAGCCCGGCGCGATACATGGCCTCAAAGGTCTGAGCCAACTCATCGGGCTTGAGGGTGGCGCGGCGGAAGTTGCGCCCGGCGCGGAAGGGGCAGTAAAAGCAGTCGCGCTCGCAGGCGTTGGTGAGCAGCGTCTTGAGCAGGGGCACACGCCCGTGTGGCGTCGCCGCCTCAAAGAGGCAGCCGCTCAGCTTATAAGCCGACTTTGAGGGAACGACTGTGCCCGCGACAGTGGTCTCCTCGGCGGGTTCGTACTGCGTGGCGAGGAGTTGTAGCTTATCCAACGTATCCATGACACCCATGATGCGCTCTCCAGCCCCTTATTTTATTAGAACATATGTTCTCAAGAGGAGGATAGCATAGATTTAGCCCGATGTCAAGCCCCAATTGTGGCCTGACACGGGCCTTTAATGGAGGTATATGAAACTCATCATTTGCTAATGTATGATGCGTTCTGCTCCATCGCTCGCTTCACGCCGCCCAATGGCCTCCGCTTTGCCTGTGCCGTGAATAGATCATGTCAAGCCCTATCTTCGCCATTGCCGGTTTGGAGTTCCTGCGACGGTGTGCCAACAAGAAACCCGCTTCCAGCCCAGGAAGCGGGTTTCTGCGTGGTCGTGTGCTCCTACATCGGCCTGTTTTTGAAACAGGGTGTAGTCGCACCCTCGGGCGTGGGGGTTCAGGGCGAGGCGTTGGATGACCCTGGCTTATGCTCGTTGTAGCCCCGGCCGATCCCCCGGTAAACGAAGCCGTAGGCCCGCATCATCTCCGGCTCATAGATGTTGCGCCCATCTATGACCACCGGCTGGCGCATGACCCGCTTCAGGCGCGCCATGTCCAGTTGCTTGAACTCGTTCCACTCGGTCACGACGATCACTGCGTCGCAGCCCTCGGCCAACTCGTAGGGGTCCTCGGCCAGCACAACGTTCTGCAAAATGCGCCCGGCGTTGGGCATGGCCACCGGGTCGTAAGCCTTCACCCGCGCGCCCTCGGCCTGGAGCATCCTGGTGATCTCAATAGAAGGCGCCTCGCGCATGTCGTCGGTGTTCGGCTTGAAGGCCAGGCCCAGCAAGCCGATGGTCTTGCCCTCCAACGCCCCCAGACACTCACGCACCTTCTGCACGACCAGTCGGCGCTGATCCGTGTTGATGTCCATGACCGCCTGGAGCAATTGCGGGTGGCGGCCATGCACGCTGGCCATATAGGCCAGGGCCTTGACATCCTTGGGGAAGCAACTCCCACCCCAGCCAATACCGGCGTCAAGGAAGGTGCGTCCGATACGTTTGTCGTAGCCCATGCCCACCGCCACCTCTTTGACGTCCGCGCCTAATGCCTCGCAGATCGCCGCGATCTCGTTGATAAATGAGATCTTGGTCGCCAGGAAGGCGTTGGAGGCGTATTTGATCATCTCGGCGGTGCGCAGGTCGGTGATCATGATCGTCGTGCGCAGGGGCAGGTGCAATTCCGCCACCTTATTCGCGGCCTCGCGGTCCAACGACCCCAGCACCACCCGGTCCGGGTTGAGGAAGTCCTGGATGGCCGAGCCTTCGCGCAGGAACTCCGGGTTGGAGACGACGGCGAAGGGGATGGGCTTCTTCTGCCGCGCCCGGATGATGTCGGCCACCCAGTCGCCCGTGCCCACCGGCACAGTGCTCTTGTTCACCACGATGAAGGGATGGTCGGCGACATCGGCGATGGACTCGGCGGCCATGCGGACGTAGCGCAGATCGGCTTCGCCATCCACGCCTTCCGGCGTGCCCACCGCGATGAAGATGAACTCCGCCGGTGGGCCATTGATGGCCTCTTCATAAGATGTGGTGAAGCTCAGCCGCCCGGCCTGGACATTGCGCGTGACCATCTCGGCCAGCCCCGGCTCGTAGATGGGCATAATGCCCTTCTTCAGCCCCTCAATGCGCTCCGCGTTGATGTCCAGGCAGCACACCCGATTGCCCAGGTCGGCAAAACACGTGCCCGTCACCAGCCCCACATAGCCCACGCCAATGACGCAGATATTCTTCATCCTACCTCCTCCGAGGACGGAGGACGGACCTCTCCCCTGGCTCCCCTCCCCTATTAGGGGAGGGGAAGGGGGAGGGGTTGGTTCGTCCTCTGTCTTCCGTCAAATGAGTATCCGTTCTGCTGCGCCGCATCCTCCACCACCAGCCGCGCCACGCGCCTGCCGATCTCCACTGCATAATTCGTGCCCCGGTCCCAGGGGTACACCTGGCTCATGCTGGCGAAGTACAGGCCGGGGATGGGTGTGCGCACGTCTGGGATCATCTGCGAGTAGTTCACCGGCGGCACCGGCTGGGCATACTCCGTGCGGAACAGCCAGGATTGTTTGACCCAGCCTGGCTCAAAGGCCGGGTTGAAGCGCACCAGCGCAGGCAGGAACGTGGCCAGAAGCTCTTCCTGAGCTATCTTGAAGTAGGGATGCTCCGGCGGCAGGTAGTCGCCGCAATACACCAAGTGGTCGCCGCCGTAGTATTCCGGCTTCACATAATTCGTGTGCTCCACCAGCGCCAGGAAAGGGAAGCCCGCGCTCTTGGGCAGGTTATGCCAGTAAATGCCCGGCGTGAGTTGCCGGTCCAGCGCCAGGATGAGCACGACCGCGCCCAGGCTCTTCAGGCGCTTTAGCTGGCTAGCGTAGCTCTCCGGCAACGCCGGTACCAGCTTCGCCATCAGGCGCGGCGAGGCTGTGCTGATCACCGCGTCAAACGTCTCGGTGCCGTCAGAGGTGTGTATTTCAAGAGACGGAGGGCCTTCGCCGTCCGTCGTCCGTCCTCCGTCGGGTGTAACCCCCTGCACTGGCGTGTTCAGGCGGATGTCCCCGCCCTGGCGGCGCACCCGTGCGGCCAGTTCGTCCAGGAAGGCCTGGAAGCCGCCGATGAACGTGCCCAAGCGCGGGCTGCGCTTGTACAGCCGCGCCCACAGCCAGGCCATGTTGACCTCGCGGTAGTTCTCTTCGCCGAATTTGCCCACCAGGAGCGGTTCCCACAGCGCGGTGTAGGCGCGCGGGCCGAACCACTTCTGCGCCCACTCGTGCGCCGTGACCTGCTCAAACGCCTGCCAGTGGGTCGTCTTGCGCAGATACAGGACAACCAGGCCCACCCGCAGCTTGTCGGGCCAGGACAGGCCGGGGAAGCGCAGCACGGCCATCGGGCTGTCAAAGGGGTAAAACTTGCCCTGGTAGTAGATCGCGGTGATCGGGCGCGGCCAGATGACCTTGTGTGATAGCCCCATCTCAGCGATCAGGTTCAGGATGTCGTGGTCGCTCTCAAACCAGTGGTGGTAGAAGCGCTCCAACGTCCAGTCCCAGTGGGGCGCTTTGAAGCCAGAGGCCAATCCGCCCACTGACGGCCCGGCCTCATAGACGACGACGTGATGGCCTTGCCGGGTCAGATCGTAGGCGGCTGCCAGCCCCGCCGGGCCGGCGCCGATGATGCCGACGCGCATCCCCTATTGCTCCTTCACAGCCCCCGGCAGGGAGGGCCCGGCGCCCACAACGCTGCGCGCCTCACTCGCCCGCGCAAAATCCTGCCAGCTCAGGCTCTCTCGCAGCATATAGATGGCCCCCAGCGCGGTGATGGGCAACCACAAGGCGGCGTGGAGTACAAGCGTATAGGCGGTGGCCACCTCCCGCCCGATGCCGAACGCCGTCAATACCAGGATGCCGGGCGTATCAAACGTGCCCACGTAGCCGGGCGCTGAAGGCAGCGTTGTGGCCAGGTTGACGATGCCATTCATGAGCATGAGCGCGTAAAAAGCCGTGAACGGGTCGGCAAACGGGCCGGCCAACATGCCGGGGAAGGCGTGGAGGACGAACCAGTACTTGAGCGTCTCTGTCAGCCAGATCACCAGCGAGGTGACGAAGATTTTGAGCACATCGCGCCCGCTGCGCAGGGTGGAAAGCCCCGATTGAAAGCGATCCAGTAGCCCGTGCGCTGTCTCGTGGAAACGGTGGGGGACAAAGCGGTGGAGCACCCAACTCAGGGCACGGGTGGCCTGCTCTGGGTGGGAAGCCAGGATGAGGAAGGCGAGCAGCGCACCAAAGAACGCCAGGCTGCCCAAAACGACAAGGGATTCCAGGCTGGTGGGTAACTGCACCTGCGAATAGCGGGCGAACAGCGGCAACCCCAGGAACACGAACAGGAGCATGGTCACGCCGTCAAAGATACGTTCAATGAACACCGTTGCCAGGCTGGCGCTGACGCTCACGCCCCGCTGGCGCTTGAGCACATACGCGCGCACCAACTCGCCTGCACGGAACGGGTAGATGTTGTTGCCCATGTAGCCGATGACCACGACGGGGAACAGGGTGCGCAAGGGGAGGGGCTTGACAGGCCGGAGGAGGGTGGCCCAACGCCAGGTGCGGGCCGCAACCGCGCCGAAATACACGATCACGCCCGGCAGCAGCCAGAGGAGATCGGCGCCCTGAACCAGCCGCCAGACTTCATCCAGTCGTAGCCCGTTCAGCGCAATGAACAGAAAAACGGCGCTAACTGCCAGACCCAGACCCAATTGCCAGCGTTTCATGTGAAGCTCTCAGCGCTCAGCGGTCAAATACGTGAGATGTAAAACATGTCCCGCGGACCACTCCATGCTGACCGCGATTTTACCATAGGGTAAGGCGTGCTCCAAACAGGGGCAATAGGCTTTATAGGCTAGAGGCTAAGGGAACAGGCGCCGCGCCTTGATCTCGGCTACGGCATCGGGGCGGAAGCGATAGAGTTGCGCCGGGCGGCCCTTGCTCTCGCGGCGGCGGTTGACCGGCTCCACCACTTCCGCCTTGCGCAGTTTATTGCGAAAGTTGCGCTTGTCCAGCTTCTCGCCCAGGATGACCTCATAGGCGCGTTGCAACTCGCTCAGGGTGAACTCGTCGGGCAGGAGTTGAAAGCCCACCGCCGTGTATTCCAGCTTATAGCGCAGGCGGGTCAGGGCGTAGTTCACGATCCTGGCGTGATCAAAAGCCAGTTCCGGCAGGTGGTATACGCTCCACCAGCGGGCAGCCCTGGCGTCGTTGCCGCCGCGCACCTCTATCTCGGCACTGGGGACCAGGGCGAAATACGCCACGGTGATCACCCGCCCGCGCGGGTCGCGGCCCGGATCGCCGAATGTGTACAGTTGCTCCAGGAACACATCGCGCACTCCCGTCTCTTCTTTTAACTCCCGCAGGGCTGCCTCTTCCAGGGTCTCCTCCGGGCCGACAAACCCGCCGGGCAAAGCCCACAGCCCCTCAAAGGGCGGATGGCCCCGCTGGATGAGCAACACCAGCAGATCATCGTGGCGCAGGGTGAAGATGACCACATCCACCGTGACCAGTGGGTGCTGGCAGCCTTGATCTCCCCAAGGGGACGGGGGGGTATGGTCTATCGTCTGTCCGGTGTACAGCCCGTGCTCGTGGATATAGCGGGCGACTGGCAGAGGCAACAGCCCTTCCTCCGCCAGGCGCAGGGCGTCCTCGCCTGCCTCTAACCGCTGTCGGATCGCACTTGTGGCCATGTCCCTGGTCGTTACCTCCTCCAGGATCACAACCTGCGCCCCCTGGCGCCTGAGCGCGTCCAGAAAGGCCGTGTTGGGGGGATAGCCGGGCCGGGGGCAGATCGCCAACAGGGCCATCTGCCCCAGCTTCTCCGGCTCGCGCCAGCGGCCCAGTTCCGGCTGAGCCCCAGAGACCAGGTCGCTGCCCAGCAGGAAGATCAGCCCCACGCCTGGTTCCCTCATCTGAAGGGCGGAGAGCGTTTCTACGGTGTAATTCGGCGCTTCCCTGCCCTTCGCCAGCTCCTCTTCAATCCGGCTGACCTCCACCTGGAGGGGCAGGCCCTCCAGGCACCGGGCGATCTCTTCGGCAGCCCACTGGCACATCGCCAGGCGGTGCTCAAATGTGTTCGGCAGGTCATCCTTCGGCCTCGGCCCGGTGGGGTTGCGGCGATAGACGGGGATGAGGATGATTTTGGTGAGGGCATAGCCCCGCGCCAGCAGCGCACGGGCCGCGTCCACGACCAGGGCCACGTGCTGCTGGTGGATGGGATCGGCTGAAAGCCCATACACTAAGACGTAGCTCCCTCCCTCCTTGTGGGGGAGGGCTGGGGTGGGGGGTGAGGGCTTATCCACGTTGGCCTCGCTTACGATTCCCGCTTCTGACATGGGCGGACCTTGTGGCAGAGGTGAGAGCAACGCGCCTGCCGATCTCCTCCACTTCGTACAGCCACAGGGCGCTGGAGGCGTCGCTGGGCATGCGCCAATCCCCGCGAGGCGACAGCGCCACCGATCCCACCTTGGGGCCGTCGGGCATGGCGGACCGCTTGAACTGCTGGGCGAAAAAGCGCTGGTAAAACACGCGCATCCAGTGCAGGACCTCCGGCGAGGTATATCTATCGGCGAACGCCTGACGGGCCAGGAAGAACACCTTGCGGGGCGAGAACTGATAGCGCAGGGTGTAGTACAGGAAGAAATCGTGCAGGAGGTAGGGACCGATGGCGGCCTCGGTGTCCTGAGGGCGGGCCTCGTCTGGAGCGGGGGGCAGCAACTCCGGTGTGATCGGCGTGGCTAGGATGTCGCGCAGCACTGCGCTGGCCTCGCCGCTGAACTCGCTCTCGGCCACCCATTCTATGAGATAACGCACCAGGGTCTTGGGCACGCCCGCGTTCACGTTGTACATAGACATGTGATCGCCGCCGTAGGTGCACCAGCCCAGGGCCAGTTCAGAGAGATCGCCCGTGCCTACCATCAGGCCGCCGATCTCATTGGCCAGGTCCATGAGGATTTGCGTGCGCTCACGCGCCTGGGCGTTCTCATAGGTGGCGTCATGGACGCGCTCATCGTGCCCGATGTCGCGGAAGTGTGCGGTGACGGCCTGGTGAATGGGGATGCGGCGCGTGGTGACCCCCAGCAGGCCCGCCAGCCGTTCGGCGTTGGTGCGCGTGCGCGCGGTCGTGCCGAAGCCGGGCAGGGTCACCGCCACGATCCCGCTGCGATCCAGGCGCAGTTTGTCAAACGCCTTCACGCACACCAATAGCGCCAGGGTGGAGTCCAGCCCCCCCGAAATGCCCAGGGTCACCCTGGTGACCCCTGTATGCTTCAGGCGCTTCGCCAGGCCGGTCGCCTGGATATGGAAGACCTCGTGGCAATGGCGGGCGCGTTGGGTGACATCCGCAGGCACGAAAGGCGTCTGGGAGAGGGGGCGCAGCAGGCTGTCGGCGGTGGCGGCCGCAGCGTTTTCGGGCAGGTGAAAGGCGATCCGTCGGTAGGCTTGCCTGGGGCGCGCCGCCGAAAAGCCGCTGCTCTTCATGCGCTCATGGATGAGGCGTTGCAGATCGATGTCCGCCAGTGCTATCTGGGTGGAAAAATCAAAGCGTTCGGTCTCGGCCAGGATTGTGCCGTTTTCGGCGATCAACGAGTGGCCGGAGAAGACCAGGTCGGTGGTGGACTCCCCTGGGCCGGCGCCCGCATATAGGTAAGCCGCCAGGCAGCGTGCCGACTGTTGCTTGACGAGTTCGCGGCGGTAATCGGCCTTTGCCACCAGTTCATTGCTCGCCGAGAGGTTCACCAGCAGGGTAGCGCCAGCCAGGGCCAGGTCGCCACTGGGCGGGTTCACCGCCCACAGGTCCTCGCAGATCTCTATCCCGATGACCCACTCAGGCAGATTGCTCGCCGTGAACAGCAGGTCTGTGCCGAAGGGGACCCCCACGCCGTCCAGCTCTACTGTCGCCGCTGTGCCCCGGTCCGCCGGGGTGAACCAGCGCGCCTCGTAGAACTCGTTTGTCATGGGGAGATACGTCTTGGGGACGATGCCCAGCACGCCCGCGCCGGTGACGAACGCGGCGCAATTATAGAGCCTGCCCTCCACCTCTAAGGGCAGCCCGACAACTGCAGCGATCTCCAGTTGCGCCGCTGCCTGGCGGATATGGGCCAGCGCCGAGCGTGCCCGCTCAAGCAGGAGCGCCTGGTAGAACAGATCGGCGCAGGAGTAGCTGGTCAGGCACAGTTCCGGGAACACGGCCAGGCGACAACCGCGCCCTGCGGCTTCCTCCAGGGCGGCGATGATCCTCTGCGTGTTGTAGTCCACATCGGCCACGCGCAATTCGGGCGCGATGACCGCGACGCGCACGAATCCCAGCGAGGCAAAGGTACTCAACGGATGAGGAGAGGTAGTTAGGGAAAGATCGTCCATGTCAGCCTTTGCCCTTTCAGGGAACACTTCGTGTTATTTACACAATATTATATCCCTGAGCGGGCAAAGGGGAAACCCATTTCAGGGCGCGGCGACCGGGTTGCGCAGCACGCCGATGCCCTCCACCTCCACCTCGCAGATGTCGCCCGGCCGGAGCGGGCCCACGCCACTGGGCGTCCCTGTCAGGATCACGTCGCCCGGCTCCAACGTCATGACGGCGCTGATATAAGCGATCAGGCGGGGGATAGGGAAGACCATATCCCGCGTCAGCCCAAACTGGCGCATGCGACCGTTCACCCGGCAGGTGATGGCCACGTCTGTCGGGTCAAAGGGGGCGATGATCCAGGGGCCGAGGGGGCAGAAGGTGTCAAAGCCTTTGGCCCGCGACCATTGCCCATCCGTGCGTTGCAGGTCGCGGGCAGTGACATCGTTGCCGCAGGTATAGCCCAGGACGGCCTCCAGGGCGGTCTCTTCCGGCACATGGCGGCAGCGCCGCCCGATGACGACGGCCAGTTCGGCCTCGTGTTCCACCTGCTGCGATTGGGGCGGCAGGATAATGGGCTGCTCCGGCCCGATCACCGCGCTGGGCGGCTTGAGGAAGATAAGTGGCTCCGTCGGCACGGGTGCGTTGTGCTCCTGCGCGTGGGCCGGGAAGTTGCGGCCAATGCAGACGATCTTGGTGGGCGCGCACGGCGCCAGCAATTCCACATCGGCCAGTGCGCCGATCTCCGCGCCTGTGCTCCACGTGCCGAAGGGGTCGCCTTCCAGGGCATAGACGCGGTGGCGTTCCACCAGGCCATAGCCAATTTGGTGACCTCGTTTGTAGCGGATCAAGATCATGGTTCTCTCACCTGTTGCAGAAAGGATGCCGCCACCCAGCCTTCCTGGCCGCCGCTATCGCGCACCTGCCACCAGGTCATTCCATCGGCCTGCTGGGGCCCGGCGATGATGACGACGCGCTCGCCATCCTGGAGCACGCGGATGACCGCTGTGTTCAGGCCGGGGTCGGTATGCATCACCAGGCCGAGCCCGCCGGTGTCGCCGACCTGAGCGGTGGCGCCAGGGCCCAGGCCGGGCGTGGGGCTGGGGGGCGGGTGGGTGGCTGTGGGCGGTGGGCGCGTGACCGTGAAGGTCGGCGTGGGCAGGTCGGTGGGGCGGGGGGGCAGGGTAGCCGTAGGCGTGGCGGTGGGCGGGAGAGGCGTGGGCGTGGCAGTGGGAGGCGCGGCAACGAGCGCGCTCAGGCGGGGTCGCAGGTTAACGAGCAACAGGCACAGGCCCAGGATGAACCCGCCCAGGATGGCGTATTGGATGCTCAGGGGCAGCGCCAACAGCGGGCCACGTCGTGGCCGACGTCGGGTGGCAGGGGGTTTGCTGGCAAACGCCATAGGCTTCAGGGCTAAGGGACGACCTGCATGTAATTCTGCACGGCCCAGCCTTCCACGCCATCCCCGCGGCGCACCTGCCACCAGGTGTAGCCGGCGATCTGGCGGGCGCCGCCGATGATCTCCAGCACCTCGCCCTCGGCAGCGATGGCCAGGCGGGGCGCGTTGGGGTCGGGCTGCTGGCGCAGGCTGAGGCCGGCGCCGCCCGTGCCCACCACCTGGACCCTGGCGCCGATAGCGATCTGGCCGGGGGGCGGCGTGGGGGGCGGCTCGGTTGGCGGTGCGGGCGGTGGAGTGGCTGTCGCTTCGGGCGTGGGGCTGCCGGGCGCCTGTGTGGGCGCGGCGGTCTCGGGGGTGGCGGTGATCACGGTGAGCGTGGCCGTGGGCGCGCCGCTCGTCGGGCGCGGGGTGAGCACGGTGAGCCAGACCAGGAAAGCGACGAGCGCCAGGCTGAGCACAATCCCCGCCGCCAACAGCCAGATCACCGGCGTGGAGGGCGGGCGGGTGGGCGGTGGCACGCCTGGGCCGCCGGGCATCTGGCGCAGCCGGGGCAGGCGAGGGCGGCGGGGCTGATCAGTGGGTGGAACGTTGGCGGACATACTCCAGAAGCTTCTCTAATGGCCAGGTGTTCACGATGTTGGCGGGGGTGGCCCAGGCGCGGCGGGCCATCCCCAGGCCGAAGCGCAGGTCGCCGACGGCATCGGGGTGATGGGCGTCGCTGTTGATGGCCAGTTTGACGCCGAGTTGCAGGGCGCGATGGGCCTGGCCGTCGTCCAGGTCCAGGCGGTGGGGATCGGCGTTGATCTCCAGGATCGTGCCCGCCTGGGCTGCCGCCTGGAAGATGGCTTCCATGTCCAGGTCGGCAGGCTCGCGTTCGCCGATCAGCCGCCCGCTCGGGTGGGCGATGATGTCCACGTGGGGGTTGGCGATGGCGGCCAGCAGCCGCTGGGTGACCTGCTGGCGTGGCTGGCGCAGGCCGGTGTGCAGGGCAGCGACGACGATGTCCAGTGAGGCCAGGACATCATCGGGGTAGTCCAGTGAGCCATCGTTGTGGATCTCCACCTCAGCGCCGCGCAGGACGCGCACCGGGCCGCCAGCAGCGTTCACGGCGGCGATCTCCTCCCACTGCTGGTGCAGGCGTTCCAGGCTGAGTCCCCTGGCGACGCCCAGGCTGGGGCTATGGTCACTGATGAGGATGTATTCCAGGCCCTTTGCGGCGGCAGCAGCGGCCATCTCGGCGACCGAGGCGCTGCCATCGCTCCAGGTCGTGTGCATTTGCAGGTCGCCGCGAATGTCTTTGGCCTGCACCAGTTGCGGCAGTTCACCGGCCAGGGCAGCTTCAATCTCGCCCCGGTCTTCGCGCAGTTCGGGCGGGATCCAGGGCAGGCCCAGCGTCCGGTAAACCTCCTCCTCGGTGGCGCAAAGGATCTCGCTGCCGTCGGGGCGGGTGATGGCGTATTCGCTCAGCGAGAGGCCCATGTCCTGGGCGAGCGAGCGCAGGTGGATGTTGTGGGCGATGCTGCCGGTGAAATATTGCAATAGCGTGCCCCAGCGCTCCGGGGGGAGCACGCGGATGTCCACTTGCAGGCCGTTGTGACCCAGGACAGAGGCGCGCGTCGGCCCGTGTGCCACGACCGAGGCGACCTGGGGCAGGCCGACGAAGGCCTCCATAACCGCTTCAGGGTCGCGTGCCGCGACTAGGAGGTCAATATCGCCGATGGTGTCGCGCATACGGCGCAGGCTGCCGCCCGCGGCGACATGGGCTACGCCGGGGACGCGAGCCAGGGCTTCCAGGAAGGCCTGGGCGGTCTGCCAGGCGAGGCCCAGGGGAATGCGTGCGGTGCGCCCCCGCAGGCTTGCAATGTTTTTGAGGATTTTGGCCTCGGTCTTTGCGCCGATGCCGGGGAGTGTGCGCAGCCGGCCTGCGCGGGCGGCCTCTTCCAATTGCGCCAGCGTGGTGATGCCCAATGTCTTCCAGAACAGGGCGGCCTTTTTAGGGCCGATGTCGGGGACGTGCAGGACCTCCACCAGGGTGGGGGGGATTTCGGCCTTGAGTTGCTCGTAGTAGCCGAGCTTACCGGTGCGCAAAAGCTCGTCAATCTTGCGGGCGATGGCCTTGCCCACGCCGGGGATAGTGTGCAGTTGGCCGGCGCGCCAGACGGCTTCAATGTCCTGGCCGAGATCTAGGATGCTCTGAGCCGCCTGGCGGTAAGCCATCACTTTGTAGATGACCTCGCCCTTGATCTCCAGCAGATCGGCGATAGTGAAAAAGACCTGAGCAACTTCGCGGTTTGTCATCTGGGTGGGATTATAGCAGTGTTTGGGAGGGTTGGCAATGAAGCAGTGAGGGAAGGAGCGAAGGGCAGGTGCGATCGTCACAAGTGTGACGAGGTGAGTTGGGGAGTTGGAGCTTCCACCCTATCGGGGTAAGCTCAATGCTCCCTAGAAAGGAGGTGATCCAGCCGCAGCTTCCGCTACGGCTACCTTGTTACGACTTCGTCCCAGTCGCCGGCCC
>ERZ511473.678-NODE-678-length-45835-cov-11.220049_pt1 | contig 45835 bp, 38 predicted proteins | sample MGYA00374947_ERZ511473 | MGnify/ENA primary metagenome ERZ511473 (study PRJEB26303, sample SAMN06343854) | sediment metagenome | isolation source: hot spring sediment | place: Canada: British Columbia | collected 2012-09-26 ... | reverse complement strand
CCCCGGACCAGGACCCGGACCAGGACCTGGACCAGGACAACCACCTACACAAGCCCAAAGTGGATGGATAACATATTTAATTATAATAATTGCAATATTTATTATCTTTAAATTGTTTAAAAAATGACGAAAAAAGAAGCACCGCCTAAACCCAAAAAATTAACAAATGTGGAATATTATTCGGACAATGATGTATTTTTAGCAGAAGTAGAAGCAAAAGAATATGTTATTTTCAAAAATATTGTATTTGCATTGATTTCCTTTATAGCAACAGCACTATTCGCTCCTGGTGTTGTCAATTTTATAAAAACCGCAATATCAGCAGCTTTCTTTTTTACACGTGATTTATTAAAATATAATGAAACGCTAAAAACATATGATGAACAAATATTGAATTTTTTAAAAAGCATTTCAGAAAACTTAAAAAATTTATTTGAAAGTGAAATCGAACAAAAAAAATATGCGCTTGATCTTTCAAAAACAAAATTCAACATTTACATTTCTAAAAAACACCGCAATTGCTGCTTTGAAACGTGTTTTATGGGGGCTTGCACTTGCACAAAGTATTTTGATCATTTTAGTTTAACTTACAAAAGCAATCTAAATCCTTATATCATGTTATTTTTATTGAACTTAGCAAAAGAAAAATTTTTTGACCCTAATTTACCCGAACATGAACTTAAAAGAAACGAAGAAATGTTTGCAGCACTTGTTTATATATTCACAATCGCTACGCATCACTTACAAGCCTGGGCAAATGGAAAAAAACTAGAACCTACCACAATTGCATACAAGCTTGATCCAGAAAAAAATATTGTAATCGAATATAAGTATGTAGAAATCTCAGATGTATTGCACATGAGAATTGCACCAATCGAAAAATACCCAGACCTAGAAAATTATTCCAAAACAGATGATTATAATATCTCAAATATAATATACAATTACGCAGACAGAAGAAAAACAGTGATATATAACTTTCATGAATATTACCCCGCATATGATCAAGAGGAACTACGAAATTGGATCAAACATTTTATCGCTAACACGGATGTAACAAAAGCTTATTTTGATGTTATTGATAGAAGATACAAAAGAATTACTTATACAATCACGAATAAAACATATGCAGAAGATACAATATATTTTGTAGTAAAACCAAAGAAAGATGCTATTACATTTCCTTTGTATTTTTCGGTAATATGCTCAAACATATCAGAAGCATATGCAATTGCTTTTTCGAAACTTCCATTTATAACATATAATGTAGCACGAACCAAATATTGCCCAGAATATCAATCAATTTTGAGATGCTTTAATGAAGATTTTAATGTAGACCATCTTAGCTTTCATCCAGACGCTTATATGCTTTATTACATTGATTTTGTAAATGTTTCATCTGAACATAGTGGAATTTAAATAAATACAAAATTATCCTACGCAAGATTATATGGGTGTTTCATCTGAACATAGTGGAATTTAAACCTACACAACCAAATCCTTGACTTGTTCTATTTCCAATACCTTTTTTATATAAAAATTCTATAACTTTTGGATTTCCTCTAATTTTGAAAATTCCTTCAAAGCATGTTAAAAACATATAATTTTTATTTGTTTTTTCTTTAAACGATTCTAAAAAGTGTTTAACAACCACTTTTCTATAACTTAAAAAATCAATTTCCACATCTTCATAAGTCAAATTAAAACTCTCAAAAATTTTTCTATGAAAATTATTGAATTCCGAAATAAAATTTTCATCAGAAGGCAAAATTGGTTTATCTTCTTTATTTTCAATTAAAATTGGACTTATTGTTTTAAATTGATATTCATAATTATCAAATTTTGGTTCATTTAACAAAAGAATTTTTCTTGGATATAAGGTTATTTCTTCTGAAAATTTAAATTCCTTGATTTTTAAAATTCCATTATAAATATAAACCCCAAATTCATAATCATATGTGCTAAAAATTAATGATAAACTCTTATTTTGTAAAATAAAATAATTCATTTCAATTTCATAATCAAAAAAACGAAATTTTTCATTATCATTAGATATTTTAGCATTAGTTATTAAAGCAAATGTAAATGGCTTTGGTTTTTTAGCATTATAATAATAATTTAATACATTTTCCTTTTCAAGAGCAAGCTTAAAAAAAGAAATAAACCTATTCCTATAAATAATTGGAAACTTACTATTATTTAACTCAAAAATAACTCTAAATCTCATCCCTTTACAACAATAATTGGTCTATGTTTGCTAACTTTTTTACTAATCCCTGCAAGTTCAACTGCATTTACAACCTTACTAACATCTTTGTATGCCTCAGGAGCTTCTTCCAATAAAGTAGCATCACTTTCTGCTCTAACTACAATTCCCTTTTCTGAAAGTTTCTTTAAAAGTGAGCTTTTTTGAACAATTTTTTTAGCTTTACTTCTTGATAAAACCCTTCCTGCACCATGACAAGAACTTCCAAATGATTCTTCAATTGATTTTGGCATACCTATTAAGACATATGAATAAGTTCCCATATCTCCAGGTATTAAAACAGGTTGTCCAACTTCTTTATACTTTGGAGGAAGTAATTTGTGGCCTTTTGGAAGTGCCCTTGTAGCACCCTTCCTATGAACAATTAATTTTTTTCCATTAAATTCTTCAAGTTTTGCTATATTATGTGCAACATCATATAATATATTCATTTCAAGACTTTCAGCACTTTTATTTAAAATCTCACTAAAAGCTTTTCTAACTTGATATGTTATAAGCTGTCTATTTGACCAAGCAAAATTAGCAGCACAAACCATAGCTTTATAATAATTTTGTCCTTCTTTGGAATTGAAAGGGGCACACGATAACTGCCTATCAACAAGTTTTATACCATATTTATTTAAAACCTTATCAAATTCCTTTATATAATCACTTGCTATCTGATGACCAAATCCCCTACTTCCACAGTGAATCATTATCACAACTTGACCTTTAAATAAACCAAGTTTTTTAGCAATTTCCTCATCATAAATTTCATCTACTATTTGAACTTCTAAAAAATGATTTCCACTTCCAAGTGTTCCAAGCTGTTCTCTCCCTCTATCTCTTGCCAATTGACTAACCTTTGAGAAATCTGCACCTTCCATACTACCAAACTCCTCAATATACTCATAATCATTATCCCAAGCATATCCAATTTTTTTAATGTATTTTAAGCCCTCTTCTGTAATTCTCTCAAGCTCTTTATCCGAGAATTTAAATTTACTTCTTGCTCCCACTCCACTTGGAACATAATCAAATAACTTATCAGCAAGTTTTACCTTATACCTTTCCATATCTTTTTCAGTTAAGTTTGTTTTAATAATTCTAACACCACAATTTATATCGTAACCAACACCACCAGGACTTATTATACCTCCATTTTCAGGGTCAAAAGCAGCTACACCTCCAATAGCAAATCCATAACCCCAGTGTATATCTGGCATAGCTATTGAAGCTTTAACAATACCAGGAAGTGTAGCAACATTAGCAACTTGTTCAAGTGCTTCTCCTTCCTCAATAATTTCTTTTATTAAATCTTCTGTTGCAAAAACTACACCATCTACATTCATACCTTCTTTATAGGTTTTTGGTATTCTCCACTTATAATCACTAACCTTTTCAAGAATTTTTTCCCAATTCTTCATAAGATAGAAATTTTAAAGGACAAAAATTATATTTTATTTTGTCTTAATTTCTAATTTTTTGAGACATTTTATGAATTCTTCCCTTGTTCTTTCCCAAGAAAAACTTGTTGCATAGTGTTTTGAATTCATTGATAATTGATAATAAAAATTTTTATTATTCCAAATTTCAATAATTTTTTTTACTGCAGAATCTACATTTTTAACAAGAAATCCATTTAATCCATTTTTTATAGAATCTCTTAAACCTTGAACATCATAACCGATTACAGGAATACCAAACATATTTGCCTCAATAACAACAATACCCCAACCTTCTCTTATACTTGGAACTATTAAAAAATGACATTTACACAAATTTTTATATTTTTCTTCCTCATTTAAATAACCTAAAAATTCAATATCTTTAAAGTTTTTGTATTTATTTTTTAGATAATTTTCTAATGGGCCACTTCCAATAATAATCATTTTAGCAGAAAAAAATTCCCTAACTTTAAGAAAAATTTTAATAGCATCCTCTGGATTTTTGGTTTTTCTTAATCTTCCAAGAAAGCAAAGCGTTAAAATTTCATTTTTTTGACAATCTAAATTTATTTGATCTATACCATTTGGAACAATATGGACATTATTAAATCCAATTCTAACTAAGTCTTCATATGTTGAATTTGAAACTGTTATTGTTAATTTTTTTCTATAAAACCAAAGCAAAAATTTTTCCACATATTTCATAAAGAAAAAAAATTTCCCCATTTCATAAATCCAAAATTCGTCGTACAATTGATGAATAAGTAAAATTGAATTTTTTAAAAAAAATGTAAAAAATCCTAATCCATTGAACTCATCAATTATTAAATCGTAATTTTTAAAATTTTTTATAGCATAAATCAATCCATAAAAATGAACTGAGAACTCATTACCTCTCCTTATAATCCTTATATTTTCATAAACTTCTTCATCCTTTGAATTTCTAAACTTTGAACAGAACCAATCTACACTATAACCATTTTTAACTAATGCTCTTGCTACTTCCAAAGTATATCTTTCAGCACCACCACCATTAGGATTCAAAATATCCCTTCTATTCAAAATTAAAACTTTATTCAAAGCTTGAAATTTTAAAGTTTTTCAAAAGCATTAAAATTTAATTCTTTATGAATGAACTATTAAAAAAACTTTTTGAAATAGGAAATTATAAAGACATAATAAAAAATTTCAAAAATTATGAAATTGATAATTACTATTCAGACCTTATAAAATGCTATACTTTATTATTTTTAGATGATTTTAAAGGAGCAAGAATAATTGCCTCAAAATATCAAAATGATTTAAATTTCTTACTTGTTGAAGCATATATAAATTATGTTCAAATGAAAAATGAAATAAGTTTTGAATTAGCTAAAAGAATTATTGAAAGTAATAATGTTATAAATTACATTAAAATTGAAAGTTATATTATCGCAATAAATTGTTTAACTGAAAATACCAAAATGATTGAAAATTTATATAATGAAGCAATAAATTATGCACTTTGTGAAAACTTATTTGTTTATAAATCAATAATTGATTTTGTTTATAATCGTTCAATGGCTTTGATTTTAGGTGATGATAACGCAAAAAAAATTGTTTTAAGAACTGAATTTGAACTTGAAAATTATGGTAATTTAAACTATTATTTTTATAATGTTTTATATAATGTGAATGAATTAATTTCAGAGTATAGATTTAGCGAAGCAGAAAAAAAATTAAAAATTGCTCATGAAATTGCTTTAAAAGTTGGTTCATTATCAATGCTTTCAAAATTATTTTTAGTTAAACACTTTTTTAATTATTCAAAGGGAGAATTGATTTATGAAGATTTAATAAAAGCTTATGAATATGCCAATTTATCTCAAAACTACATAAATTTAACCCTTGCCATGAGCTACTTAATATCATATTATGAATTTATAAAAGATTACGAAAATAGAAATAAAATTCTTTCAGAATATGAAAAACTTATTAAAGAAAATAATATAAACAAAGGTATTTCAAATTTTTTATTTTCAAAAGCAATTGTCCTTTCAGGAGAGGAAAAGTATGAAGAAAGCTTAAAACTAATTGAAGAAGCATATAATTTATCAAATTCAAAGTACAAAAAATCCTCACTAGAAATTTTTAAATGTGCTATCCTTATTAAAATGAATAGAATTGAAGATGCTTATCATTTATTTTTAAAATTATTAGAAGATGGTTCAATTATTCATCAAGCATTTGAAAAGGAAATTATAGAAACAATAAAGCCATTATTTGATTTATATATTAAAAGAAATGAAAAATTAAGTAAAAATTTTATCAAGTTTATGATAAGAATAGGATATGAAGACAAATTGAATATAAAGGATATTTACAATTATATGGACGAAAGTGAGCTTCTTAAAAGAATTAATAAAATAAAGGATAAAAACATTATTAAAAAATTAAAAGATAAACTCAAATATGAAATTTATCTTTTTGGAAAGTTAAGAATAAAAATTTTAGATAAAACAATTTATGAAGAAAATTTTGATAGACCAATAACCGCAAAAGTTTTTAAATTCTTCTTAATAAATAGAAACAAATTTTTAAGTAAAGAAATGATATTTGAAGAATTATGGCCTAATGATGACCCTAAAAAAGCAAGTGCAAAATTACATACAATTGTAAGTAATATAAGAAAAATTTTAATTAACGATGAAATAATAATAAGCTCTGGTGGAAATTATGGACTTTTTACAAATGATAAATTTTATATTGATATAGATGATTTTGAGAAATCAATTAAATATGCAATAGCTATATCTTATAAAGATATAGAAACTGCAATTTCAAAAATTATTTATGCATTTAATTTATATACCGCTGATTTACTTGAAGGTGATTTATATGAAGAATGGATCTTTATAGAAAGAGAAAGACTAAAACAACTTTTATCACAAGGTATATTATTACTTTCGGATTTATTAATTAAAAAGCATCTGGATAGTCTGGCAATTGTTTATCTTGAAAGTTCATTATTTAGAAATATTGAAAGCAAAACATTTAAAAAATTAATGGATATTCTAAAACTAAAAAATTTAGAAGATAGAATTGAATTTTGGAATAAATATGTAGAGAGGGCATTAAAATGAAATTTTTTAACGAATTTTTGAATGTTGAATTTGAAATTGAAGAAATAAGAACAGTTGTTTCATTAGCACCTGATATAACAGACACATTGAATTTTTTAAATTTATTTGATAAAGTTATAGGTGTTAGTTCTTATTGTTATAGACCAAAGGAAGCAAGAAATAAACCAAAACTTGGAGGTTATTTAAAAGTAAATATTGAACTATTAAAAAATCTTAATCCAGATATTGTTTTAACAACAACAGGTGTTCAAAGAAAATTAAATGAAGAATTATATAAAAATGGTTTTAAAGTTTTTACTACAAAATTAGCAAACAGTTTATTTGACATTCTTGATAATGTTATTAGAATTGGTAATTTATTTTCAATTACAAAAATTGCTTATGAAAAAGCAAATGAACTTCTTGAAATTATAAATAGAATAAAAAACAATAAAATAAATGCAAAGTACTTTGCTGAAATTGACCTATCACCTGAAATTACATTTGGTTCAAATTCTTATATAACTCATGCACTTTATATAATGGGTTATGAAAATATATTTATTTATGACAAAAGAAGCTATTTTTTACCTAATTATGAAGAAGTTAAAAATAAAGAGCCAGATTTTATTATTTATGAACCCAAACCTGAAAAGTTTAAAAAACCAAATTTAGAAGAGATTATTGAAAGATATAATAAAATTGGACTTGGAAACTTAAAAGCAGTTAGAGAAAAGAGAATTATTATTACACCAGGTGATTATATAGCACATTACGGACCAAGTTTTATAACCGAAGTTTTAACCTATTTAAATGAAGAGATCAAAAAGGTTTTAGTTTAAAAATATAACTTTAAAATTTTAAAACTATTTAAAAAGGAGGTTTTTAGACATGCTTGTCGGTATTGTAGGAGCAGGAACGATGGGAAATGGAATTGCTCATGTTTTTGCTCAATATGGACATGATGTTCTCTTATGCGATATATCTGATGAAATTCTACAAAAAGCAATAAAAACAATTTCTGAAAATCTTGATAGACAAATTAAAAAAGGAATTGTTAAATTAGAAGATAAAGAAAAAATTTTAAGTAGAATAAAAACAACAAAAAATTTAGAGGATTTTAGAGAAGTTGAACTTGTTATTGAAGCAGTAGTAGAAAAAGAGGAGATAAAAAAAGAAATTTTTTCAAAACTTGATAAAATAACTAATAAAGATATTATTTTAGCAAGCAATACTTCAAGCATATCTATAACAAGATTATCAAAAGCGACAAATAGACCAGAAAAAGTAATTGGTATGCACTTTTTTAATCCTGTTCCTGTTATGAAACTTGTCGAAGTTGTTAAAGGATTTATAACAAGTGATGAAACAGTCAATAAAATAGTTGAAATTTCAAAAGCATTGGAAAAAGTTCCTATTGTTGTTAAAGACTTTCCTGGATTTATATCAAATAGAATTTTAATGCCTTTAATAAATGAAGCCATATTTGCTCTTGGAGAAGGTATTGCTGATAAAGAATCAATTGATAATATAATGAAACTTGGTATGAATCATCCAATGGGTCCATTACAATTAGCTGATTTAATTGGACTTGATGTTGTTTTAGATATCTTAAATGTTTTATATGAAAATTTTAAAGATCCAAAATATAGACCTGCTCCACTTTTAATAAAAATGGTTGAAGCAGGTTATCTTGGAAGAAAAACGAAAAAGGGATTTTATGAATATGATTGATATTTTAATTTTATTTATGGAATCACCAATAATAAGATATTCTCTTTACGAACAAATTTATGATAAATTTTTTATTCCAAAGGAAAAATTTGTTTTTTCTGTAAGTAATTATATTTCAGATATAAATTTCGGTTCAGTCTCATACAATCTAAAAAATACATTAATTTTCTATTTAAATTATTTAAATTCTGGAAAAATTGAAAAATTTGACGAAAGTGGAAATTTTATTGGTGAATTTTATGCTAATTTTATAAATTTCTCATTGTACAAAAATTATTTTAAATTTAATGTTCATTATGAAAGCATTATTAAAAACGATTTAAATTTAAGTATTGGAGCATATTATTCAAAGACAATTAAAAATATAAATTTAAACTTATTTTTTGATTATATTGGACTTAACACACCAATAATTTTTGGCATAAATGGAAATTATAAAAATTTTAGCATTAACATCTCTTATGAATTAGGCTATAAAACTATTTACAATATTGCTTATAAAAAAACAATTTCAAGAAGTTTAATTCTCTATATTTCTTATTCAAATAGATATAGCGACTTTAACATATCTAAGGATCTATTAACAGGATTTTTAGCAGGAATTGAGATTAATTTTAAAAAGTATAAAATTGGTTATGGAATAAGATCACTTTCTGAATATGGTTTCATAAACACAATTCAAATCGCTTATGAATAAGTTAATTTATAAGGGTAAGGTTTTTGAAGTTAGAAGTGAAGAATTAACGATAAACAATAAAAAAATTTTAAGAGATGTAATATATCATCCAGGAGCTGTTGCTATTCTTGTTAAAAAAAATAACCAATTCTTATTTGTAAGGCAATATAGACACCCTTCAAGAGAAAAATTGATTGAAATTCCTGCAGGAACACTTGAAGAAAACGAAACGCCAACTGAAACTGCAAAAAGAGAACTATTAGAAGAGGCGGGAATAAAAGCAAATGAATTAACATTTTTAATTAAGTTTTTTGTTGCTCCTGGATATTGTTCTGAAATTATTCATCTATTTTATACAGAAAATTTTGAGATAACAAAAAATAATCCAGAAGAGGAAGAAGATATTGAAACTATTTGGATTGATATAGAAAAAGCTTATGAAATGATAAAAAATAACGAAATAAAGGATGCTAAAACCATTATTGCTCTTACTTATTACAGATGTTTCTTTTGATAGTCTTGAAATTCAAACAATTGACATAAATAATGCTAAATATGAAGAATTGAATTCAATTCCATTCTTTACAGAAGAAGATATAAAAAAAATTCTAAAACAAAGACCATATTATTCGTTTAATGAATTTGCTGAAAGTTTAAAATTAAGTTCAATTGAAAGAGAAATTTTAAGAAATTATATCTTTATATCAAAAAAAGAAAAAAAATTTATAAATTTCATAATTTCTTTTAATTACGATTCAAATTTAAACTACAAGCTTAGAGGGAACTTAAAATATAAAGAATTTTCATTAAAATTTTCAGAAAGTTATTTTCTTTTAGGTTATCAAAATTTTTATTTTGGGAATTTTTATATTTCAAAAGGCTTAGGATTAATTTCAAAAGCATATTTTAAAAACAGTATAAACAATGGATTTTATTTCTACAATAACTTAGCACTATTTTTAAAATTCAAAAATTTTGAGGTATTTTTTGACACTTTAAGAAACTACTTGCTTTCTTATAATTTTAGAAGTTCCTTCATATCAGTTTTAGGAAATGAAAAACCATTTTTTGTCATTTCAAATAACTTAAATGTTTTTAGCTTTGAAATTTTACTATCAAAACATTTAAATTATGCTTATGGAATTAACTTAAAAAATGAATTTATTTATGTTAAACTAATTTTTAGAAAACTTTTAGATACTTTCTGGATCTATTCAAATGGTGATGAAAAATTCTCAATTTATTTAAAATTTAAAAATTATCCAATAACAATTTCCTCAAATTTTTCAGATAGTTATCAATATCACTCAATAAACTATCAAATAACAGATGGTTCAAACCTTGAATTTAGAATTTCAGGATATTACTATAAAATTCATTTTGAAAATGAAGAAGGTTTAAAAATCTCAATTTTTAAAGATAATGCCATTAAAATTGGTTATAAATTTATTTCAATTTATCAATATAAAAATTTAAATTCTATTTGCGATGAATATAATCCATTATTTGGTTGTAATGTCAAATTAGATGAAAATTCAAACTACCAATTAGCAATTGATTTTAAATATAAATTTATTAGACTATTTTTAACAAATCAACAACAATTCTTCTCTTTGAGATTAAAAATTTAATCCTAAACCTAAAAAGAAGTTTCTTTCAGCAGCCGGAATAAATAAAGGTTCATTACTATCACTTATATAACCAAATTGATTATAAATTTTATTAAAGACGTTATAAATACCCCCTTTTAACTGAAAGTTTTTAAATTCATAATTAAAAATCGTATTTGTGATAAAGTAAGGTTCAATTGTAAATCTGTTCGAAGGGTCTATAAATTGCTTACCAACACCTCTTTCTTCAAAAATTATTGTTAAACTCTTATAGTTAAAATCTAAACTTAAATAAATTAAATAATTTGGATAACCTGCAACAACATTTCCCGAATAATCAAATTGACCATTCCAATCTTCTCCTTTAAAATCAATATATTTATTGTTAGAATAACTAAAACTTGAATATAGATTTAGAAATTTATAAATAGGGACATTTAATGAAAGTTCTATACCTTTATATTCAACAATTCCAGCATTCGTCAAAATTGGAATGCCATCTATAACCTTTCCTCCAAATACAAGGGCATCTCTAAAATTCATATAATAAACATTAAAATCAAAGTTAAATTTATTTCTTAAATATCTTGCTCCAATTTCAAAACTTCTAACATTTTCAGGTTTCTTTCTTGGATTTGAACAATTATTATTTGAACAATTTTCAAAATCATACTTTGGATCATTCCAATATGGATATTGAGCATCGTAAATTTCTCTTGTTCCTGGTTCCCTTGAATTTAATGATGTATTTAAAAACAAACTTAAATTTTCATTTATATCGTAATTTATTCCAAATCGTGGGGACGGGAAAAAGTAAGAAACATTATATTCAATTCCTCTTGGATAATAGTTATAAAACTTACTTTGATTATAAGCATTTAAATAAGTTGTTAGAATTTTTAGTTTATTTGTAGGTTTTAAAATTAATTGAAGATAAGCATTAGCAACTACTTTGTCAAGGTTATAATAATAGTACTTTCTATTAGGTTCTCTACAACAAGAGGGAAGAGAATCAGCCCATAAAATTAATCCATAATGTTCTGATTTGTGATATATAAAGTTTGCCCCTAGTGAAAATTCATAATTATTTGAAATATAAGAAATTCTTGGAATATAACCATAATCTCCCTCATTCACCCATCTTTCCCTAACTAAATTGAATTTCGTTTTTCCAATTGGGTCATTCCAAAGTTCATAAAAGTACTCCTGCCAACTACCATTTCTCTTTTGTCTAAATCTACCATTTCCTATTATAGCATAAATGATATTTTTTATATATAAATTGCCTATGAAATTTTCTTGATGAAGCTCATAATGAGGTCTGAAAAACAAGTCAGTTTCATCATCAAAATTTAAAGGATTATATCTTCTGTTTTGTTTTAGTGTTATTGTATCTATTCCTTCATAAGCAAGGTGCGTGTATTCATTTCCACCGTGAAAAACAATTGTTGTTATTGAATTTTTTGAAGATTTCCTTAAAGCAATATAATAACTATACAAATCACTCCAAGACTTTTCTCTATATCCATCTGTCTTCATTTTTGAAAATCTTGCATATATGTTATTTGAAGAGTATTCAGATGTAAATCTAAATGTTCTATATGAGCCATAACCACTAAATATGGAAGTTTTTGGAATCTCTAAAAATTTAAATCCTACAACATTTATAACACCACCAATAGCAGAAATACCATATGGAGCATAACCTATTCCCCTCTGAACTTGAATATATGACGCACTACTTAAAATATCAGGATAATCTATCCAATAAATATCACCACTTTCAATATCATTTGTTGGAATATCATTTATTAGTGCTGAAATATATTTATCAGAAAATCCTCTAATTTTAATGTAGTTATAGTTTAAACCATTTCCAGCATCTGAATAAAAAAACAAATTTGGTGTTCTTGAGAGCAAATAAGGAACATCAAAAAATGTATATAATTTTGAAATTTCATCTTTATTTACTTGACTATAAGAAATAGGAGATGATTTAATAGCACTTGAAGTTATAATTGTTTCCTTAAGTTCATAAGTTTTTAAAGTATCTTGCAACTGAAACAAAAGGTTAATCATAATCAGACCTCCTTCAAGCTTTTTTCTAAAATAATTTTTACTTCTTCTCTTGCCCTTTTAGCATCTTCAACGAATTTTTCTATTAGATTCATAGGGCAAAAAGGACCACACATAGAACAAGCAACAGTTTTTGTAGTTCTTTCTTCTCTTATTTGTTTAGCTTTTTGCGGATCAATAGAAAGTTTTATTTGATTTTCCCAATCGAGAGAATATCTAGCTCTTGACATAGCCAAATCCCATTCATAAGCACTTTTAATTCCTTTTGCTATATCTGCTATATGTGCAGCTATTTTAAAAGCAATTAGTCCTTCCTTTACATGTTCAACATTAGGAAGTCCAAGATGTTCTGCAGGTGTTAAATAACATAACATATCAGCACCAAACCATCCCGCTAATGCTCCACCAATAGCACCAGCGATATGGTCCCAACCAGCAGCTATGTCAGTAGGAAGCATCCCAAGAACGTAAAAAGGTGCATTTCTTGTAATTTTCTTTTGAAGAATAATTTGTGCTTGAATTTCATTTAATGGTACATGTCCTGGACCTTCAACCATAACTTGAACATTAGCTTTTCTACATCTATCAACTAATTCACCAAGAATCAATAATTCATGAACTTGAGGTCTATCAAAACTATCTGCAATACTACCGGGTCTTAAAGCATCGCCAAGACTTATTGTAATATCATAAGTTCTACAAATATCCAATATATCATCAAATTTTTCTAAAAGAGGATTTTCTCTATTATGAAAAAGCATCCAAGCTGCTAAAAGTCCTCCACCTCTTGAAACAATCCAAGTTGTTCTTCCTTGATTTTTCATAAATCTAATACCTTCTAATGTTATACCTGCATGGATTGTCATAAAATCTATCCCATCCTTTGCATGAATTTCTATTGCTTTTATGAAATCATCTGGCTCTAAATCAAATATAGAACCTTTTTCTTTCGCTGCCCTAAACTCTGCTTCATATACAGGAACACTTCCTATTGGAATTTCACATATTTCCATTAATTCTTTTCTAATTTTTCTTAAATCTCCTCCCGTTGATAAATCCATAACAGTATCAGCTCCATATTTGATAGCTATTTTTAGTTTCTCTTTTTCTTCTTCAATATCTACAAAATCATAAGATGTACCAAGATTTACATTAACCTTTGTTTTTAAATTCTTACCAATACCTACCAATTTTTTTAAATTCTTTGACAAATGAATTTTATTAGCAGGTATAACAACTTCTCCATTCTTTAAAAGTTCCATTAATTTTTTAACATCTATTCCTTCACTTTTAGCAACATATTCCATTTCTGGCGTTATCTTGCTCTTTTTGGCAAATTCCATTTGGGTCATTTTAAACCTCCCATGTTTATTCAAATTGATAATTTATACTTATCCATCTTTGATAAAGTTCATTTTTTGACCCAAATTTCTCTAAAAATTTTCCAACTTTTAAAAATACTCCAATCACTTCATAATGAAGCGTTCTTTCAACAATTATTGCATTTCTTGAATGCTCATCTGAAAATTTCATTTTTTCAGTTCTTTTAATATAATCTCTGCAGCCTTTTTACCTGATAATAACATTGCTGAAAATGTAGGACCCATTCTATTTAAACCATAAGTTTCCGCAACAGCCATACCACAAACAACAAGTCCTTTATAAACTTCACCTGTCCATTTTATTATATTTTCCTCACTAACCTCAACATTTAAAGGATATAAACCTTTTATTTCAACTAAATTCCTTTGGGCAAGCTTCTTTACCGCTACTGCATCATGACCAGAAGCATCAACAACAAATTTACTTTCAAGAGCTATTGGATCAACACAGGTTATTGCTCTAGGTAATGCCCTTGTAGGAGACCAATTTACAACGACTCCACAAACTCTATTATCCTTTACTATTAAGTCATCAAGAAATGTTAATTGTAAAAATTTAACACCACTTATAGCAGTTTCATATATTAGTTTTGAGCAAGCAATAGGTCCATAACTGATATATAATCCATCTTGAACTTTTTCATAAGGAATTCCAAGCTCATCAAATAATTCATTAGCAGGTTCTCTTATAGTTATACTATTCATATAATATCCACCTATCCAAAACCCACCACCAAGATAGTTATTTTGCTCTATAACGAAGACCTTTAAACCATTCTTAGCAAGCTCTCTTGAACAAACGAGACCCGAAGGACCAGCTCCAATAACAAAGACATCAGCAGATACGGCTTCTGAAAGATCTTTATAAAATTGATCTAACATCGCTTTTGTGATAAACTTTTCCATAGCTCAACCTCCTTGTTTTTATTTCACACTGGGGGAGACTATCTAAGAGAAGTTGTGAGAGCTTGGAACTCCCACACCTTCCCTACGCCGGTATTACCCGGTTCAGGTTCGAAGGGTCGCACCCGCCATATGGGTGCCTCTCAGCCGGGTTGCCCCAGCTCCCCCGGTGCGGTTTGAAAATTTTAAAGGATAAAAAACTACTTTTTTAAAAAACTTTCCTTTAATGAAAAAATTTATTATTAGTTTATAAATAATGTGGAAAACTTAATTAAATTATTGATAATCAATAATTTTTATGTGGAAAATTATGTGGAAATTTGTGTGGATAAAGAATTAGTTTGATTTTTCAACATAAATTTTAAAAATTTTTGTGGAAAACTTAATTAAATTACTGATAATCAATAGTTTTTATATGTTGAAAACAAAATTTTTTATTTTAAAATTATGTTGAAAACAAATTTAAGATATTGAATTTGAGATATTTATAATGTTGAAATCTATTTTTATTTTTCAACATTTCCACAAATTCGTTTTTAAACATGTGGAAAACTTAATTAAAATATTGATTATCAATAACTTATTTATGTGGAAATCATTTTTATTTATAAACATACGCTAACCTTTAAAATTTTGAGGATGTTAAAAACCAAAACAAAATATGGAATTATAAATTGGACAAAACCAAATGATTATAATTTTGCAGATATTACTACAAATATAGCTTTTAAATTATCAAAGGAATTAAAGAAAAGTCCAATTTTAATAGCAAATGAGATTTTGGAAGAAATTAAAAGTTCTATTGATTTTGAGAGTATTGAAAATGTAAATGGATTCATAAATGTTCGTTTAAGTAAAAATTTTTTAATTGAGTTTGTTTTTGAAATTTTAGAAAATGGTTTTATTGAAAAGGAATCCCCTAAAAATTATATAATTGAATTTGTTTCCGCTAATCCGACAGGACCTTTAAATGTTGTTAATGCAAGAGCAGGAGCAATTGGTGATAGTATTGTCAGAATAGGTAAATTTTTAGGACATGATGTTATTTCAGAGTACTATGTAAATGATGAAGGAAATCAAATTTTAAGTCTTGGATATTCAATTTTATGGAGATTAGGTTATGTTTTTCATTTCAAGTCTAATAAATTTTATATAGAACAGGAATTTAGAGAAGAACCAAAAATTTTAATAATTGATAATGAAGAAATTGAACTTGATGTTTATAGAGGAGATTATGTTATTGATATTGCTAAAAGCTTAAAAGATATCGTAGGAAATGAAATTAAAAATTTAAAAAATTCTTATAAAAGTAAGGAAGAATTTCTTGATAAATTTAATAATTTTTCTTATAAAATTGGAAAATTAGCAAGTGATTTTATTTTTAATAAACAACTTGAAGTTTTAAAAAAATATGGAGTTAGTTATGGTAGTATTGTTAGGGAAAGTTTTATAAGAAATTCTGAATATCCAAAAATTGTACTTGAAAAATTAAGAGATTATTTATATTTTGAAGATTTAGAAAAAAGACAATTTAAAGTTGAGGAAAAAAACATTTCAAAATTATTAGACAAAAAGTACTATTTAGAGCATTATAAAAATAAAGCTCTTATTTTAAGAACCACAGTTTATAATGATGATAAAGATAGGGTTTTAATCCGCTCTAATGGCGAGCCTACTTACTTTTTTTGGGATATTGCTTATCACTACTATAAAATTTTAAGATTGAATGGAAGTGGTTATATTGTTAATTTACTTGGACCTGACCATTATGGATATATTCCAAGATTAAAATCTGCTTTAAAAATGCTTGGTTTTGAAAATTTAAGTATTCTCATTATTCAACAAACAAATTTAATAAAAGATGGTATTAAATTAGATATGAGTAAAAGAAAAGGACAAATTTATGAAATGGAAGAATTAATAAATGAGGTTGGTGTTTCTGCAAGTAGATTTTTCTTTTTATTAAGAAGTCCATCTTCACATCTAGATTTTGATATAGATTTAGCTAAGAGGTTATCAAGCGAGAATCCTGTCTATTATGTTCAATATGCTCATGCAAGAATTGAAAGTATCAAAGAAAATGCTAAAAATGTTGGAATTGATTTAGATTTTAAAAAGGAATATCTTTTGAAATACGATTTTAAAAATGAAAGAAAAATGATTGTTTATTTATTTTATTTTGAGGAAATTGTTAAAAAATCGTTTTATAATTTAGAGCCTCATTTAATTGTTTATTATCTTTTGGAAATTTCTGAGATGTTTCATAGTTATTATCAAAGATATAGAGTTATTGATATTGAAGATAAATTTTCAACAATAGCAAGAATAATTATTTTATCTGCAGTTCAGAAAATTATAAATTTAGGTTTAAGTTTGATAGGTGTTTCTGCACCAAAGAGGATGTAAAAATGTTAGAGCATTATTTTAATGAATTTTTAGAACATTTGAAATCCTTAAATTATTCTAAAAATACAATTTTAAGTTATGAAAATGATTTAAAAGAATTTTTGAGTTTTGTTAAAGATAAACAAATAGATAGGCAGTTATTAAGAAATTATTTTATTGAGCTTTTTAATAAAGGCTATTCTCAAAGGACAATAATTAGAAAAAGAGCAAGCTTAAATAGTTTTATAAAATTTTTAATGAAGAAAAAAATTATAAAAGAAAATCCACTTATTTTAATTTCAAAAATAAAACTTCCTAAAAGCCTCCCAAAAGTTATTTCTCAAAATCAAATCAATAAAATCCTTGATAGCTGGGAGATTAAAAATTTTGATGATTTATTGAATAAAGCAATAATTGAAACATTATATTCAACAGGTTTAAGAGCAAGTGAATTGTGTTCTTTGAAAGTTAAAGATGTTGATTTTCAAAATGAACAAATTAAAGTTATTGGCAAAGGTTCAAAATTAGCCATTATTCCTATTGGTAAGAAGGCTTTATATTTAATTCGTTTAATTATTCAAGAAAAGAACTTAAAAGATGACGATTTTATATTTCAAATAAGTAGGTTCCAATTATATTATAGAGTTAAAAAATCATTTTTGAAATTGTCTCAAATTTCGGGTATTCATCCTCATATATTGAGACATTCATTTGCTACTCATTTACTAGATAATGGAGCTGATATTAGGAGTGTTCAAGTGTTATTAAGGCATAAAAATCTTTCAACAACGCAAATTTATACTCATGTTAGCTTAAAGAAAATAAAGGAAAGCTATGAAAAATTCCATCCAAGAAATAAATCCTTTTAGAATTAATAGTATAGATTTAGAAAATTTAGTTGTTGAAATTGGTTTTGGTAATGGAGTATATATTAGTAATTTAGCTAAATTAAATCCAAATAAAAATTTTTTGGGTATTGAAGTTTCAGGAGAAAGTGTAAAGAAACTTTCAAAAATAATAAAAAAGGAACATTTAAAAAATGTTTATATAATAAAAATGGATGCTTATTGGGTGTTTTATTTCTTTTTGAAAGATAATAAAGTTTTGGAAATTTATATAAATTTTCCTGACCCTTGGCCAAAGAAAAAACATGTTCATAAAAGGCTAACAACAATTGAAAATTTATATCTCTTTTCAAGGAAATTAAAAGAAGGTGGATTTATTCAAATAAAAACCGATGATTTAAAATTTTATAACTTTACAGTTGAAAATGCTAAAATGCTAAATTGTTTTGAAATTCATATATATGAAAATTTGAAAGATATTGTTCAAACAAAATATGAGAAAAAATGGATTGAACAAAATAAAACGATATGGACGATAAAGTTAATAAAGATAAGTAAGCCTAAAATTGAAGTAAATTTAAGAGAAATAAGGAGGATTGAAGAAATGCCAAGATTTAAAACTGATTTTATAGACTTTAGGGTTCTTGAAAATAAAGTATTTAAAATTGAAGAGAACTTGATAGTAAAGTTTTTTAGAAGCTTTCAAAGAGATGACGAATGGTTAATTGAAACATTACTTTCAGAAAATGATTATATTCATTATTTCTTTACATCTTTAAGAAAAAAAGATAGTTATTATATTTTATCAATTTCAAGTTTTAGCGAAGTTATTAAAACAGAAGGGATTAAAAAATTTTTAGAATTTATATCCTCTAAAATTTCAAACTTGAAATGAGAGAGATTTTGAAAGATAAAGATAAGAAGCTTCGTAAGTTTAAAGGTAGATTGGATTCACTAGAAGATTTTGTCAATCCTGAATGGTGGAAGTATATATTTGATTCAATATATCTCAAAACTGATGCTGATGTTGTTATGGATGATGAACTTACTGAAAAGGAGGTTGATATATTTCTTGAAATTATAAAACCCAAGAAAGATGATAGAATACTTGATTTAGCTTGTGGTCAAGGAAGACATACGATTGAATTTTATAAAAGAGGATATAGAGAAATTGAAGGTATTGATTTATCTGAATATCTAATAAGGAAAGCAAAACAAAGAGCGAAAAAGGAAGGTTTAAAAATTAAATTTAGAAAAGGTGATGCAAGAAATTTGCCTTATAAAGATAATACATTTGATTATGTTCTTATACTTGGTAATAGTTTTGGATATTTCTCAAATGCTTCTGATGATTATAAAGTTTTAAGAGAAGTTTTTAAGGTTTTAAAACCTTATGGTACTTTGCTTTTGGATATTGCAGATGGAAATTATGTTAGAAACCATCATAAGCCATATACTTGGGAATGGATAGATGATAAATATGTTGTTTTAAGAGAAAGACAACTATCTCATGATAAAAGACTTTTAATTTCAAGAGAAATTGTAATTCATGCTCAAAAAGGTGTCATTGTTGATCAGATTTATTCTGAAAGGTTATATTCACAATCTGAAATTGAAGAAATACTTAAAAGTGCAGGTTTTATAGATATTACATTTCATACAAATTTATTAGCTCAATCAAAAAGGAATATGGATTTGGGTTTGATGGAAAATAGAATTGTTTTAACTGCTGTTGCTCCAAAACATAACATTAAAATTAGTCCTAAAATTAAGATATTTAATATCACAGTTTTATTGGGTGATACAAATTTGAAGTCGGATAATAATTATGAGATTGAATCAATAAAGCAACTAAAAATTGCTCTTTCAAAACTTGAGGGTTATAAATTTAATTATATTGAAAGTCATAAAGGATTATTCTATGACCTTGGGAATTTAAAAACAGATTTAGTTTTTAATTTATGTGATGATGGTTATAATAATAATCCTAAGATGGAATTACATATTCCAGCATTGTTGGAAGTTCTCGGAATACCTTATACAGGTTCTCCCCCTCATACACTTGCCATATGCTTTGATAAATCACTTGTTAAAGCAATAGCTAATTCTCTTGATATTCCTACACCTGATGAATATCTTATTATGCCTGATGATACGACATATAACATTCCTGCAAATTTTCCCGTTATATTGAAACCAAACTTTGGTGATGGAAGTGAAGGAATATATAAAGATTCTGTTGTTTATAATCCTATTGAATTTACAGAAGCTTTAAATAGATTGAGAAAACAATTTCCTGATATCCCTATTCTTGTTGAGGAATTTTTAACGGGTGATGAAATTAGTATAGGTGTTTTGGGAAATTTACCTTACGATTATGAGATATTGCCAATTTTGAAAATTGATTATTCTGAACTTCCGGAGGATTTTCCACCAATTTGTGGTTATGAGGCAAAATGGGATTTTAATTCTGAATATTATAAGAAAGTTAAATATATTCCTGCAGAACTTGATAAAGACATTGAAGAAAGATTATATGATATGGTTTTGAAATTATATAATAGACTTGATTTAAAAGATTATGGAAGATTTGATATAAGATTTTCTGCTGATGGTATTCCTAAATTACTTGAAGTTAATCCTAATCCTGGTTGGTCTTGGGATGGAAAATTAAAAATTATGAGTGAATGGAAAGGAATGGAATATGAAGAAATGCTTGAAAAAATAATAAGATATGCTCTTAAAAGATATAATTTAATTTAGATTTTTTTTATTCTTTTTAAACCTATGTAAGTTAGTGGTTTTTCAAATAGAAAACCAAGTGAAGGAAATGTATTTACTAATTTTGCCATAATTGATCTATGAAGAGGAATTAAAATTTCTAATTTTTTTGTTTTAATTGCCTTAAAAACTGCTTTTTCAACATCTTTTATATCTAGAATTTTAAATCCAGAAAAAACAATTGCAGAAGATGATTTATCTTTTACATTTTCAATAAGTGGGGTTTTGACAGCATCTGGACATATTACACTTACGAATACATTAAATTTCTTTAATTCATATGCGATAGCTATGGAAAATCCTCTAACAGCAAATTTGGTGGCAGTATAAATTGAAATACCAGGAATAGGAGCTATGCCTGCTAATGAAGAGATATTTATAATATGTCCATGTCCTTGTTTTATCATAATTTTTGAAGCAATCATTGAGCCAATAACAACACCTTTTAAATTTGTATCTATTTCATTTTGAATATCTTCAACTTTCATATTCCAAATGTAATCTGAGTTCATAATTCCAGCATTATTTATTAGGATATCAATTTTTGAAAACTTATTCAATGTCTTATTTATTAAATCTTCCCAGTTTGAATAATCTCTGACATCTAATTTTTCAACTAAAATTCTTTCCTTTTCAAGTTGATTTGTCCAATTAAGTTTTTCGTAATTAATATCTGTTATTACAACATTATATCCTTTATTATAAAAGCTTAAAGATAAGCTCTTACCTATACCACTTGCACATCCCGTTATAAATACGACTGTTTTCATGATTGAAATTAAATTTTAAAGTCTAAAATTAATTACTGACCTCTTAAAGCTTTTATAAATCTATTTACCCAATCTTCCGGTTTGGCATGGTTTAATACTAATTCCTTTGAATAATGAACAAGTTCGTTTCTTAAATTATGATCTCTTAATTTTAAAATTTTTTGTCTTAAAATTTTTATATCTCCGACTTTGAAGTGAAAATCTTCCCTGACAAAATCCTTTGCTCCAACTTGATTTGAAACAATAACCGCTAATGATGACATTATAGCTTCTATTACGACATAACCGAAAACTTCGCTTTCTGATGGCAAAATTAAAATGTCGTAATTTTTATAAATTTCAGACATTTTTTCATAATCAACCTCACCCTTAAATTCAACGCACAATTTATTTTTTTGAACATAATTTCTCAACTTATCATATAAATGACCACTACCAACAATATCAAGTTTATATTCATATAAACCCTTTAAAGCTTTTAAAATATCAAAGATTCTCTTTCTTCTTATTAATCTACCTACAAAAAGCATTTTTAAAAAGTTTCCATTATGGAGTTTATTATAATCAAATTTGTATATATTGAAAGATGTCCAATTTAAAATAACATTTTTAGCACCAAGACGCTTAGCATGTTCTAATGACATTTTGCTTCCACAAATAACAGAAATTGCATTATTAAATAAGAATTTTCTAATTAAATAGCGAAATGGCAAAAATAAACTATTACCTTCTCTTAAATTGAAGCTTTCAATCCATAAAAAATATGGAATTTTTAAATTCAATAAACTTTTAGCAATTTGAAACTCAAGAATGTTTAATCCTCCACTTATAACAACTTTTTTAAATTTTTTTAGGTCTGGGATTTTTTTTAAAATTAGAATACTTCCTATATCCTTTGAAAATTTATTTAAAATTCGCTGACTTTCTATTATTTCATAAGGGAAATTTATTTCGTCTATGTATTTTTTCCAACTTTCTCTTTTTGGATTTGAAAAATCTGTAAAAAAGAAAATAATTTCATCTTTAAGGTTTTCATAAAGCAAATTAAATAAATAAATTTTTTGAGGAGTTGGATAATTACTAATAAATGCTATCACTAATCACACTTTGAAAAGCCACAACTTAAACAAAATGTTGAACAATCTGCAAATTCTCTTGCTTTCTCTCCTTTTAGTAAGGTTCTGTTTGAACAATTTGGACATATTTCAGCATCTTTTAAAATTTCCATTTCTAATTTTGGTTTTATATTTCCTTTTTCATCTATAAATGTTAAAGTTGGCGTTGTTATTTCTCCTTTTGCTTCTAAGTTACCATTTCTTACACCTTCAAGAAATAGTTTCAATGCTAATCCTAAAACAGCAGGTTCAGATGGCATATAAAATCCTTTATATACATAACCTTGACCTTGTATTTCCTTAACTTTAAATAAGTTCTCTACAATAAATTTTGGATCGTCGTTTTCTGAAAGTTTTCTTAAAACTGCTGAAATCATCATAGAAAGAGCAGTACTCCATTCAAGTCCAACCATATCTGAACTATGAGCAAAAATTTCAATTGGCATACCTCTCTCATCACTATTTACAGTAACATACCACTTCCTACCTTTATATTTAATTTTATAAGTAACACCACTTACAGCAAATGGTCTTTCTTTCTTTATAGGTTTTAATGAACTTTCTTTTTTCTTCTCTTCCTTCTTTTCAGTGATTAAAACACCTTCTCTGCTTCCTTCTCTATATATTGTTATACCTTTACATCCTTCTTTCCAAGCCATAAAATAAAGTTTTTTAACAGTTTCTATATCTATTTCATTTGGAAGATTTATTGTTGAACTTATAGCACTATCAACGTACCTTTGAATTAATCCTTGAAGTTTAACTCTATATTCCCAATTTATTTGATGTGCAGTTGTGAAATAATCAGGTAATTTCTTTAAATCCTCATCACTTATTTCATCATCATTTTTATTGAGATATTTCTTTACAAGTGGATGATAAACATAATAGAAATTTCCAAGAGAATAACGAATATATTTTAATGAGAATATTGGTTCAATACCAGATGAAACATTACCAGCTAATATGGAAATTGAACCAGTTGGTGCAATTGATAATATCTCAACATTTCTAATTCCAAACTTCTTTATATCTTCTAAAATATCTTTTGGAAGTCTTTTTACAAATTCACTTTTAGACCACTCTTGAAAATTGAACTTCTCAAATGGACCTTTTTCCTTGGCAATCTCAATTGATGCTCTATAACTTTCATCTCTAATAAATCTCATTAAGTTTTCAATTTTTTCAAGAGCTTTATCTGAATCGTATCTAACTTTCATCATAACTAGGGCATCTGCAAGTCCTAAAATACCAAGTCCTAGTCTTCTTGCTGATTTACTTGCAATTTCTTGTTCCTTTAATGGATACTTTGAAACATCAATAACATTATCTAGAAATCTAACTGCAATAGGAATAATTTCTTTTAATAATTCGTAATTCCAATCATCGTTTTTTACAAATTTTGTAAGATTTAATGAACCCAAGTCGCAATTACCATAAGCAGGGAGAGGTTTTTCTGAACATGGATTAGTTGATAAAACAGGTTGAAAGTATTGGGCATTGTGATTTTTAATAATTGTATCCCAAAATATAAGTCCAGGTTCAGCACTTTCCCAAGCACTTTTAACAATTTTATCCCATAATTCCCTTGCTTTTACAACTCTATAAACCCTTTTCTTTCTTAATTCAAATTTCCTTCCTTTATATTCAATTTCTCCATTCTTTGCTTCAAAGAGGATATATTCACCGTTATAAAGATTAACATCATAAGGACTTAAAATTCTATCAAATGTAATAGCACAATTGCTATTAAGCATTTCTTCAATTTTATTTTCAGATATTTTTGGATTTCTAATAATATCAGGATACCATAATTCCCAAATATCATCATTTTCAACTGCTTTCATAAATTCATCTCTTATTTTAATTGATATATTAGCAAATTTAATTTGTTGTCTTGTTAGTATGTCTTCAATTATTTTTAGCTGTTCTTGATCATATTTATAAGCATTTTGCTTTATTACTTCAAGTGTAAAGAAATCGGGTTTTGATTTTGCATAAATGAATAACTCAATATCAGGATGACTAACATCTATTGTTATCATTAATGCTCCTCTTCTTCCTTCTTGACCTATTAGTCCTGTTGTTAAGGAAAATAAGTGCATAAATGAAACTGAACCTGTTGAAAATCTTGCACTATTTAGAACTGGTGAATTCGTTGGTCTTAGTATTGAAATGTCAGTACCTACCCCTCCGCCCCAACTGTATGTTCTTGCCATTTCCTTTGCACAATCATAAATTCCTTCAATTGAATCTTCTTTTATTGGAATAACATAACAATTTAATAGTGTATTTTTAGGTATTAAATAATTTCCAGCTCCAAATAGTATTCTACCTGCTGGAACAAATTTAAAGTCATCAAGAATATAATAAAATTTTTCTTCCCAATACTCCTTATCTTTTTCAACACTTGCTACTGCTTTTGCTATCCTTCTAAAAAAGTCCTTAGGTGTTTTTTCAATAACATTGCCATTTTCGTCTTTGAGAGCATATTTCTTTATGAAAACATCAACCCTTAAAGGGTCATTATCAAAATAATGAAGAAGTTCCTTTTCCATAGTGATAAAATGTTAAGGTTTAAGAATAATTTGATAAAATGAAAAATTTTAAGTGTTTGGAAATCAATAATTTTTTTGTTGGATATTTTAAAAAATTCTTTATTTTTCAGGCTTTTAAAAATCTTGTCAATTTAAAAAACATTCATAACAAAAGTTGTCTTTGTTTTCAGAAACAACATCTTTTAAATGTTCCATGGGTAAGTATCTTAAGCTATCAACATTTAAAAATTTTCTTAATTCTTCCAAATTCATTCTGTTTGCTATTAATTCTTCTTTTGTAGGCATATCTATACCATATAGACATGGATTAACGATTGGAGGTGAAGCAATTCTAAAATGAATTTCCTTGGCATTGTTTTCTCTAATTATTTTGATAATTTCCTTTGATGTATTCCCTCTAACAATAGAATCGTCTATTAAAGCAATTCTTTTATTTTCTATAACTTCTCTTATTGGAAATAATTTGTTTCTTATCGTTTCTTTTCTTGAAATGTTATCAGGTTGAATAAAACTTCTTCCTGAATAGTGGTTTCTTATAAGACCAAGTTCTAATGGTTTATTTAATGTTTGTGAATATCCAATAGCACTTGCTAAACCCGAATCGGGGACAGGAATTACAATATCAATTTCCTTATCTTCTAAAAGTGCTAATCTTTTTCCACATTCTTTTCTAAATTTATAAACTTGGTAATTAAATAATTTGCTATCAGGTCTTGAAAAGTAGATTAATTCAAATATGCAAAATCTATATTTTTCAGAAATGGCAAATTTTTCTTTATAAATTTCATTGTTTTCAATAATATAAACTTCACCTGGATTTATTTCAATTATTTCATCTATAAAGTCAAATTGATTAATCGCGGAGTTTTCAGAAGCAAATATATAAAATTCTTCACTAATTCCAAGAAATAATGGTCTATAACCGTAAGCATCTCTAAATGCTAATAATTTGTTATTGTCAAGCATAACTATGGAATAAGCATAAGGAATAATTTTTGAAATTTCTGAAAAAGAACCTTTTAATTTAACATAAAGGTGTAAAAATACTTCTGTGTCTGAATTTGTTGAGAAAATTGAACCTTCTTCTTCTAAAATTTTTCTAATTTCATCTGCATTTGGTATGTTTCCGTTATGTGCAATAGCAAGCCAAGAATTTTTATAATAATATGTTATTGGTTGTGCATTTCTTATGTTTGCTTTGCTTCCCGATGTTGAGTATCTTGTATGTCCAATTGCTATTTTACCATCAATACTTGTTATGTTTGAAAAAACTTGATTTACAAGACCTAATCCTTTATATACAAAAAGGTCTTTATCTTCTTTAAGAATACAAATTCCTGCTGATTCTTGTCCTCTATGTTGTAATGAAAATAAAACTTTTTTTGTAATATCAAATATATTATTTGGATTTTGTTTTCTTTTATAAACCCCTACAATTCCACACATTTTCTAGGTGCTCCTTATATATCTTTTCTAAATCCCAATTTTCCATTTCATCTTTAAGTTTAAAAATTTCTTCATCTTTACCAAAATAGGCATATTGAACGAAAAATTTAAAAGTAATTGGCATTTTATCTCTGAAAATTTTAGCTATTGCTCTTGCGTATAGTTTTATTTCGTATTGGGCATTTATATCTGCTCTTAAACTTATAAAGTTCATTAAACTTCTTGCATTTACTGTCCAATAAAATTGAGTATATGTTGATAGTGGTAAGATAATTCTTGCCATTTCTCTTGCTACCCCATTTTCTAAAAGTTTATTATAAAATTTTTTAATAATTGAATAAATTTCCTTTAGTTCTTCAATTAAATCTTTTGAGTTTTCAACTTCTTCTTCTAAACTTGCTTGTTTGTTGTTTAATGATTGTTTTCTAAAAAATGTTGGTACATAAAATTCATCCTGATATTCAACATATCTTAAAGATATTTCGTTAAATGAGCTGATTCTATGTCTAAACCATTGCCTTGCTACAAAAATTGGACATTTAATGTGAAATTTGAAAACTGAATGTTCAAATGGTGTTTCATGTTTGTTTTTCAATAAGTACTCTATAAGTTTTATGTCTTTACTTGGTCCTTTTGTTTCTTGTCCAAAAGAAACCCTTGCTGATTGAACTACTGAAAAATCACCTCCCATAAAATCAACAAGTTTAATAAAACCATTATCAAGAATTTTCTCCATATTTAAAATTTTAATGCTTTGTTCATAAATTTTTGTTAGTATTGTTTTTTGGTTTCAATCCCTTATAGGAACAATAAGAACTTGCCCATCTTTGCTTTTTAAGACTATATTAGGATTGTATTTAGAAGAAAGATAATGGATGAATTCTACAGCAGAATAAGTGTTTTTGTTCAATAAAATAATTATTTTTTGTTTTTTAAATTTTCATTATATTTCTTTTTATTAAAAAATGCTTCGACTTTTCCATCCTTCACAAGCATCTTATACTAAAAATAGTATCAATAGTCGGGAAATATTTTCGTACTTAACAGTCTATTAATAAATTTATCTGGAACTTCAAAATAAGCATTTTTTAACAATAGCAAATTTTACATCCTTTAAAAGGTTGATAAAACAAGAAAATTTAGAAACTAGCGATAGTTTGATTTGCCAGTTAAGATATTTCTGAAATCTGTAAGAGCTTTTTCAAAACTTTCGCCTTTTATAAGACATTTTACACCAAAATAAGAGCCAAGTAATAATAATATAAATCCAATAACAGTAACAATCAACTTATATAAAAGCGATAATATTTCAGTTATAATCACTATTACAAAAATAGCAATGATTATATAAATCCACCACATACTAGCTTAACCTCCTTTTTTATGTTTCAATCCCTTATAGGAACAATAAAAACTCTAAAATTATAAAGTATGTTTTTTACGTTTGTTTGCCTTGTCCAATAATTCTAAATCTATTTATTTTACTTATGTTTTCCCCACCCACCCTGAAATTAAGCCTTCGGCTTATAAATGCCCATTTTTCGGCATCAGGGGGGCAAAGCCCCCCATTAAAACCCCCCATAAAACTAATAAATTTAAAAAATTTCTATAACTTATTGAATATCAACAACTTAATACTATTTATTGGACAAAGTATAAGTTATTGAAGTGAAGAATTAGAAAAGGCACTTTAAAATTTTCATATGGATAACTGGAAGATAGAACCTCCCAAACTAAAAAAAGAATATAAGTTTAAAAATTTTCTTTCTGCTATAAATTTCGTAAATGAAGTTGCTAAAATTTCCGAAGAATTAAACCATCATCCAAACATTTATATTTATTATAATGTAGTAATTATTGAAACTTGGACACATTCAGAAAATGGTATAACTGAAAAGGATTATGAACTTGCTAAAAAAATTGACGGAATTTTAGAACAATCAAACCAAAAATAGCACTTAAAAATGAAGCAATAAATACGCTTGCTTTTGAAATTTCAAGTAATTTCTTATTATTATGAAAAGCCAATTCAGATATAAAAATTGACATAGTAAATCCAATAGCACAAACAATAGACATAGCCCAAATATCATAAATTTTAATATCTTTTGGAAAATCAACAATTCTCAATTTTTTAAATATAAATGCAGAAAATGTAATACCAATTTGCTTTCCAAGTAATAAACCTAAAATAATTCCTAAACTCAAACTATTGAAAAGATCTAAAATTTTAAAATCAGATAATTTTATTCCACTATTTCCCAATATAAACACTGGTAAAATAAATAAATTTACAACATTATCAAGTTTATCTTCCCAAATTTCCAAACTTTCTACTTTTACAAATAAACTTATAAAAATACCACTAATTGAAGGATGAATACCTGATTTATAAAATAAAAACCAAGCAGGAATTAAACTAATTAAAAAAATAAAATCCTTATAAAAGAATTTACTTATAAAAAACAAAATCAAAGCAAGTAAAAGAATTAAAAATAAATAAAAAACATTAAATCCACTTGAATAAAAAATTCCAATTACAATAACAGCTATCATATCATCAATAACAGCAATAGAAAGTAAAGTTATTTTTAAACTATATGAAATATTTGAAAGACTGATTATTAAAAATGCAAAAGCAATATCAGTTGCCATAGGTATTCCCCAGCCTCTTAATGTTTCAAAATTATTATAATTAATTAAAACAAAAATAATAGCAGGCGTAATAGCACCAAAAAAAGCAAGAATTATCGGAAGTAAGGCTTTTTTAAAACCACTTAAATGTCCAATTAAAAATTCCCTCTTAATTTCAAGCCCTACAAGCAAAAAAAACAAAGTCATTAAAATTTCATTTATAAAAAAGTGTACGAATTTATTTTGAAATATAAGAAAATAGCTATTATTTAAATTAGCCCAAATAATCGCTATAAAAAAAACAATAATTAAAATATATCCTGAAAATTGAAATAGTTTCAAAAATTCTTGAAGAAAATTTTTCATGAGATAATTTCCTCAAATTTAAATCTTGGTTCCTCAACCTTTGTTAAATATCTTAAATACCATTCATAAGCATATGCTCTCTTACCTACTTTATATAAAACTGAAATAAGTAATTTTAAATGCTCAACATTCAAAATATCTTTATTTAAAAGACTTTCAAGAATAATTATTGCTCTATCATATTTTCCATCTGAAATATAACCTTGTGCTAAATTATAAACAGCATCTAAGTACATCTTCTTTAATCTATTTCTCAACTCTGAAAAATATGGATGACTAATGTACGGTAGGAAATCTCCATGATATATATTTACAGCTGATTCTAAATCGCCATTTTTTAAATAATCTTCAAATAAATATAAATCAACTTTAAAGTTTTCATCAGTTTTAAATAAAATTTTGTCATTTTCAACTATTAAATACTTTGGTGTTTGTGTAATTGTCCAAGGTTCAATAACTTCTAAAATTTGGTCTAATCTTGGCTTTATATTTTCTGAATGAATACCAAAAGCTATTGATAAATTACCATAAGTAATTACCTTATTCCTGTTCGATATTAAGTAAAGTAAAATCAATAAGTTAATCTCATCACCAAAAATTGTAATTGGTTTAATATCATTATTAAAGAAATAAACAACATCACCAAATGTAGTAATATATTGTTCGCAGAATTTTCTCCAATGCTCACTAAATTTATCAATTTGGATTTTAAATTTCTTATCATCTTTTGAAATTGTTTTTATAATTTCTATATAATTTATTGAATCTTCAACTCTAAGCTTTTCAAGAAATTCTTGGATAACCTTTGGCTCATTTCTCATCTTTTCCATTAAAAGATCAGTACTTTTTGTCTCAATTATCTCATCAATTGTTAAATGTGAAGAAATAATTTTTGAAACTTCATTTTGAAAAATTGGAGAAATTTTCGCCATATCAAACATCTTAAATTCCTTAATTAAATTTATCGTTATTTCCAATTGTTTTTTTAATTTCTCATTATCACCAATTTTTTGATATATTAAAGCTTTAATGGAATTTAAAATAATTAAATCAGGTGGGGGAATTTGTTCTTCACTCGGAAGTAATTCAAATAGTTTTATCACTTCATCAATTTTGTTAAGTTTTAATTTCACTTGAATGAGAGAAATTATTGTTAAAATTATATTATATTTTAAATCATTTTCTAATGCTACTTTAAGTGCTTCATTTAAGTAAATTTCAGCTTTTTCAAATTCATTTAAAATACTATAAATATCACCTAACCCATTTAATGCTAATGAAAGCATCTGAGGAGAACCTTTTTCAATAGCAATATCAATTGCTTTCCTTGCATAATTAATAGAAATATCACTATCAGATAAAAACTCAGGAATTGAAAAGGCATAGTTCAAATAAAATAAAAATTTTGTTCTTGAACTTCCAGAAAGATTTAAACTTTCTTCAATCTCAGATATTAAAAACTCTAATTTTTTTCTATCTCTTTGTTTCATATAGAAATTCATAGCATTTGTATAAGCAAATGACAAATAATAAGCATTATCAAAATTTTTTAAATTTACAATAGCACTATTAAACGATTCATAAGCATCTTTAAACCTTCCAATACTTGCCATAATAATTGCATAATGGATAAGTGCTAAGTTATATGCAATGGGATCATTTTTTGCATAATTCATAGCAATTTTTATATTTTCTAAACTCTTATCTATCTCACCTTTATAAAAATAATATCTTGAGAGGCTATCAAATAGATAAGGATTTTTCGTTCTATTCTTATAACTTTCAAGGACTTGCCCAGCTGTTTGTAAATCTCCAATATCTATTAAACTATTAGCATACCCAACAATTACAATTTCATTTTCAGGATATTTTTCATATAGCTCAGAGAACTGGCTATAAGCTTGTGGAATATCTCCTTCAAGATAAATAGCATGTGCTTTTATAATTCTTTCATCATCATCCAAATCAGGTCTTTTTAGTAATTCAAGCGTTTCCTTAACCCTACCAAACCTAAATAATTTATAACTAACATATTGCTTTCTTGTTTGCTTGTATCCTTCTTCTATTAATAAATTTGGCTTTGAAAAATCAAATAGCTTATAAGAACTCTTAAATTCAAATAACAATATACGAGAAGATAAATCAATAATATCTTGCATAAATTTTTTGTAATTTTCTTTTAAAAGAATTTTATAGTCCTTTGAAATAATTTCATAAAGCTTATCATAATTACCCAAAAAATAGTAAATTTTATTTGCACCTATTTCAAGAGCAAACTCAATAAGTTTTAATGGAAAGATATTAGCACTTATATAACTTTCATTCTTATATATTGGAGGGAATGAAATTGTATTTTTTATAGCACTTATAATATTATCGTTTGGATTTTGACCAAAAATTCTAAATTCATTTGCCTTAATATCATAACAAACAATATAAGTTGGTATTTTTAATAAACCAAAGCTTTCAGGTAAATTTTTTCTCAAAAATTTTTCAATTTTATGAAATGAATAAAATTTCTTGAAAAGAATTTTTTCTATAAATGACTTATACAGCATATCTTCTTTTTTTAGGTTTTTATAAAAATCTAAAATATCTCTAATACCTCGTATTGTTGGTTCTTTTCCAAGAAAAGCGGAAGTTATGCTAGAAAATGATGTTGATATAATTGCATCAGGAACAAATCCCTGTTCAAATAAATAAAGTATTCCGCCTGCTTCAAAGAAAATTTCATTAAAATTATTATTTAGAATTAAGACATTTTTCAAGTTCATCTAATTTAACCTCCATTTGATAATTTTTCTCTAAAAATTTAACAATAACTTTGTTATTTTTAACTTCTTCTTCACCAATAATAATAGTAATTTTAATTCCCTTTTCATTAGCATAACCTAATTGTCCTCTTAAGTCCTTATTTCCACAATAAATATCAACATTATAGTGTAAATTTTGTAATTTTTCTAAAATTTTTAAACCATAGCTAATGATCTCATCTTCATATTTGACAAATGTTATTAGAACATCCGTCCAAGTTTTTCTCTCATTAAATAAATTCATTTCATTTAATACCGTTAATAATCTATCTATTCCAATACTTCCACCAACTGCTGGAACATTATAGCCTGTAAAAATTTCAATTAAATTATCATATCTGCCTCCACTTGCTATTGAACCAATTTCATAATTTAAAACCTTTGTTTCAAATATCATCCCAGTATAATAATCAAGTCCCCTTGCCAAGGAAACATCAAACTCAAAATTAACATTGAATTTTTTAAGGTATTTAAAAATTTCATTTAATTCATTATAAGCAATTTCAAATTCACTGTCGCTAAAAAATTTTGATAATTCTTCAAGTTGAAACTTTCTTGAAATGATATTTATAACACCATCCACAACATCTTTATTAAAATTTTTCTCAAATAGTTGATTTTTAACACCTTCTATTCCTATTTTTTCTAACTTATCAATAATCCTTGCCAATTCAACTTCCCTACCTTCAATATTAAATTTCCTTGAAATTGATTTAAAAATTCTCCTGTGATTTATTTTTATAACAAAATTTTCAATACCAATTTCTTTAAGTGCATAATTTATTGTTAAAATAATAGTAATGTCAGATAACAAATTTTTTGAACCTACAATATCAATATCACATTGATAAAATTCTCTATATCTTCCTTTTTGAGGTTTTTCCGCTCTAAATACAGGTTGAATTTGATATCTTTTAAATGGTTTTACAATCTCATTTTGATGATCACTAAAAAAACGAGCAAGAGGAACTGTTAAATCATATTTTAATCCAAGCTCCCTACCACCTAAATCTAAAAATTTATAAATAAGTTTTTCACCTTCTTCTCCATATTTACCGGATAATGTTTTATAGTATTCAAATGTTGGTGTCTCAATTGGGTCAAATCCCCATCTCCTAAAAACATTTTTTATTTTATCAATTATAATTTCTCTTTTTATTTGTTCTGATGGTAAAAAATCTCTTGTCCCTTTTGGAATATTAGGCATTATAAAAATTTTAAAGTAGTACAAAACAAAATCAACTTAAACTTTAAAATTATCGTTATGAAGTTTATTATTTTATTCTTAATTTTATTATTTGCCTGTTCTAAAAAAACCACTGAACCTTCTAATCCTAAAAATCCTTATTCTTCTCTGGAATTTTGGAATTTTCTACCAAAAACTAAAAAAACTTATCTTTACTTAGACACCGCTTATTATAAATATAGCTTTTATTATTCTAATTGGATAATTCCAAATTACGATACACTTTTTAGAATCTTTGGTGATACTACAAATTTAACACTTCCTTATTACGACTCCATTTGGTCTATTGTAAATCCAATAAAGATAATTTATGATACTATTAAGGTTTTTGATAGTTATATTCAAAGAAATCTCAAAATTTTTGATTTCTTTAAGGAAATAAGTGTTAATTTACCATATAAGTATCCTTATCCTTTAAATCAAAATTTAAAGCCAATAGAAAGCACATATAAAGCAATTTATGATTCCTTAATTATAGGGAATTTTATGTTTGATTGTTCATTAAAGGTTTATATTGATACAATTTATATAGATAGTTCGCTTTCAAAAATCTCTCAAATTAATGATACAATTTACTCAATTATAAATTTAATTTTTTCAAAAGTGAAATACAGATATAAATTTAATAAAATTTCAAACAATCCGAATTTAAGCTGTAATGAAAGTGATACAATAATAAAACAAAACTATGCTTATAAACTAACAATTGATAGCTTAAAACTTATAAGTTATAAAGGAATTATTTATCAATCAACATTTGATACCTCATTTGCTTATATTCAGCACCATACAAATACTGATGCTAATTTAAGCTTTGTAAGAAGAATAAGAATGTTATTCATAAAATAATGCTTTATAAAAAAGTAGGTGTAGATATAGATAAGGCAAACGAATTTGTTGATTATATAAAGAAGAGAGTTGGAGAAAATATAGGTTTATTTGGTGGTTTATTTGATATAAAGGAAATCATTAAAAATTATAAACATCCTATATTAGTAAGTTCAACAGATGGTGTTGGCACAAAGTTAGAAATAGCAAGGAAAATGAAAAACTTTAAAACAATCGGTATAGACCTAGTAGCTATGAATGTTAATGATATTTATGTAATGAAAGCAAAACCACTATTCTTTCTGGATTACTACGCAGTTGAAAACTTGAATTTAGAAATTTCAAAAGAAATTATAGATGGAATTATAAATGCGTGTTCTTATTGTGATTGTCAATTGATAGGTGGAGAAACTGCAGAATTAAAAGGAATTTTTAAAAAAAATAGGCTTGATATTGCAGGTTTTGTCGTAGGAATTGTTGAAAAAGATGAAATACCAAAAAAGGAAAATCTAAAAAAGGGAGATATTATAGTTGGCATTCCATCAAATGGATTTCATTCAAATGGTTATACTTTAATTAGAAAAATTATAAAAGAAAATAAACTAAAACTTAATAAAATATATAAGGAAATTTCGGAAAACGAAAATCTTGGAGAAATTTTACTTAAACCTACAAGAATCTATAAGGAAATTTTAAGTATTAATTTTAAAATGGCTTGTCATATAACAGGTGGTGGATTTTATGATAATATAAAACGAGTTTTGAGAAGCGATTTAGATGCTAAAATTAAAATAAATTATGACATTCCAAAAATTTTTAAATTTTTTGTAAAAATTGGAAATGTTTCATTAAATGAAGCATTTAGGGTTTGGAATATGGGTATTGGTATAATTTTGATATTAGATGAAAGGGAATTAGATAATTTAAAAATTGATTATGTTGTTCTTGGAAGAATTGAAAAAGGTAATGGTAAGGTATGTGTGGATTTTTCGGAAGTTTCAATATAAAAAGAAAATTAAATTTAAATTTATTAAAACATAGAGGTCCTGATAGCTTTGGATATTATGAAGATGAGTATTTATATTTGGGATTTTGTAGATTAAAAATCATTGACCTTTCAGATAAAGCAAATCAACCTATGGAATTTGACAATTTAGTAATGGCATTCAATGGTGAAATATATAATTTCTTGGAATTAAAAAGAGAACTAAAAGAATATGAATTTAAAACAAATTCAGATAGTGAAGTTTTGCTTTATACATTTCATAAATTTGGTATTTTAAAAGCACTAAGTAAAATTGTAGGAATGTTTTCAATTGTTCTTTATGATAAAAACGAAAAGAAAATATATTTAATTAGAGATAGAGCAGGTATTAAACCACTTTACTATGCTTTTGAGAATAATGGAATTATATTTTCTTCTGAAATTAAGCCAATTTTTGAAGCTATCAAAAGAAAAGATATTAATGAAAGAGCAATTTTAAATCACATTGTTTTTTTATTTAATTTTGATGATGAAACTGCCTTTAAAGGCATTTATAGACTAAAACCCGCTTCAATTCTTGAATTTTCAAATAATGGTATTAAAAATTACTATTATTGGCAATATGAATTCAAAAATGAAATTAATAATTTAGAATTAGCAAAAAAAGAATTTATTGAAATTTTTGACGAAGTTATAAGAAGTCAATTGATCAGTGATGTTGAGGTTAGTTTATTTTTAAGTAGTGGAATTGATTCAAGTCTGATAGCTTTATTTTCAAGTAAATATAAAAAATTAAAAACATTTAGTCTGATTTATAAAGAAAAACACATTTCAAAAGATATTATAAATGATGAGTTTTACTATGCTAAAAAATTATCACAAAAACTAAATTTTGAAATTGAGGGAATAGAATTTGATTTTAATGAAGAGATACTAAATAAATTTGTTTATTATATTGAAGAGCCAATTGGAGATAGTGCAGGCATCTCAACATATTTAATGTGCGATTATTATAAGTCAAGAGTTATTTTATCAGGTATGGGTGGAGATGAGTTATTTGGAGGTTATCCAAGATATAAAGCTTATTTAATTTACGAAAAATTTAAGTTTCTTCCATTAAATAACATTTATTTTCCAAACTATTTTGGAAGAATTTCAAGAGATTTTGAAAAACTAAAAAGAGTTTGGTCAAAACCATATTATTATTATTTGGCATATTATACTGATGATGAAATAAAAAACTTATTTAAAATAGAATATAATCCATTTCTTGAAATCAAAAAAATTTTTAACGAATTAGAGGGAAATTCTTATGAGAAGATGCTTTTATTTGATTTTAAAACATTTTTACCATTTCACAATCTTATTTATTCTGATAGACTTTCAATGGCAAAAAGTGTTGAATTAAGAGTTCCATTTTTAGATGATAGAATAATTGAATTTTCAAAAAAATTGAATTATCATTTGAAAATTGAAAAGAAATTATTAAAAGAAGTTATAAATGATTATTACCCTGAAATTTCAAAGAGAAAAAAAAGGGGATTTGGAGGTCCAATAAGGGGATGGTTATATGAAAATCAAAAATTCGTTAGAAATGAAATAGAAAAATTAAAAAAATTAGATTTTTTAAACTTTGAAAAAATTATTGAAATTTCAAATGAAGAATTTCAAGGAAAAAAATTTAATTATTTAAATGTTTTTGAATTTTTAATTCTTTCAAGATGGATTGAAATTTTTGGATTTTAATATCTATAAGCTATCCCAATATGATTCGTAAATCCTAATAGTCCTCTATAATTTATGGAATAATCAAAATAAAAGTTTTTAACATTTAAAACACCTATACCCATTGTAAAACCATAGTTAAATTGATAGCCAGCTCTTAAATCCAAAACCTTATTAATTAAATAACTAAAAGCCAAAGAAAACTTTGGACTATATCCAATTATCATTTCAAAGGATGAAAGAAAACTAAAACTTTTATAATAGTAGTTTATTCCCAAGAGCATTCCCCATGGTAATGTGAAACTTTCATTAACAAACTTTACTGATTTTCCTAAATTTATAATAGAGAAAATAAAATTGGTATTTTTAAATCTTGTGCTTAACGAACTATTAATTAAGTAAGAAGTTGATGAGATGCTATCTATTCTTTCATTAGCTAATCCTGTATTTATACCAAAATTGAAATTTGAAAATTTGTGAGCAAAACCTAAATTTATAGAAAAATCATAAGCACTAAAAGTTCCACTATAAAACCCAAAGGTGTCGGTTCTATCTATTGTTCCATAGTTTAAATAATTTAATGAAATACCAAAAGCATTATTTTCTTTTTTATAAGAAAACATAAAGAAATCTTGATAAATTCCATTCCAAAGAAATGTATGATAGAAATTAAAGTTATATTTCTTACCATCTAAGATGCTTGTAGAATTAAGAGGAAATTCTCCTTTGAAGTTTCCAAGAGCGGTATAATAGGCACTTGTGTTATTCAAGAGAAACGAAAATGAACTTAAAGTTATAATAAATATCATATTACACCTCCTTATCTTATAATAGCAATTTTCCCTAAGGTTTTATTACCATTTGGGTCTGTGATTACATAAGTATATACACCACTTGGCACATTTCCATCCCAACGAGCTGAACCATCATTTCCAGCGTAAAGCGTTGTAATTTTGTTTCCATTTACATCAAAAATATCAATTCTTGAATTATCAGTTAAATTAGTAAAGCTTATAAATTTATGTCCTGCATAAGGTTTAAACGGATTTGGATAAACTTTTGCTTTTGAAAGGTCATTTAAAGGCTTTGGACCTATTATATAAATCCCTACGGTGTCATAAGCTTCGTTATTATTCTTGTCATTTCCATAAATATAAAATGTTCCATAGTAGATTTTATAAGGACAACCATCTCTTATAACACCTAATATATCCAAATCAACATATTTTCCAATTAGTAAAGAATCGGGCAATTTACTGTACAATTTAAATACCGCACAATTTTCAACAACCACACTATCCGCTCTTAATTTATATGCTATTGACTTTGAAGGTCCATCAGATTTATCAGGATTATTTAAACTATCGGTGTTATAGAGTCTTATTGTTTTCTTAACCCATAAATCACCTGGAACTAATCCAAAATTTAAATAGTGTAAGCTATCTCCAACAATATCCAAATCCAAATTACTAATTATAACTTTCCCTCTTAGAAAGTAAATATCACCAAGAGGGTCTTTCTTTAAATCTTGCCATACAAGAAAGAAATTTGTTGAACTATCTATGAAATCAGTATATAGTGCAGGAGGATAAAAATAATCTCCAAAGTTTGCAGAGCTTGTTCCTGTAAATGTTGTATCAAATGGAAATAATAGTTGAGAAATTGAAAAATTATTTAAACTATCTGAATAAGCACTACCCATAATACTAAAATAACTTCCACTTATATAATTTGAATGCCAAACCATTAATCCCTTACCAAATTTATCAACAAAAAACTTAGGTTTAAAGTTACTTGTTCCTGAATTTATATTAGCTTTTAAGTTTTGGCTAAATTGATTATCTGAAATTTTCTTTTTAGCAAAAAATATATCAGGTGTTGTATTACCACCACTTATTCTTGAATCCTCCCAAGCAACAATAACATTTCCATTTACTCTATTTATTGTTATTGATGGATTACCACGATAAACCGAAGATAAATTATCATTAACGATAATATCATTGCTAAGCCAATTTATTCCATCTTTTGAGAAGTTATAACTTATGAAAGGTTTTGGATCTTGGTTATTACCACTTGTGCCTCTCGCCCAAACAACATGAATATATCCTGAATCATCTATTGCTAATGAGGGTTGTCTATTTACATTATTTGGATTATGGTCAATTGTGCCTAAGTCTGTGAATGAAGAGCCACCATTAGTAGATTTTGCCAACCTTATCCTTAAATTACCTGTTCTATCATCAGTCCATACTACATATAAATATCCATTTTTTGGATCAGATTCAATTTTGGGTTGAGGTCCAAAATTAACATTTGAAAATGTTGAATAAACAACTAAAACACCAGGAAGTGTATCAGGTGGTAAAAATGTATTACCATTATCAATTGATTTTGTATAGTAAATTTTGCCTACTCCGTTTAAAACACCTTGCCAAACAACATGAATAACATTATTCTTATCAACAGTAATCCAAGGATAGTACTCGTCAAGTCCTGCTATATTCTTGCTTATAAGTTTGTTTTTTGACCAGGTTTTCCCTGTGTCCTGTGATAAAGCAAAATATATCTCTCTATAACCATCTTTATCTCTATCATCTTCAAAAACTACATATATTGAACCACCTTTATAATAAACAGATGCCTTGTCCAATAATTCTAAAATTACGATTATTTCTTATTTTCCCCACCCACCCTATATTCAAGCCTTCGGCTTTAAAATACCCGTTTTTCGGCATCAGGGGGGCTTCGCCCTCATTAAAACCCCCATAAAATAAATAATTTCAAGATAATTTTTACAAATTATTGACTATTTATTAACTATCAATAACTTAATTATTAACTATCAATAACTTAACATTATTTATTGGACAAAGTAGTATTTTGATTAATGTCCTTTATAATTTTCAGACTATGGAAGATAAACTTTTAGAATTTGAAGATAAAATAAAAAGAGGCGAGTTTATAGAAGCGGATGATTGGATGCCTGATGAATATAGAAAACAACTTATAAGGCTAATAAAGATGCATGCTAATAGTGAATTGATGGGAGCATTACCAGAAGGTGAATGGATTCCAAAAGCACCAAGCATAAAAAGGAAATTACAGCTTGTTTCAAAAGTTCAAGATGAAGTAGGACATGCTCAAATGATTTACAGAGTTGTAGAAGATTTAAGTGGCATTAGCAGGGAAGAAATGCTTGAGGAATTAATATCAGGTAAAGCAAAATTTCATAATGTTTTTCATTATCCTGCTGAAAATTGGGCAGATGTTGCTATTATCGCTTGGCTTGTAGATGGAGCAGCACTTGTTACCCAAGGTGCTTTAACTCAATGTTCATATGGTCCATATGCGAGAATTATGAAAAGAATATGCTGGGAAGAAAGTGTTCATTTAAAATATGGAGAGGAATTGGTCTTAGAACTTGCAAACGGAACTAAGAAACAAAGAGAAATGCTTCAAGATGCATTAAATAGATGGTGGTTTCCAATAATGCATTTCTTTGGTCCTCCTGATGAAGAATCTCCTAATACGCAACAAGCAATGAAGTGGAGAATAAAAATAAAGACTAATGATGAAATGAGGCAAGAATATTTAAAAAGGTACGTTCCTCTAATTAAAGAAATTGGTCTTGAAATTCCAGATCCTGATTTACATTACGATGAAAAATCTGGAAAATGGATAACAGGGAATTTACACTGGGATGAATTTAAGAAAATTTTAAATAATGATGGACCTAAAACAAAAGCAAGACTGTTATTAAGAGAACACTATTTTAAAAAGACATCAATTATTAGAAGTTTATTAGCATGAAAATTTTTGAGGTTTTTGCAAGAAGAGAAATTGGTGGTCCTATGGTTCATATATCAAGTTTAAAAGCTCCTGACATTGAAACCGCTATTATTTTAGCTAAGGAAACATTTGGAAGAAGGGGTGATGTTCTGGAATTTTGGATTATTGATAGAGAGCATATATTATCTAATAAGGATTTTGATATTCCATCTGGTCCTATTATTCCAAAGCCATATAGACTTGGTGATTATTATAGAAGAAATTTAAAATTAAGGGAAGAGATCAAAAGTAAGCTCTCAAAATGATAGTAATGGATATCAGGAAACTTGATGGTTATAAGTACAAAAATTATTTTATTAAGCTTATCAAGTTTGAAAAAGGTAGATTTAAAGAAGAAAGGAATTTCATTTTTTCGTTATATAAAGATAATGAAATTATTGAAGAATTTTTCCTTTACGGGAAAATTTTCTTTGGAAGAGAGCATTATAGACCTTGGCTTGAAATTGCATATAATGAGAAATTTAAAAACTACGAAATTGTTATGAATTTTATAAAACCATTTTTAGAATTGATGCCAAATAATTGCCATGTTATGATAAACTATGACTTTAGTATGTACAAAATTTTACTTTATAAACAGCCAGAAGAAACTTGGATTGGAAAATTACTTTTAAGCTGTGGATTTAAAAACTTAAAAAATTGGTACATTCCAGAAGGATATAAAGAAGGCTTTTATAAACTACAAGGAGAAAAAGGAGGTTAGAAGATGATTGAGATAATCCTAATAACTAAAATAAGTGCTGAGTGTGCTAGCATCGTTGATAATGATAAAAGACAAGAGTGTATCCTCCGTGAAAGGATAACCGATAACAAATATATAACTGCTATTCCAAGTCCAAACAATCAAATTCCATATAAAAAACCAACATCTAACTATTTACTTGGTGGTCCTCTAAATGAAAGCTTTACAGGAACGACATTTCCTCCCAGTGGATGGCAAGTTTTCAACCTTGATGGTGGCCTTTACTCTTGGGAAAGATTGATAAGTAATTGTAGGACAACACCCGCTTGTGCTTCTGTCAGATGGGAATCATCAAGTCTTACAAATAATGACTGGCTTATAACACCAGGACTTATCTTACAAAATGTTAGTCTTTCAAGTCCAACACTTTCATTTTATTATAGAACATCAACTACTACAAATTTAAATCCTGATGATTCCTTAAACTTATATATTTCAACGGATAATGGAAATACTTGGACTAAGATATGGCAATGGGATGGTATTGGAACAACTTCAAATACTCTGGTATCAATTCCTTTAAATCCATATATCAATTCTTATCCTGCTGTAATTCTTGTTAGATTTTCTTTCTTTGATAACAAATCAACAGCAGATGCATCTAACAATTACTTTAACATAGATTCTTTAAAAATTGTTGATGGCTCATATGTGTTTTTAATTGAAAGCTGGACCGCAAGCACAATTTTTTTAAGTGCAGGATATGATACAACTAATGCTACAACAGGAAGAAGATGGCAAAAGAGAACAACCGCTTGTCCCAGTGACGATGGAAACTGCGTAGGTTATGCCTATACTGAAACAGGAACACAAACAGGCTATGCCCATTTAACATCTCCAAAAATATACTTATCTCCTAACCTAATAGGTTTCTGGTACCAATCAGCAAGCACAAGTTATGTAGATTCATTTGATGTTTATATCCTAACTTGGAATAATCAACCTAACTTACCCACACCGAATGATTTTATAAATTTTGGTGTAAAAGTAGATACAAAATATCCAAGAACAGGAACAACAGGTCTTCCATATATTTATACAGCTTATGATTTAAGAGCTGATGATGGAAATGTTAATGACACAGTTTATGTAGCAATAAGATATAAAGCACTTAATCAATTTAGACTTTATATAGATGATGTTATTTCTTATGGAGCGAATACGCCCGATTTACCACCTACAATCACTTTATTAAAAGGAGCAATTTATCACTTTTATAATGGTATACCTGACACAATTAGAATTATAGCAAGTGATCCTGATAACTTGCCAGGTTTAAATTGTCAAGTTGGTTATAGATATGTTATCAATTCAAATCAAGAAGGCAATAGTCCAAGTGGTCCATTTAATGAATACGATATGACCCTAACTGATAATAATCAAGATCAAGGTGTTTATCCTGATACGTTTGTTTATATTATAACTCAAACGGATAGAGGTTTAAGAGGAAATTACTATGTAAAATGCACTGATGCAGGTAATAAGACATCCTATATACCCGATGGAGCACCAAATTCTAATTGGTATATTTATAATATAATACCAACTAATAGATTTGCCCAAAAATATGAATTCATTGACGAACTAAGAATAAGAAGTGCTTTTTATAGAAACAATATAGATATTCAACCAGATTTACTATTAGCAACTGATTCCTTAATATGGCTTGACTCTTTAAGACTTTGGAACAGAATTTATTGGCATCAAAATCTCATAAGCCCTAATAAAAGAAGTAAAATTAAATCATATTTAGATTGGGGAACATGTCAAAATAGAAAATCAATAGTTTTATTTGGAAATGACCTTGGATGGTATCACGATAGGTCAGGGGCTACTGAAAGAGATACAATTCTTACAAGAAATTATTTACATTTTAGATATGTTAGCGACGATTGGACAAATGCTTCAGATGTCTCAGATACAATTCTTGGAATTTCTTCAAAACCTATTTTTGGAGATATGAATTATCAAATATATACAAATGATCCTTTCCCTGATGACATAAGAGCGTACCCATCTGGGGATGAAAATGTATCAGTTCCAGTTCTTTATGTAAAGAATGGAGATAGCACATTAGCTAATCCCTCAAATCCATCAATTGCTTCTGTATTTTATAATGGCCTTGGATATTATTCTATATTTGGTTCATTTTCTATAAATTATATAGCAACGTACGATGCTAACGGACAAAGCAGAGTAGATACATTAATTAGAAGAATTCATAATTTCAATCCTGTTTCAACATGCTTAAATGAAGTTCAGGCATACAATAACTACTATAATTTAGCTGTTGATGGAATTACACCTGACATATTAAAAGCGATTTTAAGAGTAAATGACCCATCTATAACCTCTTCTTCCGATTTGAGAGTCTATGGTTATTATAGACCCTACGGTATTGACTCATTCACAAAAGTTCTAGCAATTTATGATTCTTCTAATTCAAATGGATATTTCTTCCATATAAACATCCCTGTAAATGAACCTGCTTCTTATAAAAAAGATTCATTTGAAGTTTATTTTACTGCTCACAAGTTAAACTATGGTGTTTATGGACCTGCCAATTTATCAAATACTTCAAAAATTATCTATGAATATGATGTTTTAAATGCTCCAACAAATCTAGAAGTTATTTATAGAGATTTAGATAGCGCTAAATTAACTTGGAATCCACCTACTTTATTGAAGAAAAACGAAAATAAAGTCTTAGCATTCCAGAGCTACGTTCTTGAATATTCACAAGATAATGTTTTATGGTCAGTTATCGCTATAATAAATGATATAAATACAACTAACTATACCCATGTTTTTGGAGCACCAGCAGATAGTGAATATATTAAGTATTACAGAATTAAAGCAGTTTATACATCTGGTCAATCCCCTTATGTTTATGCAAGTACAATTTATGATATAAGAGCTCCAAGAAAAGTTTATTCAGATACATTTAACTTTAACATATCTGGAAACACATTAAACACTGGTGTCAAGGCTTTATTTGAAGACTTCTCTCCATTAAGGTACGATACAATTTATTATAGAACAAAACTAACCACCTGGACCTCATCTTATCACACCTCAACCTCAGGTGACACACTTATTTATAATATCTCTATAAGTCCCCTAACAACCTCTGATACACTTTGGTTTTACTTTGTTTCTGCAGACACATTTAACAATATAAGAATAACAGATACAACAATTATTCCTATTGTTGCAGATTTAATCTCAGATATTCCAAAGAAGTTTGATATTACATATAAAAATGGTTTATTAACATTCGCTCTTCCAAAGCAGTCATTAATTAAGCTTCAAGTATATAGTGTTTCAGGTAGAGCAATTATAAACATAAATTCAAGTTATTCTCCTGGATATGTTAGATTTGACTTAAATAAACTTCCAAAAGGTGCTTACATTGTTAGAGCAGAAACTGAAAATATAAAGAAAGAATTTAAAACAATTATTATTAGATAATTTTTAGCCCCCACTCGGGGGCTTTAAAATTATCAAACTATGATAGAAAAATTAAATAAAGTTTTTGAAAAATTACCACCTGAACATAGAGATACAAT
>ERZ511473.672-NODE-672-length-46301-cov-5.095470_pt1 | contig 46301 bp, 38 predicted proteins | sample MGYA00374947_ERZ511473 | MGnify/ENA primary metagenome ERZ511473 (study PRJEB26303, sample SAMN06343854) | sediment metagenome | isolation source: hot spring sediment | place: Canada: British Columbia | collected 2012-09-26 ... | reverse complement strand
TAGAAGCCATCACGCGCTCGTGCATCCGCATCACACAGAGCAAGCACCGCCCCTACATCCCGCAGGGCTACGGCGGCTGCATGAGCGTCAACGACCTGTGCATCGCGTGTCGCCTGTTCGGCGCGCAGGACTACCAAGGGCATGTGAGCTTCGAGGACGCCGTCGCACCGAAGGGGTCGCTGGTGCTGAGGGGTACGCCGTTGTTGTGGACGCCTGCGCGAGGCGGACGCGGGCTACCGCCGCGCTATCTGGATCGCGACCGCGCCAAAGGGCGCAAGTTCTACCGCCACGCACGCCCCCCGTCGGGCGCAGACCCGCGCGCCTGCATCAAAAGCGGTGCGGAACTGCCCCTGCGCATCCACTTCCTGAACCTCAGTGAAGCGGAGCTGGGGGTGCTGCTCACCGCGCTGGGACTGCACCCCGACCACCCGTTCCCCATCAAGCTCGGCGGGGGTAAGCCCGTCGGACTGGGCAGCGTGCAGGTCAAGTGCCAGCGCATCAACCTCCTGCAAGGCGCAGACGCGCTCAAAGCGACAGGGCGGCTGGGGCAAGCGCGCACGCTCGTAGGCAGCGATCTGGAAGCCTTCGTTGCACGGTGCGCCAACGCCGCCAGTGCGCTCATCGACGACGACGCGCTCGGCGAACTGGAAACGATTCTGGACGAGGCAGGGCTACAAGAGACCGCCCCTGCCGACCCATACTGAAGGAGGACGCCATGCCGTGGGACAAAATCATGGAGGCGGCGAAACGGCTGGAGAACCTGCTCCGCCGCGCCGATGTGGACCTCAACGAGGCGCAGAAGGCGATTGGGTACTACCTGTTCAAAGGTTGCGATGACGCTGCGATGGATCGCTATCTCAAAGAGATGGCGGAGAACCCGCCCCCGCGCAGCAAGCGCACCCAAGGCTACTACCGCGAACTCTACCGCATCTGGCTACAGTGGAGCCCCCAGTGCGGACTGACGGGCGTGGACAAGGCGCGTGCATGGAACTGGGGCATTCGGATGGCGAGGAGTTGAGCTACTCCTCCCATAACCCCAACAACACCTTTAGGGGCGCGTCGGTGCGGATTGCGCTCCCGCAGTGATGCACGGGCGAGGCGCGGTAGCCCTGCGCCCGCAAAAACCGTATCGCCTGCCGCGTGGACGGCACAGAACGGTTCAAACGATCCGCAAGCACGGGCAGGCTATACACAATCGGCAACTCGTCCAGCTCGCGGTTCAGCTTGGCGAGGAATCGGCGCGCGTCGGCGAAGTAGTCCTCGTGCGCGGCGCGGTGCATCGCGCTCAAAAACGCATGGTCGTGCAGCGGTCCCAGCCACAGCGGTCCCGCCCAGCGCACGGTGGTGGATGGGTGGTACTGCGGGTTCACGGGCGCGGGCACGCCCGCCATCGTCGCGCGGTACTCGCCGTCGGGCATCTGCGCGATGAAGCCGAGATGCTCCACATTCAGCCCGCGCGTGCCCTTGAACGCCCGTATCAGCGTGCGCCAGCAGTAGCCGTCGAAGTAGCTCAGCACGGGCACGCCATGCATATTCGCCTGAATCAGCCTGCGCTGCACGAAGCCAATCAGGATGCGCAGCCCGATTTCGTGGCACTCGCGTCCGTAGGCGGAGACGGCGTCGTAGGACTTGAGCGCCTCGCCGCGCTGCGCCCCGCACAGCACGGGCGCGTCCGTCGCCGTGATATACAGCAGCCCCTCCCAGCGCACCACGCCTGTCAGATACGGCACATACGGCGCGGGCGTGCCGAACGGGTCTAAGTCCACCCAGTCGAAGCGGCGGTCTTCCAAGTAGAAGCGGCACAGCAGCCGTTGCGCGAGTTCGTTGTACAACTCTACGCGCGGGTCGCCGTCCACATGCGCCTGTAGCACCTCGAAGCTGGTGTAGTTCGCGTCGTTGACCACCATCTGGGCGACGGGCGCTTCCAACAGGTAGCGTTTCGTGCGCAGTCCCGCGCCCGCCATCAGCTCCAGCACCTCCAGCGGGCGTTCGAGCCGTTCGGCTTCCGCGCGCATCGCCAGCACGCCCAAGTCGCGCCCCAGACGCGCCCGCGGGTTGTAGAACACATGCGCACTCTGCGGCAACCGAAACTCCGCCGCGCCCTCATGGTAAATCTGCACCGCCATACGGAATAGCAATTGTACCAACTTCGGCGTCCAGCGGCGTCACTTAATCGGCGGTTAACCTTACGGCAGGTACACTGAACATGATGCGTCGGCTCTACGGCTGGCTGTTTGGGGTTGTTGTCGGCTTAGCGGTGGCGGCGTTTTACGCGCCTGCGCTGGGCACGGTGCGACACGACGCGCTGGAACTGAAACCGCACGCCGTCGTCCAGCACAAGCCTATCGACGAGATGAGCGGGATTGCCCGCAGTCGCGCCTACGCGGGCGTCTACTGGGTGCATAACGACAGCGGCGACCGCGCCCGAATCTTCCCCATCCGACTGGACGGCGGCGTCGTTATCCCGCCGTTTGTGTCCAGGCGCGATGCCTCCGACCGCCCCGAAGACCCGTCCGTCGTCTACGAGGGCGTCCAAATCGAAGGCGCCGTGAACATCGACTGGGAAGACATCGCTATCGACGGCGACACGCTGTATATCGCCGATGTGGGCAACAACGCCAATGCGCGGCGCGACTTGGCGGTCTATGTGGTCAAGGAGCCGAACCCCGAAGCGACCTTGCAGGCGCACGCGCTCAAGCGCATCCCTGTCGCCTACCCCGACCAGAAAGCGTTCCCCGACGAGCAGTGGCACTACGACTGCGAGGCGGTGTTCGTGTTTCGCGGCAAACTCTACTTCATCACCAAGCACCGCGCCCTGCGCCAGTTGAACACCCCCGAACCAAGCGCGACCCTGTATCGGCTGGACACGATGCATACCGACCGCGTGAACTTCCTGACGCGGGTGGACTCACACAGCGACTTGGGCGGCTGGGTCACGGCGGCGGCGATGTCGCCCGACGAGCGCGTGCTTGCCGTGTTGTGCCAAGCCCCGCAGCAGGCGATTTGGCTGTTCGAACGCCCCGCGCGCGGCGACCGCTTTTTCTCGCAGGGCAAGGCGCGGCGCATCCCCATCCGCAACGGCAACCAGTGCGAAGCCATCGAGTGGATCGACAACACCCGCCTGGTCATCACCAACGAGCAGCGCGAGGTGTTTGTTGTGCCCGTTGCGCCCTGAGCGACGGAAGGTACAATCGCTCGCACGCCCGAAAACGCGCGCTACTGCGAAGCGGGTGTCGCCGTCGGGCGGGCAAGGGGCGTTGGAGATGTGGAGCGCTGCCCTTATGGTTGCCTACGGATGCTGAAGCTGCGCTTCAGCACTCCAAAGTGGGGCGTGTATGGAGTGCGGAAGCTGAAGGTGGGCGCACGGCGGTGCGCCCTGCGGTTCCCCCTCTCCTGCGAGGCGGGCGAGGGGGACACAGGGGGTGAGGGCAAAATAGGTTCTACGCATGCGCCAGCGCCTGATCCAAGTCGGCGATGATGTCCTCCACATCCTCGATGCCGACCGACAGGCGGATGAAGTCGGGCGTGACGCCCGTGGACTGCTGCTGTTCGGGGGTGAGCTGGCGGTGCGTGGTGCTGGCGGGGTGGATGATCAGCGACTTCGCGTCGCCGATGTTCGCCAAGTGCGAGTGCAGCTGCACATGCTGAATCACGCGCACGGCTGCCTCGTAGCCGCCCTTCACGCCGAAGCCCACAATCGCGCCCTGACCCTTCGGCAGGTACTTCCGCGCCAGCGGGTAGTATGGGCTGCTCTCCAAGCCAGGGTAGTTCACCCACGCGACCTTCGGGTGTTCGCTGAGCCACTGGGCGACGCGCAGCGCGTTCTGGCTGTGCCGCTCCATGCGCAGGTGCAGCGTCTCCAGCCCCTGCAAAAACAGGAAGGCGTTGAACGGCGAAATCGCGGGACCTAAGTCGCGCAGCAGTTGCGCCCGCACCTTGATGATGTACGCCATATCGCCGAACGCCTCGCGGAAGTTCAGCCCGTGATACGACGGGTCGGGCGCGGTAATCTGCGGGAACTTGCCGTTGTCCCAGTTGAACTTGCCCGAATCGACAATCACGCCGCCGATGCTGTTGCCGTGCCCGCCGATAAACTTCGTCGCCGAATGCACGACAATATCCGCGCCCCAGTCGAACGGGCGCAGCAGCACGGGCGTCGGCACCGTGTTGTCCACAATCAGCGGGATGCCATGCTCGTGCGCGATGTTGGCAATCGCCTCGAAGTCATGCACATCGAGCTTCGGGTTGCCGATGGACTCGATGTAGAGTGCACGGGTCTTGGGGGTGATGGCGCGGCGGAAGTTGTCGGGGTCGCGCGGGTCGACAAAATGCACCGTGACGCCGAACTTCTGCGGGAAGGTGTATTTGAACAGGTTGTAGGTGCCGCCGTACAGGCTGGTGGTGGAGACAATCTCGTCGCCCGTGTCGGCGATTGCCAGAATCGCGAGCGTCTCCGCTGCCTGCCCCGACGCAACTGCCAATGCGCCGACGCCGCCCTCCAGCATCGCCACGCGCTGTTCGAATACCCCCTGCGTGGGGTTCATAATGCGCGTGTAGATGAAGCCTGGCGTCTTCAGGTCGAATAGGCTTGCCGCGTGATCGACGCTGTCGAACAGGTACGAGGTCGTCTGATAAATCGGCACGGCGCGCGAGCCAGTCGCGGGGTCTGGCTCCTGACCGCCGTGCACGCAGATAGTACCCGAGTGATAGTGTCGTTGCATAGTGAACGCGAACCTCCTCAAGTGGGCGCAAGTATACCTCAGGCGCTATTCATCTCGAATTCATCAAAGGTACAGCCCGTTGTCAGCGCGTTTAGTCTATAATAAGGTTATGGTCGCGGAGAAGACACGCGTGGTCAGCCGCCGTTCAGAAGAGGCGTATCGGCAACTGCTCCTGGAGGTGAGTCTTTTTTTCCATCCAGACCCTGAGGTTTCCTATCGGTTCGTCGCCGATCGGCTTGGCGCGTTTTATGGGGGCGCGACTGCCGCCATCACCTTGCATCAAGGACCGCAGATTGTGTTCAAGTATGTCGCCAACGCGCCTGAATGGACGCGCGGGCTATGCAGCATTCCGACGGAGGATGCGTATTGTTCCCGTACGCTGCGTACCAACCGCGTGACTTGTATCCAAGATGTGCGCGCCGATGCGGAGTTCTGCGGCTTCCAGACGGTCGGGCTGGGCTGGACGCGCTATCTGGGCGCGCCGATTCGGGACAATCAGGGGCGCCCGATTGGCACGCTGTGCATTATCGATGGCAGACACGACGACCCACTGACCCCGCTTGATCAGGAGCTGATTGCGCTGCTGGCGATGCGCGTGAGCGTCGAGTTGGAGCGCGAGCGGCTCTTTGAGGAGCGAATTGCCGATCAGCGCCGCGCGTTAGAAGAGCGCAGTCGCCAGTTGGAGCGCACGCAGAGCGCGTTGCAGGCGGTCACGCACGCGCTCCATGCCGCCAACACCACCGAAGATGAGGACGCGCTGGCGCACGCGCTGGCGCACGCTTTCGCGCAGGTGCGCGGCGTGCGCGGGGTCGCGATTGTACACGCCGCCGACGGCTCGCTTCGTCCGCGCGTGGTGTGCGGGGAAGGCATTCACGGGCATGCGCTGCGCCCCGCGAGCCTGCAACGGTTGTGGCGACAGTTAGCCGCACACCCGCGCACGGCGCTTTCCGCCGCGTTGGCGCGCGCGATGGGTGGACGCTGGGGCGTCGCCTGCGCCTATCGTGACACTGACCGCGTTGCAGGCATGATCCTCGCCGCCTATGATTTAGACGAACCCGACGACGCCTTCCGCGCGGTCTACTTGGAGCCCATGCTTGACCTCGCCGCGCAAATCATAGAGGGCTACTACCTGCGTCGACGCCTGCAAAGCATGTATGAAGAGCTGTCCCAGATGCAGCATCAACTCGTACAGCATGAGAAGCTCTCGGCAATCGGCACGCTCTCGGCAGCCACTGCGCACGACATTCGCAACATCGTCAGCTCGTTGAACCTGCTCCTGACACTGAATCAGGACAACCCCGAACGCCTGCTCGCCGAGTTGGGACGCCAGCTCGATCGGCTCAAGATTATGGCGTATCGCCTGCTCTCGTATGCGCGCCCGCGTCAGCTGGTCTTTGAAGCGGTACACCTGCCCAGCCTTATCCAACGCGTGGTCGATTTGATTAGCTCCAGCGCTCAGATGGCGAAAGTGTCGGTGCATTTGAATCTGTCGCCGCGCCTGCCGCGCTTGCAGGCAGACGCCACGCAGCTGGAAAACATGTTGGTGAACTTGGCGCTGAACGCGATCAAGGCGATGGAGCAGCATGGCGGCGGGATACTGACCGTCAGCGCGAGCCGTGCGCCGCGCGGCGTGCTGTTGGGCGTGAGCGACACGGGTCCTGGAATTCCCGAATCGCTTCTGCCCCGCCTCTTCGAGCCGTTTGTCTCCAGCAGTGAGTCGGGCTTCGGGTTGGGGCTGTTCAGCGTCAAGCGCACAGTGGACCTACATCACGGTACCATCCGCGTTGTCTCGCGCCCTAATCACGGCGCAACCTTCGAGATCTACCTGCCTGCCAAGCAGCCCAGTGAAGGAGGTACCTATGCGCACTCGAATCTTGCTGGTTGAGGACGACGGGTTCCTGCGCGAGAATGTCATTCGCCTGCTGGAGCAGTACCAGTATGAGGTGGTTGGCGTCGGCGGCGCGGCGGAGGCGCTGCGCGCGCTTGCGGATAAGGAGCCTCACCTTATCATTTTGGATCTGGGATTGCCCGATTCCGATGGCTTCGACCTGTGTCGACACATCCGACAGAAGTGGCGTATCCCCATCTTGATGCTTACCGCGCGCGCCGATGCGATGGATAAAGTAATCGGGCTCGAAATCGGCGCAGATGACTACTTGACCAAGCCGTTCGAACCCAAAGAGCTGCTCGCGCGCGTGCGCGCGCTGCTGCGCCGCGCCTACGAGTTCCAGAGCGAAACGCCCCCCGAGACCGCCCGATGCTTCGGTGAACTTGTGGTCGACTACGCGCGTCGCCAAGTCACCGTGCGCGGAGAGCCCGTCTCGCTGACCAAACGCGAGTACGACCTGCTGGCGTACCTCACCAAGAACCCCAACCGCGTCATCCCCCGCGAGCACCTGTTCGAACAGGTATGGGGCTACAGCATCGAGTTCAGCTCCAACACGCTGGATGTCTACATCTATCGCCTGCGCAAGAAAATCGAGCGCGACCCCGACCAACCCAAGTACTTAATCACACACCGCAGCTACGGCTACGAGTTCCGAATCGGCTGATTTTTCAAAGACCGCTTAGCCCCCTGTCAGTTTAGGTTCAGATACGCGGCGTATACTACGAGTGGACGCACGCGCGTACCAGTCGAACAATCGACAGGAGGTCTATGAGATGCGATACACAATCGAAAGGGTTCTCGGAACCTGTGTGGTGGCTTTGGCGTTTACAGCGGGGCTAACGAGCCGCTCCGATGCGCAAATGGTCTACGGCGTCACCGAGGATAATCGCCTCATCAGTTTCGAGGCGAATAACCCGACCGCGCTCTTGAGCAACCGCCCCATTACGGGGTTGTTGCAACCGTCTGAGCTGATTTTGGGGATTGACTTTCGCCCCCGAACGGGCGAGTTGTATGCCGTGGGGAGTTCGAACCGACTCTACAAGATTAACCCGATGACGGGCATGGCGATGCCTGTGGGCAGCGGGATGCCCTTCTCGCCTGCGCTGCAGGGAGTCGAGTTCGGGTTCGATTTCAATCCCGTGGTCGATCGGATTCGCCTGACGGCGGACAGCGGGCAGAACCTGCGGCTGCACCCCGACACGGGGATGGTCGTCGCTACGGACGGAACACTGCGCTACAACATGGGCGACCCCAACGAGGGGCGCCAGCCGTGGATCGTGGGGTCTGCCTACACGAACAACTTCGACGGGACAACAAGCACGATTCTCTACAACATCGATGCGCGACAGGATGTGCTGGTGATTCAGAACCCCCCGAACGCAGGCGGGCTCGTCACGGTCGGTTCGCTGGGGATGAATGTCAGCACACTGCTGGGCTTCGATATCTATAGTGAGAATGGGCGCGACTTCGGGTATGTGGCGATCATCGATGTTGATCGCGGCGACTTCCGCTCGTGGTTCGGCTCGATAGATCTGGGCACGGGAATGATTATGCCAGTTGCCCCGATTGGCGGCGTTGCGTTACGGGTGCGCGACATCGCCATCGTGCCCGTCCCCGAGCCTGCGTCCATGCTTGCGCTGTCGGCTGGTCTCACCGCGCTGGCAGCGATACGACGACGCAAGCGATAATCCCTGATTGCGGGGGGCTTCTGCCCCCTGCACCTTCTGGAGGCAACTGACATGAGCAAGATGGACGAGAAGTTCTTGAGTCGGCGTGAGTTTCTAACGATTTCCAGTGCGCTGGGCATAGCGACCTTGGGGAGTACGCTGTTGAGTGGTTGCGGCGGCAGCGACGGCAACACAACAACGCGCCAGCCCAGCCGCGACGAGGAGATACTCGGCGCGGCGCAAATCGCTGAAGCGCTGGCGACCACGATGTATACTGCGATTATCGAGCAGGCGCCCTTCTTCCAACGGCTGGACGCTTTTGATCAGAACTACTTCCGCGCGGCGCGCGAGGTGGAGATGGCGCACTACCAGTTGCTGATGTCCGCGCTCAATAACCGCCCGACGCCCGTCACAACCTTCTATTTCCCTCAGGGGATGTTTACCGACGCGCGGGTTACACTCGATACGCTGGTGACGCTCGAGGAAGCGTTTATCGCCGCCTACGTGGTCGGGGTGCGCGACCTATCGACGCCCGAACTGAAGGTCACGGCGGCGCGCATCTTGGCGGTCGAGAGCGACCACCGCACGGTCGCCCGCGTGGTCGCAACGGAGATCGACCCTGCCGACGGCGGACCGTTCACGACCGTGCGCGGGCTTTCGGGACAACAGGAACCTGTTGACCCACCCAACGACAACGCCTTTGCACGCACCTACCAGCTGCGCTCTATTGCAGACGCTGTGAACGCGCTGCGCCCGTTCATCAACCGTGAGGCGGCGCAGCAAGCGGGGCATGATGTGAATCGTCCCTTCGAGTTTCGCCCCTTCACCCCTCGCCTACCCAACCCACGCGGCGGCGTGAACGGGTAGACCGACATAGCCTACCGACCCCTCGCGAGGTGAACCTCGTGTTCACCTCGCATTTTTTTCCTGCGGGTACACTGAACTCTATGCGCACGGACACCATCGCGGCGATTGCGACCCCTCCTGGCGAAGGCGGGATTGGGATTGTGCGGGTGAGCGGTGAGCAGGCGTTTCCGATTGCCGAGCGGCTGTTTCGGCGGCGCGGGCGCACGCCGCTGCAGAGCCATCGCGCCGACTTCGGGGCAATCGTAGACCCCGCAACGGGCGAGACGCTTGATCGCGCGCTGCTGTTGCCGTTCCGCGCCCCGCGTAGCTACACGGGCGAAGATGTGGTGGAGTTCCACTGCCACGGCAGCCCGTATCTGTTGCGTCGGGTGCTGGAGTTGGTCTGGCGCGAGGGGGCGCGTCCCGCCGAGCCAGGCGAGTTCACGCTGCGGGCGTTCCTGAACGGCAAGCTGGACTTGGCGCAGGCGGAGGCGGTCGCCGACCTGATTCGCGCCCGCTCGGAAGCGCAACTGCGCAGCGCACTCGCCCTGCACGCGGGCAGGCTCTCGCAGCAGGTACACGCGCTCGGCGACGAGGTGCTGCGCCTGCTGGCAACCGTAGAGGCGCACATCGACTTCTCGGAGGAACTCGGCGAGTTAGACCCGCACGCGCTCGCGCCGAGCTTCGAAAGCCTACTCCAGCAGTTGGACGCGCTGCTGCAGGGCGCGCGGGCGGGACGCATCCTGCGCGAGGGGGCGCGAGTCGCCATCGTCGGGCGACCGAATGTCGGCAAATCGTCGCTGCTGAACGCGCTGCTCGGCGAAGAACGCGCCATCACGACCGATATTCCAGGCACCACGCGCGACACGCTGGAGGAGAGCCTGATTATCGGCGGCGTGCCCATCGTGATTCTGGACACGGCGGGCTTGCGCGAAAGCGCGAATGTGGTGGAACAAATCGGCGTCGAGCGCGCCCGTCGCGCCGCCGAACGCGCCGACCTCATCCTGTTTGTGTACGATCTGACCGCGCCCGACTGGGACGCCGACCGCGCCCTGCTGCAGACGCTCCCCCCCCACACACCCAAACTGCGGGTGGGCAACAAGGTGGACGCCGCCGACCCCGCGCAAGCGCAACGCGCCTGCAGCGTCTTCCCCGATAGCGTGCTAATCTCCGCGCTTACGGGCGCGGGACTGCACGCGCTGCAGGAAGCAATTCTGACTGCGCTGGAGGTGCAGCGCATCGGCGAGGAGACGCCCACGCTCACCCACCAGCGACACATTCAAGCGGTCGCGGACGCCAAGCGCGCCCTCGAACACGCCCGCGACGCCCTCCAGCACGGCTACCCGCCCGACCTGATTGCCGTCGACCTGCGCACGGCATGGCTCGCGCTGGGCGCAATCACGGGCGAAACCGCCGACGAAATGCTCGTGCAGCGCATCTTCCGCGACTTCTGCATCGGAAAATAGCCGCCCGATGTGGAATAACCCCCCTGCGAGACAGGTGATGCTATGCGGGTGCTAATTGCCGAAGACAGCGTCGTGGCGCGGAAACTGCTGGAGCGTAACCTTCAGCAGATGGGGTACGAGGTCGTGGCAGCGGAGGACGGCACACGGGCGTGGGACGCCTACCAACACGCCCCCACGCCCATCGTGATTACCGACTGGGAGATGCCAGGCATGAGCGGTGTGGAACTGTGCCGCGCGATACGCCAACACCCCAGCGAGCATTACACCTACCTGATGATGCTCACGGCGCGCGGGCAGAAAGAGGACAAACTGCAGGCGCTGGAGGCGGGCGCGGACGCCTTCTTGAGCAAGCCGCTGGACATAGCGGAGTTACAGGCGAACCTGCGCGTCGCCGAGCGCATCCTCCAAGCGGAGGCGGATCTCCAAGCACAGAAACAACAACTGCAAGACCTCAACGAGGAACTCGCCAGCCAAAACGAACAACTCCAGCAGTCGTACCGATTGGTAGAGTATGCCAACCGACGCTTCGTGGAACTGTTCGAGCATGTGCCTGTCGCGTGCTTCACCGTGGATATGGAGGGAAGTATTCGCGAATGGAACCTCGCCGCGCAACAACTCTACGGATACACTAAAGAGGAAGTGCTGTTCCAGCCGTTTTATGCGCGGGTCTTTCGGGGCGCATCCGCCTCGCACATCCACGACATCCTCCAGCGCGTGATGCAAGGGAGTGCCATCACGGGCATCGAATCGGAAGATTACGACTCGGAGGGCAATCTGCACTATGTGTTGCGGAGCGTGTTGCCTATTCGGAACCCCAGCCGCGAGGTGGTCGGCGCGATTGTGTCGGCGGTGGATGTCACTTACCGCGTGGAATACGAGAACCAACTCAAGGCGCTGAACCAAAAGCTTCAGAGCTTGGCGATTACCGACGGGTTGACGGGACTGCACAATCACCGCGCGTTCCAAGATTACCTGGAAGAGCAGTTCCAAGTCGCGATGCGCAATAAGCAGCCGCTCGCGCTGCTTCTAATGGATGTCGATCACTTCAAGCACTACAACGATACCTATGGGCATCAGGCGGGCGACGAAGTGCTGCGTCGGGTCGCGCAGATTCTGCAGGCGCATGTGCGCGAGGGCGACTTCGTGGCGCGGTACGGGGGCGAGGAGTTCGTGGTGGTGCTGCCGCGCGCGGATTTGGAGAGCGCAGTCGCTGTCGCCGAGCGGTTGCGCCGCGCCGTTGAATCCGCCGAGTGGAGTCTGCGCCCCGTCACGGGCAGCTTCGGCGTGGCGTGCATCCGCCCCGATATGGAGACGCGCCAAGAACTCATCGAAGCCGCCGACCAAGCGCTCTACCAAGCCAAAAAGAACGGACGCAACCGCGTGGAGGTCTGGAACTACCGCCTGCTGCTCAAAGCCGCATAGCAGGAATCCGCAGGCGCAGAGGGAACTCTAATACCAATCGCGCGTCCAAAGTTCATTAATTGCCCCCCTCCTTTAGGTTCCCCCCGCTTCGCGAGGGGAACCGCGAGAGGCGCGCCTACTCGGTTCCCCCTGCGTGCAGGGGGAACCTTAAGGAGGGGGTCATCAACTGCTGCTTTTGTGAACTCTGGCTCGGCGATTGGTATAAAACGCAATGAAGAGGTCAAAGCCATGATGAATCGGGTGCGAACGCAGACGCGCATTGAGGTCAAAACCGCGCCGCAAGCCAGCTTGGGCTTAAAAACGCTGGCGCGAATGCTCACGCTCAACTCGGAAGAGTTGATCAAACTCATCGAGCAGGAGTTGGAGGAGAACCCCGCGCTGGAGGCGACCGATGAAGACCGAATACGGATCATCACGCCCCAGCCGCCGACGCTCTCGCTGGACGCCGACCCCAGCGCGTTCAGCGAGGAGAGCGACTCGGACGATTGGCTCGAGCTACGCTTGGCGACGCCCCCGATGGATCTGAAAGCGCATGTGCAGGGACAGCTGCGCCTGATGGTCGCGCCGCGCCTGACGCCGATTGCCGAGCATCTGGTCGAATCGCTGGATGGCTACGGCTACCTGCGCACGGATGTGGAGGAGGTCGCGCTCTTTTTGAACGCGCCGCTGGAGGATGTGGAGTATGTGCTGGAGCAGTTGCAGGCGTGCGACCCGCCAGGGGTGGGCGCGCGCGACCTGCGCGAGTGCCTGCTGCTCCAACTGCGCGCGATTCAAACCGCGCCCGACGACGAGTTGTTGGAGTGGGCGCAGCGCGTGCTGCACAAGGGCTGGGACGAGTTCAGCAGCGGACGTTGGGGCGCACTGGGGCGCAAGCTGAAACTCGACGCCGAAGCGATTGAAGCGGTCAAGCAGTTCATCCGCAGCGAGTTGCGCCCCTACCCCGCGTGGGAGCTGGAGACGCCCGAACCGCCCCACGAGCAGACCGTACCGCAGGAGCCTGACATCATCGTGCGCGCCTCGCACAGCGGGCTGCGCATCGAAATCGGCGGGGCGCACTTCGACGCGCTGCGGCTCAGCCCCGCGTATTTGGAGCAGGCGGTTCGCCTCAATCGCGGCGAGCTGCGCTGCAGCGCAGACGAACGCGAGCATATCCAGCACTACTTAGACCGCGCGCGCGTGTTCCTGCAGGCGCTGCAACAACGCTACCAGACGCTCAAGCGCATTATGGAAATCATCGCGCAGCGGCAGTACGGGTTCCTGATGACCAGCGACGCGCGGTTCCTGCAGCCGATGACGCGCGCGGAACTCGCCGACGCGACGGGCTTCCATCGCTCCACCGTCGGGCGCGCCGTGCGCAACAAGCGGCTCCAACTGCCCAGCGGGATGGTCGTGCCGCTGGACATCTTCTTCGACGCTTCGTACCGCACCGCGCTGCTCATCCAGCAGATTCTGAACGAACACGAGGGCGCGGGCAGGCGGCTCACCGACGCCGAAATCGCCGAGAAGCTGGCGGAGATGGGCATCGAGGTCGCGCGGCGCACCGTCGCCAAGTACCGCCAGCGGCACAAGATCCTCTCCTCGCACTGGCGCGAGCGACAGCGGCTGGTCGGCTGAGCTACCGCTCGACGGTCAGCACCTGAATCATGTTGGTGTTGCCGGGCACATTCACGGGCACGCCTGCGGTCAGCACCACGCGGTCGCCCCCTTTGACCAAGCGCGTCTGGCGCGCGGCGATCATCGCCTGCGTGGTCATCTCGTCGGTGGTGTTCACATGCGGGATCAACAGCGGCGCGACGCCCCACAGCAGCGTCAGCCGCCGCCACAGCGACTCGTGGTCGGTCAACGCGAGGATCGGCTGATAGGGACGGAAGTGCGAGACCCAGCGCGGCGTGCCGCCCGAACTGGTGGGCGTCAGAATCGCCTTCGCGCCGACCATCTGCGCGACGGTACATGCGGCGCGTGCGACGGCGACCGTCGCGTTGCCCGCCGTGTGCGCGTCCAGCTCGCCCAGCTGCAGAAACTCCAGATGCTCTTCGGCGACCTCCGCGATACGCGCCATCCAGCGCACCGCGTGCGTCGGGTACGCGCCGACCGCCGTCTCGCCTGAAAGCATCAGCGCGTCCGTGCCGTCCAGCACGGCGTTTGCGACATCGGTCGCCTCGGCGCGGGTGGGGCGACCCTCGCGAATCATGCTCTCCAGCATCTGCGTGGCGGTAATCACGGGCTTGGCGTGCTGGTTGCACAGGTGGATAATCTGCTTTTGCAGGATGGGCACTTCGGCGAGGTCTACCTGCACGCCCAAGTCGCCCCGCGCGACCATAATGCCGTCCGCCACCTCCACAATCGGCTCGAGGTCGTCCAGCGCGGCGGGCTGCTCGATTTTGGCGATCACGGGCAGGTTCGCCCCATGCTCGCGAATGAGCGCCTGCAGGTTCATCACATCGGTCACGGAGCGCACGAACGAGAGCGCGATCCAGTCCACCCCTGCGCGGACGCCCTCCAGCAGGTCGTCGCGATCTTTGGGGGTCATCGACGGCAGCGCGAGCGTGCGGTGCGGGAGCGTCACGCCCTTGTGCGAGCGCAACTCGCCGCCCTCCAGCACGGTCGCCTCCAGCCGCCCCGACTCCACATGGGTAATCTGCAGTTCAATCGCCCCGTCGTCGAGCAGCATGCGGTCGCCCACCCGCGCCGCGCGGAACACCTCCGCCACGGGCAGCGGGATCGCCGAATCGTGCGCCTGTTCGCCCAGCGTAAATACCGCCTGCTCGCCCGTGTGCAGGGTTATCGGCGCGGGCAGGCTCCCGATGCGAATCTTGGGTCCCGCGAGGTCTAACAATACGCCGAGCGGGATTTTGTAGGTCTGCTCGGCGTCTCGGATCCAGCCAATCCACTGGCGACGGGTGTCCCAGTCGCCGTGCGCGGTGTTGATTCGAAACAGGTTCGCGCCCGCCTCGACCAGCTCGCACAGTTTTTCGGCAGTGTCGATGGCGGGTCCGAGCGTGGCGATAATCTTCGTGCGTCGCATAGGCTATGCTCCGTACAGTCCGAACGCCATCTGCCCGACATAGACCGCGCTCTCGTCGAGTTCCTCTTCGATGCGCAGCAGGCGGTTGTATTTGGCGGTGCGTTCGCTGCGCGCGGGCGCGCCCGTCTTGATTTGCCCCGCGCTGGTCGCCACCGCCAAGTCGGCGATGAAGGTGTCCTCGGTCTCGCCCGAACGGTGCGAGATAATCGTGCTGAACCCGTTGCGATGCGCCAGCAGAATCGCGTCCAGCGTCTCGGTCAGCGTGCCGATTTGGTTGAGTTTGATGAGGATGCTGTTGGCGCAGCCGTTTTGGATGCCGCGCATCAGGCGGTCGGGGTTGGTCACGAACAGGTCGTCGCCGACCAGTTGCACGCGCGTCCCGATTGCCTGCGTGAGCATCTGCCAGCCGTCCCAGTCGTCTTCCGCCAGCCCGTCCTCGATGGAGACAATCGGGTAGTCGCGCACGAGGTCTTCGTAGAGGCGCACCATCTGCTCGCGGTCGAGCGTGCGCTCTTCGGCGCGCAGGATGTAGTAGCCGCCCTTGTAGAGTTCGGTCGCGGCGACATCGAGCGCGAGGGCGATTTGCTCGCCGGGTCGGTAGCCCGCGCGTTCAATCGCGCGCATCAGCAGATCCAGCGCGCCGCGCACGCTGGTCACCTGCGGGGCGAAGCCGCCCTCGTCGCCGACGGCTGTGCCGTAGCCCTCCTCGTGGACGACCCGCTTGAGGTGGTGGTACACCTCCACGCCCCAGCGCAGCGCGTCGGAGAAGGCGTTTGCGCCCAGCGGCACAATCATAAACTCCTGAAAGTCCGCCCCGCCTTCGGCGTGCTTGCCGCCGTTGAGGACATTCATCAGCGGCACGGGCAGCGCGTGCGCGTTCACCCCGCCGAGGTACCGATACAGGGGCAGCCCGCACGACTCCGCCGCCGCGACCGCAACCGCCATCGACACGCCCAGCATGGCGTTCGCGCCCAGTTCGGACTTGTTGTTCGTGCCGTCCAGTGCGATCATCGTCTCGTCGATCGTGCGCTGCTCCAGAGCGTCCATCCCTTCGAGCGCGGGCGCAATCCGCTCGTGAATGTTCTCGATCGCCCGCTCCACGCCTTTGCCCAAGTAGTATTCGGGGTCGTCGTCGCGCAGTTCCAACGCCTCGTGCGCCCCTGTGGACGCGCCCGACGGTACCGCCGCACGCCCGAACGAGCCGTCCTCCAAATAGACATCCACCTCGACCGTCGGGTTGCCCCGTGAGTCGAGAATCATTCGCGCCGTAATTTGGTCTATCGTCGTCATCGCCATGCTCCTGCGGGCAATTATACCGAGTATGCCCAGCGGGACTCGGTGTAGTGCTCCTCTCTGAAGATTCCGCGCCTCCGTTCCGATAATCCCTCACGAGCCGTTGCAGGAACGCTGGGATTGGCGTTCCACAGAGGCTCGAAATCTCTTGCTACGGAGGTTAACCATGCGCAAGCGAAAACCGAAACCGCCTGTTGAACAGCGACCTGTATCGATTAGCACGGCGAGCGTGCTGGTGGGGGTGGAGACGCACACCATCCGCTACTGGGAGCGCGAGTTCGCAGAGTTTTTGAACCCTGTGCGCACTCAAGGGGGGCAGCGCCGCTACCGCCCCGAAGATATTGAAGTCCTCAAGGAGATCAAACGCCTGCTCAAAGAGGAACTCTACACGATTGCGGGGGCGAAGCGCAAGTTAGCCGAGCAGTTCGAGGCGCAGTCGCCCGAGCCGCCCAGCGCGGGCAACAACGGAACGCACGCGACCAAACGCGGCAGACGCGCGACCGCCACGCGCTGAGCCGCCACACTGAAAAGGAGGGAAACCGATGTCCACGATTGTCGTGCGCCAGGAAGTGCCGCTGTTTGCGGAGCAGTGGGACGCCCGCCTGAACGCGGCGTTCGAACACCTCCGCGCCGAGCAGCCCGACGCCGCTTACGAAGCGTTCATGCGTCATCTGGAGCAGCACCCCGACGACGCGAACGCCTACGAAGGCGCTGCCGTCGCGCTGCTGCAGCAAACGCGCTGGGACGACGCCCTGCAACTCACGGAGCGGGGACGCGCCGCCTGCCCCGACAGCCCCATCCTCGTCGCGCGACAGGCATGGATTCTGGTCTACCTCGCCCGCGAGTCGGAAGCGTACCCGCTGGTGGTACAAGTGCTGGAGGGGGGCTTTCGGCATCCAGACTGGCTGCGCGAGACGGTGCTGCCCCTGCGCAATGTGCTGATTTGCCACGCGAGCGACCCGCGCCTTGCCGCCAGCAACAAGCAGAAACGCCAGCAAGAACGCGCCACGCTCCTCAAGGGCATCCAGACGCTCGAACACTGGCTGGAGCGCTACCAGTGTCCCATCCCCGACGAACCCGTCGGCGTGCGGATTACGCTGAGCATGATTGCCCGCAACGAGGCGGAGTACCTTGAAGAGTGTCTCAAGAGCGTGCAGGGCGTCGTGGACGAAATCGTGCTGGTGGACACAGGCTCGACGGATGCGACCCCGCAGATCGCCGAAAAGTACGGCGCGAAGGTGATTTACGCCGAGTGGCAGAACGACTTCGCCGCCGCGCGCAACATCGCCCTACAACACGCCACAGGCGACTGGATTCTGGTGCTGGACGCCGACGAGCGGCTGACCCCCGAATCGAGGCAGGCGATTCTGAACGCCGCGCGCCACCCGCAGTTCGTCGGCTACTACTTGGAGATCCTAAACGAGATTGGCGCGGGCAACTACTTCGTGCATCGGTTGGTGCGCCTGTTCCGCCGCGTGCCCTACGCCCGCTGGGAAGGCGCAATCCACGAGCAGATTATCCCCAGCCTCGTGTCGCTGAAGGGGCGCATCGCCACCGTCGCGGCGCAAATCCGACACTTGGGCTACAACAAGGAGGTCATGCGCAGCCGCGACAAGGCGCGACGCAACATCGAGATTATCCTGCGCGAGTTGGAGAAAGACCCCGACGACCTGTTCCAGAAGTTCAACCTCGCGAACACCTACTTCACTATAGGCGACTATGAGCAGGCGGCGTACTGGGCGGAGCAGACCTGCCCGTACTTGCGCGGCGACGAGGACTTCGCAGGGCAAATCTGGGCGGACTGGGTCGAAGCGCTGACGAATCTGGAGCGATACGAGCAGGCGTTGCAGGTCGGCGCGGACGCCCTCGCGCGCGGGATTGACCACCCGATGGTGCATTACACGCTGGCGACGGCGTTTGCGCGGATGGGCTGCGCCCAGAAGTCGCTGGAGGCGTTGGAAGCGGGACGCGAGAGCGCGATTCGCATCGGGCTGCTCGCGCCCGACGGCGAGACAGTGCTGGTAGGCAGCGGCTATGTCGGCGATGTCGGCGTGGTGACCTACAAGTGGCGATTCGCCTACGCGCGCGCCCTGCGCGAACTCGGACGCCTCGACGAAGCCCTGCCCCTCTACGAATGCCTGATGCAGGAGCGACCGAACGACCCCATCGTGCTACTGGACTATGGGCAGGCGCTACTGCTCATCGGCGCGCGCGAGCAAGCCGAGACCGTCTTCCAGCAACTGGCAACGCACGAAGGCTACGAAACCCTCGCACAGCAATTCCTGGCGAAAACTTGGTGGGAGGCAGGGGACTACCGTCGCGCGTTGCCGTATTTGCGCGCCGTCGCCCACGCGCTGCCCAATCAGCAGGAGTGGTGGGAGCGCTGGGCGCACGCCGCGTACGAAACGGGCGATGCGCGCAGCCTCATCGACGCCTACGAGTTCTACGCGACGCAGGGCAACGCGCCCACCGCCGAAATGCATATCAACTGGGGACGCGCCCTGTGGCAACTGCGGGACTACGAGAACGCGCTGGCGCACTTTGCCGCCGCGATTGACCTCAACCCGCACGACCCGAACGCCTTCCTGAACGCGGGCGACGCGCTCTACCAACTCGGCGCGTACAGCGAAGCCGCCGACGCCTACAGCGCAGGCATCGAGCGCGACCCCTACAACCCGCAGGCGTGGTTCACGCTCGGCAACTGCTACTTCCGCATGGGCGTCTACGACGCTGCTGCCATCGCCTACCAGCAAACGCTGCAGTTAGACCCCAAGCACGCGCAGGCGCAGCATAATCTGGAGCTGACCCGCGAGCGTATCCGTATCACAGCGGCGTAGCCTAAAACCCGCTGCTCTGAAACGCCTCCTTAATATTCGGGCGCGTCAGCACAATGAGAACGGCGACGGGGAACGCTATCTGAATTGGAACACCAACGAGCGAAGTCGGATCTACGCCGACAATCGCTATCCCGACAATCGTGCCCACGATTGCCCACAGCAGCAGCACGACCGCGTTCGCCAGCATCAGCGTGTAGCCGATCGGCTTCATGCCCAGCAGCAGAATGGAGGCGACTATCATCCACACCGATAGCACAAGCCCCACGATGGCGCTGACCATCGTGTATCGCATCAGTGCTGGATTGTTCAACATCTGCTGGAACTCTGCTGATTGTTCGCCAGACTGTTGCGCCATCTCTGCCAGCATCGGCAGCGAGCCCGCCGCGCCCAACCCGACAAGGTTGCAGCACAGCCCCAGTATTCCGAACACGATTCCGAGAATTCCGATTACCGTAACCGCAGTTGGTCGCATGTCTCCCTTACCTCCTGTAGTAGAACCTCCATTCAAGCCCATCGGGTAAATTCCTGCTATGGTGGTTGCGGAATTCAAGGAGATGCCTGTAGTGGCGCGCTACCCCGCCAATCGGGTGCGGGCGATTGCGATGCCCGTCGGTGGGATAGGCACGGGCTGTTTCGCGTTGGCGGGCGACGGTGCGCTGGTGGACTGGCAGTTGATGAGCCGCCCGCATCGGGGTTGGCGTCCGCCGTGGGCGCACCTGCTGCTGCGTGTGCAGCCGCAAGGCGAGCGGGCGCGCCTGCGCGTGCTGGAGGGCATCACGCGCCTGCAACTGGACGCCGATTACGGCGCGCCACAAACGCTGGCGGGGCTGCCCCATATGCGCCCGCTGGGCTTCGAGGCGGCTTACCCGTTCGGACGCGCCTTGCTACGCAACCCCGAACTGCCGCTGGAGTGCGCCATCGAAGCGTTCAACCCGCTGATTCCCGAAGCGACCGACGATTCGAGCCTGCCGTTCGCACTGCTGACCGTCGCGCTGCACAACCGCGGGCGCGTACCGCTGGAGGCGAGCGTCGTGTTCGTGCTAACGAACTTCATCGGCGACGACGGCATCGTGCGCGACCAGAAGGGTAACATCACCGAGTTTGCGCGGGCGCACGGCTGGCGCGGGCTGCTGTGCCGCAAGGCGACCGAGCAGCGTTCCGCACGCTGGGGCACGCTTGCGCTGCTGACGGATGCCGAGAACGCCGTCGTCGCGCGCCGCTGGGCGTTCCGACGCTGGGACTTACCCACGACGCTGATGCCGCTGACCGACTGGCTGCTGGAGAACCCGACCATCCCCGACGCTGCGCCCCGCCAGCCATGCCCGCCCAGCGACGAGCGCGGCTGGGAATCGTCCATCTCCGTACCCGTATCGCTTGCGCCCAACCAGACCGCCCGCGTGCACTTCCTGCTGTGCTGGCACTTCCCGTACCGCAACATGCGCGAGGTGGGCTGGTGGCACGGTGAAAGCGACCCCATCGTGCGCAACTACTACGCGCTGCGCTTCGAGGACGCGCGGCGCGTGGCGGAGTATGTCATCCCGCGCCTGCCCGACTTGTGGGAGCGCACTGCCCGCTTCGTGGAGGGCGTCATCGCTCGCCATCCTGCGGCGATTGCCGAATCCGCGCTCAACTGCCTTGCCGTGCTGCGCAGCCCGACCGTCTTCCGACTGGAGGACGGCACTTTCTGCGGGTTTGAGGGCTGCAACGCCGACACGGGCTGCTGCTTCGGCTCCTGCACGCATGTGTGGAACTACGAGCAGGCGACGCTGGCGCTGTTTCCCGACCTGCACCGCTCGATGCTGGAGGCGCACCTACGCTACGGGACGATGGACGACGGGGCGCATCGGTTTCGGCTGGACTTGCCGCTGGGCGCGAACGCCTACGCGCTTGCCGCCGCCGACGGACAGATAGGGCTGATTGTGCGCTGCTACATGCAGTATCGGCGCACGGGCGACCGCGCGTGGCTGGAACGCTGGTACCCCACGCTCAAGAGACTGCTCGCCTTCGCGTGGTTGCCTGGCAGCTGGGACGCCGACCAAGACGGCGTTATGGAAGGCGCACAGCACAACACCTACGATGTGGAGTTTTTCGGACCGAACCCTGTGTGCGGCAGTTGGTATCTGGCGGCGCTCAGGGCGATGGAGGAGGCGGCGCGCCTGCTGGGCGACATGGAGTTCTCCCAGAAGTGTCGCACGCTGTTCGAGAGCGGTAGCCGCTGGATGGACGCGAACCTGTTCAACGGCGCGTTTTATGTGCAGCAGATCCGCCCCGTGCCCGACGACCCGCATCCGATGACCACCCCGCGCAAGGGCGACTACCCCCACTACCGCGACAGTCAACTCGGCGAGGTGTGCTGCATCGACCAGCTGATTGGGCAGTACAAGGCGAACCGTGCGGGGCTGGGCGACCTGCTGCGACGGGAACATATCCGCACGGCGTTGCGCTCGGTGCTGCGCTACAACTTCCAGCGCACGCTGAACCAGCACTACAACTACGGGCGCACCTACGCGACGGGCGACGAGCGCGGCGTCGTCACGGGAACCTACCCGCGCGGGGGTAAGCCGAGCCTGCCCTTCCCGTACCAATCCGAGTGCTGGACGGGGTTGGAGTATGCCTTCGCGCGCCTGCTGCTGGACCACGGTTTTAGGCGCGAGGCGTTGCAGGTGGTGCAAGCCGTCCGCGCCCGACACGACGGCGCGAAACGCAACCCGTTCAACGAGCCCGAATGCGGCAGCTACTACGCCCGCAGTATGTCCGCATGGTCACTGGTGGACGGCGAATGAGGTATAATCACTGAAAAGCAACGACGGGAAGGTGAACCCACATGATGCATTTAGGCAAGCAAGCGATAGGCGTAATCGCTTTAGTCGGGCTGATACTGCTGGGCGCGGCGCAAGAGACGCCCCCGCCGCCGCAACCGTCCGCGCCGACCCACCAAGACGCCCCCGCCCCTGAACCCCACCCCGAACTCAAGTCGCTGGTGGAAGACATCCGAACCCTGCTTGGCGCCCGCAAGTTTCAGGACGCGCTGCCGAAAGCGGACGAGCTGCTTCAGGGGGCGCGTGCGAAAGGCGACAAAATCGGCGAGGCGTATGCGCTGCGTTTTCGTGCGCTTGCGCTGCAAGAGGTGCGCCAAACCGCGCCCGACCAGTTGCCAGAGGTTGCTGCCGTGTGGGCGTCGGCGTTGGCGTTGTGGCGGGAGGTTGGCGACGGGGCGTTCCAAGTGGAGGCGTTGCTGGGTCAGGCGTACTGTGTGTGGCGCGCCTCGTCCGAACAGGCGCAGGTGTTGCTACAGGACGCGCTGCAGTTAGCGAAGGGGGAAGCGAAGCGCCCGCTGGCGGTGGCGAGGGCTTTACACAACGCGGGGGTGGACTGGCATGGGGTAGGTCAGCTTGGGGTTGCCGAACGGTTGTATCAGCAGGCGTTGGCGATTTTTGAACAACTCGCCCCCAACTCGCTGCAGGTGGCAACCACGCTCAACAATCTGGGGATTGTTGCGCAAGATCGTGGCGAGTTGGCGCGTGCCGAGCAGTTGCTGCAGCAGGCGTTGGCGATTTACGAACAACTCGCCCCCAACTCGCTGCAGGTGGCACAAACGCTCCACAATCTGGGAAATGTGGCTTCAGAGCGTGGCGAGTTGGCGCGTGCCGAGCAGTTGTATCAGCAGGCGTTGGCGATACGCGAACAACTCGTCCCCAACTCGCTGCAGGTGGCACGCACGCTCCACAATCTGGGAAATGTGGCTCGTAATCGTGGCGAGTTGGCGCGTGCCGAGCAGTTGCTGCAGCAGGCGTTGGCGATTTTTGAACAACTCGCCCCCAACTCGCTGCAGGTGGCAAGCACGCTCCAGAACCTCGCCCGCCTCGCCCGCCAACAGAAAAACTACCCACAAGCGCAACAGTACCTCCAACGCGCCCTCGCCATCTACGAAACCCAACGCAGCACCATCCCAGACCCCGAAACCAGAACCGCCTTCGCCGAACGCTACTTCAACGCCTACACCCTCCAAGCGCAACTCGCCCTCGACCAACAACAACCCCACCAAGCCGCCCGCGCTCTGGAACGCAGCCGCGCCCGCACCCTCGCCGAACTGATGCACACGCGCGCCCTAACCCTGCCCGATAACGCCCCCAAAGCCCTGCGCGACCTCCTCGCCCAGCAGGAGCTGCTCCAGCGCGATTTCCTGCTGCTTGCCCGCCAGCAACGCCAAGCGAACGCCAACGATACCGACACCGTGCAACGCCTGCAAGCCCAAGCACGCCAACTCGCCGACCGACAGCGCCAACTTGACCAACGCCTGCGTCGGCAGTTTCCCCAGTACGCCGATCTGCTCAACCCCCAGCCGCCCGACCTCAAGCAAGTCCAAGCCGCGCTGGAGCCTGGCACCGTGCTGCTGTATCACGCCTTTGCCGGCAAGGAACTGCTCATCGTCGCCGTCTCGCGCCAAGCGGTGCGCGGCTATCGGGTCAAGACAGACGCCCGCACTTTGGAGAAATATCTTCTGGACTTCCAGCGCGTGGTCGCCAAGCCGCCGTCGGAGCGCACGGCGACTGAACGACGCAAGCTGCTGACGCTGGGGCAACGGCTGTACGCCACGCTCATCAAGCCCGCCGAGCCGTCGCTGAAGAACGCCACGACCGTGCTGTTGTGTCCCGAAGGCGCGCTGAACCAGCTGCCGTGGGGCGCGCTGGTGGTGGCAGTGGACAAGCAGGGGCGTCCGACCTACTGGGTGGAGCGCGTGGCGATTGGGCTTACGCTGTCGGCAGGGGTGTATCTGCAGGCGAAGGCGGTGCGCCCTGCGCCGCGCGGGGTCGCGATTGCGGCGGTGTCGCAGTATCGGCAGCGGCAAGTGGCGCGGGCGCCCCAGACGGAGCAGCTGGTGCGGCGGTCAGGCAGGGCGATGGGCGACCTACCTGCGGTCAGGCAGGAGGTGGCGCAGCTGCAGCGGCTGCTGGGCAAGCAGGGGGTGGCGGCGGCTCTGGAGTCCGCGGCGACGCCTGAGCGGGCGCGTCAGATTGCGCGGAACGCGCGGGTGGTGCATTTTGCGTGCCACGCGCGGGCGGACGATGTTGACCCGTTGGGTTCGGGGCTGCTGTTGTCGCCTCCGGGTTCGGACGCAGGGCTGCTAACGGCGGCGAATGTGGTGAGTAAGTGGCGGTTGCGTGCGGATGTAGTGATGTTGTCGGCGTGTGAGACGGCGGTGGGTCAGGTGCGTCAGTATGAAGGGATGTACGGCTTGGCGCGTGCGTTTCTGTTTGCGGGCGCGCGGAGTGTAGGGGCGAGCTTGTGGCAGGTGTCGGATGCGAGTACGGCGCGACTAATAGGTGCGTTTTATCAGGGTTATGTAGCGGGGATGCCAAAGGCGGAGGCGTTGCGTCGGGCGCAGGTGGGCTTGTTGCGGGATAAGCAGTATGGCGACCCCTACTACTGGTCAGGGTTTGTGTTGATGGGCGCGGAGCGGTGAGCGTGTGAGCGATGCGGCTTCGCGTCGCCGTGGGGCGAATGAGGTATAGTAATTCGCCGTGGGGGAACCCATAATCGGTATTCGGAGGGTACTATGCTGAAACAACGACGGTTCATTACGCTGTGGCTGCTGCTGTTTGCCGTGTCCCTAAGCGCGTTCGCGCAAGAGAAAGTGCTGCTGCAAAACAAGGCGCAGGCTGGTCAGACCGTCCGCTACCGCCTGTCGGGAACGGTGAGCATCGAGGCGGCGGGCAACACCTTCAACTTGGAGCTGAACTCGGTCGTCGTGCAGAAAATCGTCGCCGTCTCGCCAGAGGGCAACATCACCCAGGAGCAGACCACCGAGTCGTATGAGATGAGCTTCAACGGGCAGAAGATGCCCGCGCCCGACGAAGTGCTGAGCGCGAAGACGACGCTCGTGATTAAGCCCAACGGTGAAGTGATTAGCCGCGAAAGCACCCGCGAGGAAGAGGAGACCGACCCCGAGCAGCGTCATCTGGGACAGACGCTGGCGGTCGTCTTCAGCGATAAGCCCGTCGGCGCAGGCGACAAGTGGAGCTACACCTTCAAGGACGACTCCAAGCTCGGGACTGCCCCCGCCACGATTGAGTACACCCTGCGCGGGTTCGAAACCTACAAGGGCATCCGCGTCGCTCGAATCGCCAGCACCTACACGGCGGGCGGCGGCAGCAAAGTCTCGGCTGACACTGAGCTGCTCATCGAGGTGCGCACGGGCGACGCTGTGTATGCGAAGACCAAAATCACGGGCATGAATTGGGGCGGCGGCGAGGTCTCGGCGGCAGCGTCAGCGCAACTGGAGTACGAGCGCATCTCAGGCTCGCCTTTGCCCGAAGGCGTGAACGGCGCACAACCCGCGCCGCAACCCAAGCAGGACGCTCAGCCGCAAGCAGGCGAGCAGAAAGCCGACGAGAAGAAGCCCGACGAGCAGAAGCCCGCCGAAGGCGAGAAAAAAGAGGACGCCAAAAAGAAAGAGAAGACCATCGAAGAGGTAACGAAGGACTTCGAGAAGCTGGAGGGGCTGTTCACGCTATATCGCAAGAAGGAGGCAGGCAAGGACACGATTTACATGGAAATCCGCCGCGAGCAGCTGGAGAAGCTCTACTTCCTGCAGGCGACGGTGAGCGAGGGGCTGCCGACCTTCTTCCTCGCGGCAGGCACGCCCATCAACGACATCCTCTTCAAGTGGGTACAACGCGACGAGCAAATCCTGCTGGTCGTGCCCAACATCGGCTTCCAAGCGAACCCGAACACGCCGATTGCCCGCTCCGTGCGACGCTCGTTCGCCGACGCCTTCCTGGAGGCGTTCAAAATCGAAGCCAAGTCGGACGAGGGCAAGCGGCTGCTCATCGATGTCTCCAACCTGTTCCGCTCCGACCTGATTCAGATTCAGCAGATAGTGAGTCTCGCGGCGGGCGGGAGCTACAGCATCGACCGCGAGAAGACTGTCTACAATCAGGTCAAGGCGTTCCCGAACAACATCTTTATCCAGACGGCGTACCATTTCGTGGGCGGTCAGCAGCGCGGGGGCGGACTGGCGGGCATTCTGGGCGGTCTGGCGGGCGCGGCGAACCTCGCTGACCCGCGCAGCGTGCCTATCACCGTCAACTACAACCTGTGGGAACTGCCCGTCAACAACGGCTATGTGCCCCGCTTCTACGACCCGCGCGTCGGCTACTTTACCACCGAGTACGAAGACTTCACGCGTGAGCAGGAAGACCAGACCCGCCGCTACATCCTGCGCTGGCACCTTGAGAAAGCCGACCCGAACGCTGAACTCTCGCCCCCCAAAGAGCCGATTGTGTTCTGGATCGATAACGCCATCCCGCACGAGTATCGCGACGCCGTGCGCGAGGGCATTCTGGAGTGGAACAAGGCGTTCGAGAAAATCGGCATCAAGGACGCGATTGTGGTCAAGCAGATGCCCGACGACGCCGACTGGGATCACGCCGACATGCGCTACAATGTGGTTCGCTGGGTGTCCTCGCCGAGCAACGGCTACGCCGTCGCGCTGTTCCGCGCCAACCCGCTCACAGGGCAGATTCTGAACGCGAGTATCACCATCGACGGCAACATGGCGCGCATCACGCGCGTGCAGTTCCTGCGCGAGATTGACCCGCTGGCGGCGTTCAAGGAAGCCGAGCGGCGCGAATGCTGCGACCACCACGACCACAACTCGCCGCACGCCTGCACCTTCGCGCAGGACACCCTGCAGCGCGCGTGGCAGGGCTTCGTGATGATGGAGCTGCTCGCAGGCAAGCGTGGCGCGACCAAAATCACCGAAGAGGAGTTCGTCAAAAGCTACATCCGCTCGGTCACCATGCACGAGATGGGGCACATTCTGGGGCTGCGCCACAACTTCGTCGCCAGCCGCCTCAACACGCTGGACGACCTCAAGGACGGCGAGCGGGTGCGCCAGCGCGGCACGGTCGCCAGCGTGATGGAATACGACCCGTTCAACCAGATGGCGCTGCACGCCCCCAACACTGTCTACTGGAACCCGACGATTGGACCCTACGACTACTGGGCGATTGAGTACGGGTATCGCATCTTCCCCGACGCCCGCACGCCCGAGGCGGAGCGACCGTACCTGATGCAAATCGCGCAGCGCAACACGGAACCCGAACTCGCCTACGAGACCGACGACTACGCCGACCGATTCGACCCGTATGTGACGCGCTTCGATTTGGGGCGCGACCCGCTGGAGTATTGGGAGCTGGTCATCAAGGACACGCACGAGCTACTGGAAGTGCTGCCGACGCGCGTTCCTGGTCCTGGTGAGAGCTACTACGACTTCACGCGCTACTTCTTCGGCACGCTGTCGAGCTTCAGCCGCGCGGCGGTACAGCTGGCGCGTTTTGTTGGCGCGTTGCAGATTCGACGCAACTTCGCCAGCGACCCCAACGCGCAGCCGCCGCTGGAGCCTGTAAGCGCAGACAAGCAGCGCCGCGCCCTGCACCTGCTGGCGACCTACATCTTCTCCGAGAGCGCGTTCAACATCCCGAAGGGGCTGTACCTGAAGCTGGGACCCAACCCCTACGGCGGGGGCAGCGCGATTCCAGCGGATGCGCCCGTGCGCGACTTCTTGAGCAATATCCAGCGGCTGACGCTGGCGCGCCTAATGTCGAACGACACCCTGCGCCGCGTGGTCAACAACGAGTTCAAGGCGGTCGACGAGCGCAACGCGCTGACCTTAGCGGAGCTGTTCGACACGCTGCAGGGCGTCATCTGGTCGGAGGCGCAATCAGCGCGTGAGGTTCCCGCGCTGCGCAGGCTGTTGCAACGCGCCCACCTGCAGACGCTGGTGGACATGATCACCAAGAACACGGGCGCGCCCGATGACGCCCGCATGCTCGCCCGCTACCACCTGCGCCAACTGCGCGAGCAACTCGCCAAGCAGCTCCCGCGCGTCAAAGACACCTACACCCGCGCCCACTACAGCGAAGCCATCGAAACCATCGACAAGGCGCTGAACGCGCAATACATGCTGGGCATGCCCGAAATCCGCGTGCCGTCGCTGGCGGACATCCTCGGCATCGGCGCGGAGAAGTAGGGGCGAATGGCGGTTCCCCTCTCCCACGCTGTGGGAGAGGGGGCTTATGGAGCGTGGAAGCGGAGCTTCCGCCTGCTTGGGTACAATCATGCCCTCTGGAGGCGATACTGATGAAGATGCCCAAAATGCCTGGCGGCGGGTCGATGCGCCAGATGATGGAGCAAGCGCAGCGCATGATGGAAGAGGCGCAGCGCTTCGAAGAGCAGATGGACGCCCTGCAGGTGCAAGCGACGGCGGGCGGCGGCGTGGTCAAGGCGACGGTGAACGGCAAAGGCGTGCTGATAGCGCTGGAGATTGCCCCCGATGTGATTGACCCGACCGACCCCGAGATGCTGCAAGACCTGATTGTGAGCGCGGTGCGCGAGGCGCAGACCCAAGCCGAGAACATCCGCGCCGAGCGCATGAGCCAACTCACGGGTGGGCTGGGACTGGACAAACTCGGGCTGCCGTTTTAGCCGATGCTGTTTCCCCCTGCCTTGCGCCAGCTGATTCAGCAGCTGGAGCGGTTGCCCGGCGTTGGGGCGCGTTCGGCGCAGCGGCTCGCGCTGTATCTCATCCGTCGCCCCGACGAAGAGGTGCTGCGCCTCGCCGAGAGCCTCGTGCAGGCGCGCGAGCGCACCCGCTTGTGCCAGCGGTGCTTTTTCCTCAGTGAGGGCGACCTGTGCGAAATCTGCAGCGACCCGTCGCGCGAGGCGGACATCATCTGCGTCGTCGCCGACCCGCGCGATGTGGTCGCCCTCGAACGGCTGGAGCAGTATCGCGGGCTGTACCATGTGCTGCACGGGCTAATCTCGCCTGCCGAAGGCGTGCAACCCGAAGACCTAAAGCTGCGCGAACTGATTGAGCGCGTGCGCACGGAGTCGCCCCGCGAGGTGATTCTGGCGACGCCTGCGAATGTGGAGGGCGACGCGACCGCGCTGTATCTGGCGCGGCAGCTGCGACCGCTGGGCGTGCGCGTGACTCGGATTGCCTACGGGATGCCCGTCGGCGGCGAGCTGGACTACGCCGACGCCGCCACACTCGGCTACGCCCTCAGCGGCAGACAAGAACTCTGATAACGCGGGTATACTTAGGCGGGTGAGAGCGATATGCGCAACAAGAAAGATGCCCAGAGCGCGGGCGATGCGGTTTCTGAGCCTCCCTCCTCAAGGTTCCCCCTGCACGCAGGGGGAACCGAAGCCGAGCGGTTCCCCTCGCGAAGCGGGGGGAACCTTACGGAGGGGGGCGAGCCTGCCCTATGCTACGCAGGCATGCTGAGCGACCTGACCCCAGAGCAACTGCAAGCGTTCGATGAAGCCTTAGAGAGACGGTCGTGGTCTCGATGACTCACCCTATCGATACAATCGTCTCCCGCTTGGAGCAGCGCTACGGCGCGCCTGAGTGGAAACCGCGCCAGAACCCCCTCAACGAACTCATCCACTGCATCCTGTCGCAGCACACCTCCGACGCGAACTCATTCCGCGCCTATCGGCTCATGCGCGAGCGCTACCCGACTTGGGAGGCGGTCGCCGACGCGCCCGTCGAGGAGCTGGCGGAGACCATCCGTTCAGGCGGGCTGGCGAACCAGAAAGCGCCGCGCATCCAAGCGGTGCTGCGCGCCATCAAAGACGCCCGCGGCGACTACAGCCTTGATTGGCTGCGCGATTTGCCCACTCCTGACGCCCGCCAGTTCCTGCTGGGCTTGCCGGGCATCGGACCCAAGTGCGCGGCGATTGTGCTGTGCTTCGCGCTGGGGCGACCCGTGATCCCTGTGGACACGCATGTGTTCCGTGTCTCGTGGCGGCTGGGGCTAATCCCCAAGTCGCTGGGCGAGGCGAAAGCGCACGACGCGCTGGAAGCGATAATCCCTGAGCCGCTGGTGTACCGCTTCCATGTCGCCTTAATTCGGCACGGGCGCGCGGTCTGCAAGGCGCAGAACCCGCGCTGTGCGCAGTGCCCGCTGCAAGACCTGTGCGCCTATCGGCAGGCGACGGCGGACGGGACCTCGGGATAGCTCGCGGAGGTGGGCCGTGGCGACTCCGCAGGCGACATGGCAGGCGTGGCGGGTTGCCTTCTACTTGGAGGGGTGTCGCTGGCGCAACGGCATACGGCGTTCCCTGCAAAACCCCGTCGGACTGGCGGTTTCCATCCTTGTCCTCGTCCTTCTGATGGGGCTGGCTTGTGTGTTTTTGCCGCAGTATTACTGGGCACAACCGAGCGACCCGTCGGAGCGGATTTGGCTGGAGGCAAGCCCCCAAGAGCGACAGCAGATGTCGCTGCTGTACCTGCTGATTGTCTCGGCGTTTCACCTCGGCGTAGTCGTTATGTGGCTTGGGTTCCGACCGTACCAGTTCCTGCGCGGCTTTTCGGAAAGCGATTTGCACTTCCTGTTGGCTACGCCTGTGCCCTCGTGGCGGTTAATGTGCGCCCTGCTGGTGATACGAACGACATTGAGTTTGGGGATACTGGTTCCCATCTACTTTGGGTTCGTGTTGCTGCTGGCGGGGCGGATGGCTGCCGTACTGGTATGGGATTACCTCGAGCAGTTGCGCGCAGGCGCGTGGCTGCTGATTGGCTACTGGGTGTTGCGCTACTTGCAGGGGCTGTTTTTCGAGTTTTTCCGTTTCTACTGGGCGTTGCGGTTGCGGGAGCGTCCGTGGTTGCGGTGGGTGGTGCTGGCGGCGGTGAGCGTCTGGTGGTTGCTGATGGTGGGCGCGGTGGTTGCAGGCTGGCTGATTGCCGAATCGCGCGGCTTAAGCGGGTTAGCGCAGGCTGAGTACGCGCTGAACTGGTTCCCTGCATGGCTGCTGACGCTGCCTGCCCGCGCGACTGCCGACGCGGCGATGGCAATCTTCACGGGGTGGACGCCTGCGATGGGCGTCATGATTGCGCTGTGGGCGGCGGGTAGTCTTTGGCTTGCGCTGCGCCTCACGCGCGACTCGCGACGGATTGTTGACCTCGTCGCAGTTGGCGTCCAACTGGGCGCAGGCAAGCAGACGGACGAGACAGGCGAAGTGCCCTACGCCGTGCGCATCCAACTGGAACAGGCGACGCGCGGCAATCCAAGGGGCTTCCGCACACCCGCCCTGCTGGAACGGTGGTCGCCTACGGGCGTTGGCGCGCTCATGTGGCGCGACTTGGTGTTCGCTTGTCGCCAAACGCCTGTGTGGATTAGCGCACTGAGTCTGATTGCCCTCCTGCTAATGGTTCTCGGATTACTATTTGGGGCAAAGCAACAGTTCGCCAAGGCGGGCATAGACGCTCGTCTCATAGTTTTCATCGTGAATTTTTTCGGTCTATTTTTTCTCACCTCCGCGCTGGGGCAAGCCCCTTTGCGCCAGCCCAACGCCTACTACGACATAACCCGCGCCCTACCGTTCAGCGCGGAGCAGCACACCCGATACCTCGTGCTTGCATGGTGGTTGGAGGGGGGCTTGTCGTTGCTTCTGCCGTTTAGCGCGGCGGGGCTGGTAGTGTATCCTGAGGTTTGGTACTTGTGGCTGGGCAGTCTGGTGTTGATGGCGTCGTATGCGCTGAACGCAGTCTTGCTGAGTCTTATCGGCAGCCTGCTCACGGCACAGCCGTATCTGGAGGTGGTAGAGGTAGCCTTCAGCACGCTATGGAGCGTGGGGATGCTGGCGCTCTTTGTGGTCGGGATGGGCGTCTACTGGCTGGCGTTGGGCGCGGGCGTCTGGTTCCCGCTGCTTGCGCTGTTGCTCGCGCTCGCCAGTCTGCCCCTGCAGTACGCGCTCTACCAGCGGGCGGTTGCCCTGTGGCGGGACTACACGCCGTTTGTCTGACGCGATATGCGCCGTGCGCATGCCCGAACCATTCGGCTCATGCGCGTGCCGCATTCCCAAGCGTTTCCCCGCCCTTGTGAAAAAAAGCACAGACTCTTGCGTTTCGGGGCGCGGTTGGGGTACACTATGCTTGTATGAAAACCGCCCTGCGCTCGGTGAGCGCGCCGCTGTCGGGGTTGCCTATGCTGAAACTGCGTGCGTACTGGCTGTTGAGCAAACCGCGCGTGACGCTGCTGGTCTGGCTCACGACGGTTGCGGGGCTGGCGCTGGGGGGCTGGGGTCAGACGCTGCAGGGGGGGCTAATCGCGGCGACTTTGATCGGCTCGTGGCTGGTGATTGCTTCGGCGAACGCGCTGAATCAGGCGATGGAGTGGCGGCGCGACGCGCAGATGCCGCGCACCGCGCTGCGCCCGATTCCGTCGGGGCAACTCGCGCCGTTGGAAGGCTGGCTGGTGGGCGCGCTGTGGGGCGTAGCGGGCGTGCTGACGCTTGCGCTGTGGGTGAACGCCTCAGTCGCGTGGCTGGGCGCGGTCTCGATTCTGCTCTATGCGTTCGCCTACACGCCGCTCAAGCCGCAGACGCATTTCAGCACGGCGATTGGCGCGATCCCAGGCGCGATTCCGCCGATGGCGGGCTGGGGCGCGGCGCAGGGCGGCTTCTCGCTGGAGGCGTGGCTGCTGTTCGCGCTGCAGTTCGTGTGGCAGTTCCCGCACTTTTGGGCGATTGCGTGGCTCTATCGGGACGACTACGCGCGGGCGGGGTTCCGCATGCTGCCCTATCCCGACGCCAGCGCCGTGGCGACCGCGCGGCTGTCGCTGGCGTACACGCTGGCGATGGTTGCGATTAGCCTGATGTTCGCGCCGTTCGCCACACATAGTTGGCTCTACTTGGCAGGCGCGCTGACGCTGGGCTACTGGGCGACGCACGCGGCGATTCACTTCCTACGCGCGTCTGACCCTGTGCAGGGCGCACGCAGTGTGCTGCGCAGCTCGGTGCTGTATCTGCCGCTGCTGCTGCTGTGGATGATTGTGACTCTATAGGAGGACGCTATGACGAAGTTGAAGACGCCCGCGCGTCCGCAAGGGCGCGGGGTCGGCGAAGGGAATGTGCCCCCGCGCTATCGCGGCGGCGACGGCGAGGGGCACGAGCAGCCGTTTGACCGTTTTCAGGCGGCGCGGCTGGGGCTGTATATCTTTCTCGGCGCAATCACGACCATGTTCGGCGCGTTGGCGGTGCTGTACCTGTTGCGCACGCCCGCCCGCGCGGAGTTTGCCTTCCAGATGCCCAAGCTCGCGTGGTTCAGCACCGCGCTGATTCTGCTGAGCAGTATCCCATGCCAGATGGCGTTGAACGCGGCGCGCGCCGATCAGCCGCGCGGCGTCTGGCGCGGCATGCTGCTGACGCTGATGCTCGGCGCGCTGTTTCTGGCGCTACAGCTCGGCAGCTGGGGCGAGATTGCCCGCCAACTGCAGGGCGCGCCCGCGCACTTCTTCACAGCGATGTTCTATGTCATCAGCGCGACGCACGGGCTGCACCTGCTGGGCGGGCTGGTGTTCGTCGCGATATTGCTCTACCAAGCGCAGGTCGCACAGCGGGTGAACTCGCAATCGGTCGAGCTGGGCGCGATTTACTGGCACTTTCTGGGCGCGCTGTGGGCGGCGCTGTTCGGCGTAATGCTCATCAAGTAGGGCGATGCGTATGCGCGGGATGATGCTGTTCGCGTGGGGCTTGCTGGCGTTGGCGACGGCGGCGTTCGTGTTCGCGCTCTACGCCCGTCAAGCCGCCACTAAGGAGCCGCCGCTGCCCGTGATGGGCACGGTCGATATGCCCTTCCAGTTCACCAATCAGTGGGGCGAGACCGTCAGCCGCGACACCTTTCGCGGCAAGGTGTGGGTTGCCTACTTCTTTTTCACGACCTGCCCCAGCGTCTGCCCGACGATGAACCGCAACGCCATCGATGTGCAGCGCGAGTTCGCCAACAACCCCGAAGTGCTGATGGCGGGCTTCACGGTAGACCCCGAAAACGACACCGCAGCGCAACTCAAGAAGTGGGCAGACAAGCACGGGGCGCAGCGCGGCAAGTGGCACTTCCTGACGGGCGATCGTGAAACGCTGTACAAACTCTCGCGCGAGGTGTTCAAGCTCGGCGTGCAACCCGGCGACGAGACGCACGCGATTGTGCATAGCGACCGCCTCGTGCTGATTGACCGTCATGGGCGCATTCGCGGCTACTACTCTGGCATGGACAAAAACGCCGTGCAGCAGCTGCTGCAGGACATCTACCGCGTGCTGGAGGAGTAGGCGCAGGTCAGACCGCCGCCGCGCGCCGAACGGCTGTCAGCCGACGCTTGCTCTCGTAGCAGTAGCGCGTGTCGGGGAACATCTTGTCGGGGTTCAGCGCGTCGCTGGGGTTGAAGACCGCCTTGACGCGCTTCATCAGCGCCAAGTCCTGCGCCGTGAACATCTGGTGCATCGTGGCGCACTTCTCGGTACCGATGCCGTGTTCGCCCGACAGGCTGCCCCCTTCGCGCAGGCACAGCGCCAAAATCTCGTCGCCTGCCAGCACCACGCGGGCGACTTGGTCGGGGTCGGAGTCGTCGAACAGCAGCACGGGGTGCAGGTTGCCGTCGCCCGCGTGGAACACATTCGCCAGGCGCAGCCCGTACTGTTCGGCGATGCGCCCTGCCTCGCGCAGCACTTGGGGCAGTTTGGAGCGCGGGATGACGCCGTCTTGGGTCACGCAGGAGGGCGCGAGCCTGCCGAGTGCGCCGATGGCTTTTTTGCGGGCTGCCCACAGTTTGGCGCGTTCCTGCGGGGTGGTCGCGCGGCGCACCTCGCGGGCGCGGTTGCGCTGACAGATTTCCAGTGCGCGCGCCAGCTCGCCGTCCAGCTCCGCCTCCAGCCCGTCGAGTTCAATCAGCAGCACCGCCTCCGCATCCAGCGGGAAGCCGTACCCGAACGCCGCTTCTACCGCCTGCAGCGTCAGCGCGTCCATCAGCTCCAGCGCGGCGGGCACAATCCCTGCGGCGATGATGTCCGACACGGTCTGGCTGGCGTCTTCCAGCGTTTCGAAGACCGCCAGCAGGGTGCGCGTGGCTTGCGGGTTGGGCGTCAGGCGCGCCGTGACCTCCGTGACGATTGCCAGCGTGCCCTCGCTGCCCGTCAGCAGCCCCACGAGGTCGTAGCCGGAGGGTTCGTCCTCGTCGCCGCCCAGTTCCGCGACCTCGCCGTCGGGCAGCACGACCTGCAGCCCCGTGATGTGGTTCACCGTGACGCCGTACTTGAGGGTGTGCGGTCCGCCAGAGTTCTCGGCGACATTCCCGCCAATCGTGCATGCGCCTTGCGAGGAGGGGTCGGGCGCGAAGTGTAATCCCGCGCCCTGCACGGCTTTGGTGAGTTGGTAGTTCACCGCGCCCGCTTGCGCTCGCAGGCGGCGGTTGCGCGTGTCCACCCAGAGGATTTGCGTCATGCGGCTGAACGCCAGCACGATACCGCCCTGCGTCGCCAGCGCGCCGCCCGACAGTCCCGTGCCCGCCCCGCGCGGCACAATCGGCAGCCCTTCGCGGGTCGCTAAACGCACCACCGCCGCGACCTGCTCGGTCGTCTGGGGCAGCACGACCGCCGTCGGCAGGGCTTTCTCAATCGTGTAGGCGTCGCAGTCATACGACAGCAGTTGGATGGGGTCGGTCAGCACCGCCTCTGCGCCCACGATGCGCTCCAGTTCCGTCCGTAGCGGTTCAGGCAGGCTCATCGCAGCCGCTCCAACAGCAGTCCAATCAACACCGCCAGCGCCAGCAGGATCAGGGCGATGACGCTGTAGCGCGCCGCCAGCCGATCCATCGGCTTCGCCAGCCACGCCAGGTGCGCCAACGCAAGCAGCGGCGTCAGCAGCAGCAGCCCCAGCCCCAGCGTAATCAGCCAGTTCGTCTGGTCGCCGCGCAGCACATGCCACGCCCAGCCGGTTGTCATCAGCGCCGCGCTCGCGTAGGTCAATCGCCGATAGGTCAGCGCAAGGCTATGCTCAATCTCGCGCACACAGGGATTGTACCCGCCCTATCGCGCGCGCTTAGCGAGCGCCTGCTCGATGTCCGCCCAGCGATAGAGCCAGAAGTTGCGCCCTTCACTGTTCATGGCGACGACCAGCCCCTGCTCGAACGGCGCGCCGAAGTTGTGTGCGCTGGCGTCCAGCCCGTCGGTGTCGTCCGCGCCTGTCTGCACCGTGAGAATCGGCTTGCGCTGCACGCCGAAACGCGGGTAGATATGCAACTTGCTGCCTCCGCCTATTTGCTCCATGCAGAGCAGGTAGCCCGCGCCGTTGGGGGGCGCGTAGATGGCGATGCCTTCCTGATCGCCCTCGTATTCGGTCGCAAACAGTGCGATTTCGCGTTCGGGCTTGCGCGGGTCGGCGTGATACTTACGGATACCGACATTTTCGTCGGCGTAGTAGACATAGCCGAGTTCGCTGTCGACGCAGATGGCTTCGATTTCGCCCTCGCCGCTGAACGCGCCGAACGCCCGCACGAGTTGCACGCCGACGCGCCCGCCGCGCGCAGCTGCCAGCCGATACTGGTGCAGGTAGCCTTGCTTCGGCCCCGACTTGCGCGAGACAATCGCATGCACCTCGCCGCGCCCCGCCTGATAAAGCGCAATCCCCATCGGCATCGCCCGTTCGTCCGACTCGCCCGCGAACACGCGCGCGCCTTCTGGGTCGGTGATGTCCACCAGCCGTCGGCGCGCGGGGTCAATCCGAAAGATGCGCAGGCGACTGGCGTACCGCTCGGTCGCAACGGCGATATCGATGCGCTCGCGCCCCAGCGCACACCCGTAGGCGACATCGACATTGTTCGGTTGGTCGATGCCGTCGATCCGTTGCAGCATGCGCCCGCCGAGGTCGTACACGCCGATTGCCCCGCGCGGCGCGCGCGCCTTGTTCGTACCCAGAATCAGGCTCAGGCGCGAGTCGCGGGGATGTACCCAAATCGCAGGGTCGTCGGCGTCGTCGGGCAGCGGCGCAGTGCGCACCACAGGGCGCACTTCAAGAGTCTCCATTTTAAGCAGCCGCACCATGCAGTTCACTATACCCCAGACAGGTGTTAAGGATTCATTAACGCGCTCACCAGTTCACTTTTACAGGGCGACGCAGCCTACCGTCCGTGATGTAGATGCACTTGTGCTGGCGTCCGAACTCGTGCAATTGGCGCACGATGTCTACATCCTGCTCGCAGTAGCGGATGACCTTGTCGATGTGCCCTGCGCGGAACCACTGCACGGACTGGACGCCGTCGGCGCTTTTGGTCACGCCCAGCGTCGCCCGCGCACAGGAGTCGAGTTTCACCCTGTGCCCCAGTCGTCGGTACAGATGCTGCAGGATGTCCAGTGTCGGCAGCTCGTGCAGGTCGCGCTCCGTGTAGGGACGCAGCACGGTGTAGTCGAAGCGCAGCAGGTTGAACCCCACCACGAGGTCAGCTTGGCTGAGTTCGTCGATGAGCGCGCCGACCGAGTCTTCGGTGTAGTGCGCGAAGCCGCCGCGCGCCGTGTTGTAGGTCACCGCGACCGCCAGCTCCAAGCGGTCGATGTAGTCCCAACCGCCCACTTCATCCGCCAGACACTTCGTCTCCAAGTCAAGGTAGATGATACTCATCGCGTCTCTCCTTAGAATAGCGTGATTATACCAGAATTGCTGCATTTAGTTCCCTCGCGTCGTGGATACGGGGCTGAGGGTGGGGCAAATGGCACACCTTGAACCCCCTCACTGATAAAGGTACACCCACATAACGAAGTTTTGGAGTGCTGAAGCTGTCGCTTCAGGGTCGGGCGGAAGCTGCGCTTCCGCACTCCAAAGGGTGTTCTGCGTGCGTGGCGGGATTCCTGCAAAAAGTGTCCTCACCTGTGCAAGGAGAACTCAAGGGATGTACCCTTATCAGGGCGCGTTAGGTACAATCCCGCACTATGCGAGCGTGGTGTGTGGCAGCGGGTCTGCTGCTGATGGGCGCACTGTGGGCGCAGTATCCGACGGTCTTTTTCGGGGCGCGGGTGAATCTGCAGGCGCGGGCGGACGAGCGCACGACCGCCCTGCGCTGGTACGACGACCTCGCGCGACACTCGGTGGTCTACCTGCAGCTGTATCACGAGGTAGGCTACGGGGCGTATGTGGCGCAGCGGCTGCAGAATCTCGGCGGCGACCGCACGCGCACGGGGCTGGACGAGGCGTACATCGAGCGTCTGGAAGGCTGGCGCGTCGGCAAGTTCTACGCGCCGTTCGGGGCGGGACTGCTGCTGAATGAAAGCGTGCTGGCGGTGCAATCGCCCGCGCAGTTCGCGATTGGCGAGTTGCCCATGCGCGTGGCGTACCTGTATAACGGCTCGGATCGGCAGCAGGGGGTCTATGTGCGGGTGGGCACGGCGCGTGGGGGCGTCTCGGTCGGCACGGGACGCCACTTCGGGACCGACCCGCATGCGTTTGCGCTGTGGGCGTTGCCCGAACGCCCACGCTCGCCAAACGGCTACGAGACGCTCTACGGCGCGGACTATGTGCTGAACTTCGGCGGCGCGCCCGTGCAGCTGGAGTGGCTCTACAGCGAGGGCAAGCGCACAGGGGCGACCCACTGGCTGGCGGCGCGGGTGCAGCTGCGCACGCTACCGCTCCAGCCTGAACTCGCCGCCGCGTACCAGACCGCCGCCGAGCAACTCAGCTGGCGCATCGCGCTCCAGCAACCCGCAGGCGAACGCATCCGACTCAACTTCGCCCTGCGCGGCAAAGCGGGTACAATTGAATTCGTCGCCTTCGGGCTACAGGGGGAACTCTGAGATGGCTTTAGGACGGCGAATCACGCGATTGATGAAAGCGCACTGGGGCGAATTGGTCGAGCGCGTCGAGCAGGTGATTCGCGAAGAGACGGCGGAGTCGGCGGCGGCGCAGGAGTTGCAGGACGCGCTTGACCCGACGCGCCGATTCTCGACGCCCGACGCGCCTGCAGGGGCGGAACGCACCCCCACGCAGGCAAGCGAGACCGCCGTTAGCCGCGCCTATCGCGTGCTGGGGCTGCCCGACGGCGCAGGGCTGGCGGAAGTGCGCCGCGCCTATCGCGACCTCATCGCCCGCAGCGACCCGACCCGCTTCCCCGACGGCTCGCCCGAACGCGCCAAAGCCGAACAAATCCGCCAGCGCATCGAGCAGGCGTACCAGACGCTGCTGCTGCACTTAGACCATACAGCGCAACGGTTCCGCAACCTGCAAACGGACTAACGCTTCTGCGCAGCGTACTCGAACAGACGGGCAAGCAAAACGGGCGCGTAGGGCGTCTCCAGCAGGCGGAACCAGACATAGCCGACCGCCCCACCGCTGGGGTAGCGGATCCAGACTGCGCCGTCGCCCCAAGCGCGTCCCTGCGCGTCGTAAAGCGTCGCCAGCGGGGTGTAGTCGGCGTCGGGGCGCGCCAGCGTGCGCACGGCGGGTCGCCAGCGCACATCGCCGCCTGCAGGGAACGGCAACGGCGCGTCGCCCATGCGCGGCAACTCGGCGCGGTTCCAGCGGAACTGCATGCCTGTTGCGGGCGGCGTTTCGAAGCCCGTCTTGCCCGCTTCGGCTCGCTCCGCGCTGACCGCAATCGGCAGCCCGAACTTGCCCGCGCGGTTCGCTGCCTTGCCGTCGGCGTAATAGAACGGCAGCGGCGCGCTGGGCAACGCCAGCAGCACGCCCCCCGCCTGCAGGTACGCCTCCAGGGCGCGATCCACATCGTCGGGCGTGTTGACGCTTGCGCGGTAGCCCTCGCCGCCTGCGTACACCAGCGCGGCGTAGCGCGTCGGCGTCAGCCGATTTGGGGCGACCACATCGGCGTACTCTAACGCCTCCACAGGCAGCCCGACCTGCAGCAGCCAGAACAGCGCCTCCGATTGCGCGTCGGGCAGGACGCCGATGGTCTTGCCCTCCCATGCGCGGCGCAGGGCGGCGACCGCCTCGCCTGTCAGCGCGGTCAGCGGCGTCGCGATGCGGGGGCGTTCGGGCAACCGCTTGAAGCGCGGCGCGTACTCGGCGGTCGTGCGCAACTCGCGCTCGCCATGCTCCACCGACGGCTCGATCTCGCTGCCTTCGTGCCACTCGTTGAAGCTGGTGATCAGCACCCAGTCGGGGTTCAGCGACAGCACGGCGTCCCACCCTTTGCGGTACGCCCCGCCGCCGAAGCGGTCGGTGCGGATGCCAGGCGTGCGGATTTTGGTGTCGTCGTAGGCGGGGATGATGGTCATGCAGGCGATGCGCCCCAGCTCGCCCGCTGTTTGTATCGCCTCGCGGTAGTACGCCTCCAGCGTCGGTTGGATGGCGTCCAGCGGCTTGCCTTCCAGCGCGCCGACGGGGTTGTAGGTGTGGACGCCGTCGAACACGCGCGCCGCGTTGCGCCCCAGCGAGTCGCCAATCGCGCACACGCCAGGCGGGAACTCCGCGCGAATCGTCTCCAGCGCCCACGCCCACTGCGCCAGGCTGAGTTGCTCCATCGCGCGCCCATACACAAACAGCACAGGGCGCTCCTGCACTTTCAGGTAGGCGGGGTGCGGGGCGAACTGGCGCAGGATGTGGCGCAAGTCGGGCAGCACGCTGCGCGGGTCGCCTGGCTGCGGAACCTGCTCGTAATACAGGCACACCTTAAGGCGGTGTCGCTGCGCGGCGTCCAGCAGGCGCGGTAGGGGCTTTTCCTCGTAGCCGCCAATCCCCCACCACGAGTAGATGAAGCCGTCCAGCCCCGCCGCGCGCGCCCACTGGCAGTGCTGCTCGAGGACCTTCGGGTCGTTGGAGTCGTATGCGCCCAGCACAGGGTAGTGCGTGGAGGTCGCGATGCGCTTGCGCTGGGCGTCGACGCTCTCCCAGTGCAGCCACTTGCCCGACACTTCAGGCGCGCCGTACCAGCCGTAGTAGAACGCCAGCACAAGTCGGGGCGGGGCGTTGTAGCGCACGCTCGCTCGCGCCCGCAACGCCTGTAGCAACTCCGTTTGCGACGGTTCGCGCGTTTGCATGTGTGGTTAGCCCTCGCGCTTGCCCTGTTCGAGGTTGACCAGCGTGCCCATCAGCGTCTTCTCGGCGGTGTTGGCGTCTTGGCTCTGCAGGGCGCGGATGGCTTGCGTGACCTCCTGCGCCTCTTGCGTGCGCCCCTGACTCAGCAGCATTGCCTGCGTGCGTTGCAGTTCCGCCAGCGCCTGCGTGCGGTCGAGTTGGTGCGCCCGCATGCCCATGATGGTCTTCTCCAGCGCGCGGGAGGCGACGGCGACCTGCAGCTCGTTGGCGACGCGCGGGTCTTGCGGCTGGTTCGCCAGCGCGGGGTCAGTCGTGAACTCCAGCACAGCGTCGGCGGTCGCGGTCTCGATGCGCCCCGTCACGATATCTTCCCAGCGCAGGGTAAGTTTCGCGATGCGGTAGACGCCTGCGGGATGGTTCGGGAACTCCAGCTCCAAGATGGGGTTCAGCGTGCTGCCGCGCTCCACATCGACGAGGCTCAGCGTCGCCGTGCGTCCCTGCAGCTGCAGTTCGCCCCCGAACGCCTGACGCACCTGCACCCAGCGCGCGAGTTGCACCTCCAGCTTCGGGTTGCGGGCGACCACCGTCATCAGGCGCACCAGCTCCTGCTGGAACACTTCGGGAATGCGCTGGGGCTGGTCGATGTAGTAATACTTGCCGCCGCTGCGCCGCGCGATGCCCGCCAGCAGCTCCTCGTTGTAGTCGGGACCGAAGCCCAGCGCGGTGATGTGAAAGCCGAACTCTTTGGCGCGCGCCGCCGCGCTCACAATTGTCGAAAAGTCCTTGATGCCCACCGTCGGCTCGCCGTCGGTCAGCAGAATGAGGTGCGTTTGGTAGCCTGGCAGGTTCACCGAAGTCGCCTGCTGCGTCCCCACCACCAGCGCGTCGTAGATATTGGTCGTGTCGCCAACTGTGAGGCGCATGATGTGGTCTTTGACGAGTTGCTTGTTGACGATTTTGCGCGGGGGCATCACGACATCGACCGTGTCGGAGAAGGTCACGATAGACAGCACATCCTGCTCGGTGAGTTGGTCGACGAGGTAGGCGCAGGCTTGCTTGGCGAATTCGAAGGGCGCGCCGTCCATCGAGCCGCTGCGGTCTAACACGAGGCACAGGTTCAGCGGGGCGCGTCCAGCGGCGGTCTGCACCGCGCGGATGGTGGTCAGCAGTCCTTCGCGGGCGATGCTCTGCGCCAGCGCGTACTTGCGTCCCAGCACGACCTCCATGCTCAGCGACGGCTGCGCGGGCGCGCCCAGTATGTTCGGCATCGCCTGCGTGCGACTGGGGTCTAACACGGGCATCTGCATCGCCTGCGTGCGCTGCGGGTCGTTCAACGGTCCCATCTGTTGCGTCCGATCCATAGTCCCACCTAACGCTTCGACGGTTTCGGCGTGGAAGTGGGGTTTCCTGTCGGGGTTGGAGACGAAATCGTTTCTTGCCTATGCTGAGTGAAAATCCTCAGTTAAACTGAGGATTTTCACTCAGAGCACAGGTACAATTCCTCCCAACGATGTACGCGCGGTGTCTGATGGAGCGTCTACCTGGCATTTATCAAACCGACTCGCCCTCGCTTGCTGCTCTCAGAATATGCTCAATCAGCGTCTCGGAAAGGTACATCCCAGCAGCTCTTAAAGCCTCAATTTTTTCCGACACGGAAGGAATCACTCCCGTTAACTTTGCTGCTAACAAGATGCCCAAAGTTCCTATTGGTTTTAGTCCCAACTGTTGTGCAACGCGCCGTGCTGCCAGATCATCTATTGTTACCTGTTCGATGCCCAAACCTATCGCTTGCTCGATTACGGCTCTTTCGCCAGCTCCGAGCGATGAAGGCACAACGGATTGCTCCGCACGATATTCACATTCTATAAGCCACTCTCCTCCCGCTTCGAGAATGGCAGATGAAGCACTGTCGTTCACTTGCACGATTTCCTGAAGCACGGTTGACGGTATCAGAACCTCCTCTGCGCCGAGACGCAACAGTTCAAGTGCGCCAATTTTTGCGAGGAGAATAACGGGTGAAGCATCTACAACGCGCTTCATATTTTGTTTGCCAGTTCACGAGCAGCCGCTATCTCTTGCTCGATAGCCTCCTCATCAAGGTTGACAGGCGACACACGGTAGTCCGAGAGACGCGCGAGGAACTCTGGGCGGCTTAGCCCCGCTATCTGCGCTGCCGCGCCTGCGCTCAAGCGCCCCAATTCGTACAACTTGACGGCGAGAAGGAGGCTCAGCTCGCGCTGGAGATTCGCCTCATCTTGCGCCAGCAACCCCGCCACTTCGTCAGGTACGGAAATCGCAACGGTCTTCACAACACGCCGATTATACCTCCCCACGATGGCTAATAGGTCTGCCGTTTGTTTTGGGTGAAAATCCTCAGTTTGACTGAGGATTTTCACCTAAAGCACAGGTACAATTCCTCCCCACGATGTACGCGCGGTGTCTGACGGAACGGCTACGGCGGTTGCTGGGCGTGATGCCTGCGGTGTATCTGCAGGGCGCGCGGCAGACGGGCAAGACGACGCTGGCGAAGCAACTCTTGGAGGCGGGCGTGCTGCGCGACTATGTGAGTTTCGACGACCCGCTCGTGCGCACGGCGGCGCAGCGCGACCCCGTCGGCTTCGTGCGCAACTTGCCAACAGGAACCGCCCTCGACGAGGCGCAGCTTGTGCCCGAAGTGATGCCCGTCCTCAAGATGCGCATCGACGAGTCGCGCGCGGCGGGCATGTTTTTGCTCACAGGCTCTGCCAGCCCGCTGGCGAACGCGCAGGTCGCCGACGCGATGGTGGGGCGGATGGTCGCGCTGCAGTTGCTGCCCCTCGCGCAGGCGGAGATAGCGGGCAGCGCAGTCAACTGGGTTGCGCAAGCGTTCACGGAACCGCCCACCAGCGCACGCTATCCCGACGCGGCGGACTTGACGGCGCGACTCACGCGCGGGGGCTACCCCGTCGCGGTTGCGCTCGACGACCCTGCTGCCCGCGCCGAGTGGCTGCGCAGCTACGCCGACGCGCTGATTACGCGCGACCTGCAGACGCTGGGCGGGGTGGAGCGTCAGGACGCCGTGCTGACGCTGCTGCGCCTGCTGGCGGCGAACCCGTGCGCGACGGCGAACATCGCGGGGCTATCGCGCGAGACGGGCGTCGCCCAGGCAACCCTTAGCCGCTACCTGAGCCTGCTGACGAACCTCTTCGTGGCGCATCCTGTGCCCGCGTGGTACGCTAATCTCGGCAAGCGGCTGCTCAAAGCGCCCAAACTGATGCTCAACGACACGGGGCTGGCAGTCGCGCTCGCGGGCTTCGACGAGACGCGGCTGGAACGCGAGCCGACCTACGCGGGCAAACTGCTGGAAAATTTCGTCGGGATGGAACTGCTCAAACACATCCACTGCAGCGACGCGCAGACGCGCCTGTATCACCTGCGCACAGACAAGGGCATCGAGGTGGACTTCGTGCTGGAGTCGGCGCAGGGCGAACTGGTCGGCGTGGAGGTCAAGCGGCGCAGCACGCTCCACGCGGGCGACTTTCGCGGGCTGCGCTGGCTGCAGAGCGCAGTGCCCGAACGGTTTCGGCTGGGCGTCGTGTTCTACACGGGCGAGCGGAGCCTGCCGATGGGCGAAGGGCTGTGGGCAGTCCCGATAACCGCGCTCTGGAGCGAGCCGCTGTAAGGGGTATACTTCTCGCGTCCAAAAGCGTCTAAGCGTTTCGGAGGCTTTCGTGATGTACGGGATGCGCGGTTCTGGGCGGATGTTTCGAATCCTGATGCGCCACGCGGGCGCGTCGCGCGAGATGGGCGGCGAGGAACTCTCGCTGGCGGTGCAGCGCGTTGACCAGATGTTCATCCAAGCGCTCGAGGCGGGCGCGTCCGACATTCACATGCACCCCGAACACAACGCGCTGCGCATTCGGTTCCGCATCGACGGCGTGCTGCACGAACACGAGGTCGTCACGCAGCCTGACTTGGTGCAAGCGATGGTGAGCCGCGTCAAACTGGCGGCGAATCTACACCTGGACGAGAAGCGCGACACGCAAGACGGGCGCATCGACATGGAGTATCTGGACAGGCGGCTGAGCGCGCGCGTGTCGTGCATCCCGACCCTCAACGGCGAGCGTATCGTGATGCGTATCCTTGACCCCGCCAAGATGCAGGTCAAACTCGACTCGCTGGGCATGCCGCAAGATGTGATGGCACACTGGCGACGCGCCCTGCAGGTCGCCTATGGCATGCTCGTCGTCACGGGTCCCACAGGCTCAGGCAAAACCTCCACGCTCTACGCCTCGCTGCACACGCTCGATCGCGTGCATCGCAACATCGTGACCGTCGAAGACCCCGTCGAGTACGAGTTCCCCGACAATGTGATGCAGGTGCAAGTGACGGAGAAAATCACCTTCCCGCGGGCGTTGCGGGCGATGCTGCGCCACGACCCCGATGTGATTATGATTGGCGAGATCCGCGACCGCGAGTCGCTGCAGATTGGCATCCAAGCCGCGCTCACGGGGCACTTGGTGCTGTCTACGCTGCACACGAACAACGCCATCGAGACGCTCAGCCGTATGATCGATATGGGTGCAGAGGACTACCTGATTGCGGCGACTTTGCAGTGCGCGATGGCGCAGCGGCTGGTGCGCGTGATTTGCCCCGATTGTCGCGCGCCCTATCAGCCGACGCCCGACGAGATTGCCGCGCTCAAAATCCCGCAGGAATGGCTCGCGCAGGCGCGCTTCTTTATGGGCAAGGGCTGCCCCAAGTGTATGAACACGGGCTACCGCGGGCGCACGGGCATCTTCGAACTGCTGCGCATCAGCCCTGCCATCCGCGAGGCGATTGTCAACCGCGCCTCCAGCGACCAAATCATGCAGATCGCCGTCAAGGAGGGCTACCGCACCATGCTCGACGACGGGCGCGACAAGGTGCTGCGCGGTATCACCACCCCCCACGAGGTGATTCAGGCGGTCTATGCAGGCGTCTACGAATGAGGCGTATGTGTGGGCACTCCGACCACGAAATTGCTCGATGCAAGAGCGCGTCTATTCGGGTACAATTGGGAGTGGACATGGCGAAGGTCTATCAAGTAATCGGCTCAACCGAAGATGGAACAACTATCGTTTTGGATGCTCCGCTGCCTGTTCGGGGACGCCTCAAGATGCAGGTAGAGCCTATTCCGCTCGCAGAGGCGCCCACCGTCGCGCGCATGCGGGAAGTTTTAGCAGCAATTCATAAGCGGCAGCGCGCACGCGGGCACAAGCCACCTACCGCCGAAGAGGTGGACGACTATATCAAGCAGCTCCGCTCCGAGTGGCGCGATGAGACGAATCTACCTTGATA
>ERZ511473.662-NODE-662-length-47053-cov-4.281144_pt1 | contig 47053 bp, 49 predicted proteins | sample MGYA00374947_ERZ511473 | MGnify/ENA primary metagenome ERZ511473 (study PRJEB26303, sample SAMN06343854) | sediment metagenome | isolation source: hot spring sediment | place: Canada: British Columbia | collected 2012-09-26 ... | reverse complement strand
CCGCCGGCGCCTGGGACCTCCCCGGCGGCTTCCTGGAGGCCTGGGAGCACCCGGAGGCGGGGCTGGTCCGCGAGATCCAGGAGGAGACCGGGCTCACCGTCCGCCCGGTCCGCCTCCTGGGCATTTTCCCGGATCGCTATGGGGCCGATGGCGACTACACCCTGAACCTGCACTATCTCGCCGAGGTCGTGGCCGGTGTCCCCACCCCGGCCAGCGATGTGGCCGCTCTGGCCTGGTTCGGCCCCGACGAGATCCCGGCCGACCTGGCCTTCGCCAACGTCCGCCAGGCTCTGGCCGCCTGGCGGGAGTGGGTGACCCGGCCGCCCGCGTGCTCCAACTCCCCGGAGGCCGGCTGCTGATGTCCCGCTCCGCCCGTCCGGCGACCGCCAGAGCCGCCGTGACCACGCACCTGACCGCTCGCCAGAAACTGGCCACCCGGCTGGCCGTTTCCGGCCAGTATGGCTACCGCTCGGCTCTTCGCCCTCTTCTCTTCCGCCTGGACCCGGAGCAGGCCCACGGGCTGGCGCTCCGGCTGCTGGCCCTGGTCCAGCGAACCCCCGGACTCTGTTCGCTGCTCCGGTGGCTCTTCCTGGCGCCGGCGCCCGAACTGGTCGTCACCCTGGGCGGGCTGACCTTCCCCAACCCGGTCGGGGTGGCCGCCGGCCTCGACAAGAACGGCCTGGCGCCGGCGGCCCTGACCGCCCTCGGCTTCGGCCACGTCGAGGTGGGCACGGTGACGCCTGCTCCTCAGGCCGGCAACCCCCGCCCCCGGCTCTTTCGCCTGCCCGAGGACCGGGCGCTCATCAACCGGCTGGGCTTTCCCAACGATGGGGTCGAGGCGGTCGCCCGTCGTCTGCGTTCGGTCCGGCTGGCCCCAGCCCGTCTGGGCCTCAACATCGGCAAAGGGCGCGAGACCCCGCTGGAGCGGGCGGCGGAGGACTATCTGCTGCTCCTGGAGCGGCTCTTCGACCGGGCCGACTACATCGTCCTCAACGTCAGCTCGCCCAACACGCCGGACCTGCGTCAGCTGCAGGCCCGGCAGTGGCTCGACCCGCTGCTGCAGGCGCTCCAGGCGCGCAACCGGGCGCTGGCCGCCGCTCGTGGCCGCCCGCCGCGCCCGCTGTTCCTCAAGATCGCCCCCGACCTCACACCCGCCGACCTGGAGGCGATCGTGGCGGCCGCCCTGGCCCACGATCTGAACGGCCTCATCGCCACCAACACCACTGTCCGCCGTCCCTGGCTCCAGAGTCCGGCCCGGCGGGAGACCGGCGGGCTGAGCGGGCATCCCCTCCGCGAGACCGCCACCGCCCTGGTCCGGCGTCTCTACCGACTGACCGAGGGACGCCTGCCGATTATCGGCGTCGGCGGCATCCTCAGCCCGGAGGACGCGCTGGAGCGGATCCGGGCCGGGGCCAGCCTGGTCCAGGTCTACACCGGCCTGGTCTACGAGGGACCCTTCCTCGGCTGGCTGATCGCCCAGGGGGTCCGGGCTCATCTTCACCGGACCGGTCTGCCCCACGTCGCCGACCTGGTCGGCCAGGATGTCTGACCGACCAGGCCCCGCCACGGCGCCGGTGGAGGGCGGTTTGACAAGCGGCCGGGGCCGGGCTAATATTCTGTCAGGGCCGCTCGCCGCGGGGCGCCCGACGAGGAGCGATGGCCGCCCAGCGCTACTATCCTGTCTATCTTGATCTGGCCGGGAAGCCGTGTCTGGTGGTCGGCGGCGGCACCGTGGCCGAGGGCAAGGTCGAGGGCCTGTGCGAGTGCGCGGCTGCGGTGACCGTGATCAGCCCGACCGTTACCCCCCGGCTGGCCACGCTGGCTGCCTCCGGCGCGATCACCGTCCTCCGTCGTCCCTACCAGACGGGCGATGTGTGCGGCTACCGTCTGGTCATCGCCGCCACCGACGACCGGGCTCTGAACGCCCGGATCGCCCAGGAGGCGCGGGCCCAGGGGATCTGGGTCAACGCGGTCGACGACCCGGAGCACTGCGATTTCATCGCCTGCTCGGTCGTCCGCCGGGGTGACCTCACCCTGGGGATCTCGACCGCCGGGCTCAGCCCGGCCATGGCGCGCTGGGTCCGGGAGGAGCTGGAGGCGTTGATCCCGGAGGAGTTCGGGGCGCTGCTGGAGCTGCTGGCCGAGGCGCGGCGGGAACTCAAGGCGCGGGGCGCCATTCCGCCGTACTCTGTCTGGCGGGCGGCGATCTCCCCAACGGTGCTCGAGGCGCTGGCCCGGGGCGACCGCGCCACGGCCCGGACCGCCCTGTGGCGTGGCCTGGCCCTCCCGGCGGTCTGACCCCCCACCGGCCCGGTGTGCTCGCTCCGGCAAACCGACCCTCAGCGGAGGAGAAACAGACAGCGCGATGGTGATCCTGGCGCTGGGCGTCCACTACAAGAGCGCGCCGGTGGCGGTGCGCGAGCGCGTGGCCTTCGCCCCCGACGACCTGCCCACGGCGCTGGCCGCCCTGCGGGAGTACGTCGCCGAGGGGGCCATCCTCTCGACCTGCAACCGCACCGAGATCTACGCCCTGGTCGGCCACGTCCATTCGGGCGGCAAGAACCTGCGCCGCTTCCTCAGCGAGAGCCGGGGCGTGCCAGCGGCTGATCTCGACTCCTATCTCCGCTGGTACTGCCAGGAGGAGGCCGTCCGTCACCTCTTTCGGGTGGCCGCCGGTCTGGACTCGATGGTCCTGGGCGAACCCCAGATCCTGGGGCAGGTGCGTGAGGCCTGGACGCTGGCCCGGCAGGCCGGAAGTCTGGGGCCGGTGCTGGAGAACCTCTTCCGCGAGGCGGTGGTGGTCGGCAAGCGGGCCCGTCGGGAGACCGGCATCAGCCGGCACGCCGTCTCGGTGAGCTCCGCCGCCGTCGTTCTGGCCCGGCAGGTGGTGGGGGACTTCGCGGGCTGCACCGTGGCGGTCATCGGGGTCGGCAAGATGGGCGAGCAGGCGGCGGAGCTGCTGGTGGAGAACGGCGCCCGCCGGCTGCTGGTCCTCAACCGCACGGCCGCCCGTGCGCAGGATCTGGCCGACCGGCTGGGCGGCCAGGCTCTCCCGCTCGACCGGCTGGCGGAGGCGCTGGTCCAGGCCGATGTGGTGATCACCTCGACCGGGGCGCCGACGCCGATCGTGACCGCCGCGCTGGTCGAGAGTCTCCTGGCCCGGCGCGCTGGCCGGCCGCTCTGTCTCATCGACATCGCCGTGCCCCGCGATGTCGAGCCAGCGGTCGGGCGTCTGCCGCGCGTTCGCCTTTATAATATCGATGATCTGCAGGCGGTGTGCACGGCCAACCTCGGCGAACGGGCCCGCGAGGTCGACCGGGTCGAGGCTCTGGTCGCCGAGCACGTGGAGCGCTTCCGTCTGTGGTGGCAGGCCCGTGAGGTCGTGCCGACCATCGCCGCCCTGCGCCAGCGGGCCGAGGAGATCCGCCAGGCCGAGCTGGCCCGAGCCCTGGCCCGGCTGGGTCATCTCTCGGAACGCGATCGGCAGGTGGTCAGCGCCCTCTCGGTGGCCATCGTCAACAAACTGCTGCACCGGCCGATCACCCGCCTGAAGGAAGTGGCCGACAGTCGGAGCTACAGCCGGGCCCTGCGCGATCTCTTCGGGCTGGACCCGCTGCCGCTCGACGGCCCGGCCGCCCAGGAGCAGCCCGACGATGCCGACCCTGCGCGTGGGAACACGGGCCAGCCGGCTGGCCCTGACGCAGACACAGTCTGTTGTTGAACGGCTCCGCCAGCGCTACCCCGACCTGACCATCACGCTGGTGCCGATCACCACGCGCGGCGACCGGGACCACCAGACACCGTTCGAGCGCCTGGGCGAGAGCGGCCTCTTCGTCAAAGAACTGCAGCGGGCGCTCCTGGCCGGCGAGATCGACCTGGCGGTCCACAGCCTCAAAGACCTGCCGGTGGCCCCACAGCCCGGACTGGAGATCGCCGCCGTTCCCCTCCGTGAGGACGCCCGTGACGCTCTGGTCAGCGCGACGGGCCAGGGGCTCTTCGCCCTGCCGGCCGGCGCCCGGGTCGGGACCAGCAGCCCCCGGCGGAGCGCCCAGGTCCGGGCCGCCCGCCCGGACCTGGTGATCCTGCCCCTCCGGGGCAACCTGGACACCCGCCTGCGCCGGCTCGAGGCCGGCGAGTACGACGCTATCATCGTGGCCGCCGCCGGCCTCCACCGCCTGGGCTGGGCCGACCGCATCACCGAGTACCTGCCCTTCGAGGTCTGCCTGCCCGCCGTCGGCCAGGGGGCCCTGGCCGTCGAGGCCCGCGCCGGCGACCCGGCCGCCATCCTGGCCCGGACGCTGACCGATCCGCTCGTCGAGGCGGCGGTCCGGGCCGAGCGGGCGCTCCTGGCCGCCCTGGGCGGCGGCTGCCACCTGCCGATCGCCGCCTATGCCACCCCGGAGGGCGACACCCTGTACCTGCGGGCGCTCATCGCCCAGCCCGACGGCCGCGCCCTGGTCCGGGCCGAGGGCCGCGGTCCGCGGACCGCACCGGAGACCCTGGGGCACACGGTGGCCCGGCGGCTCCTGGCCAGTGGCGGCGCCGACCTCCTGGCCGCCCGTCCCAGCGGGCGAGGGTGAGGCGAAACGATGGCGGGCAAGGTCTACCTGGTCGGCGCCGGCCCGGGCGATCCCGGCCTCCTCACCGTCCGCGCTCAGGAACTCCTGCGCCAGGCCGAGGTCGTGGTCTACGACCGGCTGGCCGAGACCTGCCTGGCCGGCAATGTCCGGCCCGACGCCGAACTGGTTTACGTCGGCAAGCAGCCGGGCCAGCCAGCCCTCAGCCAGGAGGCCATCAACGCCCTGCTGATCGCCCGGGCCCGCGAGGGCAAGCAGGTGGTGCGGCTGAAGGGGGGCGATCCCTTCCTCTTCGGACGCGGGGGCGAGGAGGCCGAGGCCCTGGTGGCGGCCGGCATCCCCTTCGAGGTCGTGCCCGGGGTGACCTCGGCCCTGGCCGTGCCGGCCTACGCCGGCATCCCGGTCACCCACCGTGGGCTCTCCTCCTCGGTGGCCATCATCACCGGCCACGAGGACCCCAGCAAAGGGGAGACCAGCGTCCGCTGGGAGCACCTGGCCCGGGCGGTGGAGACGCTGGTGATCCTGATGGGGACCGAGAACCTGCCAGCCATCGTCGAGCGGCTGCTTCAGGCCGGACGCTCGCCCGACACGCCCGCCGCCGCCATCCAGTGGGGCACCCTGCCTCACCAGCGGGTCATCTCGGCCCCGCTGGCCCGACTGCCGGCGGTGGCCCGCGAGGCCGGGCTGGGGGCGCCGGCCGTGATCGTCATCGGCCCGGTGGCCGCCCTCCACCCCTATCTCCGCTGGTTCAGCCGGCCGCCGCTGGCCGGCCGCCGTATCCTGGTGACCCGCGCCCAGGACCAGGCCGGGGCCCTCGTTCAAGCTCTGCGGGCCGCCGGAGCGGTGCCGATAGAACTACCGACCATCGTCATCGTCCCGGTCGACGATGAGACGCCCATTCGCCAGGCCATCGCCCGGCTGGCGGAGTACGACTGGGTGATCTTCACCAGCCAGAACGGGGTGGCCCGCTTCTTCGCCGTGCTCCAGGCCATGGGGGGCGACGCCCGAGCGTTCGGCCGGGCCCGCCTGGCGGCCATCGGGCCGGCGACGGCGGCGGCCCTGGCCGCGCGCGGCCTGCGGGCGGATCTCGTGCCGCCCGCGTACGTCGCCGAGGCGGTGGCCGAGGCCCTGATCGCCCAGGGGATCGCCGGCCGGCGGCTGCTCCTGGCCCGGGCGGCCGAGGCCCGGCCGGTTCTGCCCGAGCGGCTGCGGGCAGCCGGGGCGACGGTCGAGGTGCTGCCGCTCTACCGCACGGTCCCGCCGCCCGATCTGGCCGAACGGGCGCGGGCGCTCCTGACCGCGGAGAAAATCGACATCGTCACCTTCACCAGCGCCTCAACGGTCCGACACCTGGTGGCCGCCCTCGGTGGGACGGACCTCCTCCGTTCGCTGACCGTCGCCTGCATCGGTCCGGTCACCGCCCAGGCCGCCGCCGAGCTGGGCCTGCGCGTTGATATCGTGGCTCCCGAGCATACGATCCCGGGGCTGGTTGAGGCCCTGATCGCCCATGAAAGCACCCGGACTCTCCCGGAAGGAGGTGTGGTCCAGTGGAGACGGTGACCGCTCCCGTGACGGCCGGTTTCCCGACCCGCCGGCTCCGCCGCCTGCGCCGGACCGAGGCCCTGCGTCGCCTGGTCCGCGAGACGCGGCTGGCGCCCAGCGATCTCATCTACCCGCTCTTTGTGGTCCACGGCCAGGGCGTCCGCCAGGAGGTCGCCGCGATGCCGGGGGTCGCGCGTCTCTCGCCCGATCTGGCCGCCGCCGAGGCCGAGGAGGCCTTCGCCCTGGGCCTGGGTGGTGTTCTCCTCTTCGGCCTCCCGGCGAGCAAGGACCCGCTGGGCAGCGAGGCCTACGCCGATGACGGCGTTGTTCAGCAGGCGGTGCGGGCGATCAAACGGGCCGTGCCCGACCTCCTGGTCATCACCGACGTCTGCCTCTGCGAGTACACCGACCACGGCCACTGTGGGGTGGTGCGCGACGGCGTCGTGGACAACGACCAGACGCTGGACCTCCTGGCCCGGACGGCCGTCTCCCAGGCGGCGGCCGGAGCCGACGTCGTCGCCCCGTCGGACATGATGGACGGCCGGGTGGGGGCCATCCGGGCCGCGCTCGACCGGGCCGGCTTCACCGAGACGGCCATTCTGGCCTACTCGGCCAAGTACGCCTCGGCCTTCTACGGTCCCTTCCGCGAGGCGGCCGACTCGGCCCCCCGGTTCGGCGACCGCCGCTCTTACCAGATGGATCCGGCCAACGCCCGCGAGGCCCTTCAGGAGATCGCGCTGGACATCCAGGAGGGGGCCGATATGATCATGGTGAAGCCGGCCCTGGCCTACCTGGACGTCATCGCCCGGGCCCGGCAGGCGTTCGGCCTGCCCATCGCCGCCTACAACGTCAGCGGCGAGTACAGCATGGTCAAGGCCGCCGCCCGGGCCGGCTGGCTCGACGAACAACGGGTGGTCATGGAGATCCTCACCGCCATCAAGCGCGCCGGGGCCGACATCATCATCACCTACCACGCCAAAGAGGCCGCCCGCTGGCTGCTGGCGAGAAAGGACTGAGGACCCGATGCCCAGAACCCGGATCACCACCCGCTCCCGCGAACTCTTCGCCCTGGCTCAGCAGTACCTGCCGGGCGGGGTGGACAGCCCGGTGCGGGCCTTCAAAGCGGTCGGGGGCGATCCCCTTTTCATCGCCCGGGGCAAAGGCTCCCGCATCTGGGACGTGGACGGCAACGAGTACATCGATTACGTCTGCTCCTGGGGACCGCTTATCCTCGGCCACGCCCCGCCGGCGGTGGTGCAGGCTATCCAGGCGGCGGCCGAGAACGGCACCAGTTTCGGCGCCCCCACCGAACTGGAGATCGCACTGGCCCGCCTCATCACCGAGGCCATGCCGGGCGTCGAGATGGTGCGCTTCGTCAACTCGGGGACCGAGGCCACGATGAGCGCGCTCCGGCTGGCCCGAGCGGCGACCGGCCGGCCGCTGGTCATCAAGTTCGCCGGCTGCTACCACGGCCACGTGGACAGCCTGCTGGTGGCAGCCGGCTCGGGGGCCATGACGTTCGGCATCCCGGACAGTCCGGGGGTTCCCCCGGCGGTGGCCCAGACGACGCTGGTCCTCCCCTACAACGACCTGGCCGCCGTCGAGCGGGCCTTCGCCAGCCACGGACGCGAGATCGCCGCTGTCATCGTCGAGCCGGTGGCCGGCAACATGGGCGTCGTCCCGCCCCGGCCCGGCTTTCTCGAGGGGCTGCGCCAGCTGACCCGCGATCACGGGGCCCTCCTCATCTTCGACGAGGTCATCACCGGCTTTCGCCTGGGCTACGGCGGGGCCCAGGCCCTCTACGGCATCACCCCCGACCTCACCTGCCTGGGCAAGATCATCGGCGGAGGGCTGCCGGTCGGGGCCTACGGCGGCCGACGCGACCTGATGCGCCTGGTGGCCCCGGTCGGGCCGGTCTACCAGGCCGGGACGCTCTCGGGCAACCCGCTGGCCATGAGCGCCGGGATCGCCACGCTCCAGGCCCTGCGCCAGCCAGGCGTCTACGCCCAGCTGGAGGAGCGCGCGGCCGCCCTGGCCGAGGGACTGACGGCCGCGGCGCGCGCGGCAGGGGTGCCGGTTCACTGCGCCCGGGCGGGCTCGATGCTCACCCTCTTCTTCACCGACCAGCCGGTGGTGGACTACGACACCGCCCGTCAGGCCGATACCCGCCGCTACGCCGCCTTCTTCCGGGGGATGCTCGCTGAGGGCGTCTACCTGGCGCCCTCGCAGTTCGAGGCGCTCTTCGTCTCGCTGGCCCACACGCCGGACGACATCGCCCAGACCGTGGCCGCAGCCGAACGGGTGCTGCGGACGCTGGGCGCCTGAGGAGGGAGAGCGATGTTCCAGCGGATCGGGTTTATCGGCGGCGGGGTAATGGGCGAGGCCATCATCCGGGCCCTGCTGACGCGCGCGGTTCTGCCGGCCAGCGCGCTGATGGCCAGCGACCCTCTGGCCGAGCGCCGGCGGCTCCTCGCCCAGACCTACGGCATCGCCGTCACCGAGAGCAATCTGGCCTGCGCGGCCGAGGCCGACCTGGTGGTGCTGGCCATCAAGCCCCAGCACGCCCCGGAGGTCCTGCACGAACTGCGGGGACGGCTGGAGAGCGCCCAGACCGTCCTCTCCATCGTGGCCGGGCTGACCATCCCGACGATGGTGGCCGGGCTCCAGCACGAGGCGGTCGTGCGGGTGATGCCCAACACCCCGGCGCAGATCGGCGAGGGGATGTCGGTCTGGACGGCCACGCCGGCGGTGACGGCGCCGGCCCGGGAGGGAGTGCGCCGGCTGCTCCAGGCCCTGGGACGGGAGGTCTACGTGGCCGACGAGCGCTACCTCGACATGGCCACCGCCCTCTCCGGCTCGGGGCCGGCCTACGTGTTTCTGTTCATGGAGGCGCTCATCGACGCCGGCGTCCAGATCGGGCTGCCGCGCGCGCTGGCCGAGGAACTGGTCCTCCAGACCACTCTGGGGGCCGCCCGGATGGCCCAGGAGACCGGCCGGCATCTGGCCGAACTGCGCAATATGGTCACCTCGCCCGGTGGGACGACGGCCGCCGCCCTCTTCGCCTTCGAGGAGGGCGGCCTCCGAGCGACGCTGATGCGGGGGGTACTGCGGGCCTACGAGCGCAGCCAGGAACTGGGCCGGGGTGCCCACTGAGCCCCCGGCTGTTGACACCGGCGCTTCTTCTGGCGTATGATGGAGGCGAAGCGGGCAAGCGATGTGGCTTGCCGGACACCGAGGAGGGTGCGATGCCGACGCTGGCGCCGGCCGACCGGATCCAACTCGAGGTCCTGTACCACGACCTGCAGGACCAGTTCGCCGAGGAGATCACCAGCGGCGACCCCGAGACCGCTCTGGACCTGCTGGACCGTCGTCTTCTTCCCCTGCGGGCTCTTCTGCGCCAGGACAGGGAGGCCTGGCTGACGACGACACTGTAGGAGCGATGGTTATCGTTGTCTCATCCTCGCCACTGCTACGGGCCGGGCTGCGACTGCTTCTGGCCGAGGCCGGTGAAACCGCCATCCACGAGGCGCCGACGCTGGCGGCCCTGCCTATCGCCGACGCGCACGACCAGACGGTGCTGCTGCTGGCCGCCGAGCCCGACGAAGCCACCCTGGACGCCCTCGCCCAGGTAAGCCAGACCACCAGCGTGATCCTCATCTGCCCACACTGTCCGCCGGCGGAAGTGACCGCGGCCCTGCGGGCCGGCGTCCGGGGCGTTCTGCCGCTCGACCTCTCTGCCGAGCGCCTGCGAGCCGCTCTCCAGGCTGTGCGCCAGGGCCTGCTGGTCCTCGACCCGGCTCTGAGTCCGGCCGGTGGCCCCGGAGAGACGCCCCTGGCCACCGAGGCGGGCGATCTCACCCCGCGCGAGCGCGAGGTGCTGGCGTATCTGGCCGCCGGCCTCGCCAACAAAGAGATCGCCCGCCGGCTGGGAGTGAGCGAGCACACCGTCAAATACCACCTGACCGCCCTCTTCCACAAACTGGGCGCCAGCAGCCGAACCGAGGCCATCCATCTGGCCGCCCGCCGGGGCTGGCTGGTCTTCTAGGCCAAACGTCCAGGGCCGTCCTCCCCCTCTGGCCGAGGGCGGCGAGCGCCCTGACCGCTATCCTTCCCTCTGCCGGGAGCAGAGCCTTCCGGCGAACCGCACCGCGGAGGCGAGAAGGATGGCGGAGGAGAGGGTGAGTGTCCTGCGACAACTGTCCGACGAACTGGCGGCGCTGGTCGCCCAGGCGGGCTCGAGCGTGGTTCGGGTCGAGGGCCGACCGCGCGGCGGGGCCAGCGGCCTGATCTGGTCGGCCGAGGGTATCATCGTCACCGCCGACCACGTTCTGGAGCGCGACGAGGATATCACGGTGGGTCTCCCCGATGGCCAGGAGGTCAAGGCGGCGCTGGTCGGCCGTGACCCGGCCACCGACATCGCCCTGCTGCGGATCCCGGCCACGGGGTTGCCGCCGGCGCCGCTGACCGAGAGCCGGCCGCCCGTCGGACATCTGGTCCTGGCGCTGGCCCGACCGGTCCCCGGTGGCCCGATGGCGACCATCGGTGTTGTCAGCGCCATCGGTGGACCCTGGCGCAGCCGGCGCGGAAGCGCGATCGAGGGGCTCATCCAGACCGATGTGACCATGTACCCCGGCTTCTCCGGGGGGCCGCTGGTCGGCGCCGACGGGCTGGTCCTGGGGCTGAACACCTCGGCCCTGGTCCGCGGACTCAGCCTGACCATCCCGACCGCAGCGCTCCGGCCGCTGGTCGACGCGCTGCTGACCCATGGTCGGGTCCGGCGGGGCTTTCTGGGCGTGAGTGTCCAGGTCGTCTCGCTGCCGCCGGCCCTGCGCGACCGGCTGGGGCAGCCCACCGGGCTCCTCGTCGCCGGCGTCGAGCCGGGCGGACCGGCCGAACAGTCCGGGGTGCTGCTGGGCGATGTGCTGGTGGCTCTGGCCGGACAGCCGCTGCGCACCCTGGACGATCTGCAGGCGGCGCTGAGCGGCGAGCGGGTGGGGCAGACGGTGCCGGCGCTGGTCGTGCGGGCCGGACAGGTGATCGAAGTCGCGGTCCGGATCGGCGAGCGTCCCTGAACCTCCGGAGCGGACCGATGCGGACGCGTCTGGCTCAGGTTCTGGCTGCGGAGATCGCCCAGGTGGCCGCGCGGGCTCGGGACTGGGTGGTGGCCGTCCGGGCTGGTGGCCACGGTGGGGGATCGGGGGTGATCTGGAGCGCCGACGGCCTGGTGGTCACCAACCACCATGTCGCCCGTTTCAGCCGGGCCGAGATCGTGCTTCCCGACGGGCAGCGGGTCAGCGGCCAGGTTGTCCAGCGGGCCCCCGAACACGACCTGGCCGTTCTGCGGATCGCGGCGCCCGGACCGCTGCCGCCGGCCCGACCACGCGCTGTCGAGACGCTGCGGGTCGGCGAGATCGCTCTGGCAGTCGGGAACCCCTTCGGCCAGCGGGGGGCAGTGGCGTTCGGACTGGTGACCGGGCTGGGCCGGGCCACCTGGACCGGTCAGCAGCCCAGCCCGGTTATCGTGGCCGACCTCACCCTCTACCCCGGCAACTCCGGCGGGGCGCTCCTCGACGCCGAAGGGCGTCTTCTCGGCCTCACCACGATGGTCATGCCACCGGGGATCGCGCTGGCCATTCCGGCCTCGACCGTGGCCGCTCGGCTGCGCGAGTGGGGTCTGGCCGAGGGCTAGCCACCTATCTTACTGGTGACCGCTCGTCTGACTGGCGGATGGGTGAGGCGTTCAGCGGTAGAAGGCCTCGACCTCCTCGACGGCCACGGTGTGATCGAAGGGGAGACCGACCTGCTCGTAGAGGCGGCGCCGGGTCTTCATATCGTCAATCAGGATGGCGCTGGCGATCTCGACCACCTCGGCGGCGATCTCCTGTGGGACCACGATCACCCCGTCGTCGTCGGCCCCAACGATATCGCCTGGTCGGACCAGGGCGCCGCCGCAGGAGATCGGCACATTGACATCGGCGAAGATAACGCGGCCGGGGATGATCGTGCGTCCCCGGGCACGGCAGCAGATCGGCGTCTTCTGGAGGGTGAGTTCGTAGGTATCGCGGGCGTAGCCGTCGGTGACGATGCCCACCGCTCCACGGGCGATCATGCTCAGGCTGTTGGCCGAGCCCCAGATACCGGTCTCCCGGCAGCCGTGGGCGTCGGTGACAATGACGGTACCGGGTCGGACCAGGTCCTGGAAGGTGGGGCGACCGACCTGCTCAAACCAGAGTCGGTGTGATTGGAGGGCCTCCTCTTTGGAGAGGGGCGGCATATGGCGGTTGGCCGGGACGACGCGGATCGTCAGGGCCACGCCCCAGAACTTCATCCCCGGCCAGAGCGGGCGGATCTCCGGCGAGACCAGGCAGAGGTCCTGGCGGCCGAGCGCATCCAGGGCGTCGGAGACGTCGACCACCCGCAGGTACTTGAACTTGGGCAGGATAGCGTAGGCGTCGGCGATCTGTGTGCTCACCCGAAGAGCCTCCCTTCCCGACAAGATGCGCCTCGGATTGTACGAGAAAGCCCACACGCAAAACAAGCCTTGACAGGCTGCTTCCCCTCAACTATGATCAGAAAGCCAGACGCGCTCACGAAGCAAGCAAGAGTTCTGGAGGTCATTACCTATGCTCAGGACTGCTTTGAGCCGGCGTCGTTTCCTCGCCGGGCTTACGGTTAGTGCTGGTATGCTTCTTCTGGCTGCCTGTGCCCCCTCTGCACCCTCGCCCACACCGACACCGGCCCCAGCAGCGGAGAAACCGTCCGAAAAACCGGCTCAGAAGCCAGCCGAAGCGAAGCCGCAACCGGCCGGATCAAAGATTGAGCTCTTCTGGTTCCTCCCGCTCTCAGCTGCTCCGGAGATCAAGATCTGGGAAGACTTTGTCAAACGGTTCCAGGAGGCCTACCCAAATATCACAGTCAAAGGCTCCTATGAGCCGTGGAACGATTATTGGGTGAAACTGCAGACAGTGATGGCTGGTGGAGCTGTTCCGGACGTTATCTGGCTTCATTACACCCGCATTCACGAATGGGCCTCGAAAGACGTGATGCGCCCGCTTGACCCACTACTGCAGACCGATAAAATCGATCCCAATGAGTTCGTCTTTATCGAAGGATTTAAGTACAAAGGCAAGATTTATGGGCTACCAAAGGATAATGGTATCACGGCTCTCTGGTACAACATTGACATGTACCAGAAAGCTGGTGTTCCTCTGCCCACTAAAGAGATGACTTGGGAGGAGTTCCTTGAGCGGGCGAAGCGGTTGACGATCGATGATAAGGGTAAGACGGCCGCTGACCCGGATTTCAATGCTCAGAAGATCGTCCAGTGGGCAGTGACGATGGTAACCACCTCACCGCGCGGTGAGGGTTTCTGGACCTGGTATAAGTCGCTGGGCGGTAAACTGTACGACGACGAATTCAAACACTGTCTCATTGACCAGCCGGAGTCCATCGAGGCGCTGCAGTTCATGGCCGATTTCCGCGCCAAGTACCGCGTGGCCCCGATGCCTGGGGCAATTACTGAGCCTGGCGATCCGTTCCGAATTGGTAAGACCGCCGGGACCCGGGGCCACCATGCCACCGCTTTCTTCCTGCGCGAAGAAAAGCGTACCTTTAAGTGGGACGAGACGTTCTATCCACGGGGCAAGGGAGGCCTGGTGATCAGCGGCGGAGCCACGGGCTTTGCCATCCCGAAAGCCACCCGCTACCCTGACCAGGCATGGATTCTGACCAAGTTCATGACCAGTGAGGAGCAGCAAAAGATCATTATCGCCCAGAAGCGCTGGGCCTCCGGTCTGCGCAAACTGGTTCCGCTCCAGTACGACCCGGAGTACCATACACCGAATTACAAGATGATCCACGTCGATCCCCTGACAGGGGTAGGACCACAGGCTGAGCCGGCGCCCTCGCCCGCTGCTCTGGCAGAGATCGAGCAGGTCTGGAACTCGGCGATGGACCCGGTCTGGCTGGGCAAGGTCCAGGTCAAAGACGTGGTCCGCGACCTGAAGGCTCAGATCGACCAGCTGCTGCAGCGGCCAACGCGCATCTAATCCAGCCGGCTGTTACAGCAGCCTTTCCCCTAAATTAGGGATAAGACGATGGGTAGACGTCGCTTCGCGCCTTCACGACTCCTCTGGCACGAAGCCATGTGGGGATATGTCTTCATATCCCCGTGGTTAGTCGGCTTCGTCCTCTTCACCGCCGGCCCGATGCTGGCTTCCATCGTGCTCAGCCTCATGGAGTGGGAGCTCATTGTCCCCCCCACGTTCGTCGGGCTGGGCAATTTTCGGCAGCTAATGGCCGACCGGTATGTCAGTATCTCACTCTATAACACTGCTTACTATACGTTTCTTTCGGTTCCTCTTCATCTTATCACCGCCTTGATCGCAGCCATCCTGATGAATCAGCGAGTTCGTTTTATATCCTACTATCGCACTCTTTACTATCTACCTTCTGTTACACCAGCGGTGGCCAGCGCTCTCCTCTGGTCCTTTGTCTTTAACCCCGACTACGGTTTGGCCAACGCTGTCTTGCAAATGTTTGGTCTCCCTGCTCAGGGATGGTTTTTCGATCCGGCTCTGGCCAAACCGACATTCATTCTCGTCAGCTTGTGGAACCTTGGTTCTGCTATGGTGATTTTCCTGGCCGGGCTTCAAGGCATTCCGGACACTCTCTACGAAGCCGCAAGTATTGATGGAGCCAACTGGTGGGCCAAGTTCTGGTCTATTACGCTACCGATGCTCAGCCCGGTAATATTCTTCAATCTGGTTATGGGGATTATCGCTAGTTTTCAGGTTTTCACCGGCGCCTACATCATTACTAATGGTGGACCGGCCGACGCGACTCTCTTCTATGTTCTTTATCTTTACCGAAATGCTTTTCAATTCTTCCGTATGGGCTATGCTTCGGCTCTAGCGTGGGTCCTCTTTCTTATCATCCTTGTATTCACGCTGCTCCAACTTCGTCTAGCCCGCCGGTGGGTCTACTACGAAGGGGAGCTACGTGAGGCCGGGAGGTAGATCGTGCTCAACTCAGCAGTACGAGTCGAACGCTCTTTGCTCCTTCGGCGCACCGTCCGCCGTGTGGTGCATACCCTGGTGGTCCACGCTCTCCTTTTAACCGGTGGCGTGATCCTCCTCGCGCCCTTCGCCTGGCTCATCAGCGGATCGTTAAAGGAGCCTGGGCAGATCTTCGTCCTACCACCTGTATGGATTCCTAACCCTGTCCGTTTCGACAACTATCCGCGCGCTTTGACCATTCTCCCTTTTCATCTCTTCTTTCGGAATACTATGATCGTCGCTAGCATGGAGGTCCTTGGCACTGTTCTCTCCTCGACCCTGGTTGGCTACGGCTTCGCCCGTCTACGATTTCCTGGCCGGAACTTCCTTTTTGTCTTGCTGCTTTCAACGATGATGCTTCCGTGGATCGTCACGCTCATTCCCCGCTTTATTCTCTTCAAGCTGCTCGGCTGGGTAGACACTCTTCTACCGCTCTTTGTCCCTGCCTTTTTCGGCGGTAGCCCCTTCTATATCTTCCTAACACGGCAATTCTTTATGACCATCCCCTTTGAGATCGAAGAGGCAGCACGCGTAGATGGGGCACATTACTGGCGCATCTGGTGGCAGATTATGCTCCCACTCTCCAAACCTCTTCTGGCAACAATCGTCATCTTTACCTTCATTCATGCCTGGAATGACTTTATGGGCCCTCTCGTCTTTCTGAACTCAATGGATCGCCGAACCGTAGCTCTGGGACTCGCAACTTTCAAAGGGCTTTACTCGACCGAGTGGAACTTAATGATGGCGGCCTCGACAGTGGCCACTCTACCGATTCTTATTCTCTTCTTCTTCTGCCAGCGCTACTTTATGCGCGGGATTGTGATGACCGGACTCGCCGGTCGGTAGTCGGCTGCTACACCAGTAATGGATGGAGGAGACCGTGCGACTCTACGACAGCGGGGAGCAGGCGCTGATCCTGCAGCTGCACCACGGCGATTATCTCCTGGAGAGCATTCGCGAGGCCATCGCCCAGGCCCGCCTGGACACCGCTATCGTCACCAGCGGCATCGGCTGCCTCAAGCGCGGCGTCATCCACACGGTAGCCACCAACGAGTACCCACCACGTGACGTCTTTCTCCACCTGGAAGGACCGCTCGAGATCGTCTCGCTGCAGGGGATCATCGCCAACGGCGAGCCTCACCTCCACATCGCCCTCTGGAACTGGCACAACCAGCAGGGCACCTTCTACGGCGGCCACCTGGAGGAGGGCTGCGAGATCCTGACGCTGGCCGAGATCAGCCTGCTCCGCGTCCCCAACCTCCGGCTGATCCGCCAGCCCCTGCCTGAGAGCGGCATCCGGGTGATCGTCCCGCGCGAAGGCTAGCGACCACCGGCCGCCAGCTCCAGTTCGGCCAGGAACGCATCGATCATCCGGGGAAGCGGATACTCCACCCGCCAGCCCAGGTCGCGCTCGGCCCGCCGACAGTCCTGGACCACGTACCGCCAGCGGCGGACGACCTGGCGAACTGTCTCTCGTGGCTCGAAGGTGATCCCGGCCGACGGAATCCGCTCCCGGATCAGGCGGGCCAGTTCGCCCGCTGTCACCTGCCCGGCGCCGAAGTTGTAGATGCGCGCCGGCACCGTCTCAGCCCGGGCCAGCCGCCAGAGCCCCTCGACGATGTCCCGGTGGTAAATAATCGGGCTGGCGTCCTCCGGCAGCAGCGGACAGACGTACGGCTCTCCGCGGGCGGCCGCCTCGACCATCTGGGCGGCAAAGCCCCCTGCCGCCCCCCAGGTTCGCCCCGGTCCCAGGACCGCCGCCGGCCGGGCGATGCGCGCGTCCAGGCCGTAGCGCCGGTGGTAGTACAGGCACCAGGCTTCGCCGGTAGCCTTCTGCATCCCATAGGCGCTGTACGGCTGGAGCGGCACATCTTCCGTGAGCGGCGGCACCGGCTCCACGGCATCGTAGACGGCGGCGCTGCTGGTGAAGACAAAGCGCCGGACACCAACCCGTCGCGATCCCTCCAACGCCAGAAAGGTCCCCACCACGTTCACCAGAAACGCCCGCACCGGCTCGATCTCGGCCTCTTCGGAGAGCAGAGCGGCCAGATGGACCACCACCTCCGGCTGAACCGCAGTCAGGACCGCCCAGAACCGCTCCTGGTCGGTGAGGTCCACCTCCTGGTAGGCCACCCGGTCGCCGAGACGCGCCCGCACCGTCGGGGCGAAAAACCGGTCGAGGACCACGACCTCTTCGCCCGCCGCGATCAACCGCTCGGCCAGCCGGACCCCGAGAAAGCCTCCACCACCGGTGATAAGATAGCGCATCGCACCTCCTCAGCCCGAACTGTCGAAACCCCGTCCACTCTTCAGGCGTGACCCAGGAGAAAGGCCGAGGCCACCACCAGCCCGCCGCCGACGGTCACGTGCAGGAACGAACGCAGCAGGGGAACACCCATAAACCGGTGACGGATCAGGGCGATGACCACCAGTTCGACCGCCACCACCACCGAGGCCAGCGTCAGCGCCAGGACGTAGTGCGGGATGAGGAAGGGCAGGGTGTGCAGAACCCCCCCGATAAAGGTGGCGATGCCGGTGATCGCTCCCCGCTGGACCGGGTGTCCCCGGCCGGTCAACTCCCCGGTGTCAGAGAGCCCCTCGGCGAACCCCATGCTGATCCCGGCCCCCAGCGCCGAGGCCACCCCGACGATGAAGGCGGTGTGGGGATTGCCGGTGGCGATGGCCGTGGCGAACAGCGGCGCCAGCGTCGAGACCGAGCCATCGACCAACCCGATCAGAGCCGGCTGGACCACCTGGAGGAGAAAGGCCCGCTCCGCCGGCGCCATCCGCTCCGAAACCAGAGACAAGGCCTGACGCTCCGGGGCGTGGTCCATCGCTCACTCCCCCCGCTCGCGGTGATCGGCCACCTGACAGGCCGGGCACAGACCGGTGAAGCGAAGATCACACCCGCTCAGAGTGAAGGCCGTGGTCCGCTGGACCTGGGCCAGCACCTCGCCCAGCGCCGGCAGGTCCACGTCCTGCACCCGGCCACAGCGCTGGCAGACCACGTGAGCGTGTGGCTCCAGGCGCCGATCAAACCGGGCCGGCCCCTCGCCCCACTCCAGCCGGCGCACCAGCCCCATTGCCACCAGCCGGTTCAGGGCGTTGTAGATCGTGGCGTAGGAGAGCGGCTGGGAGCGGGCACGGGCCTCCTGATAGACCTCGGCCGCCGTCAGGTGCCGGCCGCTCTCCTCCAGAATGCGCAGCACCAGACGCCGGGCCGGGGTCAGACGCGGTCGCGGGACCATCGAGAGCACCATAATCAAGAACGATTCTAAGAATTATTCTGGCTAAGAGTATACCGGCCGCGCTTGCTCCTGGCAAGCCCCGCGCTCGCCGGCCTCTCCCCCGACCACGGTCTCCCGCCGCGCCGGCCGCCTCTCTGGTCTCCCCAGGCTCTCCAGGTCCGACGGTCCCGGCCGACCGTGCCCGATCTCCCTCCTCCCGGGCAAAGCGGTCGACACGGGCTCAGGCCCCGACCGCCTGCCGCAGGTGCCGCAGGGCGATGAGCAGCCCCTGCTCCTCCAGGGCATCGCGGTAGACCGGGTCGTGCCGGCCCTCGATATCCAGATTCCCCCGGTAGCCGTTCTCGACCAGCGCCGAGGCCAGCCGGGCCCAGTTGACCTCGCCCAGACCCGGCATGCGGTGGCGGACCGCCCCCTCTTCGAAGATACCGTTCCGGCGGACGTTGCGCCAGCAGACCTCGGCATCTTTGGCGTGGACGTGGAAGATCCGGGACCCGTAGTGATAGACGACCTCCAGATAGTCGATGAGCAGGCAGACCAGATGCGAGGGGTCGTACTCCAGCCCCAGCGCCGGCGAGGGCACCGCGTCGAACATGAGCTCCCAGGCCACCGGCGTGTAGGCGATGTTGATCCCCCGGAAGGGGAAGGAGTGGAACATCGGGCAGTTTTCGAAGGCGATCCTCACCCCCAGGTCCTCGGCCTCCCGGGCCAGCGGAGCGAAAAACTCTTTGAAGGCGGGGATATTGTCCGCGATACTGCGCTCAGGGTCGCGGCCCGCAAAGGTGCCGACGACCGTGGTGCCCAGTTTGGGCGCCAGCCGGAGGAGCCCCCGCAGGAACTCCTGCCGCTCGGCCCGCCTGGCCGGGTCAGGGTCGAGGTTGTTGCCGTAGTAGCCCAGGGCCGAGAGTTCGATCCCCAGCTCCTGCAGCCGGTCGCGCACCCGCTTGATGGTGTCGTCGGTGACCAGACGGGGGTCAAGCAGGCCACCGGGACGAACGACGATCTGACAACTCTGGAAGCCGTGTCGGTGCAGGAAGGCGAACTCGGCCTCCGAGGCCTCGTAGATGAGCAGTCCGATTTTCACCGTCCCTCTCCCGCCAGCAACAGTCTCGCCGCGACCCTATTGTAGCGCGGGCGAGGGCCGGTGGGAACGCGGGGAAACGGCGCTCAGAACAGACGGCCGCGCTGCCGACTGCGCCGGCCGTGCCGCCAGCGCGCGGTCCGGTGGTAGCGGTGGCGCGGTGTCGCCACCGGCTGCTCCACCAGGGCGTAGTCCCGCCCCCGAAAGGTGATGACCCAGTAGCCATCGCGCTGGATCGCCCCGTGGGCCTGGAGATCGCCGGCCGAGAGCCGCCGGCCGATGAACTCCTCGACCAGGGCCTTCGGCACCGCCAGCGGCGTCGGTCCGTGGAATCCGGCGGGCCGTCCCCAGGGGTAGATCGCGCGCACAACGAGATGCTCCATCGCTCCCCCCTCCGGCTCTCCACCCCGGCTGGCTGCAGGCTCCGTGCCAGCGAGCACCATCTCCCTGGCACGCTCTCTGCCGGCCAGCGCGGTTGAGACCCTGGCGGAGGCGGCCATGGCCCAGCTGACCGACTACATCCACCGCCCGGACCTGCGGACGATCGAGAGCCGCAACGACGTCATCCGGCTCAACCGCTTCCTGCGCACCCAGCTGCCCCTGGCCCGGACACCGGCCGAACTGACCGCCCTGGTCCGCCGGGCCCACCATCTCTGCGCCCTGCTCTACGGCCCGCTGGCCCGGCAGCACTGGACCAAGGGCGAACTCAACCGTCTGCAACAGCGAGCGCTCGTGGAGAACCGCCGGACCGTCGCTCTGGCCAACCAGATCGCCCGCGACAACGGCTGGGACCTGACCTACGAGCCCTGGGACCAGTTATCCACGTGGTGAGGCCACCCGATCGGGGGCCAGAGCGGCCAGCGCCCGCTCAAAGCGGGCCACCGTTTCGTCGATCTCCTCGGCCGTGACGTTGAGCGGCGGCAGGAACCGGATGGCCGACGTCCCAGCGCCCAGGAGAATAAGGTGGCCGTGGCGGACGCAGAGCCGCAGGACCTCGTCGCGCAGAGCGGGCGCCGGGACCTCGGGCCGGGCCGGATCCACGATCTCGACCCCAACCATCAGCCCGCGTCCCCGAACTTCGCCGATCCACGGAGAGGAGGCCGCAAGACGCCGGAGCCCGGCCATCAGCCGCTCACCCATGCGGGCAGCGTTCTCCAGCAGCCCCAGCCGCTCGATCTCGCGCAGGAGAAAGAGGGTGAGGAGCGCCTGGGGCGGCTCGGCGGCGAACGTCTCGGAGTGACGCCCCCCGCGCTGGAAGAGCGGGCTCCGCCCGATGACCGCCCCGAACGGCCGCCCCACCCCCAGGGCCTTGGCCGTACAGAGGGCGTCGGGCACCACCCCACTGTGCTCGATCGCCCACCAGCGGCCGGTGCGCCCCAGCCCGGTCTGGACCTCGTCGACGATGAGCCAGGCCCCGTAGGCGTCGGCGACCGCGCGCAGCCCCCGGAGGAAACTGTCCGGCGGCACGATGATCCCGCCCTCGCCGGCGATGGGCTCGACCACAATGGCGGCGATGTCGGTCCCCTCCTGCTCGATGGCCAGCCGGACCTCCTCGGCGCACCGCCACCCCCACTCCTCAGCGGAGAGACCGGCCGGGCGGCGGGCGGTCTCCGGATAGGGCAGACGGATGACCGGCAGGGCCTGAGGGAAGAGATTGCGCTGGACCGCCTTGCCGGCCGTCAGCGCCAGGGCGTAGCCGGTGCGTCCGTGAAAAGCCGGCCGGAAGGCCACGAACCGGGTCCGGCCGGTGTTCTCGATAGCCGCCTTGACCGCGCTCTCGACCGCCCGGGCACCGCTGGTGGTGAAGAAGACCTGTTTGGGGAAATCGCCCGGCGTCAGGGCGATCAGGCGCTCGGCCAGCAGCGTCTGGGGAATGTGGTCGAAATCCTGGCCCGGCAGCTCCTCCAGGATGTGGGCTAGGGTCTGCTCGAAGGCCACCAGCGGCGGATAGCGCCAGCCCAGGGCGCGGACCGCCACCCCGCTGGTCATATCCAGGTAGCGGGTTCCTTCGAGGTCGTAGACCCAGCAGCCCTCGCCCCGGCTGTGGTCCAGAACCGGATAGATCTCACGGGCCTGAGTGCTGGCGGCGATGACCTCAGCCGAACGGGCCAGCCAGTAGGCGCTGGTCAGCGGGCGCGTGCGGAAGCCCGGGACCAGGCTCTCCAGAAGGTCCAGATCGCTCTCGCGCATCCTCGTTCTTCTGCTCCCCGGCAAAATCCTCGCCTTATTATAGCCGGTGTCGCCGGCGGACGACGGCCGATGTCGGAGAATTTCGGACAGAGAATCCCCAACGCTCCCGATTGACCAACCGCCCTGCGCCACCCCATACTGACAGTGCGCGGCCGATCCGGCCGCCAGCGACAACTCAATACCGGTTCCCAGACCGGCGCGGGAAGTGGGGGGCTCGCGCCGGTCTCGCTTTTTCCGGCCGCGACCGCAGCTCCCCGTCCATCTGCGCCCACGGCACTGAGGGACGTGATCCCTCGTCTCTCGGTGATCCCCTCCCACAAGCCAGACGCTGGTCATCTGACCACGCCAGTTTGCGCCCCCCTCACCCAAAAGGGCTAGGGAAAATACGCCGAACATCCTTGACGGGGCCGTTAAAGCGTCGTTATAATCGGCGCCGGTGTCCGCTCCGGCGGGCGGTTGGCCGAACCCCTGTTGAGGAGGTGCGTCCATCGCCACCCACCACTCCTGCCCACCATCCGACCCGAGGCGCTCGGAGTCCCCATCAGCGGCCCGGCCCCGCCCCTCCAGGCCAGAACCCGCGCCCGGATTGCTCAGCCAGGTCGCCGCGCACCTGACCGCCATCGGACTCGTCGCCCTGATCGTCACCGCCACGAGCGCTCTCCAGACCGGACGCTGGCCGCTGATCCCGCCGCCGGTTCCGGCCGCTCCCGCGGCCCCGGCGACCCCGTCGCCCGAGCCCGTCGCGCCGCCATCGACCGCCGAGCCCGGTCCCCCCGCGAGCGGTGACGAGCTGCCCCTCGCCACGGAGCTGGCGCTTCTGACCACACCGCCCGAACCGACCGCCACCCCGCCCGCCGAGGACGAAGCTCTCGACCCCCGGCGGGCGGTGCTCAGCGTCCGGGGCAATCTGCGCGACCTGGCCCCGACGCCGACGCCCCGGGCGGGGATCGTGACCTACACCGTGGTCGAGGGCGACACCGCCAGCGCGATCGCAGAGCGCTTCGGCCTCAGTCTCGAGACCGTCCTGCAGGCCAACAGCCTCGCGCCCGACCAGCCGCTCTCCGTCGGGCAAACGCTGCTGATTCTCCCGACCTCAGGGGTGCTGCACACGGTCGCCCCCGGCGATACGCTCTGGGATATCGCCAGCCGCTACGGCGTTATCCCGGAGGATATCCTGGCCGTGAACAAACTGGCGAACGCTGACCTTCTCCAGCCGGGCCAGCGGCTGATCATCCCGGCGGTCCCCCCCGAGCGCCGCCAGGCGGCCGTGCCCGGCGCCCCGACCCGCCCGCTGGAGCCGATACGCTACACCGTCCAGCCCGGCGACACCCTGAGCGGCATCGCCGGCCGCTTCGGCCTCCGCCCCGAGGCCGTCCTCTGGTCAAACGACCTGGCCGACCCCGATCTGCTGCCAGTCGGCCGGGAACTGCTGCTGCCACCGGTGGACGGGGTGCTGCACCGCGTCCGCGAGGGAGACACGCTGAGCAGCATCGCCGGCCTCTACGGCGCCAGCGCCCTGGCGATCGCCCAGGCCAACGGGCTGACCGAACCATATACGCTGTCTGTCGGGCGCCTGCTCGTTGTCCCCGGTGGCGAGCCACCGGCCCGGCCGACCCCGACGCCGCGACCAGCCCCCGCCGCGCCGGCCGCCCCAGCGGTGGCCGCCCGACCGGCAGTCGCCGCCCGGCCGGCTCCGCCGACGCCCACCCCAGTGCCGCCCACCCCCACCCCGGTGCCGCCGACCCCGACGCCCGTGCCGCCGACGCCCACTCCCAAGCCAGCGCCGCCGGCCAGCGACGGGGCCACCATCGCCGCCATCGCCCAGCGCTATCTCGGCTACCGCTACGTCTGGGGCGGCACCTCGCCGGCCACCGGTTTCGACTGCAGCGGGTTTGTGTTCTACGTCTACCGTCAGGCCGGCAAATACATCCCGCGCGATCTCTGGGGGCAGCTCAACGCCGGCCCCCGCATCAGCCGGAACAATCTCCAGCCGGGCGACATCGTCTTCTTCCAGAACACCTACACCACCGGCCTCTCTCACAACGGCATCTACCTGGGCGGCGGCCGCTTCATCCACGCCGCCACCGAGCGCACCGGGGTCATCATCAGCCGGCTGGACGATCCCTACTGGGGGCCACGCTACGTTGGGGCCAGCCGACCCTGACCGCCCGGCCCGCCGTGGCCGGTGGGGGAACAACCGGCCGCTGTCTCCCGTGGCTCAACCTGGGGGAACGGCCAGGCCGGGCGCCTCGGGGCGGTGGTGGGCCACCACCCGCCCCTCCTCCCAGGTGAGGATGGCGTGCTCGAAAAGTTGCGATCCATCGGGCGCCGGGTCGCTCAGCGGCAGCCCGATCTCCGGGTGCTCCCGCCAGTACGCATAGTAGGCGCGGGGCACCCGATAGCCGTTGAGGACCTCAACGGCGGCCTCGGTTCGTCGCGGCATCGTCTGCCCCCTCCTGACCGGCAACTCTCCCTTCCGGGCAAACCGCGTACCGCATCCGGCCGATAGAGCGGGGGAGGTCCCGCCTGGCCTTTACGCCGGCTCCGCCACGGGAGTAAGATACAGGTGAGAACGACGCGGTGGAGGCCAGAGATGGCAGTGGCTGCGACGGCGCAGTACAAGAACTACATCAACGGCCGGTGGGTGGACGCCCTGGACGGACGGACCATGGAGAGCCTCAACCCGGCCACCGGCGAGGTCCTCGGCATCGTGCCCCGCTCGACCGCCCGCGATGCCGTCGCCGCCATCGAGGCGGCGGCCCAGGCCTTCCCCAAGTGGCGGCGGGTGCCCGCCCCCCGGCGGGCCGAGATCCTCTTTCGGGCGGCCGAGATCATGGTCCGGCGTAAGGAGGAGCTGGGCCGCCTGGTGACGATGGAGATGGGCAAGGTCCTGAAAGAGGGACTGGCCGATGTCCAGGAGGCCATCGACGAGACCTACTATATGGCCGGCGAGGGCCGCCGCCTCTTCGGCCAGACAACCCCCTCGGAGCTGCCCGACAAGTTCGCCATGGCGATCCGCGAGCCGATCGGCGTGGCCGTGGCCATCACCCCCTGGAACTTCCCCCTGGCCATCCCCACCTGGAAGATCGCCCCGGCCCTGGTGGCCGGCAACACCGTCGTCTTCAAGCCGGCCAGCGACACCCCGATCCTGGCCGCCACCCTGGTCCAGATCTTCGAGGAGGCTGGGCTGCCGCCGGGCGTGCTGAATCTGGTCATCGGCAACGGCGACGAGGTCGGCGAGCCGCTGGTGACCCATCCCCAGGTCGGGGTAGTGGCCTTCACCGGCTCGACGGCGGTGGGACGGGAGATCGCCCTCAAGGCCACCCAGCACCTCAAGCGGGTCTCGCTGGAGATGGGCGGCAAGAACGCCATCATCGTTATGGATGACGCCGACCTCAACCTGGCCCTGGACGGTATCGTCTGGAGCGCCTTCGGCACCAGCGGCCAGCGCTGCACCGCCGCCAGCCGGATCATCGTCCACCGGGCGGTGGCCCGGGAACTCACCGAGCGGCTGGTCGAGCGGGCCCAGCGGCTCCGCCTGGGCAACGGTCTCGACCCCACGGTGGACATGGGGCCGGTCGTCAACGCCCGTCAACTCCAGCGTATCCACCAGTACGTCCAGATCGGCGTTCAGGAGGGGGCCAAACTCCTCTGCGGCGGCACTATCGTCCGCGAGGGCGACCTGGCCCGCGGCTTCTTCTACGCCCCCACGGTCTTCGGCGACGTGCGGCCCGAGATGCGGATCGCCCAGGAGGAGATCTTCGGCCCGGTCACAGCCATCATCACCGTCGACAGTCTGGAGGAGGCTATCGCCGTCAACAACGGCGTTCAGTACGGGCTGGTGACGTCGATCTACACCCGCGATATCAACCGGGCCTTCCGGGCGCTGCGGGAGATCGACACCGGCATCGTTTATGTCAACGCGGGGACCATCGGCGCTGAGGTCCACCTGCCCTTCGGTGGGACCAAGAACACCGGCAACGGCCACCGCGAGGCCGGGGTCCAGGCGCTCGACATCTTCACCGAGTGGAAGACGGTCTTCATCGACTACTCCGGCCGGCTCCAGCGGGCGATGATCGATATCGCCCCATTGCCCTCCTGAACCGCTCCGGAAATACGAAGCGGCCCGGTCTGCCCAGCGCTGAGCAGACCGGGCCGGCCGGCAGCGACCAGACCGCCAGCGGGCCGCGCGACGCCGTCTGCGGTCAGACGGACCGGAGAGGTACTCAGCTGCCGGTTTCGATGGGGTTGCCGGTCTGGGCCCAGCGCTCGGTGCCGCCCTCGAGGTTGTACAGCTCGCTCAGGCCCACCGCCGCCGCCATCTCGCAGGCCAGAGCGCTGCGCTGGCCGACCTGGCAGACGAAAAGGATCTTCTTGCCGGCGTACTCCTGCAGGAGTTCGCGCGGCTGGGCGAGCAGGGTGAAAAGCGGGATGAGTTTGGCGCCAGGGATATGCCCGCGGGCGTACTCATCCGGCTGGCGGACGTCGATGATCACGACCTCGCCCCGCCGGATCATCTCCTTGGCCTCTTCCACGCTCACCCGCTTGAACGGCTCGACAACAGGCTGTGCCATCGGTCTCCCTTCGGCTGATATAATCCCCACACAAACAGAGAACCGGTGCTCCACCCTGTTTTACCAGAAATTCCTGAGTGATGCAATGAGCGCACTCAGGAATCCGGTGGGTGGTGGATAGAGGCGATCATGATCCGACGCTGGGGCTGGCTGCTGGGATTGGGACTCGTGCTGTACCTGGGGCGAGCGGTCCTGCCGCCGTTCGTCCTGGCCATTATTCTGGCCTACCTGCTCAACCCGCTGGTCGATGGGCTGACCCGTCGCCTGCGCCTGCCCCGCTGGACGGTGATCGTCGGCCTCTACCTTTTTTATGCTGAGCGGGCTGGGAGCGCTCCTGGCGGTGCTGGTGCCGGCTTTCGTCCACGAGACGCGCGCGCTGGCGCAGCACGCCCCCGCCATTCTGACCGCTCTCTTCATCCAGATCACCGGCACCCCGGCGCTCGACCTCTTTGGCCGCTCCATCACTCCCGATTTGCTGCTGGCCTACTTCTCCCGGAGTCTCGACGAGGCGCTGGGCCGGCCGGGCGAGGCGCTGCACGTGGCGGCCCTGCTGGTCGAGGGCGTCCTGGGGATCCTGGTCACCCTGGTGGTGACCTTCTACCTTCTCCTCCACGGGCGGGCCTTTCTGGCCTACCTTCTGCACTTCGTTCCGGCTGAACACCACGACCGCGTCCGTCGCCTCGGCCGGCGGGTCAACCACGTGCTGGGCAGCTATCTGCGTGGACAGCTCTTTCTGGTCGTGCTGATGGCCAGCGCCACCTATCTGGCGCTGGGGCCGGGGTTCCATCTGCCCTACGCCCTGCCCATCGCCCTGGCCACCGGGATCCTCGAGGTCATCCCCTTCGTCGGACCGGTGGTGGCTGCCACCATCGCCGCCGGCGTGGGGCTGGTCCAGCTCGGTCCCCAGGCGGCCGTCGGCATCATCCTCGTCTATTTCGTCCTGCGGCAACTGGAGGACCACGTGGTGATGCCCATCGTCCTGGGCCGGGCGGTGGCCCTGCACCCGGCGGTGACCATCTTCGCCGTTCTCACCGGTGGCACCCTGGCCGGCGTCCTCGGCGTGCTCCTGGCGGTGCCGGTGGCGGCCACGGTCAAGGTCGTCCTCGAGGAGCTCTACCCGCCAGAGCCCGCCGGCAGCTGCCTCGCCGACCCCGCCCGACCCGGCCAGCCCGCCAGTACTCTCGGAGGCGAACGACAGTGAACGAGCCGTCTCAGTCGGAAACACCCGGCCAGCCGGTCGGCCGGACCCGCTACGGGGAGCTAACGCTCGACCAGATCGCCGAGGTCCAGCCCGGCCTCGGCCGGCTCATGCCGCTGGTCAGCGACCGTTACTGGATCATGTACTACGCCGCGCGGGGCGGGAACTGGGCGCTGGCCCGCTACTGCCTCGACCAGATCCGGGCCCTCTTCCGGGTGGGGGCCACGACCCGTCCCCAGTTCCGGTCGTTCCTCGAGGCCTTTGACCGGGGACACCTGACCGCCCTGGAGGGCGCCATCCAGGCCCGGGACTTCCACGCCTTCGAGGTCGCCTACCGGCGGGGGATCGAGGGAGCCAACGCCATGCACGCCGCCACCGGCCACCCGGAGATCGTCTGGCAGCTGCCGCCGACCCCGCCCCAGCATCTCTATCTGGGACCGCTGGGCGCGCCCGGCCACGCTCATCCGACCACCGAGGAGTAAGGCCGGCCTCACCCGTCAGGCGACGGCTGCTCGGCCAGCCGCCGGACGCCCAGCCGGATCTTGTAGCTATCGATCCGCAGGTCGGCGCTGTGGGCCTCGGGCGGCGGCGGCCCCTTGATGATCTGTCGCGAGAGCGTCTCGTGACGGATGTAGTCGGCGAACCGCTCGATGACCTCCTCCAGCGCCCGCTCGGCCTGGTAGTAGGTCAGAATGCGGTCCTCGATCCGGAAATTGGCCTCTTTGCGCAGCGCCTGGATGTGCCGCACGATCTCGCGGGCCAGCCCCTCGCTGAGAAGATCGGGCGTCAGCCGGGTGTCCACCGCCACCAGCGTCCCGAACTCCTCGGCCACCGCGTAGCCCTCGCGCCCGGTGGCCTGGACCTCCAGATCGGCCGGGTCGAGAGCCAGCCGGGCGCCGTCGGGCAGCGTCACCTCGACCGGCGTGCCGGCCTGCTGGGCCGCCAGGACGGTCCGGCCGTCCAGTTGGGGCAGGATGGCCAGGACCTGCGGCAGGCGCGGCCCCAGTTTAGGGCCCAGCTGGGCCAGTTTCGGCCGCACCTGGTAGGTGGCCACCGCGCTGGGGTCTTCAGCCAGCCGCAGCCGTTTGATGTTGAGCTCGGCCAGGATCTCCTCCTGCAGCCGCTCGACCACCGCCCGCTCGGCCGGCGGCACCACCACGACCAGCTCGGCCAGCGGCTGGCGGACCCGCAGCCGGGCCTTATTGCGGGCCGCCCGGCCCAGGGCCACCACCCGCTGGGCGACCGCCATATCGTGAAGGAGAGCCCGGTCGACGAGGGCCGGGTCGGCGGTGGGGTAACTGGTCAGGTGGACGCTCTCCGGGGCGGTCGGGTCGACCGACCGGACCAGGTTCTGATAGAGGGCCTCGCTCAGGAACGGCATAAACGGGGCGATGAGCCCGGTGAGGGCCGTCAGGCACTCGTAGAGCGTGAGGTGGGCGGCCACCTTATCCGGGCTCAGCCCGCTCCGCCAGAACCGGTCGCGGCTCCGACGGACATACCAGTTGGAGAGGTCGTCGACGAACTGCTCGATGAGCCGGCCGGCCGTCGTCACGTCGTAGGCGTCGAGCAGGCTGTCCACCTGACCGATGGTCTCGTGCAGCCGGGCCAGGATCCAGCGGTCGAGGACGTGCCGCTCGCGAGCCGGGAGCGTATGCTCGCGCGGGTTGAAGCGGTCGATGCGGGCGTAGGTGACGAAGAAGGCGTAGGTGTTCCAGAGGGTCAGAAGGAAGCGCCGGACGACCTCGCCGACCAGGCCGACCGAGAAGCGTTTCTCCATGCCGGGATGGCCGGCGGTGTAGAAGTACCAGCGGGTGGCGTCGGCCCCGTGAGCCTCGATGACCGTCCAGGGGTCGACCACATTGCCGCGCGACTTCGACATCTTGACGCCGGTCTCGTCCAGGAGCAGTCCCAGCGAGATCACGTTGCGGAAGGCTGGCTGGTCGAAGAGGGCGGTGGCGATGGCGTGCAGGGTGTAGAACCAGCCGCGCGTCTGGTCGACGCCCTCGCAGATGAAATCGGCCGGGAAACTGCGCTGGAACGTCTCCTGGTTCTCGAAGGGGTAGTGCCACTGGGCCACCGGCATCGCCCCGGAATCGAACCAGACGTCGATGAGGTAGGGCACCCGCCGCATCTCGCCCTGGCACTCGGGGCAGGTCAGGATGACCTGGTCGATGTAGGGGCGGTGCAGATCGAGGTGGGCCAGGTCGAGCGTCTGGCCGTCGCCGGCCGGCGACGGCGCCCCCCGGCGCAGGGCGTTGAAGGTATCGCCCCGGGCCATCCTCTGGAGTTCGGCCACGCTGCCGATGCAGTGCTGGTGGCCGCAGGTCTCGCACTGCCAGATGGGCAGCGGCGTCCCCCAGTAGCGCTCGCGCGACAGGGCCCAGTCGACCACGTTCTCCAGGAAGTTGCCGAAGCGCCCGTGCTTAAGGTGCTCCGGGTACCAGTTGATCTGTTCATTGTTTTTGAGCAGGTTCTCCCGCAACTGGGTCATGCGGATGAACCAGGAGCGCCGGGCGTAGTACAGGAGCGGGGTGTCGCAGCGCCAGCAGAAGGGATAGGTATGGTCGATGGTGCCCGAGCGCAGGAGCAGACCGCGCCGCTCGAGGTCGGCGATGATCTCGCCGTCGGCGTCCTTGACGAAGAGCCCGGCCCAGGGCGTGACCGCGGCGGTGAAGCGCCCCTGGGGGTCCACCGGCTGGAGGATCGGCAGGTTCTCCTGGCGGCCGACCTCCAGGTCGACCTCGCCGAAGGCCGGGGCGATGTGGACGACACCGGTCCCCTCCTCGGCGGCGACGAACGTCGCCCCCACCACCCGGTAGGCCGGCCGGTCGGGCTGGACGAAGGTGTAGAGCGGCTGGTAGCGGCGGCCGATGAGATCGGTCGGGGCCACCGGCCCCAGCACCTCAAAGGCCAGGCCGTGCAGGGCCCGCTCCAGCGCCGCCTGGGCCAGAATGAGGACCTCCTGACCGACCCGCACCCGCACGTACTCCAGGGTCGGATTGATGGCCAGGGCCACGTTGCCCGGCAGCGTCCAGGGGGTGGTGGTCCAGGCCAGGAGAAAGACACCGGGTTCGTCGGCCAGCGGGAACTTGACGTAGATGGAGGGGTCGGTGGCGTTCTCGTAGCCCAGGGCCACCTCGTGGCTGGAGAGCGGCGTCCCGCAGCGCGGGCAGTAGGGGACGACTTTGTAGTCCTGGTAGAGCAGACCCCTGTCCCACAGCTGGCGCAGGATCCACCAGACCGACTCGATGTAGTCGCTGCTCAGGGTGATATAGGGGTGGGCCATATCCAGCCAGAAGCCGATGCGGTCGGAGAGGCGCTCCCACTCTTTGACATAGCGGAACACGCTCTCCCGACAGCGGTCGTTGAACCGGTCCACCCCGTACTCTTCGATCTGGCTTTTGGTGGTGAAACCCAGTTCTTTCTCGATCTGCAGTTCGACCGGCAGCCCGTGGGTATCCCAGCCCGCCTTGCGGGGCACATTGTAGCCCTTCATCGTCCGGTAGCGCGGGATAAGGTCCTTGAACACCCGCGCCAGGACGTGATGGATGCCCGGCGGGGCGTTGGCCGTTGGCGGGCCCTCGTAGAAGGTGTACTGGGGCCGGCCCTGGCTCTGGGCCATGGACTTCTCAAAGATCCGGTTGGCTTTCCAGAACTCTAAAATCTGCTCTTCCAGCCGCGGAAACGAGACCTGACTGCTCACTTCGTGAAACATGGGCGCTTCCCACAGGCAGCATTATCTTTCCAAATATACCCTCCGGGGACGGCCACCGTCAAACCACGGCACCGGTCAGGGGACCGGATGGAGTGCTCCCGGCGGGGCCCAGGCGGCGAACTGGTCCTGGACCGCCTGGAGGACCGCCATGGTGGGGCGGACCGCCCGGCCGCTGATGGCCGGCTCGCGTCCCTCACGGACTGCGGCCAGGAATTCGCGGTCCTGCTGGACGATGGCGCTCTCCAGCGGGTCGGCGGTCGCCTGGTCGTAGAGGAGGCCGGCCTGGTGCTCTAGACGCCGGGGCGTCACCAGGAGCGTGTCCTGCTCGCCGATGAGCAGGTAGTCGTGCAGCGCGAGGTGCGAGTTATAGGAGAGGGCGATGGTGGCCAGCTGGTCCTGAGGGGTGCGCAGGACGATGGCGATGTCCATCGGAATGCCCAGATGCCGGCTGGGCAGGGCGACGTGGCCGCTCACCGTCACCGTCTCGGCCCCGAGCAGCCAGAGAACCGTGTCCACGGCGTGGCAGCCGTGGTGCCAGAGGAGATTATCGGTCCAGCTGCGCCGCCGGCCCCGCCAGTTGACATTCTCCCGTCGCAGGAAGAGATAGCGAGCGACCATGTGGTGGACAAAGAGGCCGTCGGCCACCGCCTGCCGGGCCCGCTGGACCGTGGGCCAGTAGCGCTGGGTGTGGCAGACCATCAGGCGCCGGTCCTGGCGGTCGGCCAGGGCGATGAGGCGGTCGGTCTCGGCTAGGCTGGTGGCCAGCGGGATCTCGCAGAGGACGTGCTTGCCGGCCTCCAGGGCCTGGGCTGTCTGCTGGGCGTGGAGGTCGGTTGGCGAGCAGACCACCACCGCCTCGACCATCGGATCGCTCAGGGCCGTGGCCAGGTCGGTGGTGTGGAAGCGAAAGCCGAAGCGCTGGGCGAAAGCGGCCGTCGGCTCGGGCAGCCGGCCGACCACCACCCAGAACTCGACCCCGCCAATCTGCTGCAGGGCCTGGACGTGGGCCTCGGCGATGGAGCCATAGCCGATCAGCGCGATTCTCATCGTGCGGTCTCCCGGTGTGAGATCACGGCGGTGGTGAGAGGGCGGGCGCGAGCGAGAAATGGCTGTGGATCGCCTGGAGACGCTGGCCGGAGCGTTGGAAGATGAGGGTGGCCCGCCCCGGACGGGGGAAGAGCGTTCCGTCGGGCCGCCGGCCGCGCGAGGTCCAGGGCACAGCCGCCCAGACCAGGTCGCCGCTCTCGCCCCAGCGCAGCCGCGCCAGGTCGAATGTAAAATCGGTGATGGTCGGCCAGACCTGCCGCCACTGCGCCTCCTCCAGCGCCGCCAGTCCCGCGACCAGCGCGGCCGCCGTGCCGAAGGCCACGACGGTGGGGGCAAAGAGGGGACGGGCGGCGACGTAGTCCTGCCGTCGGACACATTCCTGGAGAGCCAGGAGCCAGGCCCGCACCTGCTGCTCGGTGGAACTGACCGGCTCGGCCACGCTTCTCCCTTCAGGCCGCCCGGCGGGACCATCTCCGTCTGTCCCGGGATCCCGCCGACGGCAGCGCCAGTGTAGCGGGCCCACCCGGCGGCCGTCAAGGCAGCGGGCTCGCCGGGCGAGCTCTCGTCGCCGAGAAGTGCGGCGGTGCGGTGCCGCTCACCTTCCTGGGGCCCTCAAAGCATCGGGAGACTCTCCGTGGGGCGCGTCGGCCTCGGCGGTCAGACCGTAGGGCGGGAAGCGGAAGGCCATCTCGGGCCGGAGAAGCCCGCCGTGGCCCAACGCCGCCAGGTCGGCCAGGGTGATGACCTCGCCCGCCAGGACCCGCGGCAGGAGGAGGTCGGCCAGCGTGCCCTCCGCATAGAGGCCGCAGGAGGGCAGCCCGAAGACGGGAACGCCCTGCCAGTAGGCCAGCCAGAAGAAACTGCCAGGGTGCGCCGGCGCCCCGTGGCGCAGGAGGGCCGCCCCCAGGTGGCGCAGGGCCACGAAGAAGGCGTCGTCCGGATCGGCGGCGTTGGTGCCGGCCGTCAAGAGAATCTCGGCGCCGGCCGCCCGCTGGGCGCGCAGCGCCTCGGCCACGGCCTCCGGCGTGTCGGCCACGTAGACGATACCACCGACGGTGGCGCCGAACCACTGGACCTTCCGGGTCAGCACCTGCTCGAAGCGCTGGCGCTGGCGGTCGTCGATTACCTCTTTGACCACGACGCCAACACGGGCTGGCCGGAAGGGGCGGACACTGACGACCGGTCCCTCAGCGGCGCAGAGAGCCTCGACCGCCCGGATCGTGGCCACGGGCACCGCCAGCGGTGTCACCTTGGCCCCGGCCACCAGTTCCCCCGCCGGCACCACCTGCCGGTCGAAGAGGGTGAAGACGGCCACCCCGTCCAGCCGGTTGAGCCGTTCGAGCAGTCCGACCTCAACCCGGAGCAGGCCCGGGTGGGCCGCCAGCAGGTTGAAGCGGCTCTGGCTGGGCCCGGTGATGGTCACCCCCGGTCCGGCGATGGCCTGGGCCAGCCGGCGGCCGGCCTCGTCCTCATGGAGATCGTCCGGCGCCAGTTCCAGCACCCGCAGACGGCGCGGTCCGAGCGCCGCCAGGGCTGGCAGGTCCTCCGGGCGGAAGATATGCCCCTTACGGAAGGCTATGCCGCGGCCGTCGGCCGTCCGAGCCACCGTGTGACAGAGCACCGTCCCCACCAGGTCCGCTGGGGCCGCCCCGTTGATCTCGACCGTCCGCACCCGCATGGTTCTCCCTCATCAGCGCTCTGGCGCCGCAAACACCGGCCTTATCATCTCAAGGGTAGCGCTCGGCGGAGGCTTCCGTCAACCATCCGGTTGCCAAACGGTGGTTTTCGCCGCATCGCCAGGGCCAGGCCGGCCTCCACCGGGTCTTGCGCGGGCGGCGGGTGGCCCGGTATAATCTCTCACTGGAGAGGTGTCCGAGTGGTTGATGGTGCCGCTCTCGAAAAGCGGTAGGCCGATGAGGCCTCGTGGGTTCGAATCCCACCCTCTCCGCCAGCGACGCAGAGGTTCTCTGCGCCGCTATTCATTTATGGAGAGATGCCCGAGAGGTTGAAGGGGCACGCCTGGAGAGCGTGTAGACCGCAAGGTCTCGTGGGTTCGAATCCCACTCTCTCCGCCCGGCCCGCGGAGGGTGCTCCGCGGGCCATGCTACGCCTGCGTGCCGCTTGCCCCGCTCATTGACGGCCGGTTATCGGCCGTGCTATAGTGGAGCCAGAGACCGGATCGCCAAATTCCACCAGGAGGACACAGGACTGCATGGCCTTGCGTATTCGTCTTCGCCGCATGGGCAAGAAGAAGCGGCCCTTTTACCGGATTGTGGTGGCTGAAGCGCGGGCGCCCCGCGATGGTCGCTTTGTCGAGACGCTGGGCTGGTATAATCCGCTGACCGAGCCGCCCAGCTACCAGGTCGATGTCGAACGGGCCCGGTTCTGGCTGGAACGGGGAGCCCAGCCGACCGAGGCGGTCGCTCGTATCCTGCGCAAAGTCCACCTGCTGCCGCCCGCGCCCTGGGAGAAAGAGACGGCCCCGGCCCAGGCTGCCCCGGCCACCGGTGGCTAACAGACAGGAGACCCATGCCCAGCCCGACACCGCCCCCGAAGGAGAAGTCAATGAAGGAGCTCATTGAGTACATCGCGCGGTCGCTGGTCGACCACCCTGAGCAGGTGAAGGTCACCCAGGTGGAGGGCGAGCAGTCGGTCATCCTGGAGCTCCAGGTCGCCCCCGAGGATATGGGCAAGGTGATCGGCAAAGAGGGGCGCATCGCCAACGCGATGCGCACGCTGCTCAAGGTCGCCGCCGCCAAAGAGGGCAAACGGGCGGTCCTGGAGATCATTTAGCGCGACACGCTCTGGCACTGGCGATGGAGCCGCCGGCTGGTCCCCCCACCGAGGCCGCGCCCGAGACTCCGTCGGCTGGTGAGCCTCCGTTTCTGATTATCGGGCGCATCGTCGGTCCGGCTGGTCGCCGGCCGGTTCTGCGTGTTGTGCCGCTGACCGACTTCCCCGAGCGCTTCCAGCGGCTGCAGCGGGTCTACGTGGGGGAGACCCTGCGGCCCTACCGCGTCCGCCGGGCCGCTGTGCACGGCCGGTACATCCTGCTGGAGCTCGAAGGGGTTGAGACGCTGGCCGAGGCCGAGCGTTTGAGCGGGGCCCTGCTCTGGATCCCCCGCTCAGAGGCCATGCCGCTTCCCCCTGGCCACTACTACTGGTACCAGATCATCGGTGCCGAGGTTGTGACCACCAGCGGTGAGTCGCTCGGCCAGGTGGTCGAGATCCTGCGCACCGCCGCCCACGATGTCTACATCGTCCACGGGCCCCGTGGCGAGGTCCTGCTCCCGGCCATTGAGCCGGTGATCAAAGAGGTCGACGTCGTCAACCGGCGGCTCATCGTCGAGCCGCCGCCGGGCCTGCTGGAGGAGAAACCCCGCCCTCCCCGGCCGCGCCGGACTACGAGAAGCGGGGAACGCGGTGGGCATTCAGGTTCCCCATCGTGATGGGCTCGTTCATATAGACGTCGCCGTTGCGGATTTTGATGTTGAATCCACAGGAGGGGTTGGTACAGACCCAGGCTTTATAATGGATCGGCGCGCCCTGGCTCCCAAAGTCCGAGAGCGGCACCAGGTCCCCGGCCTTGCACTTCTGGCATTTCGGAAAGCAGAGTTCCATCCCAGCAACCTCCCACACAAGACTCATCCGGAACACGCCTGGGCGCCGGGTCGGTCGCATGTACTGTCAAGTATAGGGGAAAAAGCGCCCCAGGGCAACAGGGGAAACCATCCTTTCTGGGGACCAGTTAGGCCACCCCCGCCCCGACGCGCTCCAGCGCCAGCAGGCGCTCCTTGAGCCCCAGACCGCCGCCGTACCCGCCCAGCCCCTGGCAGCCGACCACCCGGTGGCAGGGCACCACGATCGGCACCGGATTGGCGCCGGTGGCCTGTCCCACCGCCCGGGCCGCCCGTGGTCGCCCGATGGCCCGGGCGATCTGACCGTACGTCCGCACCTGACCGTATGGGATCGCCCGGATCGCCTGCCAGACCGTCCGCTGAAAAGGCGTGCCCCGCAGGTCCAGCGGGATCTGGGCGAAGTCCTCCGGCTGGCCGGCGAAGTAGCGGTCCAGCGCCTGGAAGAGAGGGGTCAGGGGCGCGGGCTCCTCGACCAGCGTGGCCCGCGGTCCAACCGTCAGGGTCTGCCACGCGGCCTCCAGGGTGGGAGCCGGCAGACTGAGGGCCACCAGTCCGCGCTCAGAGGCTACAGCGACCAACCAGCCGAACGGTGAGAGGTAACAGGCGCTGGCCAGACGCTCGCCAGGCATCTTTTCCTCCTCGCCGCCACAGGCGGCACCCGGATCGCGTAAGGTTATGGCAATCAATCGACCTTCTCCTGGATCGTAGGCGCCGGCGGGAGCCGGGTCAACCCCTGGAGAGGCACGGCCTGTCCGGGCGACGCACCCGTCCCCCGGACGGGCGAGCGCGGGAATGCTGCACGGGCCTCTACCGCCGCAACAACACGGGTAGCGCCCGACGCCTCAAGGTCGTTGGGACAATCTGGTGGGATTTTGTTTACATCCACTAGAGGCCTTCCCCTGCGAGGGCCGGGCACCCCTCCCGTGGTCCGGCACCGGGCAGGCGAGCCGCCAGTGAGGGGTTGTTCAGGCCGGAGAGTTTCCAGCCACCCCCTCGATCCGCTCGACCAGTCGCATCGTCCCCAGGCATTCCTGAAACGAGGTCAAGGGGAGGCGTCCTTCCAGCAGGCAGGCCACAAAATGACGGTGCAGGGCCAGCGTGCCCTCGTACTCCAGGAAGTTGTTGCTCCCCACCAGTCCCGGCCCCGTCAGGACCTCAGGTGTTACGGCGTCCTCGACCCAGAGATCAGCCCGCTCCGGGATCTCGATCTCGGCGTGGAGGCCACGCCCGTGGACCTCGCAGCGCAGGCGCCGGGCCCCGGCGGAACGGTTGCCGGTGACAATGCCGACCGAACCGGTGCTGAAGCGGACGAGGGCGTTGTAACAGTTGGTCCAGTCGGCGAAAAAGCGATCCTGGAAGGCGTGGACCACCACTGCTTCACCCCCGCACAGGTACCGGACCAGGTCCACCACGTGGATGATATCGTCGAGGTCGGGGCTTCGCCGAAGGGAGCGACGCGGAGAACGAGCGGCAACTGGAGGCCTTTCGCCGCTATCTGGAGATCGCTCTTCTTCTGGGCTGCGATCTCATCCGCCTCTGGCCCGATAAACTGGGAACGCGCCCCGTTCGTCTGGACCACTGGCTGCGGGCCGCCCACTACCTGGCCCGGGCGGCCGACGAGGCCCTACGGGCCGGCTGCCGGGTGCTGCTGGAATGCCATCTTGCCCTGACCGCCACCACCGACCGGGCGCTGCGGCTGCTGCGGCTCATCGACCGGCCGAATGTGGTCCTGACCTACGACCCCGGCAACATGTATCTGGCGGGCGACCGCTGCGACCGGGCTCAGGTGCTGCGCCTGGCCCCCTATATCGCCAACGTCCAGATCAAAGACGCCGCCCGCCAGCCCACGCCCACCCACGACTGCCTGCTGGGCGAGGGGGAGATCGATTACCGGCCGATTCTCCAGGCGCTCCGGGAGATCGGCTACCAGGGCTTTTACTGCGCCGAGGCTCACAAGGTCCCCCGGCCGGACCTTCCCAGCGCGGCCATCGCCGCCCACGAGTACCAGGCCCTGCGGGCGCTGCTGGAGGCGAGTCTCGCGCCGGCGGGCGGAGGCGGCCGATGACGGGGGCCTTGACCGGGACGGTCGCCCTGGTGACCGGCGGGAGCTCGGGCATCGGCCGGGCCACCGCCCTCCTCTTCGCCCGTGAAGGGGCGGCGGTGGCGCTCTTGGCCCGGCGGGCCGGGCTCCTGGAGGAAGTCGTCGGGCAGATCCGGGCGGCCGGGGGGATGGCCCGGGCCTGGCCGGTGGACCTCCTGGACAGCGCGGCCCTGCGTCAGGCGGTGGCCGAGGTCCACGCCCATTTCGGACGGCTGGACGTGGTGGTCTGCGCCGCCGGGACCAACATTCCCCAGCGGGCGCTGGCGGTCCTGGACCCGGCCGACTGGGAGAGGCTGCTCCGCGTCAACCTGACGGCGGCTTTTCACCTCACTCAGGCCGCCCTGCCCGCCATGCGGCAGCAGGGCGGCGGGTTGCTCATTTATATATATCGCCTCCTACGCCGTCCAACGGCCCGACCTCTCCGGGGTCGCCTACCAGGCCAGTAAGCATGGTCTGGTGGGGCTGGCCCACGGAACGTGGGAGGAGGAGCGGTCGGCGGGGATCCGCACGACGGTGATCTTTCCGGGGATGACCGATACCCCGCTTCTGGAGCAACGCCCCGTGCCGCCCCCGCCGGAGGTGCGGGCGAAGGCGCTGCGCCCGGAGGACGTGGCGGCAGCCTGTCTCTTCGTGGCCACCCTCCCGCCCCGGGTGCGGGTGCCGGAACTGGTGCTGGTGCCCAGCGCCCTGTAGGCCGGCGACCGGCCGGCCCCGGTCTGCCCTCTCCGCTCCGGCACGAGACATCTCTCCCACCGGCCGCCGCCAACCAGCCCCTGGCGGCCACCCCACCGGGACGGTCGAAGACGCCGACGGCCCCTCAGCGAGAGGCCCGGCCGTCACGCTGAGCGGCGGGCAGGCGACCATGGGGCAGCCGCGCCTGCGTCCGAAGGCTGGGGGCAAGGCACGGGCTGAGCAGCTCGCCGGGTCGGCTCTGGCCTCTCACCGGCTCCCCTGGCGCTCGCACAGAGTCCTTGCCGGAGCGGACAGCATCGGTTATGATTGAGCACACAAACACATGGATTCACAAAAATCCGCACGATGAAGAGCACAGAGAAAATTCTCGGGTCCTACCGTCGTCAGCAGATCGTGCTGCTGCTCCAGAGCCAGGGGACGGTGCGGGTGGCCGATCTGGCCCAGCGGTTCGGGGTGACCGAGGTCACCATCCGGCGCGACCTGGAGGCGCTGGAGGCCAGCGGGCTGGTCCAGCGGGTCCACGGTGGGGCCATGCTCCCGGACCTGCCGCTGGGGCCGGACTACACGGTCCGGCAGGATCTCTTCCGCGAGGCCAAACAGCGCATCGCCCGGGCGACCGTCGCCCTTCTGGCGGAGGGCGAGGCGGTGCTCCTGGATGTCGGGACCACCACCGCGGCGGTGGCCGAGGAGTTGGTGGGGCGGAGCGGGCTGACCGTCATCACCAACTCCCTGCCGGCTCTACAGCTGCTCAGCCAGGCGCCGCGCCTGACGGTGGTCAGCACGGGCGGAGTCGTGCACCCCGGTGCCCGGGCGCTGGTCGGGCACATTACCCTCCAGACCCTGCGGGAGGTGCACGCCGACCGGGTGATTCTGAGCGCGGGCGGCGTCTCGGTCGAGGGTGGGGTGACCGTGCCCCAGGACCAGCTGGTGCCGGTCAAACAGGCGATGATCCAGGCGGCGCGCGAGGTCATTCTGGTGGCCGACCACAGCAAACTGGGCCGGACCACCCTCTATCGGGTGGCACCGCTCCAGGCGGTGCACGTGCTGGTTACCGACCGCGAGGCCGACCCGGCCCAGATCGCCGCCCTGGAGCAGGCCGGGCTACGCGTGATCCTGGCCTGAAAGCCCAACCCCCTGATATCCCATCGGCAGTCCAACACCATTGCGCTCTCCCGCTTGACAGCGGCACCGGGTCATGGTAGAGTGGTCTCGCACAGGAAAAAACAGAATCAAAGAAAATCGCGCATAATGACGCCCAGGAGGAGCAGGATGCCAGCCCCATCTCTGGTCTCGCGGCGTCGTTTTCTCGAATCGGCGGCTGCGCTGGTGGGGCTCGGGCTGGTGGGAGGATGCAGCCAGCCGGCCCCTCCAGAGACCCGGCGGTCATCAGAGCCTGTAAAAGTCACCTTCATGTCCTGGGGCATCCCCACCGCCGTAGAGATCCGCCAAGGATTCGCCCGGACTTTCACCGAGCGCAACCCTGGTGTGATCGCCGAGTTCGTCCACGTTCCGACAAACTACTGGGATAAACTGCAAACGATGCTGGCCGGTGGGGTTCCACCGGATGTGTTCTTTATGAACTCCTACTTCTTCACCAGCTACGCCGCAAAGGGAGTACTTCTGGCCCTGACACCGCTGGTAAAGCGAGACAACTTCGACCTCTCGGATTTTCATCCTCTCGCTTTGCGCAACTATACCTACAGAGACGTTCTCTATGCTCTCCCGCGCGACCTCGACTCGCGACACATTATCTATAATTTATCTATAATGTCGAACTCTTTGCTCGTTCCGGTCTCGAGCCACCCTCCTCGGATATCAAAGGGCCATACTGGCCCTTTGATCGTTTTCTTCAGACAGCACAAAATCTAACACTTACAGATAACCAAAAGAGAATAGTTCAATACGGTGTAGACATCCAGACTGATTTTCCCTACTGGATTTCGTTTGTTTATACCAATGGCGGCGACCTCTTCGACGAATCTCTGACCCGCGTTCGCCTGACCGAAGAGCCGGCGGTGGCCGCCTTACAGTACCTGCAGGACCTGCGCTTCAAGCACCGTGTGGCGCCTACTCCTGAGGCTCTGCAGGAACAGAGCGGCCTCCAGATGTTCTACAGCGGTAAGGTAGCAATGACGATGGGCGGCGCCTGGCAGGTCGGTGACTTCCGCAAGTTCTGCAAGTTCGAGTGGGATGTGGCGCTTTTGCCCGTGGGTGCAACCGGTCGCCCGATCACGGGCTCCGGGGGAGTGGCCTGGGCGGTGGCCGCCCAGAGCAAACATCAAGAGATCGCCTGGAGGTTATGCCAGTTTCTGACCAGTAAAGAGGCTCAGGAGACCGAATCGCGACTGGGCAACACGACGCCGACCCGCCGGTCAGTAGCCCGCTCACCGGCTTTCCTCGATACACAAGGGAAGCCGCCCAAACACATGGCCACCTTCATCGACGCCCAGGACATCCTGCGCGTCCCACCCCAACTGGTAAACTGGCCCGAGATCAACCAGGCGCTGGTCCGCGAACTAGACTATCTCTGGACCGGACGCCGTCCAGCCCGCGAAGTGGCCCAGGCGATTAAACAGGCTATCGAACCGCTGCTGGCGACTGGCCGCTGAGGAGAAACGATGCCGTCGGCACCCCGTGCGATCGTCATCGGCCTGGACGCCGTCCCTCTCCGCCTTCTGCGGCGGTTCGCCGACGAGGGGTCTCTGCCACACATCGCCCGTCTGTTCCAACAAGGGGCCTGCGCCGAGGTCCTGCCCTGCATCCCCGCCTACACCCCTAACAACTGGGCCTGCCTGGCCACCGGCGCCTGGCCAGGCACCCACGGGGCGATCAACTGGCACGATCTCGCCCCTGGTGACCCGCCCAACCGTCAGCCTCGCTCGACGTTCTTCTCCGAGGCCATCACTGCTGAATCGATCTGGGAGGCCGCAGAGCGCGCTGGCCTCCGCAGCCTGATTATCGCTTTTCCCGGGGCCTGGCCGCCGCGTCTGCGTTCAGGCTTCGTCATCGCCCCCCTGCCGGATGGCCTGGTCTCCCTGGCTGTGCTCCCTGGAGCCCTTTATACGACAACGCCCCCGCAGCGTCCGCATGAGCGTCCGCTGACGCTGCACGAGCCAGCGGGATGGCGTCACCTCCCCACCGGCCACGTCCGCGCCGGTCGCCTCGATCTAGCTCAGGAGGCGGCACGACGCTCCGGTGGCCGAGCCGCCACCCACGTCGGGGCGGTGGAGGATGGAGCAGCGCTCGAGCACATCCCCGAAGCCGCCAAAACGAGCGATCCCGTGACCCCTCCCGCGACCCTCTACCTCCTGGTTGTTCCCGCGTCAGCCGGCCATGGCCCTGCCGTACTGGTCACCGCCCAACCTGATGCGGCGAGGCCGCTGGTCGTCCTGGACCAACCCGATCGCTGGAGCCCCTGGGTCTTCTTTCACTGGCCACGGCCGGAGGGCCCACTGCCCGTGGCCTGCCGTTTCCGGCTCCTGGACCTCTCGCCTGACGGCTCCCACCTGCGTCTTTTGCGCTCAGAGGTCTATCCCACCCGAGGGTTCACCTGGCCGGCCGACCTGGCGGAGCCGCTGGTGAACGCTCTTGGCCCCTATTTCGAGCACCCGGCCCTGCCCCCCTCCGAGGAGCCACAGGAACTGGCGGCGATCTTCGAGGAACTCAGCGACCAGGCGCTCTGGCATGCTCGCGCCGCCGCCTATCTCCTCGAGCACGGCGGCTGGGATCTGTACTTCTCTCACTGGCACTGGCCGGACACCGCCCAGCACGCTTATCTGGCCCTGGCCGACCCCTCCTCGCCCCACTTCGACCCGGCGCGGGCTCCACTGGCGATGGAAGCCCTCCGGCGCTCGTATCAGATCGCCGATGCGATGCTCGGCGCGTTCTGGGAGCTCGCCGGCGACCAGACCTATATCGCCCTGGTCTCGGACCACGGCAATGTCCCGAACACCTACGCCTGCGACCTCGCCCGACGGCTTGCGGAATGCAACCTTCTGGTCTTCGCCGACCGCCAGCGCGGCCAGATCGACTATACCCGTTCGCTGGCCTACCCTTTGGGGGGACTGATGGTCTGCGTGAACCTGAAAGGGCGCGATCCCTTCGGTCTGGTCGAGCCGGCCGATTATTCCAAGGTCCAGGAGGCTATCATCGACGCCCTGCTCACCTGGCGTGAACCCGCCACCGGAAAACGCGTGGTCGCCCTGGCGCTGACCAGGCGCGACGCGGCTCTGTTGGGGTTCTGGGGACCGCGGACCGGTGATGTCGTTTTCCTCTACAACCAGGGCTTCGCCTGGGTGCCTGTCCAGGGCGAGAGCTCGGTCTCGCCGGCCCCGCCCAGCGCCAACCACGGACCCCAGCCCCCGACCGCCACCAGCGCCCTGTCCAGCAACGCTGGCACCTTCCTGATCCGCGGCCCGGGGGTAAAAGCGGGCTACGAGCGCGACTACCAGCGCCTGGGCTGGCCGCGGACTATCGACATCGTGCCCACGCTCTGCGCCCTGCTGGGCGTGCGCCCGCCACGGCACGCCCAGGGGACGGTGCTCTGGGACCTCCTGGCGGAGGAACACCCATGATAACCAATCGGCCCCTCTCCCGTCGCACCCTCCTGCGCCTTGGCGCCCTCGGGACCTTCTGGCTGACAGGCTGCGGTCCTCTGGCCCTGCAGCCCGGGCCGAGTCCCACGCCCAGGCCGACCGTCGTCCGCTGGATGTTCTGGGGCAACCAGACCAACGCCCAGGGCTACCAGTACAAGGCCCAGGTCTTTATGGAGCGCCATCCCACGATCCGGGTGGAGACCCTGCACACTCCCCAGAACTACTGGGACAAAATGCAGACGCTTATGGCTGCCGGCCAGGCCCCCGATCTGTTTATCTGGGAACCCCGCAACGTGGCGGTGTTTGTGACCAAAGGGCAGATCCGGCCACTTGACGATCTGGTGAGCCGGGATCGCTACGACCTCACCGACTTCCCTGAGAAGGCGGTAGCCCAGTATCGGTTTCGGGGCAAACTCTGGGGCCTGCCCCGCGACTTTCCCACCCGCCAGCTCTTCTACAATGTCGACCTCTTCGCACGCCAGAACGTTCCGCGCCCCCGGTCGGACTGGGAGAGGCCGGACTGGACCTGGGAGGCTTTTCTGGAGGCAGCCCGTCGTCTGACGGTGCGCGAGGCCGGTGGCCGGGCCAGCACCTACGGTTTCAACACCGGGCGAGGCTACCGTCAATGGGTCGTCTGGATCTTCGCCAACGGCGGTGAGCTCTTCAACCGCGACCTCACCGAGTGCGTGGCCACCCAGGACGAAACCGTGACCGCGCTCCAATTCCTCCAGGACCTTATCCATAAGCATCGGGTGATGCCCGAGCCCGAACTGGTGCAGGACCAGGGCTACAACGGTCTCTTTTACAACCAGCGCGTGGCCATGTATGAATCGATTCCGGCGCTCCTGGGCGAGCACCGGAAGGCCATCCGCGACCGCTTCCAGTGGGATGTGGTGATGCATCCGGTCGGCCCCGGCAAGACCGACCGCCGCTACGTCTGCACGGGTGGGGGAGCAGGCTGGGCGATCTCCGCTCAGACGAAGGTGCCGGAGGCCACCTGGGAACTTCTCAAACACGTGGTCAGCGCTGAGATGCAGCTGCACTCGGTCGAGATCGGCAGCTCCATCGGCTCCCGGCTCTCGGTCCTTCGCTCCCCCGCCTTCCTCAAACGCCCGCCGGAGCACGTTGAGCTCTTCGTGCGGGGCATCGACTATTTGCGGCTGGATCCCCAGATCGTCCGCTGGAACGAGGTCGAGCAGGCGATGAATCGCGAGCTCGACCGTCTCTGGGCCGGTAAGGCCACTGGGAAGGAGGTGGCCCGCGGCGATCAAGCAGCAGGTCGACCCGCTCCTGCGTGAGACCGGGTAGCCCCGTGGGGAAGGAGGACAGGCGGCCATGCGCTATACCCGTCGTTCTCTCCTGCGCAACCTCGTGTGGACCGCCCTCGGCCTGGGGGCGCTGACCGGCGGCTGTCAGGCTCTGCCGCGCGTTGCCTCCCGCGGGGAGCCTGTGAAAGTGGTCCTGATGCGCTGGGGCAATCCGGATGAGCAGAAGGTGACCACGGAGGGGTTGAAGACCTTCGAGGAACGCAATCCAGATGTGAAGACCGAATTTCTCCACGTTCCAACCAACTACTATGAGAAACTGCAGACGATGCTGGCCGGAGGCGTTGGCCCTGATGTCTTCATCATCGGGGCCGCCTACGCGACGGCCTACGCGGTGCGCGGCGTCTCCGCCGATCTCAGCGCCTATATCAAACGAGACGCGTTCGATATCGAGGACTTCATCCCCGCCGGCGTCGCCCAGTACCGGGTCAGGGGTGGCCTCTACGGCCTGCCCCGTGGACTCGGGCGGTCGGGCCTGGTGTTCAACGACGACCTCTTCCGCCGGGCCGGCGTCACCACGCCCCCCCGAGACTGGCAGCACCCCGGCTGGGACTGGCAGGAGTTCGTCGAGACCGCCCGGCGTCTGACCCAGCCGGCCCGGGAGGGGCGTCCACCTCAGTTCGGATTCCTGGTCCAGCCTGGGAACCTCAGGCTCTGGCTCTCGTTCGTCTGGTCAAATGGTGGCGAGGCGTTCAGCGCCGATGGGACGGAGGTCCGTCTCCACGAGCCACCGGCGGTCGAGGCCCTGCAGTTTCTCCAGGATCTTATCCATAAGTATCAGGTGGCCCCGCGTCCTGACGTCTTACAGGAGCAGAATGCCCTCAGCCTCTTCGCCACCAGCCGCATCGCGCTGGACTTCACCGAGCCGTTCACCTTTGCCACCCGACGCCGTGAGGCCAGGTTCCGCTGGGATTGCGCCGTTCTGCCGAAGGGCAAGGCCGGCCGGGTGCCAGGAGGCGGCGGGGCTGGGTGGGTACTCTCGGCCCGGAGCCAGCAGCCCGAGGCCGGCTGGCGGCTCTTCAAATGGCTGACCAGTAAGGAGTTCATGCTGCGGGAGCAGGAGGCGGGCACGACCACGACGCCCCGTCTCTCGATCACCTATTCCCCAGCCTTCCTCGATTTCCGCCTGGCCGACGGCACGCCAGTCAATATGCGCGTCTACGCCGACAATCTGGCGCTGATGCGGACGGACCCGCAACTCCTGCGCTGGGACGAGGTGAACACCGCTATTAACCGCGAACTGGACTACCTCTGGACAGGGCGCCGCCCCGCGCGAGAGGTGGCCACGGCAATTAAGCAGGCCGTTGACCCGCTGTTGAAAGCGTAATGCGTGGAGAGGAGGGCACGATGAGACGACGGCAGTTCCTTAAAGGACTTCTGGCTGGGGGCGGTATTCTGCTCACGGCCTGCGGGGCCCCGGCCCCGACGCCGACCACCGGGCCAACCCCGACGCCAGCACCGGCCCAGCCCGGTGCGACACCCACCCCAGCCACAGCCAAGCCCGGCGCTCAGGCGGGAGCCAAGATCGTCTTTATGAGCGATATCGGGGGAGAACACATCAAACTGCGCGACCAGTGGGCTAAGCGCTTCAGTGAGCAGACTGGTATCCAGGTCGAGCACCAGCCGGTCGTTCAGAACTACAACGATAAACTCCTCACGATGTTTGCCGGTGGAGTTCCCCCCGACGTTTTTCGCTATCTCCAGGAGCTTATTCCGATTGTGGCGGCGGTGGACAAACGCCTCCTCTACCGTCTCGACGACTTTCTCAAGCGCGATAACTACGATCTCTCGGACTTTCTCCCCCAGGCCATCGACCTCTACCGCTGGAAGGGAACCCTATATGCGCTCCCCCGCGACTACGGCAACCAGAACATTTTCTACAACGTCACTCTTCTAGAGAAGGCGGGCATCGGGCGTCTCCCGACCGACTGGACCGATACCACGTTCACCTTTGAGCGCTTCCTCGAGATCGCCCGGGCCCTGACCAAGAGCGAGGGGGGACGGGTGACTCAGTGGGGCTGCGCTGTCAACCGGGCCTGGCGTCCCTGGGCCTCCTGGGTCTACTCAAACGGCGGAGCGGTGGTCAAGACCGACGCCGACGGGCTGGCTACCGAGATCGCCCTGCACGAGCCGCCGGCCGTCGAGGCCCTGCAGTTTCTCCAGGACCTCATCTACAAGCACAAAGTGGCGCCTTCGCCGGAGCTGGAGACCGATGCTCCGGCGCGAGAACTCTTCAACACCGGCCGTCTGGCCATGGTCATCGACAACCCCAGCGCCGTGCAATTCTTCCGCCAGATCAAGGCCTTCGAATGGGATGTGGCGCCGTTCCCCCTGGGCAAGGCGTCACGCCGCGGGGTCGGCGGCGGGGGAACCGGCTGGGCCATTGCCGGGCCGACCAAACAGCCAGACGCCGCCTGGGAGTTCTTGAAGTTCATCAGCAGTCGCGAGGCGCAGCTGGACGAGGTCAAGATCGGTG
>ERZ511473.657-NODE-657-length-47598-cov-5.477410_pt1 | contig 47598 bp, 46 predicted proteins | sample MGYA00374947_ERZ511473 | MGnify/ENA primary metagenome ERZ511473 (study PRJEB26303, sample SAMN06343854) | sediment metagenome | isolation source: hot spring sediment | place: Canada: British Columbia | collected 2012-09-26 ... | reverse complement strand
CCGGAGCTTGGGTCGCTCGAGCACGATGGGCCCGGCGGTGGACCTGATCGTGACCCGGGAGTAGCCATCGCGGTAGCTCTTGGGACGCTTCGGCCGGAAGCGGGATCGACCGGGCTACGGGACCCCGCGGACGCGCTCGCAGGTGCGGGCGGTGTCCAGACCGCCCCCGCCCAGGCAGACATCCCCGCCCCGGCCGCCGACCAGGAGGTCGGGGCCCGGGCCCCCGACGATCGTGTCGTCGCCCGAGGCCCCCCGGAGGGCATCGGCCCCCCTCCCCCCGCAGAGCGCGTCCACACCCCCGGCGCCTCGGAGCAGGTCGTCGCCGCCGAGGCCCAGGAACCCGTCGTCGCCGGCGGTGGGTCGCAAGGTCGGGTCGGAGGAGCGGTCGTCGCCGGGGGTGCCCACGCGGTTCACGGGCAGGTCGCCGCAGAACACGAGCTCGTAGGCGCCGATGTCGCAGCTGCCGCCCAGGGAGCGCGGGACCCCTCGGGCGTCCGTCGGTCCGCAGGACCCGCCGGCGTCGATCGCGGGGCTCCCTCGCTCGAGGCCATGGGTGACGAGCAGCAGGGATGACCCGCCGTTGAAGCTCAGCGGGGCCAACCGCGCATCGATCGGCTGCCCCGGGGCTCCTATCTGGTCGCCCAGGTTCGCCGCGATGGTGCAGCCCGTCGTCTCCCCGACCAGGTTGTAGCCGTTCGAGCGGAACGTGTTCGCTGACTCCTGGTAGCAATCGGGGAACGGGCCGGCGCTCCCGCCCCCGTCCTGGTCGAAGTTCCCGGCCAGGATCGTGTTCGTGAGGGTCACGGACGTGGTGCCGCCACCGTCGTCCATCGTGGAGATCCCGCCCGCGTCGACGATCGCGGCGTTGCGGGTCACCGTGGAGGAGGCGAGCGCGACGAGGCCGTTGCGTGCTCGGACCGCACCTCCCTTGGAGGTCGCCGCGTTGCCGCTCACGGTCGTGTTGGTGAGGTAGAAGCTCGATCCGGCACCGGCGTAGATCGCGCCTCCAAGGTCCGCCACGTTGCCCCGGATCAGGGAGCCTTCGATCGTCATGGAGCCCCGTCCCGCGAGCGCTCCGCCGAAGGCGGAGGAGTTGCTCTCGAGCACGACGCCGTGGAGATCCGCGTTGGCTCCCGCGGCGTCGTTCGCGATCCCGCCGCCGAACCCCACCTGGGTGCCGTTGCCGTACACGCGGGTGCGGACCAGGGTGAGACCGCCCGTGTTGTAGATCCCTCCCCCGAGCGCTCCGCTCCCCGGGGCGTAGTTCCCCCACACCGAGCCGCCTTCCATCGTGAGCCGCGAGCGCACCCGGATCCCCCCGCCCAGGCCGGGGCTGTTCACGGCCGACGGTGCGATCCCGCCGAGCACGCCGATCCCTCGGAAGGTGGAGGTGCCGGAGACGATGTCGAAGCCTCGCTCGCCGGTCACGGCGCCGTTCGCGTCCACCGTGACCTCGCCGCCGGAGGCCTCGATGGTCGTGGCGTCGGTGATGTCGAGATCGCCGGCGACCCCGGTGTCGTCGACGCCGGCGAGCTCGAGCCTGTAGGTGCCCGCAGGCACCAGGATCGTGTCCGTCCCCGGCGTGGCGTTCGCCGCCAGGATCGCCTCGCGGAGGGAGCAGTCCTGGAGGTCGCAGGATCCCGGGGGCGGGTCGGCGGTCGTGGTGACCTCGAACGTGGTGGCCGCGGTGGCCGGCGACGGCGGCGCGAGCGCCGCGAGCAGCGCCGTCACCGCGACGACCGCCAGGGAGCGTGCACCCGGTCGCATCCTTCCTCTCCTCCCCGCCTGCGGAGACGCGGCGCTACAGCCTGATGGTCGAGCTGAGGGCCGCCCCGCAGTCGGTCGTCCTCGTCACCTTCGCGTAGAACCTGCCCCTCCGGTAGCCGGTGTTGCCGACCGCCCACACGCCGACCCTCCCCTGGCGCTCCGAGATGTCGGACGCGATGAGCAGGTCGTCCGGGGGGGACGGTTGCGCGCCGAGCTGCTTGAACACCTTGACCCTCCGTCCGCCGCGGCACTCCCGGACGCTCCGGATCTCGCCGTGGAAGTCGCCGTTCGGACCCTCGATCGTGATCGTGGTCGTCGCCCGTCCGACCGCCCCGGCGCCGCCCATCGTGAGCGCCAGGGACCCCGCGGCGAGCGCCACCGACAGGAACATCGCGCGTGCCTTCATCGTCCTCCTCCCGGACCCCCGTGCCATCGGCCCGCTCCCGGCTCCGGTCATCCGTCCTCACCACCCCATCCCCGGTCGTCGGCGGCGCGTGCGATCCGCTCGAAGGTCAGCCCGGCCCGCCGCGCGACCTCCCGCGCGGCATCGCCGGTCGGGGCCTCGACGAGCAGGAGGCAGGTCTCGTCCTCGGGCACGAAGATCGAACGCACCAGGCGGACCGGGATCCCCTCCCCGGCCATCTCCTCGGCGGCGCGCCGGGCTCCCCCCGCGCTGCGCTCGGCCTCCGCGGGGTCCGCCCGTGGCACGTAGAACTCGATCACGAACTCGCTCACCCCCGGCCTTCCGTCGTGGGTACGACCGACGCTACGCCGGGGCGGGCGCCGAGGAATCGGTGGGAACCCCGATGTTCGGACGGATCAGGTGGGACCGAGGCGTCGGTGGAGCTGGGTCCGGGAGCGGACGCCCAGCTTCGCGTAGGCCCGCGAGAGGTGCGTCTCCACGGTCCGGACCGTGACGAAGAGTGCCTGGGCGATCTCCCGGTTGGAGAGGCCCTGGGCGGCGAGCCCGACGGCCCGGCGCTCCGCGGGCGTGAGGGATCCGGGGGGCGTCGCCTTGCGTCCCGCCACGCGCTCGAGCTCCGCCCGGGCCCGCTCCTCCCAGCCCGGCGAGCCCATCTCCGCGAACGCGTCCAGGGCCGCCTCGAGGGAGCGTCGAGCCGGCGCCCACCACTTGCGTCTGCGGGCGGCCCTCCCCAGGGCGAGCAGCGTCCGGGCCCGGTCGAACCGGAGGCCGAGACGCCCGTAGGCCTCGGCGGAGCCCGCCATGGCCGACGCGGCCGACCGGTCGCGATCGGGTCCGACGAGCCGGATCAGCGCGCCGCAGCGGGCCGCCGTCGCCAGCCCCCAGGGGTGGTCCTGTTCCCCGGCGAGCTCGGCGAGGCGGGCGGTCACCGCGACGGCCTCCTGGAGCCGGCCCGCCTCCACGAGCGCCTCCACGAGGTCGGGAGCGACCGGGAAGGCCCCGGGATCGCGGATCCCCGCCCGTTCCGCGTGGTCCCAGACCGCGCGCAGCCGCTCCGCCGCCCGCAGGGGTTCGCCGGAGAGCAGGGCGGCGACCCCCTGCGCCCGGAGCGCCTCGAGCCGCTCCCACCCGACGCCGGTCGCCTCGGCGGCGGCCATCGCCCGGCCCGCCCGCTCCTCCGCCTCCTCGGGGAGGCCGCGGCCGACGGCGAGCAGGGCGCGGCATCGTTCGGACGGCAGGCCGACGAAGGCCTCGGTCGGCGATGCTCGCCACTCATCGAGGATGTCCTCCGCCGTCGTCCAGTCGCCGGCCCGGAGCTCGAGCTCGCAGCGCTGGAGCCGGAGCACCGCGTACGACCACTCGTTGCCGCGTTCGTCGGCCAGCGCGAGGAGGCGGGCCAGATGGTCCCGGGCCTCGGCGACCTCGCCGCGCCACATCCTCCGGATCGCCGCGAGGCGCTCCGGCGAGCGGTAGAGCTGCGCGGCCGTCTCCGCCCCCGCGCGGGACCGCGCGACCAGGTCCCCGACGGGGCGGCCGGCCAGCATCCGCGTCCAGCCGAGGGCGGAGAGCGCCGCGCGTCGGGCGCCGGGGTCGTCCCCCGGCGCGGTGTCGACGGCCTCCCGCGCCCAGGCCGCCGCGTCGCCGATCCGCTCCACGCACCCCACGGCCCAGTGCTCGACCATGCGGACGAGGACCGGCGCGCGGAGCGCGGGGTCGTCGGCCGCCGCCAGGGCGAGCTCGAGCCTCTCCGCGTGCTCCTGGACCGTGGAGACGGCGGCGCTGTCTGCGAGCAGGAGGTGCCCGCGCACGCGAGCGGCGCCGTCGGGGAGCCCGTCGACCTCGGGGAGCAGCAGGCGTGCGGCCCGGCCCTGGTCGCCCGCGGCGAGCAGGTACTCGGCGAGGGCGAGGACCAGCTCGGGGCGGTCGCGGGAGCCGCCCGGCGCGAGGCGGAGGGCATGTTCCGCGAGGACGACGGCGCGCTCGACGACGCCGCGGCCGAACGCCCGGCGTCCGGCCTCCGCGAGGGCCGTGGAGAGCTCGGGGTCGGGCTCCTCGGCGGCGAGGGCGAGGTGGAGGACCCGCAGCTCCCCGTCGTCGGTGAGGTCGGCGAGCCGGCGGTGCAGCTCGCGCCGCTCGCTCGGGCCCGACCGCCGGCGCGCCACCGCGAGGAGCAGGGGATGGGCCGGCCGCACGCGCTCCCCGTCGAGGAGGACGAGCCCGGCCCGCTCCGCCTCGTCGATCGCTCGGGCGCCGAGAAGGCGGGCGAGCGTCGACGTGCGGGCGTCCTCGCTGAGCCCGAGGGCGAGGAGCAGCCGCCGCAGGTCCCGGGGGGAGCGCCGCCACGCGGGTCCCGAGCAGGTCCTCGACGCTCTCGGGGACCGGGATCTCGTCCTCCTCGATCCCGCGCGAGCGTCGATCGAGGAGCGAGCGCCCGATCTCGAGGAGGAACAGCGGGTTCCCGCGCGTCGCGTCGACGATGCGGCGGAGGGTCCGCCGCGGGAGGGTCAGGCCCAGCCGATCGTGGAGGATGCGCCGCGACGCGCCCAAGCTGAGCGGGCCGAGCCGCAGGTGCGGCGGCTCCCGGGGCCCGAGCGCGCGCTCGAGGACGCAAGGCGGCCCGGGCCGGCGCGCGATCACGAACCGGACGTCGTCGTCCCGGAGCCGCCGTGCCGCGAAGGCCAGGGCTTCGGCGGAGCTCGCGTCCAGCGACGGCGCGTCGTCCACCGCCACGAGCACCGGGCCGTCCGCCGCGAGGGCCCGCAACGCGTTCAGGGTCGCGAGCGCGATCGCGTTCGGCTCCGGCGGAGGACCGTCGTCGGCCTCGGCCCGGACGAGGGCGACCGCCAGGGCGCGCCGCTGGGGTCCGGGGAGCGCGTCGAGGACCTCCGGCTCGATCCCATCGAACAGGTCCACCAGCCCCGCGTTGGAGAGCCGGGCCTCGGCGTCCGTCGGCCGCGCGCAGAGCGTCCGCAGGCCCCGGGCGCGAGCCGCGTCGACGATCGCCTCCCACAGGGTCGTCTTGCCGATGCCGGGCTCGCCCGTGATCACGAGCCCTCTCCCCGAGCCCTCCGGGCCGAGCAGGGTGCGCGCCGTCTCGAGCTCGGGCTCTCGCCCCACGAGCGGGGAGGCCGGCCGGGCGTTCATCCGTGGGCCGGGATCGCTCGAGGGCCCCCCGCGCATGGCGCGAGTCTACGACCCGGCCGCGGGACGTCCGTGCGCGCGCCCCCCCGGGCTCTGCGCCGCGTCCCCTCCCGTCTTCCGCGTTCCGCCGCGTCGGGTGGGCCCGAGCTCTCCGGGCGTTGGCGATCGGCCGGACCTGCCGTCGGCATCGACCGGGGTCGTGCTCCTCTTTGGCTAGAGCTCCTTTGGTCCGGCGGTCTTGAGAGCTGAAGCAAGTTTCATGCGGCGGGTTTGATGCGGGCACGGGCCACGTAGTGGTCCACGTGTCGGTCCACCTGCTTGAGCGCTTGGCGAAGCTCGGTGGGAGCGGGTGGGCGGTCGGCGGCAAGCAGGGGCCCGAGCAGTCGGTCGTGCAGCTTCGTGTGGAACAGGGCCACCCGCAGGCCGTCTGGAGTAAGGACGTACGTGTTGGTGTGCTCGAGCCTGCGGATGAGGCCCTTCAGCCGGAGCCGGCGGAGGTCATACGTCATCTGCGCGCTGGTGTAGGGGCCGCCGAGCAGCGAGCTCACCCGGGCGCAGAGGCTCCGGTTGGTGAAGCCGACGACGGCGTGCACCAGCGCGCAGAGGGCGCCGGCCAGGGCCATGACGCGGGGGTCCCCGAACCGAAGCGCAGGGGCCCGTTGGCCCTCCTCGACCGAGGGCAGTCCGACCCGCTCCAGCAGAGCGGTCGAGATGGCACAGTCCTGGCCGACCCGTTGGACCTCGAGCAGTCTCCGGTTGCCCGCCCGAGCCTTGGCAGCGAGCTCCGGAAGGTTCCGGAGGCGGCGCTGGCAGGGCGGCGACCTCCGCGGCGACGGCCGGTGAGATCCCGACCCGACGCACGAGCGGTGGCGCCACCGCCCGCTCGAGCCAGTCCCGGAGGGGAAGGTCGAGTTCGATCCGTCCGAGCTCGCAGAGGACGACGATCTCCCAGAGGCTGATGTCCGAGACGAGGACGGGATCGTCGGGGTCCGCCCGCCGGATCGCCCGGGTCTGCTCGCGGCTGAGCTGCCCGATGCCGCCGAGCCAACGGATGAGCACCTGGGTGTCCAGGAGGGCGCTCACCGCCCGCCCCGCTCCGCCGCTCACGCGTCGGGGGGCAGGACGGGGCCGAGGATGTCCCCGCGGACCCGGACGGTGCCCCGGAGCGTCTCTTGCGGCGTACGGCCGCCCCGGGGTACGGCGGGCACGAGCCGCGCGACCGGACGTCCCCGGTTGAGGATCGTCACCTCCTCCCCCGTCCGTTGTACCTCGTCCAGGATGGCGAGGCACCTCGCCTTGAACTCGGACGCCGCGATCTCCACGGCTCGCAAGATAGACCAGTCATGAGGACTGGTCGATAACCCGCGGCGGACCCCAGGGTCCGTGGGTCGAGCGGGCCTACAGCACGCGGCTCGGAGCAGGCGGGAGCGCGGAGAGGTCCACGGGGTGGATCTCCTCGATGCTCGAGCGGAACCACGCGTCGAACGGGTGGTCCGATCGCGCGAGCTGGCCCAGGAAGCCCGGCGCCCCGGGGCCGTCGATCACCACGACGGCCACGTCGCTCCCGTCGGGGTTGGCCTGGTGCCACGCGGCGTGCGTCGTGAGGCCGAACCGCTGGTTCATATCGTCGAACTCCGCCTTGCGCGGACCGACGAGCTCGGCGCACCAGGATCGCCACGCCTCGAGCTTGCCGGGGTTGATCGGGACCGCCATGGCTTCCATGGCCCACGCTCCCTTCGTCTGCCCCGCGGGCAACGCCCCAACCCTACACGGTTCCCGGGCGATCGCCCGCGGCTCCCACGACGGAGACCCCTGCCTGCCGTTCCTCCGCTCCTTCCCGGCTACGAGATGGTTGGGACGAGGCGGGCGGAGACGATCCGGTCGTCGCTGGTGACGATGGACGCACCCAGCGTGCGCGCGGTCGCGACGATGATCCGGTCCGCGGGGTCCCGGTGGAACGACGGAGGAAGGGCCGCGACCCCGGCGGCGACGGCAGGGGAGATACCGACGCGACGCACGAGTGGTGGCGCCACCGCCCGCTCGAGCCAGTCCCGGAGGGGAAGGTCGAGTTCGATCCGTCCGAGCTCGCAGAGGACGGCGATCTCCCACAGGCTGATGTCCGAGACCAGGAGGGGATCGTCGGGGTCCGCGCGCCGGATCGCTCGGGCCTGGGCGCGGCTCAGCTGCCCGGTACCGCCGACCCACCACACGAGCACGTGGGTGTCGAGGAGGACGCTCACCGCTCGGCCCGCTCCGCCGCCCACGCGTCCGGGGGGAGGACCGGACCGACGATGTCCCCGCGGACCCGGACGGTGCCCCGGAGCGTCTCTTGCGGCGTACGGCCGCCCCGGGGTACGGCGGGCACGAGCCGGGCGACCGGACGTCCCCGCTTGAGGATCGTCACCTCCTCCCCCGTGCGCTGCACCTCGTCGAGGATGGCGAGGCACTTCGCCTTGAACTCCGACGCGGCGATCTCCATGCCGTAACGTTAGACCAGTCATGAGGGCTGGTCAACGACGTACGGGCAGCCCCGCGCGCCCGGGCCAGCCCTACGGCACGCGGACCGGCCCAGCCGGCTAGGCTCCCCCGCCGAGTGGTCCACGCCGCGGCCGAATCGCACGTGGATCGGAGCATCGACGCCCCCCGGGCCTTCCTCGAGGCCAACGTCCTCGCCACCCAGACCGTCCTCGAGGCCTGCCGCGCCCACGACCGGCGGGTGCTCATGGTCTCCACCGACGAGGTCTACGGGCCGAACGGGCCCGGGGCGCCCCCCTTCGACGAGGACGCCCCGCTCCGGCCCCGGAGCCCCTACGCGGCGAGCAAGGCCGCCGCCGACCTCCTCTGCCAGGCCTACCACGCGACCTACGGCACCCCCGTCACGATCCTCCGCGGCACCAACGCCTACGGGCCCCGCCAGATCGAGAAGGCCGTCCCGACCTACGCGATCGCCGCCCTCGAGCGGCGGCCGGTCCCGGTCTACGGGCGGGGGGAGCAGCGGCGGGAGTGGCTCCACGTGCGGGACTGGGTGCGGGCGGCGCTCCTGGTCCTGGAACGCGGCGCGCCCGGGCTCGTCTACAACCTCGGCGGGGGCGAGGAGGTCTCCAACCTCGAGCTCGCCCGCAGGATCTGCGCGCTCGCCGGCGCCCCCGAGGACCTGGTGACCTTCGTCCCCGACCGGCCCGGCCACGACCTGCGCTACGGGCTCTCGTGGGAGCGGCTGCGGGACCTGGGGTGGCGGCCCGAGATCCCCCTCGAACGGGGGCTCGCCGAGACCGTGGCCTGGTACCGGCACCACCTCGACTGGCTCCGGGCGGCCCACGAGGGGCCCGTCGTCACCGCGCCCCGGGGGGCGTGAGGCCGTGCGCCTGGTCGTGACCGGCGCCGGCGGGGGGCTCGCGCGGGCCTTCCTGGCCCAGGTGCCCGCCCACCACGACGTCGTGGCCCTCACCCGCGCCGAGCTCGACGTGGGGGACCACCACGCGGTGATGCGGACCCTGCCCCCGCTCCGCCCGGACGCGGTGCTGAACCTCGCCGCCTTCACCGACGTCGACGGCTGCGAGCGGGACCCGGCCCGGGCCGCCCGCGACAACGCCCTGGCCTGCCAGTCGCTCGCCCTCGCCTGCCGGGCCGCGGACGCCGTCCTCCTCCACGTCTCCACCGATTACGTGTTCGACGGCGCGAAGGGGGCGCCCTACGACGAGCTCGACGAGCCCCGCCCGATCCAGGTCTACGGCCGGAGCAAGCTCGCCGGGGAGCGGTTCGTCCGCGAGCTGCTCCCCGCCTCGTTCGTGGTCCGCACGGGGTTCGTGTTCGGCTCGGGGAAGGATCACCTGAGCCGCGCGATCGACCGCTTGGCCCGCGGCGAGCCGGCCGGGGCGATCGCCGACCGCGTGGGCTCGCCGACCTACGTGCGCCACCTGGCGGCGCGCCTCCTGCCGCTCCTGCTCACCGGGCGGTTCGGGACCTACCACCTGGCCGGACCGGAGCCCACGACCTGGTTCGACGCGCTGGAGCGGGCCCGCGCGCTGGGGGACCTCCCCGGGCGGGTCGAGCGGCAGGCCGCCGCCGACCTCGGCCTCCCCGCGCCCCGGCCGCGGAACTCGGCCCTCGCGAGCGCCTACCTTCCCCACCTCGACCTGCCGCCGATGCCGCCCCTGGACGAGGCCCTCGGGGAGCTCCTCCGCTCGGGCCCCGGGTAGACTGCGCGCCGGCCGATGGCCCGCACGCGCGTCCGCCCGTCGCTCGCGCTCCCCGCCCTCCTGGCGTTCGCGACGCTCCTCGCGGCCGCCTGCCCCCGGGGCGCGTCAGACCCGCCCCGGGGTCCGATCGACCCCGACACCCGTCCCGAGGGCCCGCCGCCGCCCAAGGTCGACGTCCTCCGGTTCGAGACCCGCTGGCCGATCAAGCGGGTCGTGTTCATCATCAAGGAGAACCGGAGCTTCGACCACATGTTCGGCCGCTTCCCGGGCGCGAACGGGGTCACGTTCGGCTACGACCACGGGGTCCGCCGGCCGCTCACGCCGGCCGTCGAGGGACGGGCCGAGGACATCCCCCACTGCTACAACTGCGCGCTGGCCTCGATCAACGGGGGGCGGATGGACGGGTTCAACCAGACGGAGGCCGCCGACCGCTACGCGTACACCCAGTTCCGGCCCTGGCAGCTCCCGAACTACTGGCGGTGGGCGGAGGAGTTCGTCCTCTCCGACAACTTCTTCGCCTCGGCCACCGGGCCCTCGTTCCCGAACCACCTCTACGCGATCGCCGCGCAGTCCGGGGGCGCCCTCGACAACCCCTGGCAGCCCAAGGGGGCGCTCCACGAGATGCTCCGGCAGGGCCTGGCCAAGTCGTGGGGCTGCGACATCGCGGAGGGCGGGTACGTCGAGATCCTCGACCCCGAGGGCCAGCTGGTCCGGGTCGAGCCGTGCTTCGACTTCCTCACCGAGGGCGACCTCCTGCGGCGGGCGGGGATCCCCTGGGCCTACTACGCGGCGACCAACACCCAGAAGGGCTACATCTGGTCGGCCTACGCCGCGATCCGCCGCTACCGGGAGGACCCGAGGATGTGGGAGCGGTACATCCGCCCCGTGGACGACCTGATCCGGGACATCCGGGCGGGCCGCCTCCCGCCGGTCACCTGGGTCACCCCGCGGTTCGAGCTCTCCGAGCACCCCGAGTACAGCTTCTGCCACGGCGAGAACTGGACCACGCGGGTCGTGAACGCGATCATGCGGAGCCCCATGTGGGAGCACACCGCGATCTTCATCACCTGGGACGACTGGGGCGGGTTCTACGACCACGTGCCGCCGGTGCGGGTCGACCCCTTCGGGTTCGGGATCCGGGTGCCGCTGCTCACGATCTCCCCGTACGCGAAGCGCGGCCACGTCGACCACCGCCTCGGTGAGTTCTCCTCGATCCTCCGCTTCATCGAGGACAACTGGGGGCTGAGCCGGCTCACCCACCGCGACCGGCGGGCGAACAACCTCTCGTACAACTTCGACTTCTCCGGGGAACCCCGGCCGCCCCTGCCGCTCCCGCTCCGCACCGACTGCGAGGGGCCGATCTGGTCGCCGCCCCCGCCGCAGGGCTGACCTCCTGGCCCCGGCGGCCGCGGTACGCTCGGGGCCGATGGTCGGAGGAGAGGACCCGGCCCGGGCGGCCCTCGCCCGGGAGCTGTACTGGGCGGAGGAGGCGACGCGGCTCCGGCGGATGACGGCGGCCGAGGCCCGCGACGCGCTCCACGACTTCGCCGTCCTCCTGCGGGCGGACGAGCGGTCGGCGGTCCCGCGGGGGGAGCCGAACCTGGCCTCGATCTCCCGCTGGAAGCGGCGGGCCAAGGTCCGGCTGTTCCGGCTGCTCCGGCCGATCACCCGCCGCTACGACCGGCTCCTCGCCGACCTCGCCGAGCTCGCCGCCGCCCTGGCGGCCCGGGTGGCGGAGGCCGAGGCCGAGGTGGCGAGGCTCCGGGAGGCCCTCGGCGAGGGGGGGCCGGGCCCGGGGGAGGGTCGGTGAGGGCCGCGGCCCCGGCCGGAGGGGGCTGGACGTGAGGATCGCCGTCGTCCACCCCCAGACCCCGTTCGTGCGGGGCGGCGCCGAGACCCACGCCGAGGCCCTCTGCCGGGCGCTCGTGGCCGCCGGGCACGAGGCCGAGATCGTGGCGGTCGCGGGGAAGTGGTACCCGGCGACGGAGCTCGTCCACCACATGGCGGTGTGGCGGTCGCTCGACCTCTCGGAGTCCAACGGCCTGCCCATCGACGCGGTGATCGCCCTCAAGTTCCCGGCCTACCTCGTGCGGCACGAGCGGAAGATCGTGTGGCTGATCCACCAGCACCGCTCGGCCTACGAGCTGTGGGACCACCCGGAGTTCGCCGACCTCTCGCGCCAGGAGGAGGGGCCCGCGGTCCGGGACATGATCCGCCGGGCCGACCGGGTGGCGCTCTCCGAGGCGAAGCGCGTGTTCACGAACTCGCGGAACGTCCAGCGCCGGCTGTGGGACTCGCTCCGGATCTCCTCGGAGCCCCTCTACCACCGCTCCCCGCTCACCGAGGCCCTGCTCGGGATGGAGCCCGGGGAGCCCGGGGACCACGTCCTGTTCCCCAGCCGGCTCGAGCCGCTCAAGCGGCAGTGGCTCGCGGTGGAGGCGATGCGCCACGTCCGCTCCGACGTCCGCCTGGTGCTCGTCGGGGCGGGCCCCGACGAGCCCGCCCTCCGCGAGCGGGTGCGCCGGGCCGGGCTCGAGCGCCGGGTGACGTTCGAGATCGCCGCCCCCGACGACCGGCTCGCCCGCCTCTACCTCGGCGCGCTCGCCGTCTACTACGGCCCCTACGACGAGGACTACGGCTACGTGACGCTCGAGGGCTTCGCCGCCCGCCGCCCCGTGGTCACCCTGGCCGACAGCGGCGGGCCGCTCGAGTTCGTGACCGACGGGGAGACCGGGCTGGTGGTCCCCCCCGAGCCCCGGGCGATCGCCGAGGCCTTCGACCGGCTCCACGCGGACCGGGCGCTCGCGCGGCGCCTCGGGGAGGCCGGCCGCGAGGTGCTCCTGGCCCGGGTGCCCCCGTGGCCGGAGGTCGTGGCCCGGCTCCTGGACTGATCGGGATGCTGCGGCCGTCCGAGCTCAGGCGGCTCCGGCTCCGGGTCCGGCGGGCCCTGGTGCGGAGGCGCTGGGACCACCGGGTCGAGCCCCGGCTCGGCTTCCTCTCCCCGCTCCCCCCCGCCCCCACGGGCGTCGCGACCTACGCCCGGGCGGTGCTGGACGGGCTCCGTCGGACGGGCTTCCTCGACCGCCACCGGGTGGACGTGGTCTGGCCCGTCCGCCCCGAGCACGAGGCGTACGTCCCCTGGTACGCGCTCTCCGTCTACCAGATCGGGAACAACGTCGAGTTCCACCGCGACATCTACCGGCACGCGATCCAGACCCCGGGGCTCGTGGTCCTCCACGACCTCGCCCTGGACGACTTCGTCCGGGGCCTGCTCACCGGGGGCGATCCCCTGGGGCACCAGGCGGTGCGGGAGGCCCTCGCGCTCCGTCCCCGGCTCGCCGGGGACCCGGACCTGGACGAGCCGCTGCGGGTCCCCTGGCTCGCCCACCTGGCACGGCGGGCCCGCGGCATCGTGGTCCACGCGGACTTCGGCCGGCGGTACCTGGAGCGGATCGGGTGCCGGACCCCGGTGTTCGTGGTGCCGCACCCGGTCGTCGAGGACGAGCGGGCCCTGGGGCGCGCCGCCCGGCGGGCGGGGGAGCTGCGAGCGGCCCACGAGGCGCGGGGGATGCGGACGCTCGTCGGGGTCCTGGGGGACCTGAACGCGGCCAAGCTCGTGGACGTGGTGCTCGCGGCCGTCGGCTCGCTCGACCCCTCGGTCCACGTGGTCCTCGTGGGGCGGCGGATCGCCGGCTACGACGTCGAGGCGGCGCTCGCCGGCTCGGGCCTGGGCGAGCGGGCCGCCCTCCACCCCGACGTCCTCGACGAGGACTTCCTCGCCTGGCTCGCCGCGGTGGACGTGGTGGTCGACCTCCGCCACCCCCACCGGGGGGAGGTGAGCGGGACCCTGTTCCGCGCCCTCCAGGCCGGGAAGCCGGTCGTGGTCTCGGCGACCGGGAGCTACCTCGACCTCCCCGAGGGGGCGGTGCGGCGGGTCCCCCGCGGCCGGCCCGCGCCCGAGGAGGTCGCCCGGGTCCTGGGCGAGCTGGCCCGGGACCCCGACCTCCGGGCCCGGGTGGGCGCCGCCGGCAGGGCCCACGTCGAGGAGCTCCGGCGGACCGAGGCCACCGCCCGGGGCTACGCCGCGGCGATCGAGGCCACCCTGGCCCTGGTGCGCGACCCGGCGCGCCGAGCCCTGGCCCGCTGGGCGGGCGCCCTGGCGGACCTGGGGGCCACCGAGGAGGACCTGGCCGAGGGCTACGGGACGTCCTACGCGCGGGCCCTGGCCACCTTCGCCGACCTCCGTTGACCGGCCCTCGCCTGCCACGGCCGCGGCGCGGCCCTTGCTAGACTCGCGCGGGAGCCGGGGCGCCCTTCGACCTACCATGGCGACCGCCACCGACGTCATCGAGCGCACCTCCGAGCCGCCGCACCTGCGCGTGGGGGCGCGGCTCCGCGAGCTGGCCGCCCACCGCGAGATCCTCGCGAACCTGGTCCGCAAGGAGCTCAAGGTGAAGTACGTGGCCTCGGTCCTCGGGGCCATCTGGTCGCTCCTCAACCCGGCGGTGTACCTCGCCGTCTTCACGCTCGTGTTCCGGGTGGTCCTCGCCAACCGGATCCCGGGCTACCCGGTGTTCCTCCTGTCCGGGCTCCTCCCCTGGAACCTGTTCTCGGTCTCGGTGACGTCCGCCACCCGCTCCGTCGTCGACAACGCGAACCTGGTCAAGAAGGTGTACTTCCCGCGTGAGGTGCTGCCGGTGGCGGGGATCGGCGTGGCCCTCGTGGATCTCCTCCTCCAGAGCCTCGTGCTCGTGGCCTTCATGGTCGCGACCGGCTGGCGGTTCCACCCCGAGGCCCTCCCGCTCTACCCGCTCGCGTTCGCCGCGCTCCTGCTGTTCACGACGGCGGTGGCGCTCCTGCTGGCGGCGGCGAACGTGCGGTACCGCGACGTCCAGCACCTGCTCGCCCTGGCGCTGCTCGTGTGGTTCTGGATGACCCCGATCGTCTACCCCGCGGCGCTCGTGCAGGGGAGCCCGCACGAGCTGTTCGGCGTCCGGCTGTTCCACCTCTACCTGCTGAACCCGCTGGTGCTCGTGATCAGCGGGTTCCAGCGGGCGCTGTACGGGGCGGTCCGTCCCCCCGGCGCCGGGGGGCCGATCCTCCTCGACGTCTCGGTAGGGTGGCTCGCGGCGGGGCTCGCCCTCGTCGCGGCGGCCTCCGCGGTCCTCCTGTACCTCACCTGGCGGCTGTTCTTCCGGCTCTCGGGCGACTTCGCGGAGGAGCTGTGAGCTCCCCCGCGATCGAGATCGAGGGGGTCTCGAAGCGGTTCCGCCTGTACCGCGAGAAGCCGAGCTCGCTCAAGGCCCGGCTGATCTCCTCGCGGACCCGCGCCGAGGACCTGTGGGCCCTCCGGGACGTGGACCTGGAGGTCTCCGAGGGCGAGACCCTCGGCCTCATCGGCCACAACGGCTCGGGGAAGACCACGCTGCTCAAGGTGATCGCCGGGATCCTCCGGCCCTCGGAGGGCGTGGTCCGGACCCGGGGCCGGGTCGCCGCCCTCCTCGAGCTCGGCGCCGGGTTCCACCCCGAGCTCACCGGGCGGGAGAACGTCTACCTGAACGCCTCGTTCCTGGGGCTCTCCCGGCGGGAGACGGAGCGCGCCTACCACGACATCGTGGCCTTCGCCGAGCTCGAGGACTTCATGGACAACCAGGTGAAGTTCTACTCCTCCGGTATGCTCGTCCGCCTGGGCTTCGCGATCGCCGTCCACGTGGACCCCGCGATCCTCCTGATCGACGAGGTGCTCGCGGTGGGCGACGAGGCCTTCCAGCGGCGGTGCATCGACCGGGTGCGGGACTTCCAGCGGGAGGGGCGGACGATCGTGTTCGTGACCCACGCGCTCGACCTGGTCCGGCAGATCTGCGACCGGGCGGTGATGCTCCACCACGGCCGGGTCCACGCGGCGGGGGAGCCCGACGACGTGGTCCAGGAGCTCCGCTACGTGATGCTCCGGCAGGACCCGAACTTCATCCCCGAGGAGGGGAGCCGCGAGGTCGAGATCGACCAGGTCGCGCTCCTCCGGGAGGACGGCTCGACCGGCGGGCCGGTGGGGGTGGGGGAGGACCTCGTGATCCAGGTGGACGTCCGCCCCAACGAGCCCGTGGACGACCTCGACGTCTCCTTCGCCGTCCTGGACTGGACGAACCGGCTCGCGGTGGACGGCCGCACGAGCCGCGCGGGGGTCGACCTCGGGCCGCTCGCCGGGAAGCGCCGGGTCCGGTTCCGGCTGCGGAGCCTCCCGCTGCTCCCCGGGCGGTACTGGGTCACGGTGGGCCTCGAGTCCCGCCGGACGGGGAAGCTCTACCACGTGCAGACCCAGCGCTACATGTTCGACGTCGCGGAGGGGGCGCGCCGCGACCGGCTGGACGTGCCGGTCGAGGTGGAGGTGGAGGAGCTGTGAACCTCCCGCCCGCCACCGAGCCCCCGGAGCGGCGCGTCGCGACGACCAGGGGGAGCCGCCCGATGCTGATCGCGTTGATCCTGTCCTCGGTCACGATCGCCGCCCTCGCCCAGCTCACGCTGAAGCACGGGATGAACCTGGCCCGGGACCGGGCCGGGGTGTTCCGGCTCACGGGGGAGGGCGTCCGCGCCGTCGCCGCCAACCCCTACGTGTGGGCCGGGCTCGGCCTGTTCGGGCTCTCGGCGCTGGTGTGGCTCGCGGTGCTGTCCCGGACCTCGCTCTCCTTCGCCTACCCCTTCGCCGCGCTCCAGTACGTCCTGATCCTCCTGTTCGACCGGTACTTCCTCGAGCAGCCGGTGCCGGCGCTCCGGTGGGCCGGCGTGGCGCTGATCGCGGCCGGGATCGTGCTCGTGGCCCGGACCCCGCACGGGGCATGAACGAGCGCCGGCCCGACCTCGCCGTGGTCGTCGTGAACCACGACGCGGGGCCGCACCTCGACCGCTGCCTCCGCTCGGTCCTGGCGTCCGCCGGCGGGCTCGCGCTCGAGGTGGTGGTGGTGGACAACGCCTCGACCGACGGGAGCGACCGGGCCGCGGCCGCGGTCCCGGGCGTCCGGGTGATCTCGAACCCCGACAACCGCGGGTTCTCGGCCGCCGCCAACCAGGGGATCCGCGCCACCCGCGCCCCCTGGGTGTTCCTCTTGAACCCCGACGCCGAGGTCTGGGCCGGGACCCTCGCCGGGTTCGTGAAGCGCGCCGAGGACGACCCCCGGGTCGCGGTGGTCGGGCCGCTCCTGCGGAACGCCGACGGCACCGTCTACCCCAGCGGACGGCGGATCCCATCGCTCCTGGACGCCGTGGGCCACGCGTTCCTCTCGCCGTTCTGGCCGGGGAACCCCTTCACGCGGCGGTACCGGATCGAGGACTGGGACCGGACGACCGAGCGGGAGGTGCCCTGGGTCTCGGGCGCCGCGATGCTCCTGCGTCGGCGGGCGGTGGAGGAGGTCGGACTCCTCGACGAGGGCTACTTCCTGTACTTCGAGGAGCTCGACCTCTGCACCCGGCTGCGGGAGCGGGGGTGGCGGGTCCTGTTCACGCCGGAGCTCGAGGTCCTCCACGAGGGCGGGGTCTCGACCGGCCGGTCGCGGCGGATGCACCTGATCCACTCCCGGAGCGCCTACCGGTACTTCGCGAAGCACCGGGCCCGGGGGTGGCGTCGGGCCCTCCTGCCCCTGGCCCGGATCGTGTTGCGGGTCCGGGCGGAGCTGGTCGCGCTCCGCGACGCCCGGAGGCGAAGGTGAGGGCCGTCGTCCTCGTGGGCGGGGAGGGGACCCGCCTCCGCCCGCTCACCGAGACCATCCCCAAGCCGCTCGTGCCGCTCGTGGACCGGCCCTCCCTGGACCACGTCCTGGACCACCTGGCCGCCCACGGGGTGCACGAGGCGGTCCTCTCCTCCTCCTACCTCGAGGAGCGGTTCCGCTCGTTCATCGAGGCCCGCCACGGGCGCCCGCGGATCGTCTGGATCACCGAGGAGGAACCGCTCGGGACGGGCGGCGCGATCGTGAACGCCCTCGAGCACCTGGGCGACGAGCCGTTCCTCGCGCTGAACGGGGACATCCTGACCGACCTGGACCTCACCGCGATGCGCGCCTTCCACGAGGAGCGAAGGGCGGAGGTCACGATCGCGCTCCACCGGGCGGAGGACGCCCGCCCCTTCGGCCTGGTCCTCACCGCCACCGACGGCCGGGTCCGGGAGTTCAGGGAGAAGCCGGAGGAGCCCGTGCCGGGGGACGTGAACGCCGGGATCTACCTCCTCGACCCCGCGGTGCTGCGGGGCTGGCCCAGGGCGCGGCCCCTCTCGATCGAGCGCGAGGTGTTCCCGGCGCTGATCGCGGAGGGGCGGCGCATCTACGGGTTCCGCGGCGAGGCCTACTGGCTCGACCTCGGGACGCCGGAGCAGTACCTCCAGGCCCACTTCGATCTCCTCGAGGGGAAGGTCCGGGGGATCCGCTACCCGGCACCGTACGTCTCCCCCGAGGCGCGGGTGGACCTCCGAGCGCACCTCGGACGGTGGGTCTCGGTGGGCCCGGGCGCGGTCGTCCGCCCCGACGCCGAGATCGACGACTCGATCGTCCTGGCCCGGGCCCGGGTGGGGGCCGGCGCCCGGGTCCTGGCCTCGATCGTTGGCCCCGCCGCCGAGGTCGGCGACGGGGCGACCGTCGTGGGCTGCGTGCTCGCGGAGGGGGCCCGCGTCGCGCCGGGGCTCGCCCTCGAGGGCGCGCGGCTCGGGGCGGGAGAGGTCGTCGATCCCCGGAGCGTAACCCAGGGATCGGGCGGTCCGTTGTGATAGGGTGCGGGCTCCTCACCCACCATGCGTCGAACGATCCTGCTCCTGCTCGTCGCCGCGTCGCTGCTCGGCCCAGCGCCGGCCCGGGCGGCGGAGCGCTTCACCTTCTACGGCTCGGGCTACGGGCACGGGCTCGGGCTGTCGCAGTGGGGCGCCTACGGGCTCGCCCTCCGGGGGTGGTCCCACGAGGAGATCCTCACGCACTTCTACACCGGGACGGAGGTGCGACGGGTCGACGACGGTCCGGCCCGGCTCCGGATCGGGCTCGCCCAGGGGGAGCGCAGGGTCCACCTCGAGGCCGAGGAGGCCGGGGTCGAGCTGCGTCTGGGCGGGGCCGGCGGGGAGCCGGTGGCCACCATCCCGACCGGCGAGACCTGGACGGTGCGGGTGCGCGACTCCCGGTACAGCATCCTGGACGGTTCGGGGGCCCCGGTCGGGGGCCCGGTCGGCGGGCCCGACGCGGATCTGTTCGCGGTGTACGCGCCCCAGGGGGCGAGGGTCCGGATCGCCGAGGCCGGCCACTCCTACGCCCGCGGCTGGATCGAGTTCAACCTGTACGACTGCCCGTCGGCCTGTCGGATCCGCCTGGTGCTCTCCGTCGCCCCCCAGGAGTACCTGTACGGGCTGGGCGAGGTCCCGAGCAGCTGGCCGGCAGAGGCGCTCGAGGCCCAGGCCGTGGCGGCCCGGACCTACGCGTTCGCCAAGGCCGCCTACGGGCAGCACCGACCGGTGTGCAACTGCGCGCTCTACGCGACCGCCGCCGACCAGGTCTACGTGGGGTGGGACAAGGAGGCCGGCGCGGACGGCGAGCGGTGGGTCCGGGCCGTGGACGCCACCGATGGCGAGGTCGTGGTGCACGAGGGCGAGGTGATCACCGCCTTCTACTCCTCCTCCTCGGGCGGGTACACCGAGGACAACGAGAACGTGTGGGGCGGGACGCCGATCCCCTACCTCCGCGGGGTGTGCGACCCCGGCGACTACACCCCGGCCAACCCGAGCCGCGTCTGGGAGGTCTCGTTCACCGCCGACGAGGTCACCCAGCGCCTCCGCCCCTACACCGGCGACATCGGGACCGTCCGGGGGTTCGCGGCGGCCGTCCGGGGCGTGTCCGGCCGGATCGTCTCGATCCTCGTGCGCGGGGACGCGGGGGAGGCCCGGATCTCCGGGGGGGAGCTCCGCGTGGGCCTCGGCCTCCGGGACGACCGGGTGTGGATCAACGTCGACAAGAACGTGGTCGGCGACATCCGCGCGAAGTACGACGCGCTGGGCTGCGCGCCGGGGCTCCCCGCGACCCCCCAGGTCCGCGTGCCCGGCGGACTGCGTCAGCGGTTCGCGATCGGGGCCATCTACCGGAACGACGCGGTCGGGGCGACCGTGTGGCTGCGGGGCCCGATCTACGAGAAGTACCGGGCGCTGGGCGAGGCGGGGAGCGTCCTCGGCCTGCCCCGCTCGGGGGCGGTCCCGCTCCGGGCCCAGGCGGGATGCGACCGGACGGCCTGCGCCCGGGCCGGGTTCGACGGCGGGCGGATCTACTTCAAGGAGGACGTCGGCGCCTTCGAGCTCCACGGGCCGGTCCTCGGCTTCTACCTCGACCTCGGGGGCGCGGGCGGTCGTCTCGGGTTCCCCACGAGCGACGTGCGTCCCCGGGCGGGGGGCGGGGAGGCCGCCGACTTCGAGGGCGGCCGGATCGTCTGCTCGCCCGCCGGCCGCTGCCGGCTGGCCTGAGGCAGGCGAGGGCCCGGCGGGGCCGCCGCTCCGGGCTCAGGCGGCGGGCTCGGGGGCGCTCCCGGAGTTCCGGTAGGCCCGGATCCAGCCCTCGAGCATCGTCGCGGCCTGGGAGGGCGTGATGCCGGCCGGGCACTCCCAGAGCTTGTTCCAGGCGGTGAACGCGAGCGCGACGCCATCGTCGAGGAGCGGGTACGGGGCCAGGAGGACCTCGTCCTCCCCCCGGACGATGCTCGCCAGACGGTCCACGACCGCCTTCGGCAGGGCGTCCGGACCTTCGGCGCGGTAGTACACGATCACGTAGCCGTGCTCGAGGTTGTGGACGGCCCGCGTCTCGGGCACCGGGCTCTCGTAGACCTTCGGCTCGGGGGGCAAGGGGGAGGGGTCGTGGTAGCCGGAGGTCGCGGGATGCCGAGGGTAGGTGTACGGCTGGCCCGGCTCCAGGTGGAGCCCACCGACCGCCTCCTCCGGTCGGACCGGGGTCTCGATCGCGCCGCAGCCGGCCGCCTCGGCCGCCCGGAGGGCGGCCTCCCCGACGATGCCCGAACCCGGGGCCCTGGTGAGCCAGAGGTAGGCCGCGACCGCGAGCGCCCCGGCCAGTGCGAAGACCGCTGCGCGGCGGAGCGCCCCGGTCCACCGGGCCCGGCGTCGGGCCGCCTCCCGGGCCCGTCGGGCGTCCTCCTTCCGGGCCCGTCGGTCCGGGCCCCTCGCGGGGGGCGCTCCCGGCGCCGGCCTCCCCGCCTCCACCGCGGTCGGAGCGGGCCGCCTGCGCCGCTTCCGCTGCTTCGCCACCCGACCTAGCCCTCGAGCGAGGAGAAGTCGTAGGAGGAGGGGATGGGGTCGGGGAGCTCCGCCCGGGTCCCGAAGGCCACCACGATCTCGGAACGGTCCTCGAGCGGCACGTCGCGGAAGCCCCCCTCCACCTGCCGCCCGTCGACGAAGACCCGGAGCCGATCCTCGCCCGACGCGCAGTACCCCCCGAGGCAGCGGTCGGTGAACCGGATCCCCCAGACGTCGAAGAACTCCCCGAGCGTGAAGGTCCGGGCCACGGCGGACTCCACGTGGATCACGCCGCTCGCGTCGTGGGTGTGCAGGGGAGCGTGGGTGGCCGCGGTGATGCCGACGTCGGCGGGGACGGTGACGGGAGCGCCGTCCACGAACACGTCGAGGTGCGCGTGGATGTGCAGCGCCCCGCCGACGGGAGGCAGCCCCAGGCGCGCCAGGCGGGCCTCGAGCTGCGCCTGGTTCGCATCCCAGGGCGCGGTCGTCGACAGGAGCCCGGGGAGGCCCCCGGTCGGCCCGCGCTCCCCGGCCGGCCGGAGGATCAGGAACGCCCCCAGGGCGAGGGCGCCCGCCACGAGGGCCGCGGTGAGGACCCGCCGGTCCCGCTGGCGGCGGGCCATGGCCCGGCGGAGCTGCTCCCGCTCGAAGCGCGCCCGCTCCTTCCGCTCGGCCTTCGTGAGCCGCCGGGGCTCGACCGGCGAGCCGGTCCGCCTGCCCTTCGCCACGGACCCAGGATAGACGTCGCGGCCGGCGTTGCCCGGCGCGCGCGGGTGTCGTAGGTTTCCCACGCCTTCCCCGCCGGGGTCCGGCCGGTCTCGCGGCCGATGGTGCGCAGGGGGTGCGCCGTGGCGACGGACGTGCATCGGGGGCAGGGGCCGGTGAGCGCCCTGGACCGGTTCTTCCACGTGAGCGAGCGGGGCTCCACCGTCCGTACCGAGCTCGTCGCGGGCCTGGCGACCTGGCTCACGATGGCCTACATCCTGTTCGTGAACCCGGCGATCCTCGGGTCGGTGCCGGATCCCACGGGTCGCAGCCTCCCCTTCGACCAGGTCCTCACGGTCACGGCGCTCGTCGCCGGCGTGATGACGATCCTCATGGGGGTCGTGGCGAACTACCCGTTCGCGCTGGCGGCGGGCCTGGGGCTGAACGCGTTCGTCGCCTTCACGCTGGTCGGAGGGTTCGGACTCACCTGGCCGCAGGCGATGGGGGTGATCGTGCTCGAGGGCCTCGCGATCACCGTCCTCGTGCTCACCGGGTTCCGGGAAGCCGTGCTGAACGCCATCCCCATGGACCTCAAGCGCGCCATCGGGATCGGGATCGGCCTGTTCATCGCGTTCATCGGCCTCGTGAACGCCGGGGTGGTGATCAAGGGCGAGGGGACGCCGGTCACCCTCAACCCCGACTTCACGTCGCTCCGGATGCTCACGTTCGCCCTCGGGTTCGTGATCACGGCGGGGCTCGTGGCCCGGCGGATGCGGGGGGCGCTGCTCGTGGGGATCCTCGCCACGACCGTCCTCGCGATCGTCATCAACGAGGGGTTCGGGGGTGGGCGGCTCTGGGAGGCGGTGGGGCCCGACGTGGCCCGGATCCCGAGCCGGGTCGTGGGGACCCCGGACTTCTCGCTGCTCGGGGACTTCTCGCTCACCGGGGTCTTCGACGCGGTCCCGTTCCTCACCGCCGTGGCCCTCGTCGTCTCGGTGATGCTCTCGGACTTCTTCGACACGATGGGCACGGTGATCGGGATCGCCGGCGAGGCCGGGCTCCTCGACCGGGAGGGGAAGCTCCCGGGGATCAACCGGGTCCTGCTGATCGATTCCCTCGCGGCCGCCGCCGGCGGCGCCGCCTCGGCCTCCTCCAACACCACCTACATCGAGAGCGCGGCGGGCGTGTCCGAGGGCGGCCGGACCGGCCTCACCGCGGTCGTGGTCGGGGCGCTGTTCCTCGTCTCGATCGTGGCCTCGCCGCTGGCCGGCGTGATCCCGCCGGAGGCCACGGCCCCGGTCCTCGTGATCGTGGGCTACTTCATGATGACCCTGGTCCGAGAGATCGACTGGGCCGATCCGGGGATCGGCATCCCGGCGCTCCTCACGGTGGGGATGATGCCGTTCACCTACAGCATCACGAACGGGGTGGGGGCCGGGTTCATCGCCTACACGGCGATCGCGGTGCTGCGGGGGCGGTGGCGCGAGGTGCACCCGCTCCTCTACGCGGTCTCCGCGGTCTTCGTCTGGTACTTCGTGCGGGGCCTGCTGGCGTAGGCGTCAGGCGTACCGCAGGTTACCCTCGAGGTCGAGGGGCGGGCGGGGGGGCGGTGCGTCGCTCGGCGGGGGGCCCACCGCCACCGTGCCCATCGGCTCCCACGCCTCCTCCAGGCCGAGGGCCTCGCGGGCCTCCTCCCGGCAGAACAGCGAGCTCGAGATCCAGCAGGACGCGAGGCCCTGGGCGTGGAGCGCCAGCAGGAGGTTCTGGATCGCGGCGCCCGCCGAGAGGAGGAACATGTCGCGCTCGGCCCCTGCCCGCTCGGGGTCGGGGTAGGCGTGCGCGCCCTCGAGCCGCACCGCGGGGACCACCAGGAGCGGTGCCCGGCCGAGGACCTCGTCGCTGCGCGCGAGCCGCCGCTCGATGGCGGCCGGCGCCAGGCCGTCGCGCTCGAGGTCCGCCCGCCAGGCGGCGGCCATCGCCGCCAGGTACCGCCGGCGAGCGGCGGCCGAGGCGAGCGCGACGAAGAGCCAGGGCCGGGTGTGGTGGGGGGCGGGCGCCGTGCAGGCCGCGCGGACCGCCTCCTCCACCGCCTCCCGGGGGACCTCACCGGGCCCGAACGCCCGGATCGTCCGGCGGGCCGCGATGGCCTGGAGCGGCGACTCCCGGAACAGGTCCTCGGCCGGGGGGCGGATCAGGTCGACGGCCCGGCCGGGGGCCGCCGACCACCGGAGCCCTCGGACGAGCGCCGCGGGGACCCGGTCCGCCTTCCCGATCACGAGGCCCGAGGCGGCGGCGACCTCGTCGGCCAGCGCCACCACGGTCGCCTCGAGGATCCGTCCCTCCGCGTCGGTCGTGCCCCGGAGGTCCACGAGGGCGGGCAGCCCAGCGCAGCCGATCGCGACGTTCACGAGCCCCCGGCGCCAGGGCCTGCCGAACGTATCGGTGATCACGACCGCGAGGGAGACGCCGAGCGCGCGGGAGAGGTCCACCCGGAGCCGCTCCGCGCTCGCGTCCGGGTCCTCGGGCAGGAGCGAGAGGAACCCGTCGGGCACGTTCGAGGCGTCCACGCCGGCGTTCGCGCACACGAAGCCGTGACGGGTCTCGGCGATCAGGAGCTCCCCGCGGCGGGCCACGATGCGCCGGGCCTCGCGCTCGACCCAGGTCGCGCGCCCCTCCGCAGCGGGAACGAGGCGCCCCTCGGCCTTGGACACCGCCTTCTGGGTCACGGCCACGACGTCGCCGCTCCGGGCCCCGAGCGCCGCCAGCGGCTTGGCGAGGAGCGTCGAGAGGTCGTCCCCCGGACGGACCTCGGGGACCCCCCGGACCGGGAGGACCTCGACGCCCATCCCCGCGATCATCCGAGCAGCCCGAGCGCGGCGCGGGCCACGGCTTCGGCGCTCGCGTCGTCGCGCATCACGGTGTCGAGGACCGCGACCCGGATCCCGAGGAGCTCCTCGATCTTGGGCGCGAGGTCCCGGTCGACCCGGTCGATCACCCAGCCGGCGAGGAGGCCCTCGTAGGCGCGGGCCGCGCCGACCGCCGAGACCTCCAGGCCGGCGGCCGGCATCAGCCGATCCGCCATCCCGGCGAGGGGCGCCCCGCCGACGATCGGCGAGATCCCCACCACCCGCCCCCGCCGGGCCGCCACCGCCTCCCGGATGCCGGGGACCGCGAGGATCGGCCCGATCGAGGCCACGGGGTTCGAGGGGCAGATCACGACGGCCTCGGCGCCCTCGATCGCCTCCAGCACCCCGGGCCCGGGGCGGGCCCGCGGGGCGCCCTCGTAGTCGATCCCCAGGACCTCGTCCCGGGCCCCCCGCCGGACCCAGTACTCCTGGAAGTGCAGGCGCTCCACGGCGTCCCCCGCGCGGACCGTGACCACCGTGGTGACGGGGTCGTCGGTCATCGGGAGCACCCGCGCGCGGACCCCGAACCGCGCCGATACGCGGGTCGCGACCTCGGAGAGCGGACGACCCTCGCGCAGGAGGCGGGTGCGGAACAGGTGGGTGGCGAGATCCAGGTCGCCGAGGTTGAACCAGGCGGCCTCGGGGTCGAACCGCCGGAGCTCCTCGGTCGCGCGGAACGAGTCCCCGCGCCGGCCCCACCCGCGCTCGCGGTCGTGGACGTCCCCGAGCCAGTAGGTGACCGAGTCCAGGTCCGGCGAGACCCGGAGCCCGTGCATCACGATGTCGTCGGCGGTGTTCACGATCGCGGTGACCCCCGCCTCGCCCACCGCCCGGGCCAGGCCGCGGAGGAACTTCCCCGCGCCCACCCCGCCCGCCAGGGCCGCCACGTCCATGCCGGATAGCGTAGTAGGCTGCTCCCTCGCGATGCCCGACCGGACGGCGCCCCGTCGCCCCCCGCGGGCCTCCCCGGGCGAAGTCCCTCCGCCCGGCCTCGTCCGGCGGGCGGTCGCCCGGGCCGAGGCCGGGAAGGCCCTCTCGGTGGACGAGGTGGCCGCGCTCCTGGCGGCGCGGGGGGAGGAGCTGGAGCGGCTCCTCGCCGTGGCCAGGCGGCTCCGACGGCTCGGCCACGGCGACGTCGTCACGTACTCGCGGAAGGTCTTCATCCCGCTCACGATGCTCTGCCGCGATCGCTGCCACTACTGCGCGTTCGCCAAGCCGCCGCGGCGGGTCGCCCGCCCCTACCTCACGCCCGAGGAGGCCGTCGCGATCGCCGAGGCCGGCCGGCGTCTGGGGTGCAAGGAGGCGCTGTTCACCCTCGGCGACCGGCCCGAGGACCGCTACCCCGAGGCCCGGGCCTGGCTCGAGGAGCGGGGGTTCCGCTCGACCCTGGACTACCTCCGGGCGGTGGCCATCCGGGTCATCGAGGAGACCGGCCTCCTCCCGCACCTCAACCCCGGCGTGATGCGGTACGAGGAGCTCGCCCGCCTCAAGCACGTCTCGGCCTCGATGGGGCTCATGCTCGAGTCGTCCTCGGACCGCCTCCTGGGGCGCGGCATGCCGCACCACGGGTCCCCGGACAAGGTCCCCGCCGTCCGCCTGCGGACGATCGAGGACGCGGGGCGGCTGGCCATCCCCTTCACCACCGGGATCCTGGTGGGGATCGGCGAGACGCTCCGCGAGCGGGCCGGGTCCCTCCTCGCGATCAGGGAGGTGCACCGTCGCTACCGGCACGTCCAGGAGGTGATCGTCCAGAACTTCGTCCCCAAGCCCGGGACCCCGATGCGCGACGCCCCGCCCCCGGATGCCGAGGAGTTCCTCGCGGCGGTCGCCACCGCCCGGGTGGTGCTCGGGCCGCGGATGCACGTCCAGGCCCCGCCCAACCTCTCGGAGGACGGGTTCCCCCGGCTCCTCGACGCGGGGATCGACGACTGGGGCGGGGTCTCCCCGCTCACGCCCGACCACGTGAACCCCGAGAAGCCCTGGCCGGCGCTGGACCGCCTGGAGGAGGCCACGAGGGGGAGGGGGCTCGTGCTCCGGGAGCGGCTCGCGATCTACCCGGAGTACGCCCTGCGGCCGGACCCGTTCCTCGCGGGGAAGATGCGGGCGCCGGTCGCGGCCCTGGCCGACGAGGAGGGCCTGGCGGCGCCGGGGCGGATCCCAGAGGGCGTGCCCTGGCAGGACCCCGACGTCGCCTGGAAGCCGCGGACGATCGCGCTCACGTTCGCCAAGGGGCCGGGGGCCGGCCTCCGGGCCGACGCCCAGGACGTCTACGGGAGCTTCGACGACGCGCCCGAGCTGACCCGCCGCTGGGCGCGCGAGCGGGTGGCGCCACGGCGGCTCGAGGCCGAGGTCCGGGGGGCCCTGGCGAAGGCCGAGGCCCACCGCCCGCTCTCCGACGCCGACGCCCTCGTGCTGTTCCGGGCGGAGGGGGAGGCGCTCGAGGCCCTCTGCCGGGTGGCCGACGGGCTCCGACGGGAGGCGGTCGGCGACGTCGTGACCTACGTCGTGAACCGCAACATCAACTTCACCAACGTCTGCTACGTGGGGTGTCGGTTCTGCGCCTTCGCCCAGCGGGAGGTGGATCCCGAGGCCTACACGCTCACGCTCGAGGAGGTGGCGGCCCGGGCCGAGGAGGCCCGCCGGGCCGGCGCCACCGAGGTGTGCATGCAGGGCGGGATCCACCCGGACCTGCCCGGCACGTTCTACTTCGACCTCCTGGATGCGGTGAAGGGCCGCGTCCCCGACCTCCACGTCCACGCCTTCAGCCCGATGGAGATCCTCTCGGGCGCGACGAAGCTCGGGATCTCCTTCCGGGAGTTCCTCGAGGAGTGCCGCCGCCACGGCCTCGACACGATCCCCGGGACCGCCGCCGAGATCCTCGACGACGACGTCCGCTGGCACCTCACGAAGGGCAAGCTCCCCGCGGACACGTGGGAGGAGATCGTGCGGACCGCCCACGGCCTGGGGATCCGGTCGAGCGCGACGATCATGTACGGGCACGTCGACGCCCCCCCGCACTGGGTCGCCCACCTCCGGCGGATCGCCCGGATCCAGACCGACACCGGCGGCTTCACGGAGTTCGTCCCGCTCCCGTTCGTCCACCAGAACGCGCCGATCTACCTCGCGGGGAAGGCCCGCCCCGGACCGACCCACGAGGAGAACCGACGGATGCACGCGCTGGCCCGGATCCTCCTCGACGGGCTCGTCCCGAACGTCCAGGTGTCGTGGGTGAAGATGGGCATCCCCGCCTGCCAGGAGATCCTCCGAGGCGGGGCGAACGACTTCGGCGGAACCCTGATGGAGGAGACGATCAGCCGGATGGCGGGGGCGGAGCACGGGATCCGGAAGGAACCGGCGGAGCTCCAGCGGGCGATCCGGGAGATCGGGAGGATCCCCGCGCAGCGCACGACGACGTACGAGCTCGTGTCGGTCCGTCAACCGGATTGACCGGATCCGTAAATCCGCTTGACGATCTGGGATCCGGGAGAAACCGGCCGTAACCCCTTGCATCCGCCCGCCGGGCCATCCACGATTCCCCCTTGGGGAGACGTGGTGGAGGCGTTCGAAGGAACCTGGCTCCGGGTCTTGCCACGGAGGGAGGGAACCCTTCAGAATCACACGCATGTGATCCTGGAGGAGAGGGAGGACGGTGCACCACTACATCCCCTGGCAGGAACGCGCGCGGTGTCGCGAGTTCGACCCCGAGATCTTCTTCCCCGAGAAGGGAGGCTCATCGAGGGAGGCGAAGCGGATCTGCGCGGAGTGCCCCGTTCGCATCGAGTGCCTGAACTACGCGCTCCGTCGCGACGAGCGCTACGGGGTGTGGGGCGGGATGAGCGAACGGGAGCGGAGGAGGCTCAAACGGATCGCGTCCTGACGTCGGAAAGGGGGTGACGGATGGCCACCGCCAAGAAGGCGACGGCGAAGAAGACCGCGGCGAAGAAGACCGCCGCCAAGAAGGCGACGGCGAAGAAGACCGCGGCGAAGAAGACCGCCGCCAAGAAGGCGACGGCGAAGAAGACCGCCGCCAAGAGGTCGACCGCCGCCAAGCGGTCGCCCGCCAAGCGGTCGACGGCGCGGAAGCGCGCTTCGGCCAAGCGGCCCGCCGCGAAGAAGCGCTAGGTTCCGTCGTGCGTGCGTGAGGGGGGCCTCCGGGCCCCCCTTCCGCGTTCCGCGCGCGCCCGCGTGCTAGGCTCCCCGGCGCCCGTGCGCCGAAGGTCGCACCCCTCCACGACCCGCGCCGAACCGAAGGCCGGGGTCCCGAGCGTCCTCGTCCTGCTGATCGTGAAGGACGGGGCGCCCTGGCTGCGCGAGTGCCTCCAGGCGCTCGCTGCGCAGACCTATCCGCGCCTCGGCGTGCTCGCGGTGGACAACGGCTCCCGGGACGGCTCGACCGAACTCCTCGAGCAGGCCCTGGGGCCGGGCCGGGTCTTGGCCCTGGGGCGGAACGCAGGGATGGCCGGGTCGGTCCGGGCGGCGCTCGAGCGGGTGCCCGCGGCCCACGAGGCCGACTTCCTCCTCCTGCTGCACGACGACACCGTCCTCTCCCCCGACGCGGTCCGACGGATGGTGGAGGCGGCCACCCTCGAGGGGGTCGAGCGGGTGGGGGTCGTGGGCCCGAAGGTGGTCGAGTGGGATGACCCGCGCGTGCTCCTCGAGGTGGGAAGGACCGCCGACCGCTTCGGCCACCCGGCCTCGCCGCTCCAGGACGGGGAGGTGGATCACGGCCAGTACGACCGCGTCCGCGAGGTCCTGTTCGTCTCGTCCGTGGCCATGCTGGTCTCGCGGGAGGCGTGGCGGCGGATCGGCCCCCCCGACGAGCGACTGGCCTCCCACCACGAGGACCTGGACTTCTGCTGGCGGGCGCGGCTCGCCGGGTTCCGGGTGCTGTTCACCCCGCTCGCTACCGTCCGCCACCGAGGGGCGGCCCGCCGGGGGGAGCGGCCGGTGGGACGGCGGCGGACCGAGCGCTACTACGCCGAACGGGCGGCGCTCGCCGCGATGCTCAAGAACTACGCCGCTCCGTCGCTCGGGTGGCTCCTCCCGCTCTCGGCCGTGCTCGCCGCGCTCCGGGTCTCCGCGCTCGCGCTGTCGCGTCGCTTCGAGGAGGCGGTCGACATCGTGGCGGCTTGGCTGTGGAACGCCCGCCACCTGCCCGGGACGATCCGCCGCCGGGCGCGCGCCCAGGCGGTCCGGCGCGTCCGGGACCGGGACGTCCGCCGGTTCATGGAACCGGCGCTGGTGCGGATGCCGCGGTGGATCGAGGCGGCGGGTCGGATCATCGCCGAGCAGCAGGAGCTCGACGCCGAGGAGGCCGCGTCGGTCCGGGTCCATGCGGCCTCCCTCGCCCGGGCCCATCCGGTGCTCGTCGCCTCGGTCCTCGCGACGTTCGTGGGCGCCTTGGCGATCCGCTCCTTCGTGGGGCGGGAGGTGCTCGAGGGCGGCGTGCTCCCAGCCTTCCCCGCCTCGGCCGGGGCGTTCTTCCGCGAGCTCGTCTCGGCCCACCGGACCGTGGGCCTCGGGGGTTCGCAGGCGGCGAGCCCGGCCCTGGCCGCCCTCGGGGCGCTCTCCTGGCTGCTCGGCGGGAGCCCCGCGCTCGCGCAGAAGGTGGTCCTGGGCGCGGGGGTCCCGGTGGCGGGGGCGATGTGCTACCGGGCGACGCTCCGCCGCACGGGCCACCGGGTGGCCTCGGTCGCCGCGGGGTCCGCCTACGCGATGTCCGCCGTCGTCCTGTGGGCGTTCTCGGAGGGCCGGATCGGGCTGCTCGTCGTGGCGGCGGTCCTCCCCCCGTTCGCCGAGCGGCTCGAGGCGGCCTTCCGCGGAGGCCGCGGGGAGCCTGGGTGGCGGCTCGCGGCGGGGGCCGGGGTGCCGCTCGCGATCGGCGCCGCCTTCGAGCCCGGGGTCGTCCTCGCCGCCGCCGCCTTGGTCGGGATCCACCTCCTGGCCTCCCGTTCGCCGGTGCGCGGGCTCCTCGTGGCCGCCGGGGCGGCCGCCGCCGGCGGAGCGCTCGTCTTCCCCATCGTGCCGGGCCTCGCGCGCGGGATCGGCCTCGGGTCGCTGGTGGGGCGGGCCGACGTGGCCGACGCTGCCCATCTCGTGCTGGGGCGGGGACCGGGCTCGTCCCCCGCGGCGTGGTTCCTCCCCGTGGCGGCGGCCCTGTCGCTGGCGATCGCCGGGCGAGAGGAGCGGGGCCAGGCCTGGAGGATGTTCCTGGCCGCGGCGGCGGGGACCGGCCTGGCGTGGGCGTCGGCCGCGCGGTGGCTCCCGGGACCGGCCGCGAACGCGCCCGCCTACGCCGCCCTCGCCGCGACGGCCGAGGCCACGCTCGTGGGGCTCGGGGTGCGGGCGACGCTCGGGGCGGTGGTCCGGGAGGCGTTCGGCTCCCGGCAGGTGCTCGCCGCCCTGCTGGCCGCATCGATGGCGGTGGGCATCGGGGCCCAGGCCGTCGCCGCGGCGGTCGGTGGCTGGGCGGTCCGCCCCGGTGCCCTCCCGCCGGCCTGGACCGTGATCGCCTCGGACGGGTCCAGCGCGTTCCGGGTCCTGTGGCTCGGACGGGCCGTGGGCGAGCCCTTCCCGCCCCCGGGCGGCGACCCGCAGGGCTTGGTGGAGGCGGGAAGCTCCTCGGTCCGGTACGCGGTGCGGGATCGCGGCGGGGTCCGGGCCCTCGACCTCGGGCGGGGCGAGGACCCCCGCGCCCTGGGAGCGCTCGAGGCGGTCCTCGGCGAGATCCTCTCGGGCACGACCCGCCACGGCGGTTCCCTCCTGGCGCCGTTCGGGGTCCGCTACGTCGTCGCCGCCGAGGGGGATCTCCCCTCCGGAGCCCGAGCGGCGCTCGACGCCCAGCTCGACCTCGACCTCGTCCCGGCGGGCGGCCTCGTGATCTATCGGAACGCCCGGGCGCTGCCCCCCGCCGCGCTCGTGCCGACGCCGGGGTGGGCCGAGGCGGCGCGCGGGGACGACCTCTCCGCGCTCCCGCCGCTACCGGCCGCCCGGGCCGTCCCCCTCGACGGGACCCCGGGCGCGATCGTGGGGACGGGAACGGGGGAGGGCCTGGTCTACCTGTCCGAGCGGTTCCAGCCCGGGTGGCGGATGCGGTTCGGAGACCGAACGGTGGGGCCGTGGGAGGCGTTCGGTTGGGCCACGGCGTTCGAGGCCCCGTCGGGGCCCTTCCGGGTGATCCCGCCCGAGCGAGGCGCTCGGAGCGTCGGTCTCGCGGGGCTCGGGGTCCTCTGGGCCGTGGCGCTGTGGCTCACGAGGAAGCCGGCGGGCCGATGAGGGGTCGGGGACAGCTCCTCGCGACGGCGCTCGCGGTCCTCGCGGTGGCCGCCGGTGGGGTCTACCTGGAACGCGAGGTGGGCCCGCGGCCGCTCGCCGCCGCCGCCCCTGGCCGCGCTCCCTCGGGCGCCTGGCTCTGCCCGCACGGGGGCGGGCCGGGGTGGTCGGTCGGGGTCGTCCTCGCGAACCCCGGGGAGGATCCCGTCCGGGTGCGGCTCACGTCCCTCTCCGGGCGGCGGCCGGGGGAGCCGCGCCTCCTCGAGGTCCCCGCGGGCGGGACGCTCCGGGCCGACGTCCCAGCCGGGGCCCGCGAGGCCGCCACCTACGTCGAGTACTTCGGGGGTTGGGTGGCGGCCGGGTGGGTAGCCCGCGCGGGGGGGAAGGAGCACGGGGTCGCCGCGGAGGCGTGCCTGGGCGCGCCGGCCCGCCGGCTCATCCTCCCCGATGGGGAGACGGAGCGCGGAGAGGAAACCTCCCTCGTGGTGATGAACCCGTTCGCCGTCGATGCGGTGCTCACGATCACGCTCCTCACCGAGGAGGGTCCTCCGGTGACGACGAAGGAGTGGTCGGACGTCGTGCTCCCGGCGCGGCGCGCCGCCGTCTTCCGTGTGAACGAGGTGAAGCTCGGCGAGCGGACGGTGTCGGCCCTCGTCGACGTGGGGGTGGGGAGGGTGGCGGCGGCCTCGCTCGTGTTCTCGGGCGAGGAGCGCCAGGTGCGGAGCGCGGTCGGGGTCCCGGCTGCGGCCAGGCGCCTGCTCCTGCCGGGGGCCGGGGGCTCCGGGCAGTCCGAGCTGGTCGTGGCCGCCGTCGGCGAGGAGCGGGACGCGCGCCTCGGCGTGAGCGTCCTGGGGCCCGAGGGGCCCGCGATCGCGGAAGGCCTCGAGGACGAGGCCCAGGCCCCGTCGTCGGCTCGCACCTACCCGGTGCTCGCCCAGGGCGCCGCGACCTTCGACGTCCACGCGGAGGCCGGCGCCCCGGGCGTGGCGGCGGTCCGTCGCTCCACGGGGCCGAGCGGGGACCAGGCGGCGGTGCCCGGGGCCGCCGTGCCGGCCCCGGCCTGGGTCGTCCTCCCCGCGGTCGCGGGCCGCCCCGCCCACCCGCGCCTGGTCCTCGCGAACCCGGGAAGCGCGCCGGTGGCCGTGACCCTGGTGGCCCTCCCCGGGGCCGGTGCGGTCGCGCCGCCGGCGCCGACCGTGGTCCAGGTGCCCGGGGGCTCGACCGTGGCGGCGCCCGCCGCCTTCGTCGAGGCCCTGCCGGGCGCCGCGGTGCTGGCCGTCGCCCCCGAGGGAACCTTCGTGGCGGCCTCGGCGTCGAACTCCCTCGGGCGAGAGGGTGTCGCCGGCTACGCCGCCGCGCTCGGGGTCCCGGTGCCCGAGCGGTGGGTCCGGGAGTGGCGCCGGTGAGCCGCGGGTCCGGCGGGTTGTCCTAGGATGGACCGGGGCCGGGTCGACCGCCCGGGGCGAGGCCCGTGGCGGCGCGGGCCGGGCCCCGGGGCGGAACCCTGCGGACGCGTGAGGCGTTGAACGGGTACGAGGAGAGCGGACGACGATGAGCCGGGGGAAGCACGCGCGGCGGATGCTCGGGGGCGGCCTCCCCCTCGTGCTGATCGTGCTGGCGTCGCTCGTGGCGGTCGGGGCCGGGGGCGCCCTGGCGGCCTACCGCTACGAGACGGCCCGGGCCGACCGGATCCTGCCGGGGGTGGAGATCGAGGGGATCGATGTCTCCGGCATGACCCGCGGGCAGGCGATCCGGGCCGTCGCCTCCCTGGTCGACCGGACGCTCGACCGCGAGCTCGTGGTCACGGCCGCCGACCGGTCGTGGGTCGTCACCCCGAGGGAGCTCGGGATGCGGGCCGACGTGGAGGGAGCCGTGGATCGGGCCCTGGCGGTGGCCGAGGGGTTCCCGCTCCCCGCGAGGTTCTGGCACCGGTTCCGGGGGATCCCGGTCGAGCGGAGCGTCGCCGTCGGCTACTCCTACGACGAGGCGGCCGTCCGGGCCTTCGTGGAGGAGGTGTACCGAGCGGTGGCCGAGCCGGCCCGGGACGCGGCGATCCGCCTGGAGGACGGGCAGGTGCTGCTGCAGCGGTCCCGGGTCGGGCAGGCCCTCAAGGAACGGTTGGCCCTGGCGCGGATCCGGCGGGCCCTGGAGGAAGGGCGCGCCCGCGTGTCGCTCCCGGTGAAGGACGTGGAGCCCGAGGTCACCGAGGCGAGCCTGGGCTACACGATCGTCGTGGACCGGTCCCGGAACGAGCTCTACCTCTACCGGGGTCTGAAGCTCGTGAAGACCTACCCGGTGGCGACCGCGCGGCCGCCGTACGTGACCCCGCCGGGGGAGTGGGTGGTGGTCGACAAGCGGGAGAACCCGACCTGGTACAACCCGGCCCCGGAGGGGTGGGGAGCGGGCCTCCCGCTCGTGATCCCGCCCGGGCCCGGCAACCCCCTCGGCACCCACGCGCTCTACCTCGACGCCCCCGGGATCCGGATCCACGGGACGTACGACGCCGACTCGATCGGGACCTACGCGTCGCACGGGTGCATCCGGATGTACCTCGAGGACGCCGAGGAGCTCTTCGGCATCGTCCCCGTGGGGACGAAGGTCCTGATCGTCTGAGGGCCGCGGTCGGGCGGGCATCGCGTCGCGCCCGATGCTTGCAGGATCACACGGATGTGATCAGGATACGGGCATGCGGACCTGTTCCCGGATGCGGTTCGAGCAGGAGCCGGTCGCGACCGTCGCGCTCCGCTACCAGGCGTGGGAGGTCGTGGTCGGCGACCTCGCGCCGGACCGCGACCCCAGCTCCCTGGATCTGTGCCGTGCCCACGTGGACGGCCTGACCCCGCCCCGAGGCTGGTCGGTGCGGGACGAGCGCGGCGCCCGCGTCCCCTAGATCCGTCCCCCGTCGTTCGGCGTGACGCGCGGCCGTCCGGCCCCGGGCGGCGGATGGGCCGTCCACCGATCGGGCGATGCGGTCCCGGGAACGGCGGTCGAGCGAAATGAGGTCCTCGGGCTATGGTCCGACGGCCCGCCGTCACCGACCATCGGGCCGAGATGACGCGCGACCCCAAGACCGCAGGCACCTGCCCGGTGTGCCGCACCGGGGAGCTGATCACGATCTCGATGACCGTGAACGGCGCCGAGCTCCGGTTCACCACCTGTCACGCGTGCGAGGCGAAGTGGTGGACGAGGGAGGGCCAGGAGATCCCCCTCCGCTCGGTGATCGGGCTGGTCGTCGAGGCCCGTTCCTAGGCCAGGCGTCGCCGGATCCCCCTCCGGACCGGCGCGGGACCGCTCCCACGAGGGTCCCGCGCGCCCCGCCTCGGGTACGATGGCCGCCGGTGGCGTCCCGCGACCTGAGCCGGATCTTCAAGGCCTACGACGTCCGCGGCGTGGTCCCCGACGAGCTCGACGAGGACGTGGCGCGGCGGATCGGGGCCGCCTTCGCCCACTTCTCAGGCGAGCCCCGGATCCTCCTGGGCCGGGACTGCCGGCTCTCCTCGGAGCGGCTCGGGGCCGCCTTCGCCGAGGGCGTGACCGGGCGGGGCGCGGACGTCGTCGACCTCGGGCTCGTCTCCACCGACCTCCTGTACTTCGCATCCGGCGAGCTCGGCATGCCGGGGGCGATGCTGACCGCGAGTCACAACCCGCCGGAGTGGAACGGGGTCAAGTTCTGTCTGTCGGGGGCCCGCCCCGTGGGGCAGGACACGGGGCTCGCCGAGATCCGGGCCCTCGCGGAGCGCGACGAGTACCCGCCCGCGCCCAGGCGGGGCCGCGTGGAGCGGCGCGACCTCCTCGATCGGTACGTGGAGCACGTGCTGTCGTTCGTGGACCCGGCCGCGATGCGGCCGCTCACGGTCGTCGTCGACACCGCGAACGGGATGGGGGGGATCGTGGTGCCGGCCGTGATGTCGCGGCTCCCGCTCACGCTCGTCCACCTCTACCCCGAGCTCGACGGCACGTTCCCGAACCACCCCGCCGATCCCATCGACCCCCGGAACCAGGAGGACCTCAAGCGCGCCGTCCTCGAGCACCGGGCCGACGTGGGGTTCGCCTTCGACGGCGACGCCGACCGGGTGTTCCTCGTCGACGAGCGGGCGGAGGGGGTCTCGGGTTCGCTCGTGACGGCCCTCGTCGCCGAGTACATGCTGGAACGCCACCCGGGGGCGACGATCGTCCACAACCTGATCTGCTCGTGGGTGGTCCCCGAGGTGATCAGGGAGCACGGGGGCACCCCGGTGCGCTCCCGGGTCGGCCACTCGTTCATCAAGCAGGTGATGGCGGAGACCGGGGCGGTCTTCGGCGGCGAGCACTCCGGCCACTACTACTTCCGCGAGAACCACAACGCGGACTCCGGCCTGATCGCCGCCGTCGTCGTGCTGGGCCGGATGTCCGAGTCCGGGCTGCCCTTGTCGAAGCTCCTCGAGCCCTACCGCCGCTACCACGACTCGGGGGAGATCAACTCCCGCGTCGAGGACCCACGGGCCGCGATCGAGCGGCTGGCGGAGGCGTTCCGCGACGGGAGGCAGGACCGGCTCGACGGGCTCACGGTAGAGTTCGACGATTGGTGGTTCAACGTGCGGCCGTCCAACACCGAACCGCTCCTCCGGCTGAACGTGGAGGCCCGGACCAGGGAGCTGCTCGAGGAGAAGACGGCGCTCGTGCTTCGGTTGATCCATGGGACCGAGGAGGCGTCGTGAGCGTCGATCCCGAGCTGCTCGAGCTCCTGGTCTGCCCCAACTGCCGGGGCGAGGTCGAGTACCTCGAGGACGAGGAGCGCATCGTGTGCCGCGGGGAGTGCGGCTACCGGTACCCGGTGCGGGACGGGATCCCGGTGATGCTGATCGACGAGGCCGAGAAGCCCGCCGGCGGGGGCCGGCGCCGCTGAGCTCGGGCGTGGTGGACCTGGACGACGCGGCGGTCCTCTCCCGGGCCGATCCGTCGGGCATGCTCGAGGCGGTGCTCCGGCTCCCGGAGGGCGTCCGGGCCGGCTACGAGCTGGGGCGCTCGGCGGCCGAACTGCCGCCCGCGGACGGCCTGGAGGCGGTGGTGCTCTGCGGGATGGGGGGCTCCGCGATCTCGGGGGACCTCCTGCGCGCCGCCTGGCGCGGCCGCCTGCGCCTCCCCTTCGAGGTGGTCCGGGGCCCGGAGCTGCCCGGTCACTGCGGGCCGCGCACGCTCGTCGTGGGCTCCTCCTACTCCGGGGACACGGCGGAGACCCTGGCCTGCTTCGAGGAGGCGCTCCGCCGTGGGTGCCGGGCCCTGGCCGTGACGTCGGGCGGCGCGCTCGCCCGGCTGGCCGCCGAGGCGGGGGCCGCCGTGGTCCGGCTCCCCGTCGGGCTCCTCGCCCCCCGGGCCGCCGTGGGGCACCTCACGTTCGCCACGGTCGGGGCGCTCGAGGCGATGGGGATCCTCCCCCCGGTGGGCGCGGACGTGCAGGAGACCCGCCGCGAGCTCGCCGAGCTCCTCGACCGCCTGGGGCCGGCGCGGCCCGGGAACCCCGCGAAGGCCCTCGCCGGGCGGCTCCGGGGCCGGGTCCCCGTGATCTGGGGCGCCGAGGGCATCGGCGCGGCGGCGGCCCTCCGCTGGAAGACGAACCTGAACGAGAACGCGAAGGTCCCGGCGTTCGCCTCCGCCCTCCCCGAGCTCGACCACAACGAGGTCGTGGGGTGGTCGGCGGGGGCCGGGCGGGGCTTCTTCCTGGTGGCCCTCCGCCACCGGGGCGAGCACCCCGACGTCGCCGTTCGGTTCCCGCTCTCGATCGAACTCGCCCGGGAGGCGGGGGCCGAGGTCGAGGAGGTGTGGGCGAGCGGGCGCTCGGACCTCGCGCGCCTGTTCACGCTGGTGGCCACGGGGGACCTGGTGAGCGTGTACCTGGCGTTGCTCCGGGGTGTGGACCCCACGCCGGTGGAGGCCATCGAGCGGCTCAAGCGGGCCCTCGCTGCACGCGCTTCGGGGCACTGATGGGCCCGCCCCGTCCCGGCCCTGGGGACGGCGTCCCGGAGCGGGTGGCGGCCGCCGTGCGGGCCCGGACCGACCTCGTCCCCGCCGCTGCCCTGGTGCTCGGTTCCGGGCTCGGCGACGCCCTCCGGGTGGCCCGGGAGCTGGCGGGGGCGCGCGACGAGGTGGAGGTGGCCTACGGGGAGCTGCCGGGGTTCCCCCCGCCCTCGGTCCCCGGCCACGTGGGCCGCCTGTGGCTCGGCAGGCTCGGGGGACGGCCCGTCGCCTGCTTCCAGGGGAGGGTCCACTACTACGAGGGATACGGGATGGCCATGGCGTCCCTCACCGCCCGGGTGGCGGCCGAGCTGGGGGCCCGGGCGGTGATCCTCTCGGCGGCCACGGGGGGCGTCGATCCCACGGTCCCGGGCGGCGCGATCGTGGTCCTCCGCGACCACCTGAACCTCATGGGAGAGAACCCGTTGCGCGGATGGCGGATGCCCGATGGCACCCCTGCCTTCGTCGACCTCTCCCGGGTCTACGACCCCGAGCTCACCGACGCGGCGCTCGCCGCGGCCCGGGGGGTGCTCGGCCCGGCAGCCGTGCGGGAGGGGGTGTACGCGGCGCTCCCCGGGCCGTCCTACGAAACCCCTGCCGAGGTCGAGTTCCTCCGCCGGGCCGGGGCCACGGTGGTCGGGATGTCCGTGGTGCCCGAGGCCGTGGCGGCGCGGGCCCTGGGCCTGCGGGTCGCGGGGATAAGCTTCGTCACGAACGCCGCCGGGACGCCCGTCTCGCACCAGGAGGTGCTGCGGGCCTCGGCCCGGGCCGCGGACGTGATCGGACGGGTGACCGTGGAGCTCCTCCGGCTCCTCTAGGGAAGGGTGGGCGGCATGGACTGCGACGTGCGGGACCTCGGCCTCGCCGAGGCGGGCAGGGAGCGGATCGAGTGGGCGGGGGGCGAGATGAAGGTGCTCGCCCAGATCCGGGAGCGGTTCGAGGAGGAACGGCCGCTCGAGGGGATCCGGATCGGGGCCTGCCTCCACGTGACGAGCGAGACCGCGAACCTGGTCGAGACCCTCGTGGCGGGCGGGGCCGAGGTGGCCCTCTGCGCCTCGAACCCCCTCTCGACCCAGGACGACGTGGCCGCCGCCCTCTGCGAGCGGGACGGGATCTCGGTCCACGCGATCCGCGGGGAGGACCACGAGACCTACTACCGCCACATCGATGCGGTCCTCGACCGCCGGCCCCGGATCACGATGGACGACGGCGCGGACCTGGTCTCGCGGCTCCACCGGGAGCGGCCGGAGCAGGTGGCCGAGGTGCTCGGCGGGACCGAGGAGACCACCACCGGGGTGATCCGCCTGCGGGCGATGGCGGCGGACGGCGCGCTCCGCTACCCGATCGTCGCGGTGAACGACGCCCGGACCAAGCGCCTGTTCGACAACCGGTTCGGGACCGGGCAGTCCACGATCGACGCCATCCTCCGGGCCACGAACCTGCTGCTCGCCGGGCGGGTGGTGGTGGTCTGCGGCTACGGGATGTGCGGGCGGGGGGTGGCCTCGCGAGCCCGGGGGATGGGCGCGCAGGTGATCGTGACCGAGGTCGACCCCCTCCCGGCCCTGGAGGCCGCGATGGAGGGCTACCGGGTGATGCCGCTCCGCGATGCCGCGCGCGAGGGCGACGTGTTCGTCACCGTGACCGGGGACACCTCGGTGATCCGGAGGGAGCACCTGGAGGTGATGAAGGACGGGGCGGTGCTGGCGAACGCCGGCCACTTCGACGTGGAGATCGACAAGGGGGCGCTCGAGGAGCTCGCGGTCTCCAGGCGGCGGATCCGGGGCTCGGTCGACGAGTACCGCCTGCCGGACGGCCGACGGCTCCGTCTCCTCGCCGAGGGGCGCCTCGTGAACCTGGGGGCCGCCGAGGGGCACCCGGCCGCCGTGATGGACATGTCCTTCGCGAACCAGGCCCTCGCGGTGGAGTGGGTCGCCCGGGAGGGCGGCGCCCTGGCGCCCGCCGTCCACCCCGTGCCGGCCGAGATCGACGCCGAGGTGGCCCGCCTCAAGCTCCGCGCGATGGGGATCGAGATCGACCGGCTCACGCCGGAACAGGAGGAGTACCTGCGCTCGTGGGAGTCGGGGACCTGACCGGCTCGCCCTGGACCGTCGGGGCCCTGATCGAGCCCGCCCGGGCCGTCGGGGACCTGCGGGATCTGGAGGTCGTGGGCGCCGCCATGGCCCGCGCCGGGCTCGTGCGCGGGAGCGAGGGGAACCTCTCCTGGTGGGACGGCCGGACCTTCCGGATCACGCGGACCGGCGCCCGCCTCGACGCCCTGGGGCCGGCCGACGTCGTGGAGGGCGGGCTCGGCGGCCCCCTGCCCGGCGCCTCCTCCGACCTCGGGGTCCACGTCCGGCTCCACCGGGAGCGGGGGCCGGGGGCCGTGGTCCACGCCCACCCCCCCGGGTCCGTGCCGGAGGGCTGGCGCGAGGGCGAGCCGCACGGCGTCTACGCGCACGCCGCCACCCTCGAGCTCGCGTTCGCCGCCGTCGCCTGCGCCGCCGGCCGCCTCGCACCGGGCGCGATCGCCGAGCCGCCGATCCGCCCTCTGGCCCTCGCCGCCTCGGAGCGGCGGGAGGAGCGTGGCCGGACCGTCGAGCGGGCCCTCGAACTCTCGGTCCTCGACCAGCGACGCCTCCCGAAGGAGGTGGTGCATCTCCCCTGCCGGACGGCCGCGGAGGTGGCCGAGGCGATCCGCGCCCTCGCGGTCCGGGGGGCGCCCGCGATCGGGATCGCCGCCGCCTACGGGCTCGCGCTCGAGGCCGCGCGCCTGGAGGCCGCGCCTGGAGGCCTGGACGACCTCGAGGCCGCGTCCCGCTCCCTGGCCGCGGCCCGCCCGACCGCGGTGAACCTGGCCTGGGCGGTGGCGCGCACCCTGGCCCGGGCCCGGGCCTGCGGGCCCGACGACGACGTCCCCGCGGCGATCCTCGACGAGGCGCGGCGGATCGAGCGGGAGGACGCGCTGGCCTGCTCGGCGATGGCCCGTCTGGGGGCGGAGCTCGTCCCGGCGGGGGCCCGGGTCCTCACCATCTGCAACACGGGGATGCTCTGCACCGGCGGGATCGGGACCGCGCAGGGGGTCATCTACCGCGCCCACCTCGAGGGCAAGCGGATCCGCGTCCTCGTCTGCGAGACGCGGCCCGTGTGGCAGGGCGCTCGGCTCACGGCCTGGGAGCTCGGCCGGCTGGGCGTCCCGTTCGAGCTGATCCCCGACGCCGCCGCCGCCTCCCTGATGCGGGCCGGGGAGGTAGACCTCGTCCTGGTCGGGGCGGACAGGATCGCGGCGAGCGGCGACGTGGCGAACAAGATCGGGACCTACGGGCTGGCGGTGCTGGCCCGCCACCACGGGCTCCCCCTCTACGTGGTGGCCCCCACCTCCACGATCGACCCGGCGACCTCCTCGGGGGAGCGGATCGTGGTCGAGGAACGGGACCCGGCGGAGGTGACCGCCCCCCTCGGGGTCCCGGTGGCGCCCCCGGGGACCCCTGCGCGGAACCCCGCGTTCGACGTCACGCCCGCCGAGCTCGTCGCGGCCATCGTGACCGAGGCCGGGGTGGCCCGCCCGCCGTTCGCGGCCTCCCTCGCGGCGCTGCTGCGCGAACGGAGGTCGGCGTGATCGTCGAGCGGGGGGTCGGCATCCGGGTCCACTACGACCGGTTCCCCGCCACGATCAAGGGCGCCTTCGTCCTGCGGGGCGAGGATCGCGACCCTCACCAGGTCCGGATCCACGGCGCCCGGGTGGCGGCGGTGGGGCGGGACCTGGCCCGGCCGATGGGGCTGCGGCCGGCGGTGGTCGACGTGGCGCCGCGCCGGGACCTCTTCGTCCCCTTCGAGTTCCCCACCGTCGACCTCGAGCCCGCTTGGTACGGCCTCGAGATCGACCTCGAGGTCGACGGCCATCCGGCCCGGGTCGCCTGCGGGCGGCCGTTCTCGGTGCCCTGGCCGCGGGCCGCGGTCCGCCGCGGCCAGGTCCGGGTGGCGAAGCTCGTGTCCGCCGGTGGGGTCCAGGTCCGGGTCGAGCGGCTCGACCTGTCGAGCGACTCGCTGAAGCTCCGGCTCACGGCCGATGTCCCCGAGCTGCCCCCGCTCCGCCTCTCGGCGGACGGGGAGCCGGTGCCGATCGTCGAGCAGGCCTTCGATGCGGGGCGCCGTGAGGGGACGGTGGTGGCCTACCCCCTCCTCCGCTCCCAAGGCCGCCTCCGGATCGAGGTCGGCCGGGGCCGGGGGCGCGGGACCCTCGAGGTCCCGCTCCCCTGAGCCCCGGACGGGCGGCGCCCCCGAGCCGAGCCGGACCCCGGGCCCCGGCTCCTCCTGGGGATGTCGGTGCCGGGCGATAGGGTCGGAACCCTCGGCGATGGGGCTGCTCGAGGTGCTCTTCCCTCCCCGGTGCGCGGGCTGCGCACGGGGACCCTGGCCGTTCTGCGGCCGGTGCCTGGCCGACCTCGCCCCGCTGTCGCCGCCCTGGTGTCGACGGTGCGGGCTCCCCCTCCAGGCCGACGTCGAGCGTTGCCCCCGCTGTCCGCCCCCGCCCCTCGCCGGGGCCCGGGCGGCCTTCGCGTACGAGGGAGCGGCGCGGGCGGCGGTCCACCGACTCAAGTTCTCCGGGCAGCGGCGGGTCGGCGAGGCCCTGGCCCCGGCCATGGCCGCGGTGGCCGGCCCGTCCCCGGACGTGATCGCCTGGGTGCCGCTGTCGCGGCGGCGGCGGGCCGCCCGGGGCTACGACCAGGCCGAGGTGCTGGCCCGCTCGGTGGGCCGGGCGCTCGGCGTCCCCGTGGCGGGGCTCCTGGTCAGGGTGGAGGAGACGCCTCCGCAGGCGCGGAGGCCGGTCGCGGAGCGCCGGGGGGCGATGCGGAACGCGTTCCGAACGGTCCGGGACCCGCCCGCCTCGGTGCTCCTCGTGGACGACGTCCTCACCACCGGCGCGACGGCGGCGGCCTGCGCCCGGGCCCTGGTCGAGGCCGGGGCCCGGGAGGTGGTGGCGCTCGCGGCGGCACGGGCCCTGCCTGGGGCGGCCCCCGGCCGGATATACTCGGCCCGTGGGTCCCCGTCCGGGTCTGTGGTTGCCCGGGGAACGGTTCCCCGGTAGTCGATGCCAGCCGCAGGCGAAACGACCCACGTAAGGTGACCCTTGGTCGCTGAGCATGGTGCGGTTTAGATGTAAGCCCTGCCTCGGCCGGGTCCGCCCGGACCGGGAGAAGGTGCTAAGCCGCGGGAGCGGCGATCCCCTCAGCAGGCGAGTGTGGGGGCAAAGACCAGGTCAGCCGGGCGGGGACCCACCTCTCCATCCCGTCTCGCACCGCCGTCGTCCGGAGGAGGTCCGCATGGAACTGTCACTCAAGGGCCGCGGTGTCCGGATCACCGAGCAGCTCCGTCGCTCCGCCGAGCGGAAGCTCTCCCGGCTGGCCCGGATGGAGCCCCGAGCCGTGCGTCTCGAGGTCGAGGTGATCGCGGAACGCAACCCGCGGCTCGATGGGGCCCGGAGGATCGAGGGCGCGCTCCACCTCCCGCGGCGGACGTTCCGGGCCGAGGCCGAGGCGAAGGACGTGGACGGCGCCCTCGACGTCCTCGCGGAGCGGCTGGAGCGGCAGGTCCGGGACCACCACGAGCGTCGGCGGCGCCGGACCGGGCCCCGGGCCGTGCTACGATCGGCCGGGCCCGGGGGGCCCGAGGAGGCGGCCGAGGCGGAGGCGCCGGCCGAGGGCACGTGAGCGAGGAGCGGAACGACGCGGAGAAGCTCCGGGTGATGGTCGTCGACGACCACGCCCTGTTCCGCCGGGGCCTGGAGATGGTCCTCGCCGGCGAGCCGGACATGGAGCTCGTGGGGGAGGCTTCCGACGGGGCCGAGGCGGTCCAGCGGGCCCAGGAGCTCATGCCGGACGTCGTGCTGATGGACGTCCGGATGCCCAAGCGGTCCGGGATCGAGGCCACCCGGGAGATCAAGGACCTCCTCCCGCACTGCAAGATCGTGATGCTCACGATCTCCGACGAGGAGGCCGACCTCTACGACGCGATCAAGGCCGGGGCCTCGGGCTACCTGCTCAAGGAGATCCCGATCGAGGAGGTGGCCGACGCGATCCGGTCCGTGTGGGCCGGGCAGTCGCGGATCTCCCCCTCGATGGCCTCCAAGCTCCTGAACGAGTTCGCCCAGGTCTCGAGGGAGGGCGGCCGGCCCCAGGTCCCTGGTCCGAGGCTCACCGAGCGGGAGCTCGAGGTGCTCCGGCTCGTGGCGCAGGGGCTCGCGAACCGCGACATCGCGAGGCAGCTCTACATCTCCGAGAACACCGTCAAGAACCACATCCGCAACATCCTGGAGAAGCTGCACCTCCACTCCCGGATGGAGGCCGTCGTCTACGCGGTCCGGGAGAGGATGATCGAGATCACCTGAGGCGGACGGTCCGGGCCTCGGCGGGCGGCCCGGGTCGGCGCGGACCTGGGCTACGATAGGGGCGGAACCCCGACCCCCCGGAGGACCCCCCGTGGTCATCAGCAAGCTCGCGACGATCGGCGAGGGGCGCAAGCTGAAGCGCCTCGAGCAGCTCGTCGGCATCGTGAACACGTTCGAGCCGGAGGTCGAGGAGCTCTCCGACGCCGAGCTCGCGGCGAAGACCGAGGAGTTCCGCCGACGCCTGGCGGACGGGGAGACCCTCGACGATCTCCTGCCCGAGGCCTTCGCCTGCGTCCGGGAGGCGGCGCGGCGCACGATCGGCCAGCGGCACTTCGACGTGCAGGTGATGGGCGCGATCGTGCTGCACGAGGGGAACATCGCCGAGATGAAGACCGGCGAGGGGAAGACCCTCGTCGCCACGATGCCCGCCTACCTGAACGCCCTCACGGGCAAGGGCGTCCACGTGGTCACCGTCAACGACTACCTGGCGAAGCGCGACTCGGAGTGGATGGGGCCGATCTACCGGGCCCTCGGGCTCACGGTGGGCCTGATCCAGGCCCAGATGACCCCCGCCCAGCGCCGCCCGGCCTACGCGGCCGACGTCACCTACGGGACGAACAACGAGTTCGGCTTCGACTACCTCCGGGACAACATGGCCATGCGCCTGGAGGACACGGTCCAGCGCGGCCACCACTACGCCATCGTGGACGAGGTGGACTCGATCCTGATCGACGAGGCCCGCACCCCGCTCATCATCAGCGGGATGGTGGCGGACTCGGCGAAGTGGTACCAGACGTTCGCGCGGATCGCGCCCCGGCTCCGCCGCGACGAGGATTACGAGATCGACGAGGCCAAGCGGACGGTCGCGATCACCGAGGAGGGCGTCCGGAAGGTCGAGGAGTACCTCGGGATCGAGAACCTCTACGACCACGTGAACACGCCCCTCGTCCACCACCTCCACAACGCGATCCGGGCCAAGGAGCTCTACAAGCGCGACGTCGACTACATCGTCCGTGATGGCGAGGTCAAGATCGTGGACGAGTTCACCGGCCGGGTCCTCGAGGGCCGCCGGTACTCCGAGGGGCTCCACCAGGCGATCGAGGCCAAGGAGGGGGTCCGGATCAAGGAGGAGAACCAGACCCTGGCCACGATCACGATCCAGAACTACTTCAAGATGTACGAGAAGCTCGCCGGCATGACCGGCACGGCCAAGACCCAGCAGGCCGAGTTCGAGCAGGTCTACGGCCTCGGCGTGGTCGAGATCCCCACCAACCGCCCGATGATCCGGGTCGACCACCAGGACGTGATCTACAAGACCGAGGAGGCGAAGTGGCGGGCGGTGGTCGAGGACATCGCGGAGCGTCACGCCCGCGGCCAGCCGGTCCTGGTCGGGACCATCTCGATCGAGAAGTCCGAGAAGCTCTCGCGGATGCTCGAGCGCCGGGGGATCCCGCACCACGTCCTCAACGCGAAGCACCACGAGAAGGAGGCGATGATCGTCGCCCAGGCGGGGCGGAAGGGCGCGGTGACCGTCGCGACGAACATGGCCGGCCGGGGCGTGGACATCCTCCTCGGGGGGAACCCCGAGTACCTCGCCCGCCAGGAGATGGCGGCGAAGGGCTGGGACAACGACCGCTACCTCCTGTTCGAGATGGACGAGGAGGAGCGGCGGGCCTACGAGGCGGAGTTCGAGCCAATCTACCGCAGGTACAAGGCGCAGACCGACGCGGAGCACGAGGAGGTCGTGGCCCTCGGGGGGCTCTACGTCCTCGGCACCGAGCGGCACGAGTCCCGCCGGATCGACAACCAGCTGCGCGGCCGCTCCGGCCGCCAGGGCGACCCCGGCGAATCCCGGTTCTACCTCTCCCTCGAGGACGACCTGATGCGGATGTTCGCGAGCGACCGGATCGCCTCGATCATGGAGCGCCTGAAGTGGCCCGAGGACGAGCCGATCCAGGCCCGGATGGTCACGCGGGCCGTCGAGAGCGCGCAGAAGCAGATCGAGGAGCTGAACTTCGAGCGCCGCAAGAACGTGCTCAAGTACGACGACGTGATGAACACCCAGCGCCGGGTCATCTACGGCGAGCGGCGGAAGATCCTCGAGGGCCACGACCTCCGGGCCGAGGCGCTCGAGATGGTGTCCGAGGTGGTGGGCGAGCTCGTCTCCCGCTACGTCCCCGCCGACGTGTTCCCCGAGGAGTGGGACCTCGACGGTCTCCTCGCGGGGCTCTCGGAGATCTTCCCGGTCCGCTCGACCAAGGCCGATCTCGCCGCGCTGGGCTCCGCGGAGGAGGTGTCGGAGCGACTGGTCCAGGAGGCCCTCGAGGCCTACGAGGCCAAGGAGCGGGCCCTCGGGGCCGAGGTGATGCGGGAGCTCGAGCGGATGGTGCTGCTCTCGATCATCGACACGAAGTGGCGCGAGCACCTCTACGAGATGGACTACCTGCAGGAGGGGATCCACCTCCGGGCCTACGCGCAGCGGGACCCGCTGTCGGAGTACCAGCGCGAGGCCTACGCGATGTTCGAGGAGCTCGTCCAGGGCATCCGCCGCGAGTTCGTCCGCTACATCTACCGCGTCGAGCTGGTCCGCCAGGACGAGCCGGCCAGGCCGCGGCCGCAGCGGGTCGCGGTGAACCGGGGGGAGCGGGCGGCCGAGACCGCCGGGGGGGGACCGGGGAAGGCCCAGAAGATCGGGCGGAACGCCCCCTGCTGGTGCGGCTCGGGGAAGAAGTACAAGAAGTGCCACGGGGCCACGGCCTGAGCGCCGTGGCCCCTCGCGGGAGGGCCGGCGGGGTCGTCCCGCTGGCCCGGATCCGCTCGGCTGGTCGGTCTCATAGGCACCGGTGGCACGGCTCGCCGTTCACCACGATCGGCCCGCTGTTCGGTTGGTCGAACACCGACGACTTCGGCGTGAGGTGCCCGTGGCGGCGCACCGGCGTGAAGCGCTCCTCCGTGGCCCCGCCCAGGCGCCCGGTGAACCCGGCCCGGGCCGCGACCACGTACCAGGGCAGGATCGCCCCCTGCTCGCGGACCGCCGCCGTCGAGTTCTCGAACGCCGACCGGGCCTGGGACAGCACCGCCCCCTGCTCCCGGACCGCCGCGGCCGAGTTCTCCCAGATCGCGGTCGGCGCCTGGGCCTGGACCGTCGGCACGACCCGGTCCCCGAGGACCTCCCGGGTCACGAGGATCCCGGCCGTCAGGCCGACGGCGAGCCCGGCCGCCGTGAAGCCGGCGATGATGCTCCGCCCGATGATGCTCCGCAGGTGCGCCGGGCGCCCGAGGGTGAGCGTTCCGGTGGTCATGGCGTCCCCCTTCCTCTCGGCAGCCACGCCATGGCCCCGACCCTATGCCCTTGGCGGCGCGGGTTCGGTGCCGGCGGCCACCGGCCGGCGGTGCCGTGCCCGCGCCCTCCCCCGGGACGAACCGACTCCCTAATGCTGCCACGGTCCGGCGGCCTCGGGCGCCGGACGGAGCGTCCCGCGGGCGAAGGCCCCGGCCACCACCCGGCGGAACCCGTCCCGGTCGAGCCGGAACACCCTGGCCGGCGTGAGCGCGCG
>ERZ511473.641-NODE-641-length-48077-cov-18.532146_pt1 | contig 48077 bp, 49 predicted proteins | sample MGYA00374947_ERZ511473 | MGnify/ENA primary metagenome ERZ511473 (study PRJEB26303, sample SAMN06343854) | sediment metagenome | isolation source: hot spring sediment | place: Canada: British Columbia | collected 2012-09-26 ... | reverse complement strand
CGCCTCCATCACCCAGATCGCCCAGAGCGCATCTAGCCTCGCTGCCCTCGCCCAGGAGCTCCAGGGGCTCGTGGCCCAGTTCAAGGTGTAGGGGCGACCCCTCGAGGTTGCCCAGAGGGGACAATCCTGATCCTGCGGGAGGGGCGACGCATGCGTCGCCCTATTCGAGTCCCCCACCTCATCGCTGTATTCCAACTGCCGATGTTGCATCGGGACCCGTTCGACCGTATCCTCGTGGCGCAGGCAAGGGTGGAAGGACTGACGATTGTGACGGATGATGACCGAATCAGGAGCTACGGCGTACCGACGGTCTGGTGAACCTGTAGGCGCCTGGTTCAGGGCAGGCAGAGGGGCCTGACCCTACATGGGCTCCACAGGCTTGGCTTCCGCCGGTGCCCTGCGCGGGCGGATGAGCCAGCGGCTCAGCAGGATGCTCAGCTCGTAGAGGAAGATCATCGGGATGGCCACGAAGAACATCGTGATGGGGCTCCAGTCCGGGGTCAGCATGGCCGCCAGCACCAGGATGGTCATGTAGGCCACCCGCCACTCCCGCCGGAGCTGTGCCGGGTTGACGATCCCAAGCCAGGTCAGGCTCAGGATCAGGATTGGCGTCTCAAAGGCGAGGCCAACCCCCACGAGGAACCAGGTGATGTACCCGACGTAGTTCAAGGCAGTGAGGCGGACCTCGATCATCTCCCCCGCCTGCGCGAGGAGCCATCGTGTCGCGGAGGGAATGATGAAGCGGTACCCGAACACTGCCCCGGTATAGAAGAGCACGCCTAGGAGGACGACCACCACGTTGGCTACACGCCGTTCCTCCCGCGTGAGCGCAGGACGGATGAACATGAAGGTCTGGTAGAGGATCCACGGCATCGCTAGCCCGATGCCCATGATCAAGGAGACTTTGAGCCTGGTGAGGAAGGGCTCCAGCACCGTGAGGGCGATGAGCTTGGTCGTCCCTGCCGGGCGGAGGAGGAGCTCCAGGATCTTATTGGAGAAGATGAACACCAAGACGGTGCCGATGGCGACCCCCGCGAGAGCCAGGAGGATCCGCATCCGGAGCTCTTCCAGGTGCTCGATGATGGTCATTGGCCGGTCTTCCACAGGGATCACGTTCCTTCCCGAACCCATCTGGGGATAGCATCCCCCAGAACCAATTTACACCTTTTCCCCCGCCCCTCCAACCTTCAACTTCTGCCCCTCTGCCCCCTTTCTCCTCACTCCTCCCTCCCTCACTCCTCCCTGCTTTTATCTCCCCTCTGCCCCCTTTGCCCCTCTTCCCCTCTTCCCCTCTGCCCCTCTGCTCCCTTTCTCCTCACTCGCTCAGGAAATGGACATAGTCCAGCTTACGGAGCTTCTTCACCAATTTCTCATCGGCCGTTACGAACGCGCCGTCCACGCGCTCGGCCAACGCACTGAAGACCGCATCGTAGACCGTGACATTGTGGGAGTAGGCGATCTCAATGGCACGACCCATCAGACGCGATGAGGGGGTCACGATGCTGATCCCCATATCGTAGAGGCTCCCAATGGCCTGCTGTACCTTCCGTTGGTCCAGATCTGGCTTATATCGCAGGACATTGGCGATTTCATAGATCAGGAGATCGGGGGCATAGATCCGAAGGTTTCCATCGAGGTAGGCTTGGCGTATCCAAAGAGCCTGATCTCGCAGCACCTCATGCGCTCGGAACCATTTGATGATCACGGAGCTATCCAGGACGACTGAGCCGGTGAGGCGGAGGCTCATCTCCCCTCCCTCCATCGGCGGATCTCGGCCGTTGAGTCCCAATCCTCGAGGGTGTCCTGTCGAGCGAGCGCATCCTGAATGGCCACCGCCTTCCGGACCCTACGGACTTCCAGGTAAAGCCTGACCGCTTCGCGGAGCAATTCGCTTCGGTTGCGATCCTCCTCCTTTGCGACCCGATCGACCTCCGCCAGGAGGTCTTCGGGGAGAGAAACCATGACCTTCACTTTGCTCATCCCAATTCACCCCACCACAAAGATATCCGTTTGGATATAAAATATCAATACCATTCTTCTGCCCTTTACTCCTCTGCCCCCTTTGCCCCTCTTCCCCTCTGCTCCTCAGGCCGAACCTTGACGTGACTCCACACGAGCCCATATAATCAATTCGCCAGGTCTCCGTACTAGACCCGACGACGCGATGACCCCATAGACCCAGTATTTGGGGGGGTACCCAAGCGGCCAACGGGGGCAGACTGTAGATCTGCTGGCGGAACGCCTTCGTAGGTTCGAATCCTACCCCCCCCACCACGCGGGGTTAGCTCAATGGTAGAGCTCCGGCCTTCCAAGCCGGCGATGCGGGTTCGATTCCCGTACCCCGCTCCAACTATGCTCGCAGCGCACTTCCGCCTTTTCGCCTCCTCCGGTTTGCGGACCGCCGGCAGTCAGAGGAAATCAACAGTGTACCCCTGTCAAACCATCCCCGCTTTTCCTCCTCCTTTCGAAGGACCACCCTCCTTCGATCGAGGAACAAAATCATTCTCCCGTTCAGTAGGAACTCCAACGAACATCCGCCAAAACCACCCCTAACCGAAAAGAGAGATCCTTCGCTTCGTTCAGGCCTTCCCGAGGTCATTTGGAGGGTGCGGGACACGGTGGGTCGCCATGCTGGACGGAGTGAAGCATCTCAGCTCAAATGGAATCGGTCGAGGAGATCATCGTCAGCACGCGTGCGGCCAGGGAGCACCCATACCTGGGAGTGCTCGGCCAGAAGATCCACTATGCGGCTGCGTGGTGGCGCATCGTGGGAATCTGCTTGACGCGCACCCCGGACGGCCTTCGCCAGGTCCACTACGTCCTGCAGTTCTTTGGGCCGGCAGGAGGGCGGAAGCGCAGTCTTAAGGGCACGCCGTAGAGGTTCCCCCCTTCCCTCAGACGAGGGAAGGGGGGATCGGGGCACCAGAGGTGCCCCAAGTGGCCAGGAGCTTTCGTTCAAGCTCCGCCGCCATGTTCGGTACAACTGAGAGAGATAGGGTGTTTTCGGGAGGACGAAGAGGAAGATGTACCTCCAAGGGCGGAGCTGTGTCCTTCGGTAACCCTCTCCTACATTTCCAACCAGTTCCCATGGATTGCCGGAAATCAAGAATCGGGGTCGTCCTTCTCCTGACCATTGCCCTGGCTCTCTCTCCCCTCACGGTCTCCTATTCCCAGACCTACGTTATCGGGCCTGGAGATGTCCTCGCCATTGGCGTGTGGGGGTTTGAGAACCTTTCCGCGGAGGTAGAAGTCCTCCCTGACGGCACCGTCGCGCTCCCCCTGATCGGGATCGTGCGCGTTGCGGGGCTCAACCTCGCGCAGGTCCGGGAAGAGCTGACCAAGCGCTACGCCGCCTTCATCAAGAACCCCCAGGTGACGGTGATCGTCAAGAAGAGGGGGACGATCAGTGTAGCTGTCGTGGGGGAGGTGGTCAACCCTGGAGCTGTCGCGCTCCCGCGGGGGGCCCGTGTCCTTGACGCCATCGCGTCCGCAGGGGGGGTCACCGAGTTCGCTTCCCTCGACGAGGCCCAGATCATCCGGTCCACGCAGGCGGTGATCCCCCTCAACCTCCAGGCGATCCTCAAGGGGGACCAGCAGGCCAACGTGGAACTCCAGCCCGGCGACGTGATCGTGATCCCCAGGGACCGCACTAACTTGGTGTTCGTCGCGGGACAGGTGAACAAACCAGGGCTCGTCCCCTTGCGGCAGGCGCCCTCCCTCCTTGAGGCGATGGTCCAGGCCGGGGGGTTGACCGAGAAGGCCTCCCTCACCGAAGGCCGGATCATCCGCAAGTCGGGGGAGATCATCCCCCTGGACCTGGAAGCCCTGCTCCTCCGCGGGGACCTCTCCAAGAACATCCCCCTGAAGGCGGGGGACGTCATCTTCATCCCGGAAGGGACCTACCAGATCTACGTCCTGGGAGCGGTGAATAACCCTGGGGCGTTCAAGGTGAGAGGGGAGGTCACGGCCCTTGAGGCGCTCAACCTGGCGGGGGGAATCAACCGGAGCCGGGCCACGGGGAAAGGGCGCATCATCCGTCGGGTCACCTCTGGCGCGCAGGCAGGAGCTCCTGCGACCGAGAGTTCCGTCGTGACCCTGAACCTGGAGCAGTTGCTGCGCAGGGCGGACCTCGGTCAGAACGTCACCCTGCGGCCGGGAGACATCCTCTACGTCGAGGAAGTGGGGCTCCCGAGCATGTTCGAGGTCATCCTGACGATCCTGTCGGGCCTGAAGAACCTAGTCTCGATCTTCCGGTGAAATACTCTAAAACGCTCGTAGTAAGCCACGCAGCGCAGCAAGTGGCGTTATCTTTCCAATGCTCGTAGTAAGCCACGTAGCGAAGCGGAGTGGCGTCGTCCCTAACCTGAAACCTTCCAACTTGCAAACTTTCCAACCTTGCAACCTTCCAACCTGCAACTTTCTGAAACGATGGATCAACAACCCACACTGCGCGACTACCTAGGAATCCTGGACCGCCGCAAGTGGCTGGTCATCCTGGCTTTCCTTGTGACCCTGGCAACGACGGTTGTCATGACGTACAGGGCCGCACCTATCTACCGGACCTCCGCCCGGGTCCTCCTGAGCGGCCCCGCGTACGTCCCCATCGGGGGACAGAAAGAAAATGAGCCGGTCCTGCTCCCCGCCCCCTCCACCATCGATACCATGATCGAAATGATCAAGGGACCGGCGGTAGCCCAAAGAGCTGCCGGGAAGGTGGGCCTCGGCCTTGACGCTAAGGAAGTTCAGAAGCGGCTCACCGTCCAGCGGGTAGGAGGAACAGTCCTGATCCAGATCGATGTCGAGGACACTGACCCGATCCGTGCCAAGCACCTGGCCGATGCCGTCGCTGAGGCCACGATCGAGCTGAACCTCGAGGGGCGGCGTCGGCACTTTACCGACGTCCGGCGCTACCTGGAGGCCCAGCTTGCCGCAGCCACGCAGAGGCTGCGGGAGGCAGAGGCAGCTTTAGAGCGGTTCCGGTCCAGGGGAGGGAACGTCTCCCTCTCCCAGGAGTCTGCCCTGAAGCTCCAGAAGCTCTCCGAGTTCGAGGCCCAGCGCGTCACCCTCCAGGTGGACATCAAGAGGCTGGAGGAGGAGATCAAGCAGGCACGCGGGGGGACGGTCGTGGTGGGCACCGGCGGAGAGGGGGCGGCGGAGAGCCCCATCGTCAAGGAGCTGCGGAACCAGCTCGTGAAGCTGGAGGTGGAGCTGGCCGGGCTGCGCAGCCAGTTCACCGACGAGTACCCTGTAGTCAAGGCTACGATGGCGAAGATCCAGGAGACAAGAGAGGCGCTGCGGCGGGAGGCCGCCAACCAGGCCATCTTCCTCGAATCCCAGCTCGCCGCGTTGAGGGCGAGGGACAAAGCCCTGGGGGACATCATCCAGCGGCTCTCGGCGGAAGTTGCGGACGTCCCCGTGCGGGAGCTGGAGCTCGCACGCCTGACGAGGGATCAGAAGGTCGCCGAGGAGAGCTACCTCTTCCTTGCCAGGAAGCTGGAGGAGGCCCGGATCCTCGAGACATCTATCGGGAGCGAGGTCCGGATCGTCTCTGCCGCCGAGGTGCCGAACACCCCGGTGAAGCCGCAGAAGACAAGGAACACGCTCTTTGGCGCCGCGCTGGGGCTGTTCCTGGGAATTGGAGCGGCGTTCCTCGCGGAGTTCCTCGATGATACGTTGAAGACGCCGGAGGATGTGGAGCGGTCCCTGGGTGTCCCTGTGCTCGGGGTCATTCCTGCTACCGGGAGAACTCGGAGCGGGGGCCTGCCCCTCCTGAATGGTCAGGGTTCGCGCTCTCCCCTCATTGAGGCGTTCCGGATTCTCCGGACGAACCTCTCCCTCGCAAATCCCGACCGACCCCTGAAGACTCTCCTCGTGACGAGCCCGATCGTTAATGATGGGAAGAGCACCACTGCCGCGAACCTGGCGATCAGCTTCGCCCAGGGAGGGAACCAGGTGTGGCTTGTGAACTGCGACCTCCGCCGCCGATTCCTCGACAACTCCTTCCCGAAGCGAGAAGGGGTGGGTTTGAGCACCCTGCTGGCGGGTATGAGCGAGCTGGAAGACGTGATGATCCCTACCGGGGTGGAAGGGCTGAGCTATCTTCCCGCCGGCACGTCTGTCCCCTCTCCTCCGGATCTCCTCGGCTCGCGCCGAATGGAGGCCTTCCTCGGCGCTGCGAGGGAGAGAGCATCGGTCGCCGTCCTCGACAGTCCTCCTGTGGTGGTAGCGGATCCTGTCGTCCTCGCGACGAAAGTGGACGGGGTTCTCCTGGTGGTGAGGGCAGGGCAGACGCCCAAGGGGGTCGCTCGGGAGGCGGTGAAGCAGCTGAAGAGCGCTGGTGGGAACCTCCTCGGCGTCGTCCTGAACGGCGTCCCCACTGGTCGTAGCGGCTACCGCTACGGCTACTACTATGGCCACTACTACACCGACGACGGCAAACGCTAATCGCTCTTTTCGATCATCGCACCCGACGCACTCGATAACCCGTCCTTGGGAGGGCGAGGCTCCTGCCTTGGGAGGGCGAGGCTCCTGCCGAGCCGCTTGGCCGCTTGGTCCACCACCTGGTCTGAGGGACACGACCTCGACACCCGCCTCCGGAGGACCATCGAGGGTCTCCTGATCCTCACCTTGGTGGTCGCTCCCGTTGCGCTGGGTTCCCGTCCTCCCTGGGCCATGGCGCTCGACGGCGTCCTTATCAGCGTGATAGCCGGCCTTTGGACCCTCCGGGTCTCGGCGAAGGGGGGATTGAAGCTGCGGAGGACTCCGCTCGACCTCCCGATCGTTGGGCTGGTCCTCCTGTCGGTGCTCTCCGCGTTCACGTCGATTTATCCCTATGCGAGCATGGTGGAAGTAGCGAGGCTCGCCTCCTACGCCCTCCTGTATTCCGTGATCGTGAACAACCTCCGCGGTCGGACCTCGGCGCACAACGTTCTCACCGCGGTCGTCTTGACGGGCGCGTTCCTGTCGGTGTACGGCATCTACGAGGTAGCCTCCGGCTCCGAGAAGATCCTCTGGGTGGAGAAGCGCGCCTTCCAGGGGAGCATCGGCGCCGTGACGGGCACCTACTGGAACCGGAACCACTTCGGTGGCTTCCTCGTCCTGATCCTGCCGCTTGGGCTTGGGATGGCGTTGCACGAGGTGTCGGACCGGAGATGGCGGGGGGCGGCCTTCTACGGTGTGTTGTCCGCAGCCGTCCTCGCTGGGCTCGTCGGGACCTTCAGCCGGGTGTCCTGGATCGGGGCGATTGCGGCCCTTGCCCTGATGGGCCTCCTGGCCTTGCTCGGTTCCTCCCTCCCCAAGGCCAACAAGCTGGGCGTGCTGGCGGGCGCTGCCGCCCTTACCCTCCTGGTCGCGGGCCTCGCCCCCTGGAAGGCTGTCGACCGTGCCCTCTCCACATTCGAGGCCAGGGACCCGAGCAAGGCCTTCCGCTACCAGGTGCTCCTCTCGAGCCTCCAGATGATCCGTGATCGACCGTTCCTCGGATTCGGGCCCGGCACCTTCCAGTATGCATGGCGTGCCTACAGGCTCCCGAGGCCGGAGAGCATGGGAGATGCAGTCCACGCCCACAACGAGTATGCCCAGTTCGGTGCGGAAATGGGGGTCCTCGCGCCCTTCCTGCTCCTCTGGCTGCTTTTCGCCCATGTCCGGAGCGGCCTCCGTGACCTTGCCCGTGCCGCCCCCTTTTCTCGCAACGTAACTCGGGAGGGCGAGGCTCCTGCCGAGCCGTCCGCTTCCGGAAACCTGGGCCGTGCATACCGTGTCGACTGGATCCTCGCCGCCCTTGTGGCGTCCCCGGTCGGCCTTGCCGTCGCCAATGTCGCCGATTTCCACTGGCACATCCCGGCCACAGCCCTCCTATTTTGGGCCATATTAGGCCTCACGCGCACTTGGCTCGCGTCGGGTTAGGTTTGAAGGTTGGCAAGTTTGAAAGTTGGCAGGTTGGAAAGTTCACAAGTTGACAGGTTTGCAGGTTGGAAGGTGATGGGGACGATCAGGCGGTTTGAGGAGATCGAGGCGTGGCAGACGGCTCGCCAGCTTACGAGACTGGTCTACGCCCTTTCGAACCAGGGCTCGTTTTCGCACGACTTCGCTCTGCGCGACCAAATGCGTCGGGCCGCCGTGTCCATTTTGTCCAACATCGCGGAGGGTTTCGAGAGCCGGACGCAGGCTCTCTTCCTCGAATTCTTGGGCAGGGCGAAGGGTTCGTCGGGGGAGCTGCGGGCCCAAGCCTATGTGGCTCTCGATGCCGGGCACATTGATCAGTCCGCGTTTGAAGAGCTGGTTGCATTGGCGGAGAAATGTAGCCGCCAGATCAGCCGTTTCGCTTCATACCTTCGGGAACACATCCAGGTACGCGATGAAGAACCAGCTTATGATCCCGACACTCTCACCTAACCCAACCTTCCAACGTTCAACCTTGCAACTTTTCAACCTGTCACCGAGCCGTGCCTTCTTAGTGTGGCAGTTTGACTACAGGGTCAGCAGGGGCTATACTCGAAGCGGTTCGCGTATCAGACCAAGCTGGAGGGATGGAAGTGGTGGTTGAGACAGGGTACCCTCATATCATTCTCGACGAGAAGGGAAGGCCGGTCATTGCAGGTACGACTCTGAAGGTGGTCGAGCTGGTTGCTGAGAAGCTGGCCTATGCATGGAGCCCGGAGGAGCTTAAGTTCCAGCATCCTTACCTGACCCTTGGGCAAATTCATGCTGCCTTGGCTTACTACTGGGATCACGCCGAGGAATTGAGCCGTGAGATCGCGGAGCGACTTGAGAGAGTCGAAACACTGCGGAGGACGGTAAAGGAGACACCATCTCCATTAGTGGCCCGCCTTAAGGCTCAGGGGCTACTCTAAAAATGGAATGCCAATTTCCTTCTACATGGACACGCATGTCCCTAGGGCTATCACTTTGGGCCTCCGCCTGCGCTCGGTTGATGTGCTCACGGCCCAGGAGGACAGCGCAGAGACCCTATCCGACTCGGAGTTGTTGGACCGTGCAACACGGCTCAACCGGGTCCTTTTCACGTTTGACGACGACCTGCTTGTAGAGGCCGTTAAGCGTCAGAGAGAAGGAAGGCCATTCAATGGAGTCATCTACGCCCATCCTTTGCGTATCACCATCGGGCAGTGCATCCGCGAGTTAGAACTCATCGCAAAAGCGGGCGATCCACAAGACCTGAAGGATCGTGTGGAGTTTTTACCGCTGTAGTGAGAACTGGGTACCCCTGGCACCAAAGCCCTTGGGCTAGCTTTTTTGGCCGAAGTAGTATGAGATTTGTGCCAAAGGTACAGTACCTAAATCACGGCATCTTTGCTGCTGTGGGTGAATTCCTCTTCAAGCAAAACCTTGCAACGTGCAAACATGAAAACTCGTAGACTTCAACCTTCGGACCTGTAAACTTTAAACCTGTCAACCTTCCAACATGCAAACAATGAAGATTGCCGTCATAGGCCTCGGCCACGTCGGCCTCCCCACCGCCCTAGGCTTAGCCGAACTAGGGTGGGAGGTAGTGGGCGCCGATGACGACAGGGAGAAAGTTGCACGGATCTCCCGTGGCGAAGTCCCCTTTTACGAACCCGGCCTCCGGGAGCTTCTGCTCAGGCACCTCCATAGACCCGATACACCCGACGACCCGATAAACCCGACAGACTCGGTGATCCGGCTACAAGATCAACCCGAATATACTGGCCGTTTCCGCGTCGCCCCTAGCGTCTCGGATGCGATCAAGGCATGCGACGTACTCTTCGTCTGCGTTGGCACCCCCCAGCGGGAGGATGGCTCTGCCGACCTATCCCAGGTGGAGGCCGTGGCCCGTACGATCGCCCAGAACCTGAACGGCTACAAGCTGATCGTGGAGAAGAGTACCACCCCCGTGCGCACCGCCGAGCGCATCAAGCAAACCATCCTCCGCTACACTCCTAACTCCTCACATTCAACTCCTCACTCCTCACTCCTCACTCCTCACTTCGACATTGCCGTTAACCCTGAATTCCTTCGTGAAGGCACCGCCGTGCGCGATTTCTTCAACCCCGACCGCATCGTCATCGGCGTAGAATCCGACCGCGCCCGCGACCTCCTCCTCCAGATCTACCGTCCTTTGCTTGAACGTCTTGCCTCTCACTCCTCACTCCTGACTCCTCACTCCTCACTCCTGACTCCTCACTCCTCACTGGTTGATCCTCACTCTCGCCTTGTCGTAACGGATTTAAACACCGCCGAGATCATCAAACACGCCGCCAACGCCTTCCTCGCCATGAAGATATCCTTCATCAACCTGGTGGCAGACCTATGTGAGGCGACGGGGGCGGACGTCCTAGAGGTGGCTCGCGGCCTCGGGCTTGACCCACGCATCGGGCCTCACTTCCTGCAGGCCGGGGTCGGGTACGGGGGATACTGCCTCCCCAAAGACCTCAAGGCCTTCATCCGGATCGGTGAGGCTCACGGGGTACCTATGGGATTGTTGAGAGAAGTCGATCGGATCAACGAGGAGAGGCCTAGCCGCTTAGTGGAGAAGCTGCGGAGGGCCCTCTGGGTACTGAGGGGGAAGACCGTGGCGATCTGGGGACTTGCTTTCAAGCCTGGGACGGACGACATCCGGGAGGCCCCCTCCCTGAAGGTGGTACAGAGGCTTCTCGAAGAGGGGTGTCTCCTGCGGTTGTATGACCCGAAGGCCATGGAGGCATTTCGTCTTCTCTTCCCGGAAGAGGGCGGCCGCATCACCTACGCCTCCTCGCCTGAGGCGGCGGCAGAGGGGGCCGATGCCTTGGTCCTTCTGACCGAATGGCCAGAGTTCCGGGATGTAGACTTTCGCGCCCTCCGGGGACGCATGGCGGTCCCCCTGGTGGTGGACGGACGGAACTTCCTGGACCGCGATTATCTTTGCTCCATGGGATTCGAGTACTACGGGATGGGGAGGGGACGCGGGAGAGGGGAATGACCCCTCCTCAGGAGGCCCGCTCCGGTGCTCCAGTGCGCATCCTGCTGGCTATAGGGGCCGGCGCTTGGATGCCCGAGCAGTGGATTGAGGAGGTCTCTTGACGACACCCCTCTGGACGATTGCCTTGGCTTTAGTGACCGCCCTGCTGGCTGCAGTAGGCCAGCTCTTCTTCAAGTGGGGAGCTTCTTCGTCCTCCTTCAGCATGTGGAGTTGGATTCTCAACTGGCAGCTTATCGTAGGGCTAGCTTTACACGGAATCGGGTTCGTCCTGCTTGTGATCGCTCTCAGGCACGGGAACCTTTCAATCCTGTATCCAGTGCTGGCTACCAGCTACATCTGGGTAGCCCTGTTGTCGGTTCACTTCCTGGGCGAGCCCTTGGCTTGGCCCCAGTGGCTGGGCGTGCTCCTCATCCTCGGGGGCGTCAGCCTAATCGTGCGGTAAAGGTCGTAGAAGGGTGGAGGATTCCTGTGTCACATGATGAAAGGCATCCCAAGCTCTCGGTGGTCATCCCTGCCTACAACGAGCGGGACACTATCGAGGAGGTCCTCTACCGGGTTCAAGCCGTGGAGATTGACAAAGAGATCATCGTCGTGGACGACGGCTCCACCGACGGGACACGGGAGTTTCTACAGGAGCTAGCCGAGGCGGCGCGGCACAACCCCGCAGTCCTGACGCTTCCGCGGGACGGCCGCCGGCTCCGTACTGACAATATCCGGGTCTTCTTCCAGGATCGCAACCGGGGCAAAGGGACAGCCCTGCGGCGGGGGTTTCAGGAAGCCCGGGGTGAGATCGTCCTTATCCAGGATGCCGACTTAGAGTACGATCCCCAAGACTATTACAAGCTTATCGAGCCCATCGAGCGCGGGGTCGCGGATGTGGTCTACGGCTCCCGCTTCCACGGCGGCCCCCACCGGGTGCTTTACTTCTGGCATTATACGGCCAACAAATTCCTGACCACCCTCTCCAACATGCTGACGAACCTGAACCTGGCCGACATTTATGTGTGCTACAAGGCCTTCCGCCGGGAGGTCCTGCGAAGCCTGGAGCTCAAGGAGGACCGCTTCGGCTTTGAGCCGGAGGTGACGGCCAAGGTAGCCCGAGGGGGCTGGCGCGTGTACGAAGTCCCCATCTCCTACTACGGCCGGACCTACGAAGAGGGGAAGAAGATCACCTGGAAAGACGGCCTTTGGGGCGTCTGGTGCATCCTGCGCTACAACCTGTTCCGGTGAAGTTTTTGCACTGGTGGCGAACGCGTTCGAGGTACGAGAAGGTCCTCCTTCTTCTCTTTGTGGTTACCATGCCCCTGGTGAACCCATGGGTCCGGGGGGATGGAGTCGGGTATTACGCTTACGTCCGATCCCTCCTCATCGACGGCGACCTCCGCTTCGAGAACGAGTGGTTGGCAGCGAACCCCAGTTTCGTCATGAGCCGGGTGGATGAAGCAGGCCGTCTCAGGCCGGACCAGTACACCCAAACGGGCTATGTGGGGAACCACTTCACGGTGGGGCCTGCCTTGCTCTGGTTCCCGTTCCTCATTCTGGCCCATGGAATCGTCCTCGCCTTGAACCAGATCGGTGTAGTCATCCCCGCGGACGGATACTCCTCGCCTTATGTGGGGACCATGGCGTTGGCCACAGCCTTTTACGGCTTTCTGGGTCTGTGGTTGGCCTTTCGCCTTGCCCGGAGCTATTTTGAGGAACAGTGGGCGTTCTGGGGCACTTTGGGGATCTGGTTCGCCAGCTCTCTTCCCGTGTACATGTACTTCAACCCCTCGTGGTCCCATGCCCACTCAGCTTTCGCCGTGGCCCTCTTTCTGTGGTACTGGCACCGGACTCGAGGCCGAAACGGGGGCTTGGAGCGACGCACACCTGCCCAGTGGGCCCTGTTGGGACTCCTCTCGGGGCTTATGGTTAATGTCTATTATCCCAATGCCGTCTTCATCCTTGTGCCCTTTCTCGAGTCCCTGCGGGGTTACTGGTGTACTTGGACCCATAAAGAAGGAAGAGATTGGCCAAATCGTCTCAGTAGACTCTTCGGGTCCAACACGCTGTACCTTATGGCCTTTCTCATCGCGTTGCTGCCTACGCTGGTCACCCGGTGGATTCTCTATGGCAGCCCATTTCAGCTGGGGTACGGCTCCCTTAAGGGCTGGAACTGGACCTCTCCGGCCCTATGGCAGGTGCTCTTCTCTGCAAACCACGGCCTGCTGAGCTGGACGCCTGTCTTGATCCCCGCGCTAGTGGGGTTGTTCCTGCTGAAGCGCCATGACCGGGAGCTGGCTCTATACTGCGGTCTTTCCTTCTTAGCCTTTTACTACGTGATTTCCAGCTACCCCGTATGGCATGGGATTTCCTCCTTTGGAAACCGTTTCTTCGTCTCCAACACTCCTATATTCGTGCTCGGTTTGGCCGCTTCCCTAGACACTTTGAGAGGCCTCATGCAGAACTGGAGCGGGAAGATCCGGATGTGGGTTCCAAAGGCAGCCATCATGGTGCTCATCGGTTGGAATCTGGGGTTTATCTTCCAGTGGGGGGCGAACCTCATTCCCAACCGTGGTCCCATCTCCTGGAGGGAGGTGGTCTATAACCAAGTCGTCGTTGTGCCCGGCAAGCTGTGGAGCACCGCCCTTGGATACGTACGGGCCCGCGGGGGCCTTATGGAGCAGATTGAGGAGCAGGACATCCGCGAGATGCGGAATCCCCAAAGTCGGCAGGGCAAATGAAGGCTGGTGTGTTGTGTGCAGCGGGAGAAAACCTTACCCTAGAAAGGTCACTCAGGAGGATCACTGCGGCCGGCTCAACCTCGATGAAGGGAGCGAGGAATTGTCCCTCACTTACCGCGAACAGGAGGCTTAGAGGATGCCAAAGCTGAGCACCCGAGTTCTTGTCACTGGAGCAGGTGGATTCATCGGCCACCACTTGGTCAAGTTCCTGGTCGCGAGGGGCTACTGGGTCCGCGGCGTTGATCTCAAAGAGCCGGAGTTCGAGCCCACCGCGGCGCACGAGTTCCTCGTGCTGGATCTGCGCAAGTGGGAGAACTGCCTGCAGGCTACTCAGGGCATCGATGAAGTCTACCACCTGGCCGCGGACATGGGCGGGATCGGCTACATCACCGCCTACCACGCCGAGGTGGCCAAGAACAACACGCTGATCGACGTCCACACACTTGAGGCCGCCTCTCAGAACGGCGTCAAGCGCTTTCTCTTCTCTTCCTCGGCCTGCGTGTACCCCATGTACAAGCAACGTGAGCCCGACGTGACGCCCCTTAAGGAGTCCGACGCCTGGCCCGCCGAACCGGAGCCGGGCTACGGGCTGGAGAAGCTCTTCATGGAGGAACTCTGCCGCTACTACTACCAAGACTTCGGGTTCGAAACCCGCATTGTGCGCTTTCACAACGTCTACGGACCTTTGGGGACGTTTGAGGGCGGTCGGGAGAAGGCCCCGGCGGCGATCTGCCGCAAGGTGGCCTTGTCCCCCGACGGAGGGGAGATTGAGGTCTGGGGCGATGGCAAGCAGACCCGCTCCTTCATGTACATTGACGACTGCGTGGAGGGGATCTACCGCATCATGCGCTCCGACTATCGCGAGCCCCTCAACCTGGGGACGGATCGCCTCGTGACCATAGACGAACTTGTCGACCTCGTGGCCCGGATCGCTGGCAAACGGATCCGCAAGCGTTACAATCCAACAATGCCCCAGGGGGTGCGAGGTCGAAACAGCGACAATACCCTCTTACGGGAGGTGCTCGGCTGGGAGCCGCAGGTCTCGCTGGAGGAAGGGTTGGAGCGGACCTACCGCTGGATCGAAGGAGAGCTGCGCAAGCGAGGCCGGATCCTCTTCTCCCAAGTCACGGTCGGATCGGTCGGTAGTGTCAGGGGGGACCCAGAAGACCGATGAGTGTGAGGAAGGTCCTATATGGCGTGGAGGGCTTGACCCAATGTCAAGAAGAGCGTCCCAACTGGATCTTCCCCTGTGTTGGGCCCCCGCCAAAACCTGTTTTCAGGATTTTGGCGTGGTAATTTTAAGGGAGCGGAGAGGTGAGATATGGAAGTGAGGACCTTCCCGGAGACCCCCCTGCAGACGACGGGGCAAAGGGCGACCCCCATCTTGATCACGCCGCCCCGTGGGTGGCTGGATCTGAATCTCAGGGAGCTGTGGGAGTACCGGGAGCTCCTCTACTTCTTTGTCTGGCGGGACATCAAGGTCCGCTACAAGCAGACCGTCATCGGAGCCGGTTGGGCCATCATCCAGCCCTTCTTCACCATGGTCGTCTTCAGCCTCTTCTTCGGGAAGCTGGCCAAGATCCCTTCGGAGGGACTGCCCTATCCCATCTTCTACTACAGCGCGCTTCTCCCCTGGATGTACTTTGCCAACGCCCTGACCGGCGCCACGAACACGATGGTAGAGCATCAAAGGGTGATCACGAAGGTGTATTTTCCGAGGCTGATCCTACCCCTGGCGGCGGTGTTGGCGGGGCTGGTGGACTTTGGCATCGCCCTTCTCATTTTCGTCGCCATGATGGTTTTCTACGGCGTTGTACCCACTGCGGCGGCCCTGTTCCTCCCATTCCTCCTCTTGCTGGCGGTGGCGACGGCCCTTGGTGCCGGCCTCTGGCTCTCGGCCCTGAACGCTATCTACCGGGACGTGCGGTATGCAGTGCCATTTCTCGTTCAGTTTTGGATGTTCGCGTCCCCGGTGGCCTATCCCTCGAGCCTGATTCCAGAGAGGTGGCGCTGGCTTTACGGCCTCAACCCCATGGCCGGGGTCATCGAAGGCTTCCGATGGGCGCTGACCGGACAGGGGAGCCCGCCCAACGTCCTCCTGCTCGCTTCCGTCACCGCCGTCCTCCTCGCGCTCCTCGGCGGCATCATCTACTTCCAGCGTATGGAATCCACCATCGCGGATGTGGTGTGAGGCGCCATGGGGGACCTTGCCATCCGCGTCGAGAACCTGAGCAAACGCTATCGCATCGGGCAGCGCGAGCGCTACCTCGCCCTGCGCGACGTCCTCGCCCGCGCCATAACCACCCCATTCCGTATCTTTCCTTCAAATCCGAAATCCGAATTCCGAAATCCGAATTCCGACCACGTCTGGGCCCTGAAAGACGTCTCCTTCGAGGTGAAGCAGGGCGAGGTCGTGGGCATCATCGGCCGGAACGGGGCGGGGAAGACGACGCTGCTCAAAATCCTGGCCCGGATCACCAGGCCCACCTCGGGCTACGCGGAGGTCCGCGGCCGGGTGGGTTCCCTTCTTGAGGTGGGGACCGGTTTCCACCCCGAACTGACGGGCCGGGAGAACGTCTACCTGAGCGGGGCCGTGCTCGGGATGACCAAGCGCGAGATCGACCGCAAATTCGATGAAATCGTGGATTTTGCCGGCGTGGCGGAGTTCATCGAGACGCCTTTGAAGTACTACAGCACGGGCATGCAGATGCGCCTGGCCTTTGCGGTGGCGGCCCACCTGGAGCCGGAGATACTCCTGGTGGACGAGGTCCTAGCCGTGGGGGACCTGGAGTTCCAGAAGAAATGCCTGGGCAAGATGGAACACGTCTCCAGAGGCGGCCGGACCATTCTGTTTGTAAGCCACCAGATGAATCAGATCCGGCGGCTCTGCGAACGGGTGATTTGGCTGGACGGGGGGCGGATCGTGCGGGAAGGTCCGACCCACGAAGTCGTGAGTGCCTACGAGGCGGCCATGACTTCGGGTGAGTGGCTCCGCCGAGAGCGTCCCGACACGCCCCACGTCAAAGCCCGCTTCCTCAGATGGGAAATCGTGGAACCCCGCAACGACCAAGCCAATGTCCTGACCGAACTTGGTCCTGTTACCATCCGCTTCTTCGTCGAAGTTTACGAGCCCATCCACCTCGGCCAACACGGGATCGCCCTCTTCAATAGCGAGGGACAATTGGTGTGGGCGTGGGCAGCGAACAACCTCACCCTTGACGTGGGATTACATGCGCTTCGCTACACCTTCCCAATGCTCCCCCTTAAACCTGGGTCCTACGGATGGCATTTGAGCCTTTATGACAGTAGTGGTCTTGCCGATGTTTGGTATGGCGTCCCTGAAATGATCGTGGCGACGCCGAATTATCAACATCCTCGTGACGAATGGAATGGTCCGCTCAATCTACCCTGTCAATTTCATGTCCTTGGATCGCAGGTTGGCTCCCTATGAAGAAAGCTTGGGCCTTTGACCTACCCCATGCCCGAAGGCTCACAGAGGCGAGGCAATCTTTCCTCCGCGCGATATTACCTCACCTCAAGCAGGGGTTGGATCTACGAACGGCCTTGGATGTAGGTTGCGGTGTGGGATATTTCTCCGCGTTCCTAACGGATTTAGGCTTTCAAGTTACGGGGGTTGATGGTCGAGCAGAAAACGTCGCCGAAGCACGAAGCCGTTTCCCTGGTATCCGCTTTTACGTCTCCAATGTGGAAGACCCTTCAGTCGCTAAGTTGGGACAATTCGATTTGGTGCTTTGCTTCGGTCTTCTGTATCACTTGGAGAATCCTTTTGCAGCGATCCGCAATCTCTACGCTTTGACCGCTAAGGTCTTGCTCATTGAAAGCATGGCAATCCCTGAACAGCGACCGGTTCTAGTTCTGCGCGATGAGGGACGGTCGGAAGACCAGGGACTGCGTTTTGTGGCCTTCCACCCATCGGAGAGTGCAATCGTGAAGATGTGCTATCGCAGCGGGTTCCCGTTCGTTTATCGCTGCCTGGCTTTGCCTGTACATGAGGACTTCCATGCCTCGGTATGGCGCCATCGCGTTCGTACGATCTTGGTAGCTTCCCATTTGGGCTTAGACTTTCCCTTGCTTGAACTTGCTAGTGAGCCCGTGGGTTGGTCCGACCCTTGGGAAACAGAGTTGGGACGCAGACTTCGTTTCCTCCGACGGGTCAGACACTTCCTCCAAAAACCCTGGCCTGAGAAAATCCTCTCGTTGCGCTACCGCTTCGCACGAATGAAGAACAAGGTGACCCCCCTGGTGCCTTTACCGATGAAATTACCTTGGGGCGATCGGTGGTTGGCTTGGAATGATGTCTGCGGCGATGCCATCTTTCTGGGCTATTTTGAGCGAGCCGAGCGTCAGTTCGTGGGACAGTTCTTAAGGCCGGGTATGGTCGTTTTCGATATCGGTGCCCACCATGGTTTCTACAGCTTGCTGGCATCCCATAAAGTCACTCCGACAGGGCAGGTTATCGCCTTTGAACCGTCCCCGCGGGAACGGCGACGGCTTCTTTGGCATTTGCGCTTGAACCACCGCCGCAATGTCCGAGTGGAACCTTTTGCCTTGGGAAGCCATGAGGGAACGGCGCAACTTTTTGTCGTCCGCGGCCGAGACACGGGCTGCAACAGCCTGCGCCCACCCCGCGTGGCTGAGCCTGTTTACCCCATCGAAGTCCCCATCGTTCGGTTGGATGACTACCTTGAGCGGCAAGGTATTGGCCGTGTGGATTTCATCAAGATGGATGTGGAAGGAGCGGAACTGGAAGTCTTGCGGGGAGCCTCTCTCCTCCTTTCGCGCAAACCCCGCCCGGTCTGGATGATGGAAATCCAGGACGTGCGGGCAGAGCCGTTCGGCTACTCTGCGAAGGAGGTTCTCCGCTTGCTATGGGACCTCAAATTCCACTGGTTCAAAGTCACTGAGGGGGGCAGGTTACTTCCCCTTATGAGCCCTGACGAACTCATTCACTGGCCTGGCTACAACTTTGTGGCAGTTCCGGAGGAACGTCTGGAAGAAGTGCGCCACGTGCTGGCTGGAGTGGAAGGCGAATGTGTGCTGTAGCGGCTGACTATGCGTAGGGTCACTTTACGTCTACCGCTTCTCTTGCCGGATGGGGTGTACTTCGTGTTGCGCGCGCTAAAGCGCCGTGTTCAGTCGGTCACGGGAGGGGCTCCCCTCCCCATGAACCTCCTGGGCGACCGCGATATCGAATGGTCCTTCGTCGCCGCCCACATGCCCTCGGGCCCTGGGGAGGCGTTAGACTTTGGGCCAGGTGGGAGCTTCTTGGCTCTCATTGCGGCAAAGCGCGGTTTCAACGTGACGGCCATCGACCTTGAGGGCGTTCGCTGGCCTTACGTGCATCCCAGGTTGCACTTCATCCAGGGAGATATCCTAAAGTTGCCACTCCCAGAGAACCATTACGACTTGGTGATAAACTGTTCGACGGTGGAGCACGTTGGGTTGGTGGGCCGATATGGCGTGACTGAGAGCCGCCCTGATGGGGACTTGGAAGCCATGGAACGGTTGAAGCGGGCCATGAAGCCGGGAGGCACCATGCTTCTCACGGTCCCCGTCGGCCAAGATGCGGTCTTCCTGCCTTTGTGTCGGGTCTACGGACGGGACCGCCTTCCACGCGTGCTGGCGGGATACATCGTAGAGAAGGAGACCTACTGGGTGAAGAACGGAGAGAACCGCTGGGTGCAGGCAGACAAGGACACGGCTTTGAGCTTTAAGGCTTCAGCGGCTTCGTGGAACCCATTGCGAAACGTGTATGCTTTAGGGTGCTTTGTTCTGAGAAAGCCTGTGCAGGAGTCAGTGAATGATGAAGGAGTTTCGAACCGTGCCGATTGAGCAGGTTCAGGATTTTTGGGACCGCCGCCCGTGCAACATCCGGCATTCTCCGAAACCTCTCGGCACGCGGGAGTACTTCGACGAGGTGGAGGCGCGCAAGTACTTCGTCGAGCCGCACATCCCCGCTTCGCCGAGTTTCCCCGCTGGGAGGGGAGGAAGGTGCTGGAGATCGGCTGCGGCATCGGGACGGACACCATCAACTTCGCCCGCCACGGTGCCCAGGTGACGGCAGTGGAACTCTCGGAGAAGTCCCTGGAGATTGCCAGGAAACGGGCGGAGGTGTACGGTCTGCAAGACCGCATTCGCTTCTACCTGGGCAATGCGGAGGAGCTCTCGTCTTTCGTGCCCGTCGAGCCGTACGACCTCATCTACTCCTTCGGGGTCCTCCACCACACGCCACATCCGGAGCGGGTAATCCAAGAGATGCGCAAGTACGCGGACAGGGGGACGACGGTCAAGATCATGATCTACCACCGCTATGCGTGGAAGGTGCTCTGGATTCTGCTTACCTACGGGAAAGGTCGGTTCTGGCGTCTGGCGGAGCTGGTGGCACGACATTCCGAAGCGCAGACCGGTTGCCCGGTGACGTACACGTTTACTCGCCGGGAGGCTCGGGACCTGATTGAGCGGTACGGCTTCCGGGTGACGGAGATGTGGGTGGACCACATCTTCCCTTATCGGATTCCGGACTACGTCGAGTACCGCTATGTGAAGGTCTGGTACTTCCGATTGATGCCGCAGCCGCTTTTCCGCTGGCTGGAGCGGCACTTCGGCTGGCACATCTGCATCACGGCGGTGGCTCCATGAGACAATGGGCTTCTGCTGCGAACGCTCAGGGGAGGTTTGGTGGATGGTGAACAAAGTTTCCATCATCGGCTTGGGTAAACTGGGCAGCCCCATGGCGGCTGTCTTTGCCTCCAGAGGCTTCTCTGTCGTCGGTGTTGATAAGGATCCTCGCAAGGTAGAAGTGCTGAACCGTGGGGTGCCGCCCGTCTACGAGCCGCAACTGGCTGAATTGCTACGGACCCATGGGCATAGGATCCGCGCCACGACCGAAACCGTGGAAGCCGTCCGTGACACGGAGGCCACCTTCGTGGTGGTTCCGACACCCAGCGAGCCGGACGGGCGGTTCTCTCTCCGGTATGTGCTCGAAGCCTGCGATGACATCGCCGTCGCCCTGCGGCAGAAGGGCGAATGGCACTTGGTTGTCGTTACCAGCACCGTATCGCCGCTTTCCATGGACCAGAGCATCCTCCCGCATCTGGAGCGGGCAAGCGGCAGGCAGGCCGGGAAGGACTTCGGCCTCTGCTACAGCCCGGAGTTCATCGCCCTGGGCAGCGTCATCAGGGACCTTCTGTACCCTGATTTCGTGCTCATCGGTGAGTCCGACCCCCAAGCGGGCGACGTACTGGCGGACATCTATAAGCGGATCTGCGAGAATGATCCTCCGGTGGCTCGCATGAATTTCGTGAACGCGGAGTTGGCGAAGCTCGCAGTGAACACCTTCGTGACTACCAAGATCAGCTTCGCCAACATGCTGGCCCGCATCTGTGAGCGAGTGCCGGGTGCAGACGTAGATGTAGTCACGTGGGTCCTGGGACTGGACTCGCGGATAGGTCCTAAGTATCTGAGAGGCGCCGTGAGTTATGGCGGTCCTTGCTTCCCGCGGGACAACCTGGCCCTCATCGCATTTGCCCGGGAGGTGGGTGCCCCGGCGGACATCGCCGAGGCTACCGACCGGTTCAACCGGGAGCAGGTCCTCTGGTTGGCCGACCAAGTCCAAGGCCACCTGCCCGGAGGCGGCACTGTGGGCATCCTGGGCCTCACGTACAAGCCCGAAACGGACGTCGTAGAAGAGGCCGTCGGCGTCCACCTCGCGCGGGAGTTGGCGGAGCGCGGGGTCCCCGTAGTGGCTTACGATCCGGCCGGGAACAGCAACGCTCGAGAAACCGTCGGAAAGCTAGTCCAAATCGTGGATTCTGCTCAGGAATGCATCGCCTCAGCGGACGCCGTTGTGGTAGCCACCCCGTGGGAGGAGTTCCTCTCCTTACCGGTTGAGGTTTGGGTTCGGCATAGCCCGCCCCGTGTTGTCGTCGACTGCTAGCGGGCAGTTAGCTGCCTCGATGGCGTGGATGGCATCTACTACGTCTCTTTAGGAACTTTTAAGAGCGAGAGGAAGTAACATGCTAACCATCTTCGCGTGCCCCAAACCCTTCACCGATCCGCACATCGCGACCATCCAGCGCAACGCTATCACCAGCTGGACCCTCTTGCGCCCCCGTCCCGAAATTATCCTCTTGGGCGGAGAGAAGGGTGTTGCCGAAATCTGCGCTGAATTAGGGCTGCGCCACGTGCCGGAAATTGCCCGCAACGAGTTCGGGACGCCACTCCTTAGCGACATTTTCCAGAAGGGCCAGGAGCTTGCGACAAATGACATCCTATGTTACGTGAATAGCGATATAATTCTCATGAGCGACTTTATGATTGCAATTCAGACCGTGACGTCCTGGTGTAGGTGTAGGCAGTTTCTGGTGGTTGGGCGTCGCTGGGATCTGGACCTGACCAATCCGATAGCCTTCGCAGATAGCACCTGGGAGGACCTCCTGCGAGCTGAGGTTTTGAGAGCGGGGGCACCCCGACCTGCAAACTGGATCGACTACTTCGTGTTCCCCAAAGGGCTGTTCGGTGACATTCCCCCCTTCGCAATAGGCCGAACTACGTACGACAATTGGCTGATCTGGAAGGCCAGATCATTCGGGAGTCCCGTTATAGACGCTTCTGGGTGCGTTCTAGCGGTTCACCAAAACCACGCTTACTCTCACCATGCTCAAGGGAGGGAGGGTATTTTCAGCGGTGTTGAGGCCCGGCGGAATGCCTTTTTGGCGGGGCCGGAGACGGCTAAGCTTGTCAACGGCACGGACGCCTGCACGCACGTCCTGACTGAAAAGGGTGTCCGACTTGCACTTGTGGAGAAGTGCTCTCTGGAATGGTTGCGGTGGGAGCTAAACCGCCGGCTCTTCCTGCTAAGTCCTACTGCAGCAAAATACTGGGAGCTGGTGAAGAGCGGCATCAGGCAACTGATCTGATGGTAGAGCGTATATCCGTAATCATCTGTACGTACAACTATGCTCAGTTCTTGCCTAAGTGCCTGGAGACCGTCTTCTCTCAGACCCGACCTCCCGACGAGATTATAGTCCTAGACGATGGTTCAACGGACGAAACTGCTGAGGTCGTGCGGCGCTTCCAAGGAGTTCGGTACATCCGACAGGAGCATGCGGGCAAGGCGGTAGCATTTAATCGGGGTGTTCAGGTATCCTCGGGTGATATCATCTGTCACTTAGATGCGGACGACTACTGGTTCGAGCGAAAACTGGAACGATTGGTGGATACGTTGCGTAGTTTTCCTAAGGCTGGTGGAATGGTCCATGATGCTGTTATCATTCACGGCGACGAGGCTCCCCCGACAGACATACCTAGTCAGGGCCCTCCTGCTTTGCTGAGCTTAGAGGATTCTCTATTGGGATTCGTTTACTTGCCTAGAAAGTACCGCAGGGTGAGGGGGTACTTTTATGGCCGGTGGGCCGTAACCCCCTTTGCCGGCGGGATCTCTGTTCGGAGACAAGCGATTGAGCCGTACATGCCCTTCCCAACCGATATTGGTCTCTCCGTAGACGGGCTCCTGTGGTACGTCGCTTCGACATCCACCCTCATTCATCTCCCTGAGGTCCTAGGTGTTTACCGCCATCATGGACGCAACTATTGGGTGAACAACCCACATGCCTTGGAGGGTCAGATCCGCCTCTATCGGTGGCTGATGAATAGTCCATCCTTTTCCAAGCATCTCTCAAGGAAGCAACGTCGGTTGCTTTCGGCGAAGCTAGCTGAAGATGCACTGCGATACGAGCTGATGGGCGGGCCCCGTCTGGATAGGAGGCCGCGTCTGGCCCTAGCCGTCCTCCTTCTTACCGCCGGAGTTCTACCAGGTTGGAAGCACTGGTTAATGGGTATGGGGTTTCCGGCGGTAAAGTTCGCGAGGCGGCTCATCCATCATATCAAGGGGTATTCCTGATGGCGTACGCAGGTATTCTGTTTCGCCCTTTTCAACCGACGCCGGAGTGAGTGAGGGTGCCTACCGTTTACCGATGGCTCCGGCACCCCGTGTGGGGATTACTAGGTCTTCGGCCCGTCTTTGCTCAGCATACCCAAGGCGAGCACGAGGCACTGATAAGGTGGGCGTGCGGGCGGAGGAGCGTCGTGGAAATCGGGGTGGCAGAGGGTGCCTCCGCGCTGGCCCTCCGGCAGGGGATGCACGCGGAGGGGACTCTTTACCTCATCGACCCGTTTCACCTCAGCCGTTTCCGTGCGATTAACGCGACGAAGAGGCTGGCTTGACGGACGGTCGGCCGGGTGAGGAGGGGCAAAGTGGTTTGGGTTGAGAGGTTCAGCTTCGAAGCGGTTAAGAGCTGGAAGGCGCCTATCGACTTATTGTTCATCGATGGGGACCATTCCGAGGCTGGCGTGTTGCAAGACTGGGAGGACTGGTCTCCTTTCGTCATCGCCGACGGGGTAGTGATTTCCACGATGCGCGAACTTTCCACGGCGGTTGGGTTGCACCCGAGGATGGACCTGCCAAGGTCGTCAACCGCTTGTTTAGGGAATCGTCGGACAATAGTGTGTGGGAAATCGTGGAAGAGATTCACTCGATGGTTGTGGTGTGCCGTCGAGGACAGCCGTGGCTTTGTAGTTGATTCGGCGAGTTTTAGTGAATCTCGCCTTGAAAAAGTCATAATGCCAAAAGCGGCCGACGGAAAAACGACCGAAGTAGGGTAGGATCCCGCCCTATATCTGTTAGCGAAGCAGTGACGGCTCGATGGAGATGTTGCACATCATCGGGAATGAAGTTGGCCAGGTCAGCGTATTTGGTGTGATTCCAGACCATCTCGACCAGATTGAGATCCGGTGCATAAGCTGGCAGCCACTCCACCTCGAACCAATGCGGATGTGCCGCCTGCAAAATCCTTACCGCCTTGCGGTGCGCGTTGAACCGGTCCACCACGACGATGAACTTGCGCCGCAGATGGCGATGAAGCATTGTCAGGAAAGCGATGACTTCCTTCCAGCGCACGTTGCCATCATGGATCTGGAAATACAGCCCCATCCGGCATCGCAACGGGGCTATCGTGATCGCCGAGATCACCGAGAGCCGATCGTGACGGTCCCAACTATACTGAATCGGCGTCTTCGCGCGTGGTGCCCAGGTGCGGCGTACCACGGGCTGGAGCATAAAGCCGCTTTCGTCGAGAAAGACGACGCTCCACCCATTCTGACGGGCCTTTTTTGATCTTGGGCCAGCGCTCCTTACGCCAGCGCTGGATGGCCTCTTCATCCCTTTCCCGAGCCCGACGCTCTGGCTTCTGGACGCTCCAGCCCATCTCTCGTAAGATGCGCCAGACATGGCCGGGATGATACTTCACTCCAAAATGGGCTTCGATAATTTGGGCTACCCGGCGCAACGTACACAGCTCCGTGAGGAACCCTGCCGCCCTGGCCCCCTGAAGCAGTATTGCCTCCAGTTCCTTCTTCTGTTCCGGCGAGAGCCGTGGGCGACGCCCAGGATGGGGTTTGGCGGTCAGCGCCCCAGGCCCTCCCTCCTCCAGGGCCTTTTTCCACCGGTAGACCGATGTGGATGTGACGCCAACTGCCTCCGCCACCTCCCGAACACTCTTCCCTTGCGAAAGCATACGTGCGGCGATCTTTCGCCGCATTTCAACTCCTTGGCACTCCCTTCGGGTCTCATGGACAACGTTTTACCTCAAGATGCCTACTTTGGCAATGCGAGCCTCACTAATGGGGTAGGCAAGCTTTACCACTTACCAAAAACAATCAACCAATTGGCTTAAGACTCCAGCCGGCGGTTAAGCGCCCGACAGGGAGGCTTCGAGTGGCCGCAGCACCCCTCGTGAGTGTCTGTGTTCCGTGCCGTAACCATGGCCGGTGGCTCAGTCATGCCCTTGAAAGCGTGCTCGTGCAGACTCTCCAGGACTTTGAAGTCATCGTGGTAGACGACGGTTCCGAGGACGAGACCCCAGAGGTCCTTCGGCGGTTTCGAGACCGGCGCGTTCGTTGCTTCCGCAATGAACGGCAACTGGGCCAGGCGGCGGCTGTGAATCGGGCCCTTGGAGTTGCTCGCGGAGCTTTCATCGCCATTCTCCATGCCGATGACGCCTGGTGTCCTGATGCCCTGTTGGAGTGGACTGAGGTTCTTTATCGGCATCCCGAGGCGGGATACGTTCATTCGGCCGGCTATTACATCGATGAGAACGATCAGGTTGTGGGTCTGTGCCGTCCGTTCGCCGAAGAGCACGTGTGGCCCGGTCTGGAGGCGTTCCACCATCATATTCTCTGGAACTTTGTTTCCACCCCCTCATTCGCCCTGGCCCGCAAAGAATGCTACCAACGGATAGGCGGCTACGACTCAGGAAGCCCGCCGTATGCTGTAGACTTGGTCGCGTGGTTGAGCATCGAACTTGTGGGTTGGGCATCGGCATACACGCCCAGACCGCTCTCCTATTACCGGAAACATCGGAAGAGCATAAGTGCTTCAGTGGCGATGACTGCGAGCGCCGGCTTAGACCATGTCCTTGGCGTGCAGCGGCTTCTGAATTCGCCCATTGCCCGGGAAGTTCTTACAACTCAACAGCGACAGGAGCTGTGGCATCTCGTCATCCATCATTTTGCAGCCTTCGAATTCGAGGAGAGTTGGCATCTCCTGCGTATGGGCTGCATCTCTGACGCATGGCGGCACCTGTGTGCAATGGCGCGTATCGCATCTTTCGAGAAGGGCCGGGTTATCCTTACTGTGTCCGGTGCTCTGGCGCGTTTTGGTGTTCAACGATGGTCCTCGCTACGGCGTCGTTGCAGTCGAACTTTTAAGGGTAAGGCCATATGAGATGAACCTTAAAGTTTTGGATGGGCGGTCCATAGTGTTTCTTGCCAAAAATAATCGCTGGCATGACCCAGCGTGGCCCGGGCTTGTGTTTTTCCCGTCTCTGTTGGCCTATCACCTTTCTCGAGAGAATCGAGTGCTGTGGGTTGGGGGTCTAACGCGGAACCCCGTGGGGGCGCTCAATCTCCGGGAAGTGCATCCCAACTTGTTTGCTTTCACTCCGTGGTTCACGGGGAAGAGGCACGAGTACGTGCACTTAGGTCGACTGAATGCCTTTCTCTATGCAGTTCAGGTCCGATGGCGCATGCGCCAGCTCAAGATGCTAGACCCCATCTTTTGGGCCGCGCAGATACCTTGCGCGGACGTGTTACCATTCCTCTCCCACGGGACGTGGATATATAGCGTGGGTGACGTACTCTTGGGTTCCATCGATGCGGAATTTCTTCGTCAGGTTGCTGCTATTTTGGTGCTTTCGGAAATCACGTTTGAAGAGTTGTTCCCGAAGTATCCCACAAAGACCTTGCTCTATTCGACCGGTGTAGATGCCGATTTATGGATGAGGGGAGGCTCCCATTGCGAGGAGCCCTCGGACCTTGTCTCCATCCCCCGGCCGCGCGTGGGATTCGTCGGGAATATCACTGAAGAGAGGGTCGACTTTCCTCTGCTTCGGGAGGTAGCTCTGAAAAATCCTGCCGTCCCCTTTGAATGCATTCAACCTCGGAGCGAACCCGAATAAAATTTTCGAATACTTCGCTCTCGGCAAACCCGTTATCACCACCCCGCTTCCGTCGGTAATGAGGTTTAGGCCTTGGCTGTATGTGGCGGAGAACGCCCAGGAGTTCCACGGATGGCTAGCTCGCATCCTGGGCACCGGGGAGCCGGAGCGGCTACGCCAGGAGCGCGTGGGAATCGCGCGTGAGCACAGTCCGCAAGCGGTCCTGGAGCGGATTGACCGGTTTCTCCAAAACCTTGCACCTCAGGAGTAGGGCGCCCGAAGGTGCATACGACGGTCAAGTTTTTGCCTTAACGGGAACAGCTTGGACGGACTTTAGGGGCACGGAGAAGGCAGAATGAAGCCTGAAGTCTTCATACTCACGCCGGAGCCGCCCGAAAGGCCGGGCGGCGGGATGGAGCGCTCTGTAAGCTACATTGCGGCTGGCCTCGAAGGGCGGGGCTATAGCGTACGGGTGTTCCACCGGGAGAACTGTGCTCCACCTCGGTGGCGAAGACCCGAACCTTCGCGCAAAGCTGCGTGGCTCCTTGCCGGCTTCCTTCAGGGCTACTACATCGGCAGGGCCGCGAGCAATGCCCTTCACCCGGGCGTCCGGTTGGTTCTGTCCAACTCTACCGTCGGGTGGTTCCCGCTCGGGGACCACGTGAAGCAAGTCCACGTCTACCACGGTACCTATTGGGGACAGGCGGAGGCGATCCGTCCCCTCATTACCCGCAGGGGCTATCTGAAGCTCAAGTGGTGGGATGCGATGGTTTTGGAGCGGTGGAGTGGATGGAGGAAATTGTGTCTTTGCAATTCGGACCAGACGCGCGAGGAGGTAGAGCGCATCTTCGGGTACAATTGTGTAACGACTTGGAATCCTCTTGATGTCCATCATTTCCGTCCACTTGACAGGAAGCAATGCCGCCGTGGTTTGGGCCTCCCGGAGTCCAAGCCCCTAGGGCTCTTTGTGGGGAGCACCCATCCGCAGAAGGGCCTCCCAACGGTACAGGTGTTGATCGATGCGTTCCCACAAGTGCAATGGGTCATCGCGCTTCGGGGCGAGGTTCCGGAAGCCTTGTGGCGCGCCTCGAGAGTTAAGGTCTTTCAGAACGTTACTTATGAGGAGCTGCCGATACTCTACAGCGCAGCGGATTTCTCCTTATGCCCGTCCCGTTACGAGCCGTTTGGGTACGTAGTGGCCGAAGCCTTGGCGTGTGGCACGCCCGTGATCGCAGCACCAGGGGGAGCAAGCCGACTTTTTCTTAGTAAGCCGCCGCTGGACAAGTTTCTCGTTGCGAGCCCGGATGACCAAGCGGCCTTTGCCAAGGCTATTTCGGACGTCCTTGTGGACCCGGATAGCTATCGACAAGCGGTTCTAAACCAAGTGCGCCCAATGTTGGAGGAAGTCATGGCCCCCGAGAATTGGTGGCCCCGGTTCCTTTCCGTAACGGGACTGAGCGGAGATGGATAGCTGGATCGCGCTCCTTGGTCGCCGTGACCATCCCACGGACGCATTAAAGGACTACTGCACTTACTTGGGGCAAGCGCTGGCCAAGCGAGGGATTCACCTGCACCTTGTCCGAGTGCCCTGGGCGGAAGATGGATGGGTCCGTGCTTTGCATTGGCTTTGGCGAGAAGCGAGGGCGTGGCGGGGGCATTGGGTGCTCATGCAATACACGGCCCTCCAGTGGTCCCGACGGGGATTCCCCTTCGGACTCCTGGCAGTCCTGGGCGTCCTGAAACGGCGCGGGTGTCGAGTGGGGGTCGTGTATCACGACGCCGCCGGCTTCCCGGGCCACCGACCCATCGATCGCGTCCGGCGCCGGATTCAGCACGGAGTCATGCGACGGGCCTATCGGTGGGCCGATCGAGTCGTCTCCCCCGTGCCCCCAGAGGCCCTGGTCTGGCTCCCTGCGGTAGATAGACGGAAGATTTCCGTCATTCCTGTGGGCCCGAATGTCCCCGAGAGGACCGACGACCGGCGTCCGGGGACGGCGGAAAAGGTAGTGGCCGTATTTTGCGTCACCGGCCGGCCCCACACCTCCCAAGAAGTAGCGGACATTGCCTTTGCCGTGCGGTACGCCTCGGAACACCTGTTTGACACGGGACGCATGGTCCGACTGGTCGTCTTCGGCCGGGGTGCCCCGGAGGCGGAATCGGACCTCCGCCGAGCCCTGGACGGGACGGACGTCTCGACAGAGGTCCTCGGGCTTCTCCCGGCCGAGGAAGTGGCAGAGACCTTGTCCCGGGCGGACGCACTGCTCTTCGTGCGGGGTCCCATCTCGGGACGGAGGGGGAGCGCCATCGCCGGAATTGCCTGCGGCCTCCCCGTCGTGGCTTACGCCGGACCCGAGACGGGGTTCCCGATCACGGAGGCGGGGGTGCGGCTGGTCCCCTACGGAGACCGAGTCCGCCTGGCGGAGGCGCTTACGGAAGTCCTGGCCGATGAGGACGTGTGGCAGGGGCTTCACCGACGGAGTCGGGAGGCCCAGGCCCGGTATTTCTCCTGGGACGCCATCGCGGGTCAGATGTGGGGTATCCTGACGGATGGAAAGGCGTAAGCACCGTGTCCTCTTAGTTTCCTCCCATCCGGTCCCTAACCAGATTCCTGTATTCCGCCGCCTCGCGACTCACCCGGAAATTCAGCCTTTGGTCGCTTATTGCGCCTTACCGCCGGGGGTAACTGGAAAAAACCCTGAATTTTTGACGAAGCGGGCCTTTAACGTCCCACTTCTGGACGGATATCCTTGGACTTACGTGGTGAATCGCTCACCCCGAGCTAGCCTGGACCGATTCTTCGGCCTTTGGAACCCCGGATTAGTAAGTCTGATCCGAGGCCATGACTGTATCGTGGTATACGGATATGCCTATGCCAGCCTCACTTTAGCCCTGATAACTGCAAAGGCCTGGAACAAAGCCTTGATCCTGGGAACGGACGCTACGTCCTGGGAGACGCCGACGTCGCGGGGATGGCGGGCTCTTCTGAAACCCTGGTTATACCGATGGATCTTCCGGTTGCCGGACGTAGTTATCGTCCCTTCGACGGCTTCCTTTCGATTCTTGGGTTCAATGGGTCTTTCTCCAGACCGTATCATCGTTACCCCTTATGTGATCGATAACGATTGGTTCGCCGATCGGCCCGTCTGTTCGACCGGACCCAAATACGCCAGGCCTGGGGCATCCCACCGGAGGCCCGGGTAGTCCTGTTCTGCGCGAAATTTTTGCCGAGGAAACGGCCCTTGGATGTGATCTGGGCCTTTGCTCAAGCAGATATCGAAGACGCCTATCTCGTATTGGCGGGGGACGGACCGTTACGGGAACAAATGGCAGATTTATGTAAAAAAATTGGTGTACTCGGAAAAGTAAAATTCATCGGCATCGTTCCGTATTCGGAACTTCCAGGAGTATACTCGGCCAGCGACCTATTGGTCGTCGCCTCCAGCCATGAACCTTGGGGATTGCCTGTGAATGAAGCGATGTTATGTGGTACGCCGGTGATCGTCAGTGACCGAGTCGGCGCACGGTACGACCTGGTGCAGGAGGGGGAGACGGGGTTCGTGTATCCTTGCGGGGATGTGCAGGCATTGGCGCAAATTTTTCGGGAGGTTTTACCCGATCGGGAGCGGCTAAAGAGGATGGGGGAAGCAGCCCGAAAAAGGATGAAGACATGGTCGCCGAAGGAGAATGTGGAAGCCTTCGTGCAGGCTGTGGAGAAGGCAGTGCAACGGAAACGAGGTAGGAAGGCATGAAGGTGCTCATCTACGCTCATGCCTTTGCACCTCAAGTGGGAGGGGCCGAGACCTATGTGATGCACTTGGCCCGGGGGCTGGCCGATGGCCTGGGCAGTGAAGTTTGCGAGGTTATTGTCGCTACCTCCACCCCAGCAGACGGGTACGATGACTCCCTCTTGCCCTTCCGCGTGGTTCGACAGCCGAGTGCCGCTGCCCTGTGGCGCCTGATTGGATGGGCGGATGTGGTGCAGTTGGCTGGACCGGCCTTCGTCCCTCTCTTCCTGGCCGTCCTGCGCGGGAGACCCATTGTGATCGAGCACCACGGTTATCAGGCCGTCTGTCCGAACGGGCTTCTGTTTCTGGAGCCGCATAAACAGATCTGCCCTGGCTATTTCATGACGCGGAGATACCACCGGTGCGTGCGGTGTGTGGGGACAACCGAGGGCCTTCCTCGTGCATTCCTGAAAGTGTTGCTCACCTTCCCACGCCGTTGGCTCTGCGGGAGGGCGGCGGTAAATGTTGCCATCACGCGTCACGTGGCAAGGCGTATTGCGCTCCCGCGCACGGAGGTTATCTACCACGGCGTTCCCATGTCCACCCCGTCAAGTTCCGAGCCTCAACTCGGAGATCGACCTTTCACCTTCGCCTACGTGGGGCGGCTTGTCAGCGAGAAGGGCATCCCGGTTCTCCTCGAGGCTGCCAGGGTTCTGCGAGAAGAGGGTCGCCCTTTCCGGTTGCAGGTCATCGGCGACGGCCCGGAAAGATCCAGCCTAGAGCAGCAGTGTGTGGCATTGGGGGTGAGCGATTTCGTTGAGTTCACCGGGTTCCTCAGCGGGCAGGCCCTGGATGAGGCGCTTGGTGATGTCCAGGCCGTGGTGATGCCTTCCATTTGGGAGGAAACAGCAGGGCTCGCAGCTATGGAACATATGATGCGGGGGAGGCTCGTCATAGCTGCAGCCATCGGGGGTCTGGCGGAAATTGTCGGGGACGCCGGGCTTACCTTTGAGGCGGGCGAATCTCAGGGGCTCGTTGCTTGCATGCGGCGCGTTCTCAATGACCCCTCCGTCGCTCAAGTCTTCGGACGGAGAGCGCGGGAAAGGGCCGAACGCCTCTTCCGGGTAGACCGGATGGTTGAGGAACACATGAGCTTCTACCGTCGGGTGACAGCGGGCAAGACATGAACGAGACCGTCCTCGAAGAGCGGGCCCCTGGCGGACTACACGATTTCCTCGTGAATCGGATATTGCCCGTCTACGCACGTCCTCCCGGCAGGGCAGTGGATCTGGGGTGCGGGAGCGGCGCTCTGGCGGTTCGTCTCAGGGCAGCCGGTTGGGATGTCGTAGCTGCGGATATAGACGCGAAGGCATACAAGGCGTCCATCCCCTTCGTCCCGGTCGACCTCAACGACCCGGACTTTCCCTCGGCGCTGCCTGGCAAGTTCGACCTCGTCACAGCCGTCGAGGTCATTGAGCATCTGGAGAGCCCTATCCACTTTCTCAGAGGGGTAGCACAGATTCTTGCTCCAACAGGAATCGCTCTCGTGACAACCCCCAACGTGGAGAACCTGCCCGGGCGCCTCTGGTTCCTCCTCACTGGCAAGCTCCGGACGATGGACAGGCGCCCAGCGGCGATACCACATCCCCACATCTCGCCGGTGTTTCTCGACTTGCTGCATAGGGAGTGGGTTCCGCGGGCAGGATTAAGGTTGCGGGCGCGCTATCTGTACCCCGAGCGGGGATTCCTGCTGTCGCGCTCGACTGTAAGGCTGACCCTCGGGTTGGCCGCGCTGCTCCTCCCATCCCAAAGGTTGCGGGGGGAATCTCACGTTCTTCTTCTGGAGCGTGCCGATATAAGCAAGGGAAACGGAAGTCCCGTGATCACCCCCGGACTGGCACGTCTTAGAGCTGGACCGGCTTCGCTAGCCTTGGTCCTCTTAGTGTTCACCCTTCGGGCATGTTGGGGATTTATGTGGGGCTCGAACGTATGGGTCTCTTCTCGTTGATGCTCCTGGGACTAGCGGCGACCCTGGCTGGGCTCACCACAGTCTCCAACTGGCGGTACGGCTTGTACGTCCTTCTGCTCTGGATCGTGTTGGAAGATCTCCCCCGCAAGTACCTGGGCAACAACATGCTCATCTTCTTCAGCAAAGACGTGGTGGCCGCCTTGGTTTACCTCGCTTTCCTCACGGCGCGGATGTCCCAAGGCTTACCTCGTCTTAGGCCGCGGTTCCTGTTGCCGCTAACCCTTTTCGCAGCCTGGGCTGTGGTGCAGGTCTTGAATCCCAACTCGCCAAGCCCGCTGTACGGCCTTATGGGGTTGCGACTGTATTTCTTCTACGTTCCCTTGATGTTTGTGGGCTACGCTTTGATCTGCGATGAAACAGACTTGCGTCGGTTCGTGCGGTTCAACCTGGCGGTGGCCGCCATCGTGGCCGCCCTTGGCATCGCGCAGGGTGTAATCGGCCTGGATTTCCTCAACCCGCCGAACCTCGCCCCTGAACTGAAGCTTGCAAAATTGGTCCGGCAGGCTCCGATCAGTGGCGCCCTGGTGCCGCGGCCGACGTCCGTCTTCGTCAGCGACGGGAGGTTCGCCTGGTACATGCTCGTAATGTTCCTGCTTGGGATTGGGTCGCTGGTCTGGCTCTGGGCGCGGCAAGACCGCGCTGCCTGGGAAGTGGCGGGGGCACTCGCCATTATCGTTGCCGCAATTGTCATGAGCGGATCGCGCGGCACCATCATGTACATGCTGGGGAGCACCGCCGTGCTCGCGTCGGCCATGCTCTGGGGAAGCCGGGCCCGTCTCCGCCCGATGGTTGCGCGAGCGCTGCTACGCGGGCTGGCGTTTGGCGGCCTCGGGCTGGTGGCCGTGCTTGCCCTCTTCCCCGAGGCGGTGGGAGCCCGATGGTCGTTCTACTACGAGACTATTGCCCCCTGGAGTCCCACCTCAGAGCTGACCTGGCGCGTGTGGGGGTATCCGGTGACTAACCTCCTCGGTGCCTTCACCTTTCCGTCCTGGCCCTTGGGGTACGGCACCGGCACAAGTTCCTTGGGCGTGCAGTATGCGACGGGGTTGTTGGGGCTACCCAAGCCCGGTATCGGAGTGGAAAGCGGATATGGCACGCTCATCCTGGAGCTTGGAGTTCTCGGGCTGGCCCTCTGGCTGCTTTGGACATCGGTTCTCGTCCGCGAGGGGTGGGGAGTGGTGCTTCGGCTCCGGGGCAGCGTCCTATTCCCCGTGGGATTTGCGACCCTGTGGTTTGCGTTCCTCCTCCTGTTCCCGTTCACGTTCGGCGGTATGCAGCCCTATCAGAACTACGTCTTCAACGCGTACCTGTGGTTACTCTTGGGCATCCTCTGGCGGCTGCCTGAAGTGAGAAAGATCTATGACCGAACCTAAGCGGAGGCTGTGCGTCGCCGTTGTCACCCCTGAACTCCACCGCCGCGGGGGGACCGAGAGGTGCCTGGCCGAGCGGGTGGAGCGCTGGCGGGAGCGGTTCGACCTGCGGCTTTACACCATGCGCGTGGAGGGCGTAGAGCTAGCGGGGGTGCGTCTACGGTGCATCCCGTGGATCCCGGGACCACACCTCCTGAGGTACGGATGGTGGTTCATCTCCAATCACTTGGTGCGGTGGTGGGACGGCCTCTGGTTGGGGCCGCCCGACGTGGTGCACTCCCCGGGGGTCAACTGTCTCGACGCCGAGGCGATGTCGGTCCACATTGTCTTCGCCAAGTACTGGGAGCGAGTGCGGGGAGGGGTGCTCCGCGAGATGCGCTCTCCGCGCCTTGCCCTTCGGGCAGTGCACCGGGTGGTGTATTGGAGTCTCATACGCCTGCTGGAACGCCGTGTCTACCGTGGGCCCGCGACGATTTGGGCGATCTCCGGTGAAGACGCAGGGGAACTGGAACGCCGCTTCGGCCGTCCGCCTGGTTCCGTGCCGGTCATCCCCCATGGAGTGGACGCGCGTTGCTTCAGCCCTGAGGCCATGGTGGCTCGGCGTTCTACGGCCCGAATGCGGCTTGGCGTGGACGGCCGCCGCGTCATCCTCCTCGTCGGGAACGACGCACTTAATAAAGGTATGGACACCGCCATCGCCGCCCTGAAAGACCTCCCGGATGATGTGGTCCTTGCGGTCGCGGGGCGCGCGGACGCCGACCTCGTGCGGCGGTGGGCAGCGGCAGCTGGTGTGGCCGACCGAGTACTTCTGTGGCCGTACACGTCGGAAGTGGTGGACTACTACGCGGCCGCAGACCTGTTCGTGGCCCCATCGCGAGAAGACGCATTCCACCAGCCTGTTATGGAAGCGCTGGCGTGTGGGCTGCCTTCAGTGGTGAGTAGCCGTGCGGGAGCTGCCGCTCTCCTCGAGGACGGGCGACACGCACTGATTCTTCGCGATCCCGAAGACGCCAGCGAGTTGAGCCGGCAGCTCCTGCGCCTACTTGGTGATCCGGACCTGGCCGCGCGGCTGGGACGTGAGGGTCGCGCTCTGGCGGAGCAGTGTTCGTGGGATCTGAATGCGGATCGGGCGGCGGCCCTCATCGAGCGGGAGGCCACAACCGTCCGAGTTCTCGTGCTCGCGGCGGACCCCTGGGGTACAGGGGGTATCGAGCGCGCCACCCGGACGCTGATACAGGCACTGGCCGATGCTTACGGTGCGGAGCGGGTTGGGCTTCTCTCGCTCTACGCGCGCAGGGAGGTGTTCCTTCCCTGTCGTGTACTGTTCGCGGGCAGGCGGCGGAACTGGGGGAAGATCTCATGGGCGGAAAAGGTGGCGTATCTGTCCGTCTGCCTGAGCGCGGCACGCCGATGGCGGCGACGTCTGGTGGTCGTAGCCTGTCATCCACACCTGGCACCGGTGGCACGGGCGTGCGCAGCCGTCGCCGGACGCCCGTATGCGGTGTGGTGCCACGGAGAAGAGGTGTGGCGGCCGCTCCACCCCTTGGTGCGAACCGCCCTGGTCAAGGCGGACGCTGTGTTTGCTCCAAGTCACTTTACAGCCGGGCAGGTGGAACGGTGGGCCGGTCTTCCGGAGGGGTCCGTTCACGTCATCCCCCACTGCCTGCCTCCCGAGTTCTCCGCCGGCGCCCAGCGCATGCCCGCACCTTCCGCGAGAGTGCTGACAGTCGCGCGGCTCGTCCCAGAACACGCATACAAAGGGGTCGATACGCTCATCTCGGCATGGCCGGCAGTCATGGCGCAGGTCCCGGAGGCCGAGCTGGTGGTCGTGGGGGACGGCTCCGACCGCGCGCGCCTGGAAGAGATGGCGCGGGGGTTAAACGGGCGAGTACACTTTCTCGGACAATTACCAGATGAGCAGTTGGCGCGCGTGTACGCTGAAGCCGCCGTGTTCGCGCTGCCCGCCCGCTCAGGCGTGGGGCGCGAGGCCGGGGGCGAGGGGTTCGGGCTCGTGTTCCTGGAAGCGGCCGCGGCGGGGCTTCCTGTCGTGGCCGGCCGGTCGGGCGCCGTTCCGGAAGTCGTCCGGGACGGCGAGACCGGGCTCCTGGTGGATCCGGAGAACCCTAAAGCGGTCGCCGAGGCGATCGTGCGACTGCTGACCGACCGGGACCTGGCCCGCCGCCTGGGAGAGGAGGGCAGGCGGTGGGTCACGGAGCGGTTTGCCTATAACCGGTTTAGGGAAGCTGTGGATCGGCTTGTGCGGGAGCTGGCAGGCCTCCACGGGCCAGAATGTATGGAGAGATGACCGATCCGGTTACCCCCAAGGCAGGCTGGTCCCCGAAGCGCGTTCTCTTCGTCTCCCAAGCTTGCGTCCCCTACCTCGACAAAGGCGGTCTCGCTATCCGCGTATGGAGCATGGCTAGGCAGCTGGCACGCCGCGGGTGGTCGGTTACGATTCTGACCGCGCAGCATGGCCGGCCGGGTAGGACGACGGTGCGTAGTGTGGAGGGTGTGGACATCGTCTACCTGCGAACGGTGACACGGTACCACTCGCTCACGGTCAACCTGGAAGCCTGGACCTTCGGCCGGACGCGACTCCGCGGCTTTCACCTGGCTCACATCTTCGGCCTCTACGACCTCCTCGGGCCGGTCGTGGCATGGTGGTGTCGACGTTACGGCATCCCCTATGTGGTGGAGCCGATGGGCATGTACCGGCCGATCGTGCGGAGCATCGCCGCAAAGAGAGCCTACCACTGGCTCTTGGGCGGGCCGCTCATTGCGGGCGCAGCGCGTGTGATCGCCACCTCAGCCCTGGAACGCGATGAGCTGGTGGGTAGCGGTGTGCCTCCTGGGAAGGTCGCAGTACGACGCAACGGGGTGGATCTGGAGGAGTTCGAGGACCTGCCCGAGCGGGGTACCTTCCGGCGCGAGGTCGGCGTGAGCCTGGAGGAGAGTGTGGTGCTCTATCTAGGACGCCTCTCGCGGAAAAAGGGGCTCGATGTACTGGCAAGGGCTTGCGCGGGGCTCGACGACGGCGTGCGCCTTGTGGTGGTGGGGCCCGACGACGGCGATGGGTGCCTGCAGGACTTACAGCGCTTGATACAGGAGTTGGGTCTGACAGGGAGGGTCACGCTAACGGGACCGCTATATGGAAGAGACCGACTCCAGGCCTTCGTGGACGCCGACGTTTTCGTCCTGCCCTCGCAGAGCGAAAACTTCGGCAATGCTGCGGCTGAGGCGTTGGCGTGCGGCGTGCCGGTTGTCGTCTCCGACCGGTGCGGGATCGCAGAGTTCGTGCGGGCTACCGGGACCGGCGTGGTCGTGCCGTACGGCGACCTGGAGGCCTTGCGGGAGGCTATTCGTCGGGTGCTGCGGGACGAGGCATTGCGCGCGTCGGTGCGCGCTCGCGCCGCTGAACTGCGGGCGAGCCTCTCGTGGAAGGAGCCCATCGCTCAGCAGGAGCGCATCTACGCCGAGGTTCTGGGGCGGGCCGGGCGATAGCCGGACAACCGAGCAATGTGTGGTATTGCTGGACAGGTCAGTCCTGCCCCTGAGCCCATTGACCCCGTGCGGACGATGGTTGCTGCTATGCACCATCGGGGACCCGACGGCGGGGGGCTCTGGGTGGAGGGGTCAGGAAAGATCGAGCCGGACGATCCAAAGCCGTTGCGAAGCCGCGTCATCCTGGGGAACCGGCGTCTGAGCATCATTGACCTCTCGGCAGCGGCCAACCAGCCCATGGGTAACGAAGACGGCACTGTCTGGGTGTCGTTCAACGGGGAGATCTACAACTTCCGTGACCTGCGCGCGACGCTGGAGCGGCTGGGTCACCGCTTCCGCTCGCGGACGGATACGGAGACGGTGGTCCACGCCTATGAGGAGTGGGGAGCCGACTGTGTGACGCGTCTTAGGGGGATGTTTGCCCTAGCCCTCGTTGACACCCGGAAAGCGGCGCTGACAGGGCAAGGGATGACCGTCATCCTCGCGCGCGACCCCCTGGGCATCAAGCCGCTCTATTACACCCTGGTCAAGGGGACGCTGCTGTTCGCGTCGGAAGTACGGGCGCTCCTTGCGACAGGGCGGCTGTCACCAGGGCTGTCGGAGGAGGCCTTGACTGCCTACCTGCTTTGGGGATCAGTGGCCGAACCGCTGACCCTCGTGGACGGTATCTGGTCATTGCCCCCGGGACACCGGCTGGTCGGCCGGCTGGAGCAGGGTGGGTTCCAGTTCGCCGTTGAACAGTATTGGAGGCTTCCGACAGCCCCCCCGGCGAGTCGTAACGGTTCTCGGGTGGAGGCTGTGGCCGAACTGGGACGGTTGCTACGCGAGAGCGTCCGGCTACACCTGGTCGCTGACGTGCCCGTAGGGGTTTTCCTGAGTGGCGGGATCGATTCGGCCTGCGTGGCCGCGCTGGCCGCAGAAGCGCACGGCGCGGTTGCAACGGTCACGGTCGCCTTCCCCGAAGAGGCTGACTGGAGTGAGGCGGCTGTCGCGCGCGAAACGGCCAGGTGCCTCGGCACAGAGCATCACGAAGTAGCCCTCACCGGTCAAGAGGTATTGGACCGCTTGGATGAGGCGGTATCGGCCCTCGACCAGCCGAGCATGGATGGGACCAACACCTACTTCGTCTCCTGGGGAGCCCGCCAGGCCGGCTTGAAGGTGGCCCTGTCAGGTCTCGGCGGCGATGAGCTGTTCGGCGGCTACAGCACGTTCACCCAAGTGCCACTACTGGAAGCCCTTGCCGGCATTGCCCGTTGGGCGCCCGTGCTGAGCCGGTGGGCGGCCAGGGCCGTCGGTGGCTTCCCCGGCCTCGGCTGGGACTCGCGTCGCAAGGTGGCAGGGGTGCTGACCTATCCAGACCTCTTGCCTCACCCGTACGCCGTTGCGCGGGCGCTGTTCCCCCCGCCCCGCCTGCTACGTTTACTGAACGGCGCGGGTATGGTTTCCGGCCCCTGGATCAACCGATTCGCTGCACTGGTGATGTCGGCCCAACGCCTGGGTACGTTCAGCCGCGTCTCGACGCTGGAGCTCGGCACTTACCTCGTCAACACGCTGCTGCGCGATACCGACAGCATGAGCATGGCGCACTCCCTGGAGGTGCGGGTACCGTTTGTCGACCGCGACGTCGTGGAGTTCGTGGCCGGCCTCCCTGACGCCTGGCGCACCGGCCGCGGAGGTCTGCGTCGGAGTGCCAAGGCCCTTCTGCTGGAGGCGGTTGGCGACCACCTCCCGGAGGCGGTGGTGCGGGGACGCAAGCGCACCTTCACGTTGCCCTGGGAACGCTGGTTACGCGGCCCGCTGCGGCACAGGGTGGAAGAAGGCATCGCCGAGGTTCCCGCACCGCTCCTTCAATTTCTCAACCCTTCGGAGGTCCGGGCGGTGTGGCAGGACTTCCTGGCAGGTCGGACGGGCTGGGCCCGGCCGTGGGCGATCTACGTGTTGAACGAGTGGGTGCGCAGGCATCTAACGCCCTGATCTTCGTGGTGACATGCTCACGCCTCCTATGCGCGCTATGACTCCTATGCTGAAGCTGGCGGCATTGCTCCGGCGCTTGCTTCCTGACCAATACGTATTGGCCATCTACTCCACCCCCCGCCTTGCCAATTTCTTGAGGGGCGTGCTGAATCTACTTGCACCTTCAGGGGAGCAATTGGTTAAGGTGGCGGGCGGGGGCCTTGCAGGTCTCCGCCTGTGGCTTAACTTGAGACGGGAAAAGTACCTGTGGCTGGGGACGTACGAGCGGTGGGTGCAGGAAGCAATGGCTCACTACCTTCGCCCTGGGGACTGGGCGTGGGACATCGGAGCGTTCATCGGGTACCATACGCTCTTCATGTGGCGCCTCGGGGCTAGCGTCGTCGCTCTGGAACCGGACCCCGAGAACTTTGCGCGCCTGACGGCAAATCTGGAGGCGAACCGCGCTCACAGCGTGAGGGCACTGCGCCTGGCCGCGGGCGAAATGCAGGGTCGCGCACGTCTCCGGCGCGTAACGGGGCATCCGAGTCAGACGTCCGTTGAATCCAGCGATTGTGGCGAGTGCAATGTCGTAACGCTGGACAGCCTTGCAGTCATCTTCCGCCCCCCTCGGCTGGTGAAGATCGACGTGGAAGGGGCAGAGCTGGAGGTCCTAGCCGGTGCTGTCCGTGTTCTGCGGGAGGCTCGGCCGGTATGGATAGTAGAGGTTCACGGGTCGGTGGACCCTGTGGCTGACTATTTCTGGCGTCATGGATACCAGGTTCGGAGAGTAGGGAAAGGTGCAGGGGTTAACGCGCACCTACCTGGAGGTCCGAGTCACCTTCTGGCCCTGCCTTTGGGTGTAGGGAGAGGTCCGTCGGACTCAACACAGTAAGGGCAAGCCCTTCGGGCAGAAAGGTACACCACAGCTCCCCAAAGGGGCCATGATTATCCTTGGGGTGAACACCTACCACGGAGACGCGTCGGCGGCCCTGTTCCGGGACGGGGAGCTCCTGGCGGCGGCCGAAGAGGAGCGGTTCACCCGGGTGAAGCACGATGTGAGTTTCCCAGCCCACGCGGTCCGGTGGTGCTTAAAGTCGGCCGGGATCCGGCCGGAGGAGATCGACCATGTGGCCATCCCAAGAAAACGTTCGGCCCACCTCCTCCACAAGGCCCTGTGGGCCCTGCGCCTTCCCCACATGGCACTAGAGAGGTCCAGGGCGTGGAGGAAGTTCGGGGACATAAAGGAGACCTTAGCCTACGCCCTCGGGGTTCCTCCGTTCAGTCTCAGGGCCCGCTTCCACTTTGTGGAGCACCATGTCGCCCACGCCGCCAGCAGCTTCTACGCATCCCCCTTCAAGGAGGCGGCGATCCTCACCCTGGACGGGCTGGGCGACTTCGCCAGCATGCTTTGGGGCGTGGGAAGGGACCGGCACCTGGAGGTCAAAGATTTTGTCCTCTTCCCCCACTCCTTAGGCCTCTACTACACGGCGGTCACCCAGTACCTGGGGTTCTGGAAGTACGGGGACGAGTACAAGGTGATGGGCCTTGCGGCCTACGGGGAGCCCTCGTACATGGAGGTCTTCGAACGGATGGTCAGGCCCGGCCGGGACCTGGAATTCTCCCTGGGCCTGGAGTTCTTTACACACCACCGGATGGGGGCGGACATGACCTGGCTCCAGGGGGAGCCGAAGCAGGGCCGGCTCTTCTCTGAGGCCATGGAGGGGGTCCTCGGTCCAGCCCGAAAGCCCGCTGAGCCCATCGGGAAGAGAGACCAGGACATCGCCCACTGCCTCCAGCGGAGGCTGGAGGAGGTCCTGTTCCACCTCCTGAACCGCCTCTATGAGGCCACCCATCTTCCCAACCTTTGCTACGCGGGAGGAGTAGCCTTCAACTGCGTGGCCAACGGGAAGATCTTCGATCGCACGCCCTTCAAGGAGGTCTACATCCAGCCGGCGGCCGGGGACGCTGGGCTGGCTGTCGGCGCCGCTCTCTATGTCTACCACCAGGTTCTCGGCCACCCCAGGAAGTTCGTGATGGACCACGCCTATTGGGGTCCGGAGTTCTCGCCGGACCGCGTGCGGGAGGTCCTGGAGCGGTACGGCCTGAAGTACAAAGTCCTGGACGAAGGGAAGCTCGTGGAGGAGACGGCCCGGCACATCGCCGAGGGGAAGGTGGTGGGTTGGTACCAGGGCCGGACAGAGTGGGGGCCTCGGGCCTTGGGGAATCGGAGCATCGTGGTGGATCCCAGGAGGCCCGAGCTGAAGGACATCCTCAACAAAAGGGTCAAGCACCGGGAGCCCTTCCGTCCCTTCGCTCCCTCCGTCCTGGAGGAGAGGACAGGGGAGTGGTTCGAGATGGACTACCCTTCGCCCTTTATGCTCATGGCCTATCCGGTCAGACCCGAAAAGCGGGATAAGATCCCCGCACCCACCCACGTGGACGGTACCGGAAGGCTCCAGACCGTTTCCCGAAGGACCAACCCTCTCTATTGGGAGCTGATCCGCGCCTTTGAGAAGGAGACCGGCGTTCCCGTGGTCCTGAACACCTCCTTCAACGAGAACGAGCCCATCGTGAACACCCCTGAGGAGGCGGTAGAGTGCTTCCTCCGGACCCACATGGACGTGCTCGTGGTGGGGAACTTCCTTGTAACGCGTAGCAACTTGGGATGACCGGCAAGTCGTGGTAACTTGGCAACTGGTAACTCTTAGTAATTGGTGGTAACTCAAGTGACGTCAGGGCGAGTGAAGAAGTTCGAGGATCTGGAGGTATGGCAACTAGGAAAACGCTTGGTATTACTGGCTTATAAGCTGACTGGGAGTTTCCCCGAAGAGGAGAAATACGGCCTTAGCAGCCAGATCCGACGAGCTGCTATCTCCGTGCCTGCCAATATTGCCGAGGCTTTCGGTCGCTATCATTACCGCGACCGACTTCAGTTCCTCTTGAACGCAAGGGGCTCTCTTTACGAGTTGAGGAGTCACTACTTGGTTGCCTTGGAGCTCGGTTTTATTCCTGATGGAAGTTCGGACTTTTTCGAGGCGCTTATTGACGAACTCGGTATTAAGCTGAACAACCTCATCAACGTCACCCGCCGCAACTCAAGTCTTAAGGCTTAACCTTAACGGCTACGAATTACAACCGAATTACCATCAGTTACGCTTGGCTTGATGCGCATTCTCCTCCTTAATCAATACTTCCCCCCCGACACGGCAGCGACTGCGCGGATGGCAGCTCTTGTCGCCGGGGCCCTAGCGGGGAGACACAATGTGACTGTACTGGCAGGGCGTCCTTCGTACGATCCCCTGGAGCGGCATCGGCTGTATTTGCTACATCGCGAGGAGCGCGGGAGCCTCGTGGTAGAGCGGGTTGGTTCCGCGGCCTTCTCACGGCACCGCATGCGGGGCCGCCTCGCCAACTATCTCTCCTACCTCGCGCTGGCAGTCCCGCGGGCGCTCTGCATCGGGACGGATGTCGTGCTCGCGATGACGGATCCTCCGGTCGCCGGTATCGCTGGCGCCATGGTCGCGCGAATACGAAGGAAACCTTTCATCTACAACATTCGAGACCTATACCCGGAGATGGCCGTGGCGGCCGGTTTGGTCCGACCCTCCGGATGGGTGGGAGTATGGGAAAGGCTTCACCGTTGGGCTCTGAGGCACGCGGACCGCGTGATCGTGCTGGGCGAGGATATGCGCGAGCGCGTGATCGCCAAGGGGATTGAGCCGGGGCGCGTGGTAGTGGTCCGAGATGGGGCGCCTCCGCAGGGAAGGGAGGTTCCTCCCGGACATCCTGTGACGGAGGAGATCCGCTGCGGTTACCCCTTCGTCCTCCTCCACGCCGGGAACATCGGGTTCTACGGGGCGTGGGACACTCTTGTGGGAGCGGCGAGACTTCTGGACGGAGAGGGGGTGGGGGTGATCTTCGTCGGCGACGGGGCCGCAAGGCCGTGGGTGGAGGCGCTGGCGAACGGGTGCGGGAGGGTGCGGTTGCTCCCTTATAGGCCTCCCGAAGAAGTGCCATATGTGTTGGCTGCGGGGGACATTCACGTGGTGACGGTCCGGAGGGGGCTAGAAGGGGTGGTCGTTCCCAGCAAGCTCTACACGGTGCTGGCGGCGGGAAGGCCGGTGCTTGCAGTTGCACCAGAGGGAAGCGACGTAGTCCGGATCGTGCGCCGGTACGGGTGCGGATTTGTGGCGGATCCGGACGATCCGAGTTCCGTGGCCGATGCTGTCCGCATGGCGATGCATTCTCCGCACGTTCTGGAGTCTATGGCGGCGCGCGCTAAGGAAGCGGCGAGGGAGTTGGCGCAAGGCCAGGAGCTGGAGTGGTTTGTGCGGGTCGTGGAGGGAGTGAGGGGTAAGGGGTGAAGAGTGAGAGAGTGAGGAGTGAGGAGAGAGGAGAAAAAGGGCAGAGGAGCGGAGGAGCAGAGGGGCAGGGGGGCGGAGGGGCGGAAGGGCAGAGGAGCTGGGGGCAGCAAGAACAGTGAGGAGTAAGGAGTAAGCGAGTGAGGAGTGAGAGAGTGAGGAGTGAGAGAGTGAGGAGTAAGGAGTGAGGAGTAAGGAGTGAGGAGAAAGAGCAGGGAAGGGAGCGTTCCATGGGTTGTGATAGGGGCTGCGGTGATCGTTGTGCTGGCGGTGACTGGGTGGCGCCCGGCGCTGCAGGGCGTGGGGACGTTCCTCGTCGTGGACGATGGCCTGAGGCCGGTAGATGCGGTGGTGGTGCTCTCCGGAGATGCGAGCAGGGAGCGGCTCGATGAGGCGATCGGGATCGTTCGGCGGGGACTGGCGGGATGGATCGTCGTCCTCACGGGCACGCCTCCGGACTTCTACGACGAGGCCGCCGCAATCCGCCAATACGTGAAACGCCGGGGCGTCGATCCCGCTCGGGTGGTCGTTACGAGTGAGGTCCACAGTACGCTCGACGACGCCCAGATCGCGGCGCAGGTAATGAAGGAGAAGGGATGGAAGAGCGCGATCGTTGTAACGTCTCCCTATCACACCCGGCGCGCGGGGTGGGTCTTCTACCGGACCTGGCGGCGGCTGGGGCTTTCCTCGTCGGTGCACCCTTCCCCTGACCCGCTGTTTGATCCCTACCGCTGGTGGGAGGATGACCGCAGCACCGAGGCGGTGGCGTTGGAGTATATCAAATTTATCCTCTACTTGGTGATGGTGGGCTGGAGAGGCTGAGGGAGCAGGGGGGCGGAGGGGCGGAGGAGTAAGGGAGCGGAGGAGCAGGGGGGCAGAGGGGCGGAGGAGTAGCAAGGACAGTGAGGAGATAAGGAGCTGAGGAGCGGAGGAGCAAGGGAGCGGAAGGGCAGAGGAGCGGAGGAGTGAGGAGGAGGGGGTGAGGAGAGCGTGCGGGCGTTGATTACGGGTGGGGCGGGGTTCATCGGGTCGCACCTGGCTGAGGCGCTTCTGGCCCGAGAGGACGAGGTTGTCGTCCTCGATGACCTCTCCACTGGGAGCCTCCAGAACATCCTCCACCTGATGCGGAGGCCGGGGTTCCAATTCCTCCTGGGATCCATCCTGGATCGGGAGACGGTGGACCGCGCTGTGGCAAGTTGCGACGTCGTCTACCACCTCGGGGCCGCCGTCGGGGTGAGGCTCGTATTCGAGCAGCCCGTGCGCACCATCGAGACAAATGTGAAGGGGACGCAGAACGTCCTGGAGGCCTGCCTGCGGCACGGGAGGAAGGTCCTCATCGCCTCCACCTCGGAGGTCTACGGGAAGGACGTGCACAACGGCATCGGGCGTTTCGTGGAGGAGGACGACATCACCATCGGCCCGTCCATGCGCTGGTGCTACGCGACCTCGAAAGCCCTGGACGAGTTCCTCGCCCGTGCCTACTGGATAGAGAAGGGGCTACCGGTGGTGATCGCCCGGTTCTTCAACACCGTCGGCCCCCGCCAGTCCCCTGCCTACGGGATGGTCATGCCCAGGTTCGTGGAGCAGGCGCTTTTGGGGAAACCGATCACCGTGTACGGCGACGGGTCCCAAGTGCGGAGCTTCACGTGGGTGGGCGACACGGTGGACGCGACCATCCGCCTCATGGAGAGTCCGAGGGCTGAGGGGGAGGTGTTCAACGTCGGCTCCGATGAGGCCGTGACGATCCGGGAGCTCGCCGAGCGGGTGAGGCGGTTGGCGAACTCGGACTCGGAGATCGTGTACATCCCCTACGAGCAGGCGTACGGGCCGGGGTTTGAGGACATCCGGTACCGCGTTCCCGACATCACGAAGCTCCGCGAGACGGTCGGCTACAGGCCGACCCTCAGGCTGGATGAGATCATCGAGCGAGTGATTGCGTATACAAGGGAAAAGATGGTGAGGAGCTGAGGGGAAGGGGAGCAGAGGGGCAAGGGAGCTGAGGGGTAGGGGAGAAGGTCCGTGGAGGAGCACATGGCTAAACGTACAAGGGAACGCCAGGGTAGCCGGATACGGAGTCATGAAGAGTTAGAGGTGTATCAGTTGGCGTTTGAAGGTGCGATGCAGATCTTTGAGGTTTCGAGAAAGTTCCCAAGAGAGGAGACTTATTCGCTAACTGATCAGATTCGCCGAGCGTCCAGGTCTGTATGTAGCAACTTAGCGGAGGCGTGGCGGAAGCGCAGGTACGGTCCAGCTTTTGTCAGCAAATTGAACGATGCCGAAGCTGAAGCAGCCGAGACTCAAACGTGGGTTCAATTCGCCGTGAAGTGTAACTATCTATCGGAAGAGGCCGGACGGCAATTGTACGAGGTTTACGATGCCGTCATTGGAAAGCTGGTTCATATGATCTCGAATCCCTCGCCTTGGCTATTGAACCGTAGGAGTCGTTGAATTCTCCTCTGCACCTCAGCTCCTCTGCTCCTCAGCACGGGTCCTCCGTGGAGATAATTGGGGATGATCGGTAACGCAGCTGTAGAACTCGAAGAGAAGATTAGAGGGGGCGCGGTGCGGGTTGCGGTGATGGGGCTCGGGTACGTGGGACTGCCCCTCGCCCTCGCATACGCGCGCCGGGGGTACAGGGTGTACGGCATCGATGTCAGCGAGGAGAAAGTCTATGCCCTCAATTCCGGCCGGAGCTATATCCGGGATGTGGCCTCACGCGAAGTGCAGGAATCCCTAGGCTCGGGACGGTTCGTCGCCACTACGGATTCGTCCGTGCTCGCGGAATCGGACGTCATCTTCATCTGCGTCCCGACCCCATTCACTCCGCAGAAGGAGCCAGACACCTCCCACATTGCAGAAGCGGCGAGGGCCATAGCCGAGAACCTGCGCGCGGGGCAGCTCGTCATCCTCCGGAGCACGAGCTATCCGGGGACGACGGAGGAGGTCGTAAGGCCTGTCCTTGAGAGGGAGGGGCTCCGGGTGGGGGAGGAGGTCTTCCTCGCCTTCGCTCCGGAGCGCATCGACCCCGGGAACACCCGGTTCACCTTGGAGGATGTCCCCGTGGTGGTGGGAGGGTGCGACCCCCTGAGCACGCACCTGGCCGCGGCGGTCCTGCGGCAGGTCTCCCGGCACGTCGTCCCCGTCTCCTCCCCTGTCGTGGCCGAGATGACCAAGCTCTTGGAGAACGTCTTCCGCAACGTCAACATCGCGCTTGTCAACCAGATGGCCCAGCTGTGCGACCGCATGGGGGTGGACGTGTGGGAGGTCATCGAGGCGGCGGCCACGAAGCCCTATGGGTTCATGTCCTTCAAGCCTGGGCTTGTGGGCGGCCACTGTATCCCCGTGGACCCCTACTATCTCGCCTGGAAGGCGAGGGAGTACGACTTCCACATGGACTTCATCGAGCTCGCCGCGAGGGTGAACGAATCCATGCCCTTCTTCGTGGTGAACAAGCTCATCAAGTCCCTGCGGGAGAACGGCTCCAACGGTGGGAGGATCCTGGTCCTGGGGGTGGCCTTCAAGAGGGATGTCGACGACGTCCGCTACTCTCCCGCGCTGAAGGTCATCGAGCTCCTCAGGCGGGTGAAGTTCGATGTTGTCTACCACGACCCGTACATCCCCGAGGTTCGTCTGAACGGCGAGGTCCTGCGAAGTGAACCGCTGACGCCGGAGCTGGTGCAGGGGGCGGACTGCGTGCTGATCCTCACCGATCACTCCTGCTTCGATTATCAGATGATCGTGGAGAACGCGCAGATGGTGTTCGATACCCGCAACGCCACCAGGGACGTGTCCGGCTGGCGGGAGAAGGTCATCCGGCTGTAAGGGGGAGATGCGGACAGCTCAATGGTCTACTTGGTTCCGTTTCTCCTCGCGTTCGTGGCCTCGTGTGCGCTGGCGGGGGTGGTCCGACTCCTGGCGCCGAGGCTTGGCCTGATGGACCTCCCCCGGCAGGACCGCTGGCACAG
>ERZ511473.632-NODE-632-length-48958-cov-5.355782_pt1 | contig 48958 bp, 46 predicted proteins | sample MGYA00374947_ERZ511473 | MGnify/ENA primary metagenome ERZ511473 (study PRJEB26303, sample SAMN06343854) | sediment metagenome | isolation source: hot spring sediment | place: Canada: British Columbia | collected 2012-09-26 ... | reverse complement strand
GGCGTTCGTGATTTCGCGCAAGGGGTAGTGTCTGGGGTGTCCGCGTGTTTTGGTTTTGTTGCCGTAGAGGGCGCGTTTGAGGATGGGTTCGAGGATTGCCCACTCGTCGTCGGTCAGGTCTGTCTCGTAGGGTTTTCGCGTGATGGTCTCCATAGCCGATAGGATACTCGATAGTCAACAATTGCTCGACGGTCTCTTAGGCAGCTTGACGAAAATCCTGGATGCGCCTTCAATCACATGGTAATTCGTGGTAATCTTGCCGTCGGCGGATACCGCGAACCCTGTGCCTGTCGCCTCGCCATCTGAAGTACGCGCGATAATCTTAACAACGCTGCTTTTCGTGCGCTGAGCAACAGTTGTCCAGTCCGACTGTGCCCCCAGTTGCGCCCAAAGGGACGCCACCATCAGCACTGCTATTGCCCGAATCCTCATATCGTTCCTCCCACTCGAAAGGGTTATGTCATAAAGTGGTCTGAGAATCACATCATCCGATTCACCTCGCACCCCCTATAGCCAACAGCGTTTTACCACACTCACGCCGCTGAGCCGCACGCAGGTTTGCCAGAATTGGGCGCGGAGTGGCTTTTGCCTCACCCGCCACTCACTTCCGCACTCAGCCACACGCACCCGTCCTCATCCAAACGCACCGCGATATGCCCCAGACGCCACAGCTCCAGCATCGCCAGAAACGAGACCAGCAAGTCCAGCACATCGAGCGCGTCTTCGGCAAGCGCGTCGAACGGCAGGGGCTGCGCCGCGCCCTGCAGCCGCTCGCGAATCTCGATCATCCGCGCGTGCAGCGAGAAGTAGCGGCGGTGCGGAATCGCGTCGGGCAGGGGCATGCGCTGCTCCAGCAGGCGTTTGAAGGCGAGCCAGAGCTGGTCGGGCAGCTCCGCGCCGAATTCGGGGGGCAGTTCGTAGTCGCGGGGGTCTACCGCGCCGCCGCGAAAGAAGAGCTGCATCCGCGCGCCCTCGCGCTGGCGCAGCTGCTCCGCCACGCGCAGGTAGGCGTCGGGCAGGCGCGTCGGTGCAAGCCATTCGTCCGCTGCGTCGTCAGGTTCGGGTTCGGGGTCGGGCGCGAGCAGCCGCTGCGCTTTGCGCTCCGTTAGGTACGCCAGCGTCGCCAGCGCGTCGCCCGCCTCGTCCATGTCGCCCACTTCGCGCCAGTAGTCGTAGCACGCCTGCGCGACAGGCGCAAGGTCTACCTCCGTCAGGTCGAGCTTGTGCTTGCGAATCAGGTGCGCCAGCCAGCCCAGCGAGCCGAAGCCCAACGGCAGCTGCAACGGCACGCGCGGGGGCGACCATTCGGGCGAGCCGATGTGGAACCGACGCATCGAAGTGCAAGTATACCTTCGGACAGGTACAATTGCCGACATCGTATGAGTTGGCAAGCAATCGTGGAGTGGGCGCAGCAACCGCAGACGACCGTCGGGCTACTGGTCGCTGTGGCGGCGCTGGCGGTATGGAACCTGGTGCAGGCACTGCGCTGGGGCGCGTTCATGCGCCGCTGGAAGCAACTGATGCAACACTCGGAGGGCGGCTCGCTGGAGCATACCCTGTACGAGACCTTGCGCCGCGTGTCGCTGATGGAAGAGACCCTCAAAGCGCACGGGAACCATCTGGAACAGTTGCAGAGTCAAACGAATCGCTGTCTGCAGCGGGTCGGGCTGGTGCGCTACGACGCCTTCCCCGACATCGGCGGGCAGCAGAGCTTCGCGCTGGCAGTGCTGAACGAGCATGGCGACGGCGTCGTGATCAGCGGCATCCACAGCCGCCACGAGATGCGCGTCTACGCCAAGCCGATTCAGAACCGCGCCTCCAGCATCGGGCTGTCCGACGAGGAGCAACACGCGCTGCGCGAGGCGAGTCTATCCAAGTAGCGCGGGCGCAACAGGCGGAGGGGCATGAGCATCTACGACTATAGCAGCGACGAGGTGCTGATCGAACGCTTCAAGGAAGGCGACGAGTTCGCGTTCGACCTGCTGGTGCGCCGCTACGAGCAGAAAGTGTACCAACTCGCCTACCGCCTGACGAACAACCCCGACGACGCTGCCGATGTCGCCGCCGAAGCGTTCCTGCGGATGTATAACTCGCTGAAACGCTTTCGCGGCGACGCGCAACTTTCGACTTGGCTGTATCGCGTGGTGAGCAATGTGTTTTTCGATTTTCGCAAGCGTGAGGCGCGCCACCAGCACTTGCCGCTGGAGATGCCCACCGACGATGACGACGAACCCTACGAACTGCCAGTTGAAGACGAGAGCGTGGACATTATGGGGCACGCCCTGCAGCAGGAGCAGAGGCGCGTGCTGATGGAAGCCATCCAGCAGCTGCCCGAATACCAGCGCGTGATGGTCGTGCTGTTCCACATCGAGGAGCGTCCCTACGAGGAAATTGCGCAGATTATGGGGCTGCCGCTGGGCACGATTAAGTCGCGTCTCAATCGCGCCCGCAACGCCCTGCGCCAACTGCTGGAGCCGTATCGGGAACTTTTTGGCGTGGAGGAGAGTCCTACGACTGGAGTGCCACAGGAGGCGAGCGATGCGCTGTGAACAAGTGAAGAGCCTGCTGAACGACTATTGCGAGAGGTCTTTGAGCGAAGCGATGCGCGAGCGCGTCGAGGCGCACCTGCGCGGGTGCGCGGCGTGCCAGCGCGAGTTGCAGTTTGTGCAAGCGATTTGGCGCGGGCTGCGCACGATGCCCGAAGTTGCGCCGCCTGCCGATTTGCACGCGCGGATTATGACCCATGTGCGGGCGAACACGCGCGCGCGTGAGGCGCAGGGGCGCATCGCCCTCTGGCGCTGGGCAGGCGCAGCGGCAGTGGCAGCGGGACTGTTCATCATGGGCTTTTTCGCAGCGCAATCGGACGGCGTGCAAGCCGCATTCGGCTTCGGCGCAAAGCCGAACCCACCCGTACAGACGCCGCAGCCCGTGCAGGCAGGCGTGTTTCTGGAGTACCGCGCCACCGCCGACGGCGTGCGTGTGCCCGTGCTGGAGGCGCGCATGAACCGCGAGGCGACCGCCGAACTGCACTACGCGCCCGAAGGCGACGCCAAGACCGAGCTAATCGTGGTCTGGAGCGGACGGCTGCTGCCCGGCAAGACCGTCGAAATCCCGCTGCAGACGCTGCTGCACACTTCGGGCGAGCGCGTGCTGACCCTGCGTTGGACGCTAGAGGGGCAGTCGCGCGTGCTGTATGTGCCTGCGGGCTACCCGCCGGCGAAGCTGGCGAGCCTGCGCCTGCAAGCGAAACTCGGCGACGCGCTGCGCCAACTCGCCAGCGCGTACCAGACGCCCATCGAGTGGGCGCCCAACGGCGCGGAGCCGCTGGTCGTGCTGGATGTGCAGGACGCCACGCTCGAAGACGCGCTGCAGAAACTACTCATCGGCTCGAACTACACCGTCAAGCGGCACGGCGACTTTTGGCGCGTCGTGAGCCGATAACGCCGAATACCAACAGCGCATCCTGAGTTCAATCGCCTCCTTAAGGTTCCCCTCGCGAAGCGGGGGGAACCCTGAAGTCTGCCATTTCGAGCAGGCGTAAACACACCCCGCAGGCGCCACATTCACCCAAAACACCCGCAACCACACCACATAAACACCACCAACACCACCACCAACACACCCAAACCCTCACAGCCGAAGCGGCACCCGTTGCCACCCCGTGCGCTGCTGCCACTTGTGCTGCGGCGTCCACATGGGGTCGCTATACACCCGCCGACGCCCCCGCCCTGAAGGCGCCCCCTGCGGCAGGTCGCACCAGCGCGAGTCTTTGCGCGTGCGCACGCAGCAGACTGTGTGCGGCACATCCAGCGTGCCCAACGCTTTGGTGTCGCCCCGCCCGTCGCCCACACACAGCAGCCGTTGCTCTGAGCGTCCTGCAGCGTTGAGCCACGCGCGCACCCGCTGCAGGCTGACAATCCAGCCTTGGATTTCGGAGCGGCGCGAGGCAGGGTTGGCGTAGCGGGCTTTGTGTGAGAAGGTGGGCAGCCAGTAGATGGGCACACAGCGGGCGTCGGGGTCGTTGTCGAGCCAGCCTGCCATCACGAAGCGTTGGGCTTTGCGCAGTCCGCGGGCGAACGGGGCGTTGGCGGGGTTGGGTGTCCAGTGGGCGCCTGGGATGTAGGCGCCTGTGCGCGGGACAGTGGTGCCGTCAAGGGCAACGCAGTAGGGCTGGTGAGCGGGGGCGGCGTGGAGGGTGTGTTGGCACAGGTGCTGGAAAGCGGCGTCGGGATCGAAGTAGCGTTGGAAGTGTCGGTAGTAGCGGTTGGGGATGTGGTTGGGGTAGTGGCGTTGGGTGCGTGCGCGTTGGGCGATGGTTTTGCGTGCGGGGGTGACGAGTTCGGCGTGTGCGAGGTGTTGGTGGGTGCGGTCGGGTTCGGGGCGTGTGGTGTGGAGGGGTGTTGGATAGAGTGGGCGTGTGTGCGGTGGTTAGTGCGTCGGATGGCGGAGGAGGAGAAATGCTAGACGGTCTCTAAGCGATTGCTGCAGAATTATCGTTTAATCGCCCAGCACGCGCAATCGCTGCGTATTGCCAACACCGAAGCGGGCGAAAACGCAGCTGTGCAAATCGCGCGAACCGAGTTAGGCAACGAGACCTACGCCAGCCTGAAACAGCGATGGAGCCAACTCACAGACGAATCCAGTTTCACGGAGATTACCGAGATTCGCCGCAAGTGGCGAGCGCTGCTTGTTGTGAACCCGCAACTGGCGACGCAGATCGAACATGCGCTGCAAACGCTCGCTTTTAATACCGCGAAAGCGCAGGCGCTTATCAGCGCACTGATGCACAGCCAGCAGCCTGAGTCCCAGCAAGCCCTGTGCCGCCTCGCGGATCATTTTCTCAAGCGGGCGGACGATGAGGCGTTCAACTACTATGTCGCTTGCTTAGCGCTTCTGGAGTCGCCTCATCCTCCAGTCCTCCGATGGCTTGTGGCGAAGGCGCGGTCGGCGTCGCCCGATATTGCGTACCCTGCTCTGCTGGCGTTGGGCGCGGTACCCACCAGCCCCAAGCGCGCGACACAGCTTACAAGACACTCCTCGACCGACTGAACAAGGCTCAGAACGACCAAGAGATTGAGGTGTGCCTGCAGGCGCTGGGCAATCTGGGGCATCCCGACACGCTGCAGGTGCTGGAGCCATTTTTGAGACATGAGGACACGCGGTGGCGCGCCATCGCAGCGTCCTCACTCCGATTCATCGAGACGCCTCCGGCGGAGCAGTCGCTGCTACGGATGCTGCGCGACCCGTCGCGCGAGGTGCGCCTGCAGGCGATTGAAGCGTTCAATCATCGGCGTATCTCGCAAGCGTTGCTCCCTGAACTGGCGCAGTATCTTCGCGAGGAGTCGCAAAAAGACTTGCGTCGCGCCCTCATCGATGCGCTATGGCTTCACCGCAGCAGGGTGAGCGGTGTCCGTCCGATTATCGCGCAAGCGGCGACGGGCGACCCCGACGAAGAGATACGGCTGTACGCGCAAGGGCTGCTGCAGCAGAAGGAATAGGTGGGCAGTGCGCGTAGGGGAAATCGAACGGTAGCAGGAATCCTGACCCGCTGTTCGAATCCCCCTGCCTATGAACATCCGCGAGGCGACCTTCGAGTGGATGCGGGCGCGCGGCATCCGCTATATCTTCGGCAACCCTGGCTCGACCGAGTTGCCTTTTCTGGTGAACCTGCCCGACGGCGTGCGCTATGTGCTGGCGTTGCAGGAGAGCATCGCGCTGGCGATGGCGGACGGCTACGCGCAGGCGAGTGGGCAGCCCGCGCTGATCAACCTGCATGTCGCGCCAGGGCTGGGCAACGCGATGGGCGTGCTGTTCACCGCGCTGAAAAACCGCGCGCCGCTGATGGTCACCTGCGGGCAGCAGGACACGCGCCACATTTTTCACGAGCCGCTGCTGTCGGGCGACTTGGTGGGCATGGCGCGCCCCGTGACGAAGTGGGCGTATGAGGTCAAGCACGCCGCCGATGTGCCCGACGCGCTGGAGCAGGCGTACCACTTGGCGATGACGCCCCCGCGCGGACCCGTGTTCGTGTCGATTCCGATGAACTTCTGGGACGCGCCCGCCGATCCGCCGCGCCTGAAGACGCTGCACGCGCCCGACGCGCCGCAGGGACTGGATGCGGTCGCGGATGCGCTGGCGTCGGCGCAGAAGCCCGCGCTGGTGTGCGGGGCGGGCGTTGGGGGCGCGGGCGCGGTCGCCGAAGCGGTCGCCCTCGCCGAGAAACTCGGCTGCGCGGTCTACCACGCGCCGCTGAACGCGCGGATGGGCTTCCCCACGCGCCACCCGCTGTACGAAGGGATGCTGCTGCCCGCCACGCCACGCCTGATGCAAGCGCTGAGCCAGCACGATTTTGTGCTGGCGGTCGGTGCGCCCGTGTTCCTGCTGTACCCGTACTTTCCTGGCGGGATGCTGCCCCCAGGCGTGCGGGCGATGCTGATTACCGACGACCCGCAGGAGGCGTCGCGCGCGCCTGTGGAGCGGGCGTTCGTGGGCGACCTACGGCGCGCGCTGGCGGAGTTAGCCGCGCATGTGCCCCCACGCGACTACACGATGCCCTCGCGCACCGTAGAGGAGGCGCGCCGTCGCTCGGAAGCCACCCGCGCGCGGGGCAAGATGGGCGCGTTTTTCGTGCTGCACACACTCTCGCGCTACCTGCCCGACAACGCCGTCGTGGTCGACGAGGCGGTCTCTTCGAGCCTATGCCTGCGCGAGTTCGTGCGCCTTGCGCCTACCAACGACTACTACACCTCCGCCAGCGGCGGGCTGGGCTGGGCGATGCCCGCCTCCATCGGTATCCAGATGGCGCAGCCTGACCGCCCCGTCGTGTGCGTCATTGGCGACGGCTCCGTGATGTATTCCGTGCAGGCGCTCTGGAGCGCACGCGAAGAGAACGCGCCCGTGCTGTTTCTGGTGCTGAACAACGGCGCGTACAATATCCTCAAGAGTTTTACGGCGGCGTTTTACCCTGGCAGCGGCGTGCAGGGGCTGGATGTGCCCCATTTGGACTTGGCGCAACTCGCGCAGGGGATGGGCGTCCACGCCGAGCGGCTGACCACGCCCGACGCAGTGGAAGAGGCGATCCCGCGCGCGTTGCAGATGCGCCAGCCCACACTGCTCGATGTCGCGATAGACCCGACTGTGCCGAGTTTGTTCTAAGCGCCATGCACCTCGAACGCTTCGAGTTCTCGCAAATCCGAATGGGCGTGGACACGCCGATTGTGGTCTACGCCCCCAGCGAGACGCAAGCGGTAGAGGCGTGCCGCGCCGCCTACACGCGCATCAGCCAGCTGGAGCAGCAGATGAGCGACTACCGCGTCGACAGCGAGCTGAACACGCTGTGCAAAGAGGCGGTCGGGCGGTGGCGTCGGGTGAGTCGCGAGTTGTTCTATGTGCTGTGGCGGGCGCATCGGCTGGCGCAGCAGACCGACGGCGCGTTTGACCCGACGGTCGGCGCACTGGTGCGCCTGTGGCGCGAGGCGCGGCGCACCGAACGCCTGCCCGACCCCCAGACCCTACAGGCGGCGCGCGCCCGCGCGGGCTACCGCCTGATGGAACTCTGCCCGCGCCGACGCGCCGTGCGCCTGCGCGCCGAAGGCGTGCAGTTAGACCTCGGCGGCATCGCCAAAGGCTACGCCTGCGACCACGCGCTGCGCGTGCTGCGTCGCTACGGGCTGACCCGCGCGCTGATTCAAATGGGCGGCGACATCGTAGCGGGCGACCCGCCGCCCGACGCCCCTGCATGGCGCATCGCACTCGCCGAAGGCGGCGAGACGACCCTCGTGCGCGGCGCGCTCTCCACTTCGGGCAGCACGGAGCAGTTCGTGGAAATCGGCGGCGTGCGGTACGCGCACATCATCGACCCGCGCACGGGGCTTGGGCTGACCCAACTCATCTTGGCGCGGGCGCGGGCGCGGGACGGCATCACCGCCGACAGCCTCGCCACCGCCGCCGCCGTGCTGGGCGCTGCGGGCATCCCCCGCCTGCAGCGGCTCTACAAGGGCGTGCAAATTGAGGTGCGCGAGGGGTAGGCACTCATCCAACGCATGGAGCGTTTTTACAGAGCGCAGGGTACAAACAACATGTGCTCAAAGCCTTTCGTCAAGCACGGTTTCTCATAGCACAGAGCCAGCCACTATTCTGTATTCTGCAGAAATAGTTCGACGAACTCGTCCAACGCTTTCTCTTCGCTGAGAAGGTCTTCTATCGCGAACCAGCGTGTAATGTCCTCTTTACTTTGGTTCAGCCTCTCCACCAAACCGCTGGTGAGGGTTCCTTTACGGAGGAGTAGCAAGGTAACACAGCGAATTTCCCGCGCTTTGCAATCACGCAAGGTTTTTATTGACGCGCCCAGCCGCTCGTGTGCGCCTGCAGGGTCAATTCCTCCCTTCACTTCTACCGCTGCCAGCACTGTTGACTCCCTTACCATCGAGATGTCAGGATCGGCTCCAAAAATCACTTTTCGTCCATCCTGCAAAATCAATTGGGAGGAATCTTGTAGATTCACGAGATTACGCGCGACCAATCGCGCTGTTAAGAGCTGACGAACAACAGTCTCGTATTCAGAGCCTTTGGCGTTTTGCCACGCGCCTTGCGCTTGTGAACCTGCTGCCATCCCCCGCCAGAGGTCAATTTCCCGCGCATTGATTCTGGGGTCTGTTTCAGTCTCTACGACTCGGCAAATAATGCGGTTCAAGTGGCGTGCCAAGCGTAGGGCGACCTCTTCGTCTGGTACTTTACCTTGCTCATACGGCTCCGTATCGAGCCCAACATTCTTCATGGACTTTTGGAAACCATCGCAAGCATTCGGTAGTAGCCAACAGACCGAGCCATCGATTGCAGCACGGCGGGGTGCGCGAAGACACGCACGGGAGCAATCCCGCTATGGATGACTCGGTTCCAAGCATGCTCAGATATGCAGAGGTCTCGGAAGTTCCATTCGACTCGACTGCCGTCAAATGCCTCGATAGCGCGGGCAACCTCCAGTAACCCCCATTCGTGAAGCTTTTGGTGGAAGAAGAGGCTCTTTGTGGTCTGCTCTTGCGCCCAATCCTCGAACTTGGCTTGGTCTTTAGGCATCGCTTTTTCTCCAGACAAGCACGCTTTCGCGAACAGGGACTCTCCCGTAGCGTCCCATTTGCTGCGAGCTGTTGCCCTTATACCGCGCCACCCAGATTGCCTTCGTCTCAAAACCTGCTTGCGCCGCCATATCACATAAGATTAGGTCGACAGGAAGCATCTCGCCGTCAAAGCGCACATTGTCCACAACCATATACACATACGCATCTTCGGCTAAGACGCGCGAGAGTTCGCTGATGACGCGCTCCATGTCCACAAAGTATCCCGTCACCATGTCGGGAATGCGCGGGTTGTTGAGCAGGGTTCGTCGCTCGCGCAATCGGGTTACTACCTCCTCAACGATAGGATGTGGGGGCTGCTCCTCAAGCGCGACGCGAGCCTCAATATGAGAACGCAGCACGCTGTGCCTAAGACTTCGCAATTCGTCGAAGTTCTTCACGAAGGCGAAACACAGCTCCAGCGAGTAAGAGCGCGTGTAATCGTACCGATTGACATAAGGAGGCGAGGTGATTACCAGGTTAGGCTGTCCCTTCAAAGGTGGGTCAGGCAATGCACGCGCGTCACCTAAAATCGCCACCGCAGGCGACTGAAGCTGCCAGCCCAACATTCGAGCGCGCTTGATATCCTGCTCCGCCATCAGAACCCGCTCGCGCAGTAGTTCTGTCGGGTTCGCGGGAGTCTTCTCGCGACGCATGCGCAGAAACTGACCATCTTTGGAGGTGTAGCTGCACGGCTCCAGAATCGAGAGGAATAACAGCAACATCGCCTCCTGCACAGGAGAGGGCAGCTGCAGAATCGCCGTTTTCCAGCGACGCAGCTCGCGCAGCACCTCACTGTCGAAAGCGACCCGCATAATCGCCACATCTTCCGCTACAGGCGCTTCAGGGAGTTGGTTCACCTGTGGAGCAAGCTGCTCGTAAGCCTGCAAGAGCGCTCCCAACTCTAACTGAAGGATTTGGAGCAGGGTGTTCGCCACAAAGACGCCGACAGGCAGCCGATCCACGCCCCACGCAGGCGCGCCTAAGAGCGCGGAGACAAACAAGGTCGTGCCCATCCCGCAAAAAGGGTCAAACACTTGCAAGGGCTGGCTATCCTTGTGCAACTGTAGAATCTCCTGAACCAGAGTGAAGGCGAACGCTTCCTTGTAGCGATAGAGGCGAAGCAGCGGCAGTTCTTTGTTGGCGCGATAGGAGACGCGCTCCGCAAGCTCAGGACGCTCCGAGAGTAGAGGACGGTACTTCTCCTCTAACTGGGCGTGCAAGGGGCACAGCTTCGACTCTGAAACACCCATTTCCCACAGGCGGAGTTGCGTCTCTCGCATGGCTGAATTTTACCTATTACCCTCAGTGTTGTGTTCGGGTCAGTGAAGCGTTGCACGCCTGCCTGCCAATAATACCTTCCGTATGCATACGCCGCTGACTTTTGCGGAGATTCTGAGCGCGCTCAGCCACGCGCTGGACATCACGGAGGGGCAGCCGCGCGGGCACGCCGTGCGCACTGCTTACCTCGCCCTGCGTATCGGCAAGGAGCTGCAGCTGCCCGATACTGACATGTGCGACCTCTACATCGCCAGCCTGCTCAAGGATGCGGGCTGCTCCAGCAACGCCGTGCGCGTCTACAAGGTGTTCGCCGCCGATGACCTATTGACGAAACGCAGCGTGAAGCTGGTCAACTGGTCGAACCCGCTGGAGTCGCTGCGTTTCGCGCTGGAGCATATGATGCCGGGCGCGAACATCTTCCAGAAGATTGCACACGCGCTCAAGGAGACGCGCGGCTCGGTCGGCGTGATGGACGAGGTGACGCAAGCGCGCTGCACGCGCGGCGCGATGATTGCCCGCTATATCGGCTTCACCGAGCAGGTCGCCAAAGCCATCGAGTACCTCGACGAACACTGGGACGGCAAAGGCTCGCCCTACAAGCTCAAGAGAGAGCAGATTCCGCTCTACGCGCGGGTCTTGTGCATGTGCCAGACGATGGAGGTCTTCGCCGCGACCTTCGGCGTGGACGCCGCGTATGAGATGCTGCACCAACGGCGCGGCAAGTGGTTTGATCCTGAGTTGGTGCGTGTTGCGGAAAGTTTTCGGGACGACCGCGCGTTCTGGGCGCTGCACGCGGAGATGCTGCACAATCCCGACATGGCGCCGCCGATGCCCGACCTCACGCGACAAGTGCTGCCCAGCGACATCGACCGCGTGTGCGAGGCGTTCGCGATGATCGTCGACGCGAAGTCGAGCTTCACGGCGGAGCATTCGCGACGAGTGGCGCACTACGCCGTGCAGCTCGCGGAAGCGCTGGGCTGGGACGCCGAGCGTGTGAACTTCATCTACCGCACAGGACTACTACACGACATCGGCAAGCTGGGCGTGTCGAACGCCATCCTCGAAAAGCCAGGCAAGCTGACCGACGACGAGTTCGCCGCAGTGCGCGCGCACCCGCGCTACACCTTCGAGATTCTGCGGCGCATCCGCTCGTTCGCGCAGCTGGCGGAAGTCGCGGGGGCGCACCACGAGCGGCTCGACGGGCGCGGCTACTGGCAAGGGCGCACTGCCGAGCAACTCACACTCGAAATGCGCATTCTGGCGGTCGCCGATGTGTTCGACGCGCTCAGCGCGGAGCGCCCCTACCGCCCTGCGCTGCCGTTGGAGCAGGTGTTCGAGATTATGGAACGCGACAGCGGAACCGCGCTCGACGGCGAACTGGTGCAACTCCTGAAGTCGCTCCACGCGGGCGTCGCCCACGCGCAGGCGGCATAGCGTCAAACGCACGGCAAGTGTGGTATAATAGGCCGACTGCCATATAACCATAAGGTAGTCAGCGAGATAGGGTTATGCGCTTCAATGCGGAGACGCCGCGCTATGTGCAGGTGCGCCAGTGGATTGAGCGGCAGATTGCGACGGGCTACTGGAAGTCGGGCGATGTGCTGCCGCCCGAACGCGAATTGGCGCAGCAGTTGGGCGTCAGCCCGCTGACCGTGAGCCGCGCGCTGCAGGGGCTGGCGCGTGAAGGCATCGTGACGCGCAAGCGGCGCGTCGGCACGGTCGTCGCCGAGAACCTGCCCCCAAACCTACTGCAACGCTCGTTCAGCATCATGGCGTTGGGGCTGGGCGGCGGCACGCGCCAACCCGTAGACTTCTACTTCAGCAGCATCCAGCGCAGTGTGCTGAACACGCTCGCGCCGCTGGCGTTGCGCACGCTGTGGCTGGACTACCAGATTGACCAAATCGAGCGCGAGTTGCTCTCGACGGAGTTTGTGGGCGTGCTGGCGATGGCGCCTGCGGCGGAACATATCGCGCTGCTGGAAGACCTGTATCGTCGGGGCGTGCCTGTGGTGATTGTCGGCGCGAGCGCGCAGGAGTGGGAGACGCCGACGGTGGACACCGACAACTACCGCGCGGCGCGTGAGGGCGTGGAGTACCTGTTGGGGCTGGGGCATCGGCGGTTTCTGGGGCTGTTCGGCGCGCTGGAGACCTTCAACTCGCGCGACCGCTGGCGCGGCTTCCGCGACGCGCTGCACGAAGCGGGCGTCCCAGAAGCGCACCTCTGGACCTTCACGACGCCCTACGCCGACGAGGTCGACGAAGCTGTGCGCGAGGGCATCCGCACTGCGCTGCGCCTGCCCAACGGGCCGACGGCGATTGTCGCGGGGGGCTACTACCTCGCGCTCTCGGCGATGCAGACGGTGCATCAGGCGGGGCTGCGCGTCCCCAACGAGGTGTCCGTGCTGGGGTTCGACGACCCGCCGTCCGCTGCGCTCGCCTCGCCCCCGCTGACCACCTTCCGCCAACCGCTGGAACAGCTCGGCGCGCGCGCCGTGCAGAAACTGCTGGCGTGCGCCAAGGGCACGCCCCCCGACCCGCTGCACGAGTACCTGCCCATCGAACTCATCGTGCGGGGTTCGACCGCCCCGCCTACTCCAGCGGCGCGTGCGCTCGCGCAATCGCCGTAAGCGCGGCGCGCGCTTTGTTGAGGCACTCCTCGTGCTCGCGCTCGGGCACAGAGTCGGCGACAATCCCCGCGCCTGCCTGCACATGCGCCATGCCGTCCTTGACCAGAATCGTGCGGATGGTGATGCAGGCGTCCATCTCGTGGGTGTAGCTGAAGTAGCCGACCGCGCCCGCGTAGGGTCCGCGTTGCGTCGGCTCCAGCTCGTCGATGATCTCCATCGCGCGCACTTTGGGCGCGCCCGACACCGTGCCCGCAGGGAAGCACGCCCGCAACGCATCGAAAGCGTCCGCGTCGGGGCGCAACTGCCCCTGCACCTCCGACACGATGTGCATCACATGCGAGTAGCGTTCGATGACCATCAGGTCGGTCGTGCGCACCGTGCCGTAGACGCTCACGCGCCCGAGGTCGTTGCGTCCCAGGTCTACCAGCATGATATGCTCGGCGCGCTCTTTGGGGTCGGCGAGGAGCTCCTGCGCGAGTTGGGCGTCCTCTTCGGGGGTTTTGCCGCGCGGGCGCGTGCCTGCAATCGGGCGCGTGATTGCCTTGCCGTCCTCTACCGTCACCAACACCTCGGGCGACGCGCCAATCAGCGTCGTGTCGTCAAACTGCAGATAGAACATGTAGGGCGACGGATTGATGGTGCGCAGCGCGCGATAGAGGTAAAACGGCGGGGCGGTAATCGGCTGGCTGAACCGCTGCGACAGCACGACCTGGATGCAGTCGCCCGCGTGGATATACTCGACGGTCTTGTGCACGGCAGCTTCGAACGCCTCGCGGGTGATATTCGGCTGGGGGCTTAGCGTGAAGTGCGGGTCGTTGTAAGGCGGGGGCGGCGGTATGGGTGTGCGCAGTCGCTGCAGGGTCTGCTCGATGCGCCCGACTGCCTCCGCGTAGCTCTGTTCGGGCGACGCGCTCGGCGACGGGTTGGTCAGAATCGTGATGGTGTGCATCGCGTGGTCGAAGATTAGCAGCACTTCGGGCGCAATCAGGCAGCAGTCGTCGGTGTGCAGGTCATCGGGTGGCGGGTTGGGCAACCGCTCAAAAAAGCGCACGAGATCGTAGCTGAGATAGCCGACCAGCCCGCCCGTGAAGCGCGGCAGCGCAGGCGACGCATGGTAGGGGTGTCGGCGCAGCAGCGTGCGGGCGATGTCCAGCGGCGTCTGCGGGGGCGGGATGTCGAAGGCGCGCCAGCCCGTCTCGCGCTCCCACACGCGCGCCGTGCGCCCTTTCGTGCGCAGAATCAGCGTCGGCGCGAAACCGAGGTACGAGTAGCGGGCAATCTGCTCGCCGCCCGTGACGCTCTCCAGCAGGAACGCATAGGGCTCGTGCGCGGCGGTCTTGTAGAAGGCGGAGACGGGCGTCTCCCAGTCGGCAAGCGCGACGCGATACACGGGCGTCATCTGCCCCTGCCGCGCGATGGCAATATACTCACTCTGGTCTGGCGTGGTCATGTGGTCGGCTCCAATTCTACCCGTCATCGGCTAAGGTACAATTCAGGCACGATGCGAACCCGCTGGTCACGGTTCTGGGTCTTACTGTGGGGTCTGCTCTGGGCGTTTGCGCCCGCTGTGCAACAACCTTCTGTTGAGAAAATCGAGAAGCGCATCAGCCCGCACCTGGTGCTGTTCCAAGAGATTTCGGTCAACCCGCCGCTGGCGATACAGGGTGTGCGGATTACCCCTGCGCGGGCGGTCAGTTTCCGCTCGACGCTGGGCAACGATGTGGTCGCCACCGAGGGCGCGCTGCGCGGGCGGGAACTGACCAGCCGCATGGCGTGGCGACACCGCGCGGTTGCCGCCATCAACGCCGACTTTTTCGATGGGGGCGACCCGCTGGGGCTGTGCATTCTCGACGGCGAAATTATCAGCGAGACCTATCCGGGACGCCCTGCCGTCGGCTGGACAGCGACGGGGCAGGTGGTGATGGGCGACCCGACGCTGGACGCCGACATCACCCGCCCCGACGGCGCGAAGCATGTGCTGATGGGGCTGAACCGCGTGGCGAAGGCGGAGGGCGACTTGGTGCTGTTCACCTCGTTTTATGGGGCGACGGCGCAGGCGGCGGGTGCAGGCACGATGGTCGTGCTGGACGCGCTGCCCCGCCCGCTGCGGGTGGGCGCGCAGGTGCAGGCAATCGTGCGCGAGGTGCGTCAGGGCAGTTCCGCGCCTATCCCGCCCGCGGGCGGTGTGCTGATCGGCACGACGGGCGCGGCGGACTTTCTGCGCGCGCTCCAGCCCGGCGACCGCATCACGCTGCGGATTGACCTGCAGGGCGACGGCGCGGCGCAGTGGCGCACTGTGCGCGAAGCCGTCGCAGGCGGGCCGTGGCTGATCCGCAACGGCAAACTCGTCGCGCCTGACGAGATGCCCGGTGGGTTCAACCCGCAGACTTTTATTGAGCGACGCCACCCGCGCACCGCCGTCGGGCGCACCAAGCAGGGCGAAGTGCTTTGGATCACTGTTGACGGACGCCAGCCCCACAGTCAGGGCGTTTCGCTCAGCGAACTGGCGCAAATCATGGCGCGCTACGGCGCGGTGGAAGCCATCAACTTGGACGGCGGCGGCTCCTCCACACTGGTCGTGCGCAACCTTGTCGTTAACAGCCCCTCCGACGGGGTGGAACGCGCCGTGTCGAATGCGTGGCTGGTGTACGACGATGCGCAACGCCCGACCCTGCCGCGCTATACCGACTACCGCATCGAGCCGCCACAAGCCAGCCTCAAGGTCGGCGAGCAGGTGCGGTTCCGCATCGTGCGGGGCGACCAGCCCGTCTCGACTTGGGAAGCGGTCTGGGGCACGGTGAGCATCGGGTTTGTTGACCAGTGGGGGCGGTTCCGCGCGTTGCGGGCGGGGCGCGGGGTGGTGAGCGCGTACATCGACGGGCAGTGGCTGCACGCGCCCGTGGAGGTTGTGGGCGATACGCCGCCGCAAACGCAAAATGGGAATCCGAGCGGGAATTAGCTTCTGGAGGCGCCGGTGGGAATCGAACCCACGAATAAGGGTTTTGCAGACCCTCCCCTTAGCCACTTGGGTACGGCGCCTCGCCTGCCTAATTATACCCCAAATTGCGCCCGCGGGTTTCAACAGGGGGCAATAAAAAGGAGGGTGGCAGTGAAAGGAGAGCAAAGCCTGCCACCCCCAAGGAAGGAAGGTGAACTCGTTCCCACTTAATATTATGGCACATCGCGCCGAAATCTTTAGCCCTTAACGGGGACTTAATGGGGGAATTTCGCCCCCTGCGCGCTGAATCCTTCAGATGGGTATACGAACGATGGTCAAAAAAAGTTTCCATGCGGCGTTAGAATCGATTTGGACGACCCCGCGGCGCACGCTGCTCAGCGGTTTGGGCATGGCGGTCGGCGTGGCGGCGATTGTGGTGCTGGTCTCGCTGGGCAAGGGCGTGCAGCGCGATGTGGTCGCGCAGGTGGAGTCGCTGGGGGTGAACTTGGTGATTGTGCTGCCCGGTCGGCTAAGCCCCGAAAACCCGTTCAACCCGATGAGTTTCATCGGGCTAAGCACGCTGCGCGCAGGCGATGTCACGGCAGTGGCGCAAGTGCCAGGCGTGCGGCGGGTCGCGCCGATTACCTTCGTGGCAGGCGGGGCGCAACGGGGCGACCGCTGGGCAGACGCCGCACTGATATTAGGCACAACCCCCGAATGGTTCGAGATGCGCCCCCACACGCTCAAGCACGGCAGGTTCTTCACGCACGCTGAGGCAGACAAGTTCGTGTGCGTGCTCGGTCCCAAGCCTGCCGAGCAGCTGTTCGGCGACGCAAACCCCGTGGGCAAGCAGGTGCGGCTCAACGGCAAGCTGTTCACCGTGATTGGCGTCACGGCGGAAGACTCCCGCCGCTCGCTTTTGGGCAGCGGCGGGTTCGAGTTCGCGATTTACGCGCCGATTCGCGCCCTCCAAAAAGCGATGGGCAGCGAGCAAATCCACCGCGTGATTGCCCAGACTGCGCCCGACCAAGACCCCGCGCAACTGCAAGCGCAGATTCGGGCGGCAGTGCTGCGCAGCCACGGCGGCAGCGAGGACTTCTCCGTGCTAACACAGGAGGAACTGCTCAGCCGCCTGTTCACCCTGCTGCAGATTGTGTCCGTCGCGCTGACGGGCATCACCTCCATCGCGCTGGTGGTCGGCGGGATTGGCGTGATGAATGTGATGCTGATGAGCGTGACGGAGCGCGTGCGCGAGATCGGCATCCGCAAGACGGTCGGCGCGCAGCAGCGGGACATCTTCTGGCAGTTTCTGATTGAGGCGCTGCTGATTGCGCTGGTGGGCGGGCTAATGGGCGTGTTGATTGGCTGGGGCGCGTGCGCGGTGATTGACCGCTTCACTGTGTTGACCCCCGAAGTCACAGGCGACACAATCGGGCTGGCGTTGGCGGTGTGCGGCGCGGTGGGGCTGGTGTTTGGAGTGTTGCCCGCTGCCCGCGCCGCCCGCAAAGACCCTGTGGAGGCGTTGCGCTACGAATAGCACAAGAGAGGTACAATATGGATATGCAAACCCAAGTCGTGCCAGACGAGGCAATCCCTACGCTTATAGCAGAAATCATCCGCTCAGAGGCAATCGACGCGGGCGTCACTGTAGAGAAAATCGTGCTGTTTGGCTCGCGGGCGCGCGGGGACGCCGACGCACAGAGCGACTGGGATGTACTGGTTGTCTTACGCAATCCTATAAGCCACTGCGAGCGGGTTGCTCTGTCCACCCGTCTGAACCGCGCTCTCGCGCGTCGACTCATCCCGTGCGACCTGCTGATACGCTCCTGTCAAGAGGTACAAAAGCAAGCCCACCAGATTGGCTCGATTATACGAACCGCTCTTGCAGAGGGGATCAGCCTATGAGTGACGAGGTAATACAGTGGTTGCGGAAGGCGCGAGAGGACCTGATGGTGGCACGCCACGAGATGGCGCTGCCAGACGAAGAGATGGCGACCGCTGCCGTATGCTTCCACTGCCAACAATTCGTCGAGAAGGTTTTCAAAGCATTCCTCGTTCTGCACGGCGTCGCCTTTCCGAGAACTCATAACATAGAGTACCTGAAGGAACTGTGCGCCCAAGTCGATCCAGAATTCGCGCTTGTGGATGTGCAAAACCTTTCATTCTACGCTGTTGAGATCCGCTACCCTGGAGACTATCCAACCCCCACGCTGACGTAAGCCGCTGCATGTCTCGCAACTGCGGAGTCTGTCCTACAATTCGTGGAGCCAAAACTCTCCATCTCTTTTGAGTCCTTGTAATGTAGTCCCCCCCTCCATGCTACTGCTTAAAGGGGTAGTTTTTTGCGGGCGTGCCTGCTCGTGGCGTTGCCAAGCAGAGCATTTCTGCCACCATGCGAGCGAGACGCTCGCGCTCCCAGCACACGCGACGCTGGGAACGCGGGCGTCCCGCCCGCCATGCCAACCGCGCGAGAAAAAACCTACCCCTTTAAGCCATGCTACTGGAGGGGGGCTTCCAGGAAAGACTGAGGCAAGCCTTACTTGATCTCGACCTTCGCGCCTGCCTCTTCGAGCTTCTTCTTGATTTCCTCTGCCTCTTCCTTGCTCACGCCCTCTTTGACCTTCTGCGGGGCGCCCTCGACGAGGTCTTTCGCCTCCTTCAGTCCGAGCTGCGTGAGTTCGCGGACGACCTTGATGACCTGCAGCTTGTTGTCGCCTGCAGCCGCCAGCACGACATCGAACGAGGTCTTCTCTTCAACAGCGGGGGCAGCCTCTGCTGCGCCTGGCATCATGCCAGGCATCGCCGCAACGGCGACAGGCGCGGCTGCCGACACGCCGTACTTCTCCTGCAACGCCTTGACCAACTCGTTCAGCTCCAGAACGGTCATCTCGTCAATCGCCTGAATCAGTTCCTCTGCAGTTAGTTTCGCCATAGTGAGTGCCTCCTGTGATTGGGATTATTGGGTTTCTGCCTTCTTATCGGCAACGGCTTGGAGCGTGCGCACGAACTGTCCGATGAGTTCGGAAAGCGTGCCCACCAGCCCCGTGATGGGCGACTGAAGCGCGCCCACAAACTGTGCCAGCATCACCTCGCGCGGGGGCAACTTCGCCAGCGCGTCGACCATCTCGGCGGGGTAGACCTTCTCGCCCAGCAGAAGCGCTTTGACCTCCGCCTTACGCATCTGCTTGATGTAGTCGGTGAGCGCTTTAGCGGCGGCTGCCTCGTCGCCTATCACAAACGCGATAGCGGTCATGCCATTCAGGTGCGGTTCCAGCGTTTCGGGGATATTGCCCTCACGCGCGATGCGGTAGAGCGTGTTTTTGACCACGCGCAGCTCCGCGCCCGACTGACGCAGTTGCTTGCGCAGGTCGGTAATCTCGCGCACGCTTAGCCCGCGGTAGTCCACCAGAATCTGCGCTTTGGAGTCGCCCATCCACGCGCGGATCTGGTTCACCTGCGCCACCTTTTCGGGGCGCGGCGTGCGCTCCCAGCGGCGCGCAGGGCTGGCGTGCGTCGCCTGTTCGGTTGTCGCCATTCGGTACACCTCCTTGCTTGGGTTCGCGCTTTTAAACCAAAAACGCGAGCCATGCCGCAGCAGGCTCGCAACGGTTCCGTGCGACGCGAGCGCGCCGACACGCGCTCTCCATCGCAAAATTGCCAACTGTCCCGTGCGCCGTTCCTCGGCAGGCGGACCGCTGCGCGGATTATGTCCCCACTGGGACGCCTGCTGTCTGCGGTATGGCGGGCAAAGTATACCCCACGCGCGTCAGGCGCGTCAAGGGGTAGGGTGTATCAGAATCTCCTCTTGGTCTTTGCTTTTGGCGCGGGCGAGGTAGCCGCTGCCGTCGGGTGTGCGGACGCGCGACGCCACTATCGACGACTGCCCCTCCGCCCGTACATCGAAGAAGCCGCCCACGCCCATCGGATTGACGCCGATTAGGTCGGGATGCTTCTGCACGCCTGCCAGCAGCCCCGTCTCCCAGCCCTGCGCCTCCTCTTTGGTCCACGGCAGGGGATTGAACGACGGCATCGCGATGACGCGCACGCCCCGCTTCGCGTGCTGGTCGATCAATTCGTGATAGAAGCCGTCCAGGCAGATTAGCACGCCCAGTTTGCCCGCGGGCGTGTTCACGGTGGGCAGTTCACGCGGTGCGGGGCATAGGTTCAAGCCCGCCTCCTGCTCCAACGGCACGAGGTTAATCTTGCGCTGCACCAGCACGCGCTCGCCCTTCGGGTTGTAGGTGTAGCAGACATTGTGGACGCACTCACCCTGCGCGATGGGCGCGCTGCCCGCCACGACCCACGCGCCCCCCACTCGCGCCGCCTCCGAGAAGACCTCGTGGTAGACGCGCTCCACAAACGGGCTAAGCGTGCGCAAAAGGGTGCGCGTCGCTCCCGCAAAGCCGCCCTCAGTCGCGAAGGCGTTGATCTGATACCGCTCCATCAGGCGCAGCCCCGCCTCCACCATCGTCTTGGCGGTTTGCACCCGCTCAAAGTCCTGCGTGAAAATCAGCCCCAGCCCCACATCTTCGGGGAACACCACCAGCAAATCGCCTTTGGGGGCGCGCTGGCGCACCGCGCGCATCACCCCCAGAACGCGCTCACGGAACGCCTCCACGCTACGGTAGTCCTCCAAGCGGTACTGCATCTGCACCGCTGCCAGCGACGCGCTTTTCGGCATACAACGATTGTACCCGCTCGGCGCAGCAGCAATAGGTATCTACTCTTCAGGGGCTGTGGATCGTCTCTCCAATCAGGTACAATCGGCTGTCGGTGAAAGCTACACGTGAATAGTACCTCGCTCACCCGCAGACGCTCACGGTCTTCTCGGGGCTGGGGGTGAGGGCTAACACCCACTCCCGAAGTTGAACAGCACCGCCAGTAGGTCGGCGTCGTCGACGGTCTGGTCGCAGTTCACATCCACCCGACCGAGGTTGCTGCCCGCGTTGCCAAACGCGAACAGCACCGCCAGCAGGTCAGCATCGTCCACACAGCCGTTGCTGTCCACATCGCCACTGTGCGGCGTGCAGCGCGCTCCCGTGTCCAGCAAGTAGGCTTCCCTGCGTCCTGTGCGGCGTTGATCCCCCACCCCACGATGTTGCGCCCGTTGGGGAAGATGGCAGACGCCGCTACGAGCGCCGAGCCATCCGTCAGCAGGCTGGCGTAAGTTTGGTTGAGGTCTTCCATGCCGCCGTCGGGCGTCCAGCGAAAGGCGCACGACTGCCCAGGAGCAATGTACGCCAAGCCGACCACGACGCTGCCGTCCAACGATACGCCGTAAGCCCAGCTTCTATCGTATCCTGGCGGTGCGCCAAGGTCTTGCATCACGCCGTTCACCCAACGAAAGGGGCGACCCCGCCGTTCCGTCGGGTATCCTCTATCACCCTCTGGGGAGGACTGACATGCTTGCAACCGACGCCGCGTGGCTGAAACGCTTCCCCGAGCTGGAGATACTCATCGACAGCGACACACTCCAAGCGCGGGTACGCGAACTGGGAGAGCAGATTACGCGCGACTACGGGGCGCACCCGCCCCTGCTGGTGGGCGTGCTGAAAGGCTCGCTGGTGTTCCTGGCAGACCTGATGCGGGCGATTCCGCTGCCCGTGTCCTACGACTTCGTGGCAATCTCCAGCTACGGCGCGGAGACGCAGACCACAGGGCAAGTGCGCCTCATCAAAGACCTCGACTCGCCCATTCACGGTCGCCATGTGCTGGTGGTGGAAGACATCTACGACACGGGGCTGACGCTGAGCTATCTGCTGGGGCTGCTGCGCCAGCGCGAGCCTGCGAGCCTGCGCGTCTGCACGCTGCTTGCCAAGCCCGCACGCCGCCAAGTGGCGTTGGAGATTGCCTACTGCGGCTTCGAGATCCCCGACAAGTTCGTCGTCGGCTACGGGCTGGACTACGCGGAGCGGTACCGCAACCTGCCGTTTATTGCGGTACTGCAGGGGCAGCCGTAGGCGACACGGCGGCGTACCTCACCTGCCCAATCGGATGCACCTGCCATGTCTCGGCGTCCAGCGCCCGCAGGAGCGCCCATGCGGTGTCCAGCGCGGTCAGGCACGGCACGCCCGACTCGACGGCAGCGCGACGGATGAGCAGCCCCTGCTGTTCGGCGCGCCGCTCAGGGCTGGGCGTGTTGATCAGCAGTTGCACGCGCTTGCCCTTGATGTAATCCAGCAAGTTCGGGCTGCCCTCGCCGATTTTGGGCACGACCTGCACGGGTAAGCCCGCCGCCTGAAGCGCAGCCGCCGTGCCGCGCGTCGCCAGCAGCTGGAACCCCTTCGCAAGGAACGCCCGCGCTAACTGCACGCCTTCCGCCTTGTCTTTGTCGGCAAGCGTCAGCAGCACTGCGCCCGTGCGCGGGATTTTGATGCCCGCGGCGACCATCGCTTTGTAAAGCGCGGCTTCGTAGGTGCAGTCGATGCCCATCACCTCGCCTGTGGAGCGCATCTCGGGTCCCAGCGCGACCTCCACCTGCCGCAGTTTCAGGTGCGAGAACACGGGCGCTTTGACCGCGATTCGCCCGCGCGTGGGGTCGGGCGGCGTCTCCACAAGCGGCAGGGGCTGCCCCAACTGCGCCGCGACCGCCAACCGCACCATCGGGATGTCGGTGATCTTGGACAGGTAAGGCACGGTACGACTGGCGCGCGGGTTCACCTCGATTACATAGACCCGCCCGTCCTGCACCACGAACTGGATGTTGAGCAGCCCGCAGGCGCGCAGCGCACGCGCCAAGCGCAGGCTGTAGTCGCGAATCTGCGCCTGCTCCGACTCGGTGAGCGTTTGCGGAGGCACGACGGTCATGCTGTCGCCCGAATGCACCCCCGCCCGCTCGATATGCTCCATAATCTCAGGGATGAGGAACCGCTCGCCGTCGCCGATGAGGTCTACCTCCGCCTCTTTGCCCTCGATGTATTTGTCCACCAGCACGGGCGCGTCGGGGAACGCCAGCACCGCCGAGCGCCAGTAGGTCTCCAGCTCGGCGTCGGTGCGCACGATTTCCATCGCGCGCCCGCCCAGCACATACGACGGGCGTACCAGCACAGGGTAGCCGACCGCCTGCGCCGTTTCACGCGCCTCGTCCAAAGTTAGCACAGCGCGCCCTGACGGACGCGGGACGCCCAACAGCTCCAGCAGCGCATCAAACTGCCGACGGTCTTCCCCTAGCTCAATCGATTCGGGCGGTGTGCCCAGAATCGGCGCGCCAAACGCCTGTAGCGACTTGACCAAGTTGATTGCCGTCTGCCCGCCGAACTGCACCAGCACGGGGATTGGCTCGCCCGAATCGCCCGCCTCGTACTCCAGCAGGTTCAGCACATCTTCCGTTGTGATGGGGTCAAAGTAGAGCGCGTCGGAGATGTCGAAGTCAGTGGAAACGGTTTCGGGGTTGTTGTTGAGAATCATCGCGTAGTAGCCCATCTCGCGCAGGGTGCGCACGGCATGCACGGCGGAGTAGTCGAACTCGATGCCCTGCCCGATGCGGATGGGTCCCGACCCCAGCACAAGCGCCTTGCGGGGGTGTTTCGGTGCGGGGCGGTCAGAGACGCCGTGATAGGTGCTGTAGAAGTAGGGCGTGCGCGCCTCGAACTCACCCGCGCAGGTGTCCACCATCTTGAAGGCGGGCACGATGCCCAGCGCCTGACGCCCTGCCCGCACCTGCGCCTCGCTCAGCCCCGTGATTTGCGCCAGAAACTTGTCGCCGAACTGCCACTCTTTGGCGCGGCGGAGGAGGGTTGCTACCCCCTCCTTAAGGTTCCCCCTGCTCGCAGGGGGAACCGAAGGAAGCTCCTTCAGGTTCCCATCACCTGCAGGGGGAACCGCAGAGGGTCGGTTCCCCCCGCTTCGCGAGGGGAACCTTAAGGAGGGGGGCAAAGGGGACAACATCCCCCTCAACTCCTCACTCCGCGCGATTAGCTCCTGCTCCATCTCCACCAGTCGGCGGATGCGATGCAGGAACCACGGGTCTACCTTGCACAATCCGTACACCTCGTCCACGAGCCAGCCGCGTCGGAACGCTTCGGCGATGTAGAACAGGCGCATGTCGTTGGGCGTGGCGATGAGCGTCTCCAGCTCCATCGGGCTGAGCCGCGCAGCAGGCGGATAGCGCAGGTCGCTCACGCCGACTTCCAGCCCACGCACCGCCTTCATCAGTGCGCCCTCGAAGGTGCGGTCAATCGCCATCACCTCGCCCGTCGCCTTCATCTGCGTGCCCAGCGTGCGGTCGCCTGTGGGGAACTTGTCGAACGGGAAGCGCGGAATCTTGACCACGCAGTAGTCCAGCGCAGGCTCGAACGCCGCCGAAGTGCCCGTGATGGGGTTGCGAATCTCGTCCAAGCGCAGCCCGATGGCGATTTTGGCGGCGATTCGCGCAATCGGGTAGCCTGTCGCTTTGGACGCCAGCGCGCTGGAACGGCTCACGCGCGGGTTGACCTCAATCACATAGTAGTCGCTGCCGTTGGGGTTCAGCGCGAGCTGCACATTGCACCCGCCCTGAATGCCCAGCGCGCGGATAATGCGCAGCGACGCCGTACGCAGCAGCTGATACTCGAAGTCGCTCAGCGTCTGCGACGGCGCAACGACCATCGAATCGCCCGTATGCACGCCCATCGGGTCTAAGTTCTCCATGTTGCACACCACGATGGCGTTGTCTGCGCCGTCGCGCATCACCTCGTACTCGATCTCCTTCCAGCCCAGCAGCGAGCGCTCCACCAAGATCTGCGAGCGCATCGACAGCTCCAGCCCCCGCACGCCGATTTCGAGCAGCTCGTCGGGGGTATGTGCGATTCCGCCGCCTGTGCCGCCCAGCGTGTAGGCAGGGCGCACGATACACGGGTAGGGCGCAATCTCCGCCACGCGCCGCAACTCGCCGATGCTTTCCACAATCCACGATTCGGGCACAGGCTCGCCGATTTGGCGCATCAGGTCGCGGAACTTCTCGCGGTCCTCCGCCGCTTGAATCGCCGTCAGGGGCGTGCCCAGCAGACGCACGCCGTACTTGTCCAGAATGCCGCGCACCGCCAGCTCCGTTGCAAGATTCAGCCCTGTCTGCCCCCCAAGCGTCGGCAGTAGCCCGTCGGGACGCTCCTGCGCAATCACACGCTCGGCGAACTCTACGGTCAGCGGCTCGATATACACGCGGTCGGCGGTGTCGGGGTCGGTCATGATGGTGGCGGGATTGGAGTTGATTAGCACGACTTCCAGCCCTTCTTCGCGAAGGGAACGACACGCCTGCGAACCAGAGTAGTCAAACTCGGCGGCTTGCCCGATGACAATCGGACCTGAGCCAATCACCAAAACCTTCCGTAGCGATGTGTCTTTCGGCATAATCTCCTCCCTTGTCGCCTCGCTGGACGGACTTAAAGGGTCAGCCTGTAGTATACCCAAAGGGCGTCGCTTTGGCTTGTGGGCAAGTTTTCATGAAAAACCTGCATAAGTTGTGGGCTTATAAGTCGCTTTCGGGTATCCTAACTGCGGGCGCGTTCGAGTTTTCCACACGCAACTAATTTCCATGCCCCTATACCTATAGAATCCATGGTAGTAGTAGGTCATTGTGGAATTGTGGATAACTTTGTCTACTTCGACCGCACGGTCGACGAATTTGGGGGGTTCCGAAGGGCAATTTTGAACTCAAATTGCAACTTTTGTCTACTGACCGAGCGTTTAATTAGTCACGCTAAGGATCGGGGGTTTCGATGTGGATAACTTGTGGAAAACTGTGGATCCATTGTGGATAACTTTGTGGATAACGGGGCGATTCGGGGGTTTTCCACAGGGTTTTCCACAGAGTTATCCACAATTGGGGGCGAGTTATCCACAATTCGCGGGAGAGTTATCCACACCCCACTGCCTGCAGGTAGGCTTGCCATGTGCGCTCGGCGGTGATGCGCCACGAGAAGCGTTGCGCCTGCGTGGTGGCTCGTTGGCGAAGCGCCTCGCGGTAGGCGTTGTTGGTCAGCAGTGTGTGGATTGCGCTTGCCCACATGCCAGGCTCATTAGGCGGCAGCAGGATGCCCCCAGAGCCGACCACTTCGGGCAGCGCGCCGCCGTTGGAGGCGATTACGGGTGTCCCGCACGCCATCGCTTCCAGCGGGGGCAGCCCAAAGCCCTCGTAGAAGGAGGGGTACAGCAGCATCTCGGCGGCGTTGTAGAGCCACACGAGATGCTTGTCGGGCACATAGCCCGTCTCGATGAGCCAGCCGTCGGATGCAAAGGTCTGCTTGGCGCACGCCAACTCCCGACGCGCCCAGCCTGCCTTGCCTGTCAGCACGAGCGTCATCGGAAGCTCGTACTCCTCGCGAGCAAGGTACACCGCCTCGATTGCCAGCTGCCAATTCTTGCGCGGCTGCAGCACGCCCACTGCCAGCGCGAAGGGCGGCTCGACCCCATACTTTTTGCGTACCCACGCCTGCGCTTCCGCTTTTGGGATGGGGTAGAAGCCTTCAGGCAGCCCGTTCGGTGTGGCAATCACTTTGTCGGGGGGCAGTCCGAGCATGGCGATTATGTCTTCGCGCGAGGTCTCCGAGACGGTCAGCACCCGCTTGGCGCGGCGGCACGAAGCAGGCACGGTCAGGCGCAACAGAATCCTGTCTTTCAGCGGGAACCAGCGCGGCTCGATCAGGAACGAGATGTCATGCACGGTCGTCACGGTCGGAACCGCGAATAAGGGCGAGACTGTGTATTGCGTGTGAACCAAGTCGCAGCGGTTCTGTCGGGCGAGTTTGGGCAGGCGCAGTAGGCTCCAGAGCCGTTCAGAGCGGGCGGGCGCGACCACAGGCTCATACAGCGGCGATTCGGGCAGCGCGTCTTCTGGAATCGGGCGCATGGAGAACAGCACGAGCCGATGCTCGGTGGGACTCAGCAGCTCGCCCAGCGCCTTGAGCAGCCCGCGCCAGTAGGTGCGGTCGCCTGTGTACGCGCCCGTGAGCAGCCGCGCGTCGATGCCTACCCTCACGGCTTGACCCCCAGCGGGCGGCTCAGAATCTGCTTCCACGGGCGCGGATACGGCTTGGGCGTCGGTCGCTCCTTGCGCAGCAGCCCGATTGCACGCGAGACGGTTCCCTGCTCGGTCTCGAAGCTGACCGTGCGCAGCTCAAGTGTTGCGCCGAGCCGTTGCGCGGCGGGGGCTGCCGACAGGATCTCGTCGGTCTCACCTGCGCTCTTGAGGGCAAGCCCAACGCCCCCGACTTTCAGGAACGGCGTCGTCAGCTCCGTCAGAATCGGCATTTTGGCGACGGCGCGGGCGACAGCGAGGTCGAACTGCTCGCGGGCGTCGGGATTGTGCGCCCACTCTTCCGCGCGCGCCTGCACGACGGTTGCGGGCAACTCCAGCACGGCGCACGCCTCCCGAAGGAACTGTACCGTCTTGCCGTGCGAATCGAGCAGGGTCAACCGCAGGTCGGGGCGCGCAATTGCCAGAGGAATGCCAGGCAGCCCTGCACCCGCGCCGATGTCCAACACCCGTGCGCCTTCGGGGGGCGTGTAGACCGCCAGCAGGCACAGCGAGTCCAGTAGGTGCCGCCCGACAGCTTGCTCGGCGGGCACGCGCGTCAGATTCACCCGCTGGTTCGCCTCGTACAGCAGCGTAAGGTAGCGTAGGAGCATGTCGCGCGTGTGAGAATCCAACCCGACACCCCACGCGGTTGCCTGCTCCAAAAGCGCCCAATCGCCGATGTTCACGTGCATAGCCCTCAAGAATACGAATACGGATACCCATAATACCCTGTGGAGAGATGCCGATTGCTGTGGTGATGCAGAGAGAGGTTGAAGCCGCGATTAAAGCACTTCAACCGCTGCCCAGAGCCGTGATGCGACTGGTGGAACTGCTGGAGTCCGAGACGGCGACACTGGGCGAGGTCGAGACGCTTCTTAAGGCGGAGCCTGTGCTGTGCGGCAAAGTGCTGCAGATTGCGAACTCTGCCTACTACGGTCTGCCACGAGCGGTCAGTTCGGTGTATCAGGCGCTGATGCTGCTTGGTGTGCACGCGGTGCGGGGGATAGTTTTGGGCGTTGCCGCCGCGTCCACGCTTCGCGGGAACCGTGTTGTGAGCAGTGTTGAGCGCGAGTTGTGGCGGCATTCGGTCACGGTCGCGAGCAACGCACAGAGGATTGCACGCGCGTGTCGCTGGGGACAGCGGGTCGCTGAAGATGCCTACATCGCGGGGTTGCTACACGATATAGGCGCAATGTTCCTTGCTGCGCGCTTTTCAGGGGTCTACCACTCACTGATTCGGGCAGACGAGGACAGACTATCCGTCGAGCGCGAGCTGTTCGGCTATGACCACGCCGACATCGGCGCGATGATTGCCGAACACTGGAAACTACCTGAGCGGATTGTGCGCGTGATTGGCGAACATCACGCACCTTGCTTGCCCGAAGGCGATATACGGCTGCTAACGGCAGCGGTCATGCAAGCCGACCTGTGGGACGCCGAGAAGCGCGGCGCGCCCGTGTCTACATCTGCCTACCCGCGCGCGGAACTCTTGGAACTCATTCGCATCGACGAAGCAGCTGTCACAGAAATCCGCCAGAGCGTGGACGAATCGGTGGAAACCCTGTGCGACCTGCTGTTGGGGTAGTCATACCGTCGCGGTGCGCATGAGGAGCCTGAAGTGGGCTATAATATACACATGCGACGCGGCGGGATGGTTTTGGGACTGCTGTGCTGGGCAGCGGTGGCGTGCGCCCAGCTGAACTGGGTCGGCAACACGCGCCTTTACGCAACGGGATTCCACGCCCTGCCCAGCCGACTGGGGATGATCGACCCATGGCAAGTCATCACTATCACCACACAGACGAATCCTATTGCAATAGGGCAGTCAGTTCAAGCAATCGTTACCACTGACAATTGGTTGACCACGCGAGAATACGATTTCTCGTTTGATTTTAATACTGGCGGGAATACGCAGTGGTATGTCGTGCTACCGCCCTACCCTGCGGGCACGCATGTGCAGTTTTACATTCGGGCGCGGGGCGCGAACGGCGAGGTGCGCTTCGACAACAACGGCGGGTCCAACTATAGCGTGTGGGTGCGCTACGCCCCGCGATACCGCGAGACGCCAATCCTACAGTGGTTCCAAACCGACTACCGCACGATTATGCAACGCCTGCCCGAAGTGGCGACGGCGGGCTATGGCGCGATTTACCTACCCTCGCCTGTGAAGTCGGGCGGTGGGGGCTTCAGCACGGGCTACAACCCGTTTGACCTCCTCGATTTGGGCGACCGCTTCCAGAAAGGCACGGTGCGCACGCAGTACGGTACAACACAGGAGCTGATTGAGCTGATTCGGCTGGCACACCGTTTTGGGCTTGAGGTCTATTGTGACTTGGTGACGAATCACGCCGATAACCGCGCCAGCACGGCAATCGACCGCTATCCAGGCGTCATCCCCGAAGACTTTCACATCCGTTCGACAGCCGACCCCAGCAATAGCGAGATAGACTTCAACAATGCGCCGCCGTTCGGCTTCGGCACGCTGAACCATGATGTCGTCGGGCTGGCGGACTACGCGCACGAGGACGGCAATAACACGCGCACGGGTGCATTCAACCTACCCAGCTACGCGCAGTTCAACGCCTTCGGTAAGCCCAGCTTCGTGCGCCACCCGCTGAACCCCCACTACTACCCGACGGGGCAGCCCTATGCCGAGGATGTGCGCGACTACCTGAAGCGGTGGGGCTGGTTCCTCACAGAAGTGATAGGCTTCGACGGCTACCGCATCGATGCCGTGCGCCACACGCCGCCAGGCTTTTTCGCGCGGACGCCCCAGCAACCTGGCGGGACGGTCAGCAACGGCGACCTGTTGCCCTACCTCTACAGTCTCAAGCCCTCGCTGTATGTGTTCGGCGAGGTCTACTCAGGCGACTCCTACGAACTGCGCGAATACGCCAAGACGGGGATGAACCTGCTCGACTTCCCGATGAACTTTATGCTGAAAAGCCTGTTCAACGCCAACGGCTTGGGCGATTTGGGCGCGTCGCTGAGCAATCCGCTGGGCGCAGACCCCGCCACGGGGCTACCCTACGAGCTGGGCGGACTGGCGCGCTATTTGGGCGTCGGCTTCGTGCAGAGCCACGATGACGGTCCGCCACGCTCGAACAACCTCGCGCACGCATGGATGTTGACCCGACCCGGCAGACCAAAGATCTACTACGACGGCAACAACATCGAACCGAATAACTGGAGCCACTTCCCGCGTCCAGGGCGCTACAACGCGCTGGGCAACGGCGACGACAGCCTGCTGCGCCTACTTGATGTGCGCAAGCGGTTCGCGCGGGGCGGTCTGGTGAACCGCTGGGTAAGCAGCGACCTGTATGTCTACGAGCGCCAAGTGAACGGGCATAGCCTGTTGCTGGTGGGGCTGAACGATCGCGGCGACCTAACGCCCCTCACAGCGACCGTACAGACCAACTTCCCGCCGGGCATGGTGCTGGTAGACTATTCGGGGCAGCGTCCGCCCGTGACAGTCGGGGCGGATGGGCGCGTGACGATAACCGTGCCGCCGAACTCAGCGCCTGGCAACGACAATAACGCCTATGGCTATGTGCTGTACGCGCCGCGCACGCCGCAACCTGTGGCAGGCGAACGACCCGTGCGCCTCTACAACGCGCTGACGGGTGCGGAGTATCCCTTCCAGACGATTAACACGCCTGGCGGAACCTACGCGACAGGGCGCAGCTTCGAGGCAGCGACCGTAACGGGCGACCTACTCACGGTTCGAGTGCGCACTGATGCCACGGGCGTGCGTGCCTTCGCGAAATTCAATAGCGGCATCGCGATGGGCAACTTGCAGCCGTTGACGAACACTCCCGAAGGGCTAACGGACGGCTTCATCCCCATGACGCGCCTTGCAGACGGAAACTTCTCCCTGAGCCGTGTAGATCTCTCGCACCTGCCGCAGGGACTGCACTTGGTGCAGATTCGCGTGTTTGCGGATACGGGGGCGCGTCCAGGGCTGTTCACCGACTTTTACGCCTTCTTCTACCTGCGCCGCCCTGAGCCGCGAATCGCTGTGGACGGCGACCTCAGTGACTTGGGAACGCCGCTTGCCGTGCAGACCCGCACGCCGAGTTCCAACCTGAACCGCCTCGATGCGCTTTATGTGCGCAACGACCACAGGAACCTCTATATCGGACTTGCGGGGCGCGTGGACACAGCGGAGAACCTGCTGAACGGGGTGGTGGTCTACCTCGATACCGACTACGGGCTTGGCGCGGGGCTGACGCAGCTCAACCAGCTGAGCGACGACAGCGGACCTGCTACGCGCCTGATCTCGAATCGCAAGCTGACACCACCTACGGGCTTCGGTGCAGAGTTCGCCGTCGGGGTTTTCCGCCACAGGAGCCTGCACTCGGCACCAGAGGCGGATTTCGTAGGGGACGCGAGTGCGCCTCCGCTGGTGGGTGCAGAAGCGGGGGTCTATCGTATCAACTTGGGGCGGCTGAACTGGCTGGAGGGTGTCCCTGCCCGAATCGTGTGGCGCCCGCGCAATACGCCGACCGACCCGCCAACGGGACTGGAAATCGCTATTCCGCTGGAGACGCTGTTTGCAGGACGCAAGGCGAGCCGCCCAATCGGGCTGTTCGCTGCGCTGCTGACCACTGGCGAAACGGGCGCGATTCTGTCAGCGTATGACTCGCGCCGTGCGACGCTTGGCGCGCGCCCGCCGACCAACAGCTTCGTCACGAACCAGTTCCTGCCGCCGCAGCCGAATGTCGTGAACAATCCAGGCACGACGGCAGTGGCGTTGCAGACCGTCGCGACCTACACGCTGCGGGAGATGCCCCCGCTAACGGCAGGGTATCGTCTGCATCTGGAGCCGATGCGCTTTGACCCGCGCGTGAACGCCTATCGCTTGCGTGGACGCATCGTGAACATCAGCGGGCAGACCATCGGTGGACCAGTGGCGCTTGTGGCGTCGCTTCCTGAGGGCGTGGAGTGGCTGAACCGCACGGGCGAGAGTATTCTGCAGCAGGGCGTCGCTTACCAGATTCTCACGGAGAGCGACCTGCCCTCTGGCGGCGTGCTGACTTTCGAGGTACTGTTGCGTTCCGCAAAGCCGTTGGTGCGCCCGCCGAAGTTGGAAGTGCGGGCAGGCGTCGGCGCGATTTAGTCACCGTTGAGGGGCAGCTGCACGCGCTGGAGGGCGGGGTTCTCGGCAGGCGCACGTCCGACTTTTGCCAACGGAACCCAGCGCCCCTCGACGCACACGCGCACAACATCGGCGGTGAAGTCGGTGTTGGTACCCTCGACCGTGCTGTTGCTGAGGAACGACGAGCCGACGCCGTATACATCGACGGGCGCGCCCGCCTCTTCGAACAGGCGGATGCGCGTTTCGTTGAACCCGCCTGTCGCGACAATCTGGATGGCGCGGCAGTAGGCTTGGGCGCGCTCGCGCCAGTGCGGGGGCAGTTGCCATTCCTGCCAAGCTGTATCCAGTCCCTCGCGGAGCTTGAGAACCAGGCGTGGGTTCACGCCGTACAGTTCGGCGGCGTTCGGCTCGTGTTGCAGGCTTTTATCCGTGAGGTTCGCGCTGGTGTCGGGGCGCACGCCGTGCAGGATGTACCGCTGCGCGGTCTCCGCGTCGCCGCGCTCGTGTGCCGCGCGGTATCGCTCGAAGAAAGCCCTCGCGACCGCACGCGCTGTGCCCACACAGTCGTTGTCGAAGTCCACCAAAGCGACGCGACGCACTTCGGGTGGCATGATTCGCGCGAACTGCAGCATTAGCTCGACGGTGTCGCCCAGAAAGGCGGCGATTAGCGCGTGCGCTGTCGTGCCGCCAGCTGTACCTCCCCACAGGCGTGTTTGGGCAGGCGTTGAGGCGATGGCTGGGGTGTTCGTGTGGTGGTCTAAGTTGTAGCGTTGCACTCCGATGTAGTAGGCGTATCCGTCGTACATCTGTGTCTGGGGGAGGTCAAAGCGCGCAGGGAAAAACAGCACAGGTTTGCCCCGCGCTGCTTGTAAAATGCAATAAGTATTTGTGGCGATTCGGCTCATGCGCGTCAACACACCCAGCAGTGGGGTCTCCAGCAGGGCGAAATCACGATACCTGCCGCGCACTTTCAATACAGGGACGACCTGCGACGGGTCGCCGTCGTAGGGGGCAAGGAACCCGTCGTGGACGGCTTCTACCTTCAGTAAGTGCGCCGTGTTAACGAACCGCTCGCCTTCGAAGTAGCCTGTCGCGTGCTGCAAAATAGCCAGCGCAGTGTCGATTCCTGCCACAACAGTGAATGGCTTGCGTCGCGCGAAAAACTGCATCTCGACGCGCATGTCGCCGATGGGTTCAGGCGGTTGGGGGTCTAAGCCTTGTTGTGTCAGTCGCGGCGAATACCCTGCAAACCGATAGCCTTCCTGCGCGAGTTGTTGCAGGATCCGAACGCCGTTCCAGAAATAGCGATCGGAGTAGTCGCCGTTGCGGATGCCTTGCCAGTCCAGTTGCCAGCGCGCGGGTTCGATGCGTGAGTGATTCCAGACAGCCACCGCCCAAAGTGTACCCGATTAGCTGAGTGCGCGTCGCACAGCCTCAACCACAGGCGTCAAGGCGGCGTCTACCAGTTCGGGCGTCTCCGCTTCCACCATCACACGGATGAGGTTCTCCGTGCCCGACGCGCGGACACTCAAACGCCCGCATGCGCCCAGTAGCCGTTCTGCCTCTTGGATCTGCGCCTGTATCTCGGAGTGTGTTTGCCAGCCGTGCTTATCGCGCACGGGGACGGAGACCAGTTTCTGCGGGTACGGCTCGAAGGGGTGCGCAATCTCCGAGAAGGGCTTCTGATGATGTAGCCAGACGGCAAGCGTCTCCAGCATGGTAATCAGTCCGTCGCCAGTGGTGGCGCGCTCGCTGAAGATAATGTGCCCCGATTGCTCGCCGCCGATGAGTGCGCCTGTGGCGCGCATCGCTTCGGCAACATAGCGGTCGCCGACCTTCGTGCGGTGCAGTTGGATACCTTCCGCCTCCAAGCGCTTCTGCATGCCCAGATTGCTCATCTCGGTGGCGACGACAAGAGGCGGGTTCAGCGCGTCCTGCTGGCGGCGGGTAATCGCCCAGAGGGTCATGATAGCGTCGCCGTCGACAGTGTCGCCGCGTTCGTCGCAGAAGAGGACGCGATCGGCGTCGCCGTCGAAGGCGACCCCGAGGTCTGCGTTCGTTTCTAACAAAGCACGCTGCAGGTTCTCTAAATGCGTCGAGCCGCAGTGGAGGTTGATGTTGTCGCCATCGGGTTCGCCTGCGTAGAGGCTCACCTTCGCGCCGAGTTCGTGCAGCACGACGGGGGCGTATTGGCTCGCCGCGCCGTTGGCGCAATCGACGGCGATATGCATCCCGCGCAGCGGTTCACGCTCACCCGTCTGCTCGCGCATAAGGTGCAACAGGTACAGAAGATACTGCTCGCTCTCGCGCTCGTCATACTCCCAGAAGCCGATTTTGTCGGCGGACGGATACGGAAACGGCTCAGGCGTTTCGGCGAGTCTTGCTTCGATTTGCGCTTCGTACTCGTCGGGGAACTTGTAGCCGTCGCCGCCGATGAGTTTGATGCCGTTATCGTGGGCGGGGTTGTGCGAGGCGGAGATGACGATGCCCAGATCGTAATGCCCCTCGCGTGCGAGGTAGGCGATGGCAGGGGTTGGTACAACTCCCGCTGAGGTGGCGTTCACGCCCATCGAGGTGATCCCGCTCACGAGGGCAGTTTCCAGCATCGCGCCACTGCGGCGAGTATCGCGCCCGATTAGCACGCGCGGCGGGTGGTGGGGCGTGGTCTCCAGTAGTTGTTGGGCGATTGCGCGCCCCAGTCGCAGCGCGAAGTCAGGCGTCAGCAATTCATTCGCTACGCCGCGCACGCCGTCCGTTCCGAAATAGCGTCTCATGCCTGCACATCCAGTCCTTGAGTGGTAGGTTCTGAGGGGCGTTTCGCGACGATAACGCGGCTGGGTCGCAAGATGCGCTCGCCCATGCGATAGCCGCGCTCGACCTCGTCGATAACGACCCCGTCTTCGTAGTCGGTGGTCTCCACGCGCTGAATCGCCTCGTGGAGGTTCGGGTCGAACGGCTGCCCGATGGCGACGATGGGGTGAATGTCATAGCGCGCCAACACCGCCTTGACCTGCCGCTCGGTCATCCGCACGCCCTCGATCAGCGGCTCCAGTTCGCGCGTGGCTTCTGCCGCCTGCAACGCGCGCTCGAAGTTGTCCAAGATGGGCAGCAGTTCCGTCATTACCGATTCGAGAAGCAACCCACGCTGCCGTTCCATCTCCTCGTGCTGACGGCGGCGGTAGTTCTGGAAGTCCGCCAGCGTGCGCAGGTAGAGATTCTTCTGCTCCTCGTATGCCTGCTCCAATTCTGCGATGCGCGCTTGCAGCGGCTCTGCATCTGGCGCGTGAGTCTCCGATGTCTGCTCCTGCTCCACAGGCGTCTCGCGATCCGTCATGGCTCGTTCCATAGGCATCACCTCCACGATATGCTATACCACGAGTGAGGCGATGTCTGTTTTCCTCGGTGAAGTATACCCAAAGTGTGGGCGCAACTGGCAGGAGATGTTCAGTGAGGCGCGAAACACTCTCTTGTGAGGCAGCAGGGCTGGATTTTAGCGGTCATCAACCAGAAGGGCGGCGTCGGCAAGACCACGACGGCGGTCAACTTAGCCGTGGGGGTTGCACTGGGCGGCGAGTCGACGCTGTTGGTGGACGCTGACCCACAGGCGAACGCCACCAGCGGGCTGGGATTCGATCCTCGAACCGCGCCTCGCAACCTTTTTCAGTGGGTTCAAGACTGGCTGGCACATTCGTCGGGCGACCTTATCGAACCGCCAATTCTGGAAACGACGCGCCCGAATCTGCATCTTATCCCCGCAAGTATCGACTTGGCGGGTGCGGATGTCATGCTGGCGTCGCGGATTGCTCGCGAGACGATTCTGAAGAGCCTCCTCTCTCCGCTTCAGGAGAGGTATCGGTGGATTGTTATTGACACGCCGCCCTCGCTGGGGATACTCACGATTAACGCACTCACAGCGGCGGACGGGCTAATCGTGCCTGTGCAGTGCGAGTATTACGCGCTGGAGGGGTTATCACAACTGTTGCAGACGATAGACTTAGTACGACAGCATCTGAACCCGCGCGTGGAGATTTGGAAGGTGCTACTGACGATGCACGATTCGCGCACGCGCCTTGCGGAACAGGTGGAGCAGGAAGTTCGCAAGTTTTTCGGGGCGAAGGTGGCTCGGAGCGTCATTCCGCGCAACATTCGCGTCAGCGAGTCGCCCAGTTTTGGGCAGTCAGTTTTGGAATACGACCCCCGCTCACGGGGGGCACAGGCGTATCTGGAATTCGTCGAGGAGGTAAAAGCGTATGCCGCGTCCTGCACTGGGTAGAGGCTTGAGCGCACTGATTGGGCAGAGCGAGCTGGCGGAGACCCTTGTACGCGAGATACCGATTGCGCAGATTCGCACGAATCCGTACCAGCCGCGTCGGCAGTTTAGCGAGGAGTCGCTGGAAGAGCTTGCCGCGTCGATTCGCGAGATGGGCGTCCTGCAGCCGATTATCGTTCGGCAGGAAAGCGAGGGGGACTATGTGCTGGTGGCAGGCGAGCGTCGTCTGCGCGCCGCTCGGATGGCAGGGCTAACGACCATCCCCGCGCTCGTGCGTTCCCCCTCGGAGCAGCAGATGCTGGAGATGGCGCTGGTCGAGAATGTGCAGCGTGAGGACATTAATCCCATCGATGCTGCGCTTGCCTACAAACGCCTCATGGACGAGTTTGGGATGACCCAGGAACAGGTTGCCCAGCGCGTAGGCAAGAGCGTGCCTGCGATCTCGAATACGCTTCGCCTGTTGCAGCTGCCCGAGTATATCATTAAGAGCCTGCAGGAGGGTGTCCTGAGCGAGGGGCACGGGCGCGCGCTACTGATGGTGAAAGATCCGACCTTGCAACGCATGTTGTGGAATGAGATCACTTCGGAAGGGCTTAGCGTGCGTGCAGCGGAGTTGCGCGCCCGCGAGTTGCGCCCGATGAATCCGACGCCACGCAACGCGCCTGAGTCTGCGCCCCAGCCGTCGCCGCAGCCTGAGGAGTTGAAGTCGCTGGAGCATAATCTCAGTGCCTACTTGGGCACGCGCGTACAGGTGGTTCAGATAGCGGGTGGCGGCGGTAGAATCGTTATCGAGTTTTACTCGGAAGAGGAGCTGGGGCGCGTTCTGGAACTCATCGCGCCTGACGGTCTGTAGGTTTTCACATGAAAACAACAAGGGTGCCAACGATGGAAAAACAGCGCCAGCAGACGCGGGAAGCCTTTCGCCAGATGCGGTTCGGGATGTTCGTCCACTGGGGCATCTACTCACTCCTTGAACGGGGCGAGTGGGTCATGCACCAGGAGAAAATCCCCGTTTCTGAATACGAACCGCTGATGCATCGATTCAACCCCGTGCGCTTCAACGCCAGTGAGTGGGTACAACTGGCGAAACACGCGGGTATGCGTTACATCACCATCACCACCAAGCACCACGATGGCTTCTGCATGTACGACAGTGCACTGACCGACTACAAAATCACGAATACGCCTTTCAAGCGGGATGTCATACGCGAGCTGTCCGAGGCATGCCGAAGGGCGAACATAGCGCTACTATTCTACTATTCGCCGTTGGATTGGCATCACCCCGCTTACAAGTCGGACTGGAATGCATATACCCGCTATTGGCACGGGCAGGTTATCGAACTGGTCGAGAAATATCATCCGATGGGCATCTGGCTTGACGGATGTTGGGATAAAGCCGAAAACATAGACAAAACTTGGAGGCTCTCCGAGTTGTACCACACCCTACGCAAAATGCAGCCCAACCTGCTCCTCGCGAACAACCACCATCAGAAACCCCTGCCTGACGAGGATATTCAGACCTACGAGCAAGACCTGCCTGGAGAGAACAAGATAGGGTTCAATCCTGAGCCGCCGAGTGAAAACGCACTCATCGAGACATGTATGACCATCAACAACAGCTGGGGGTATAACGCAGGAGACATGAACCACAAATCTGCTGCTCAACTGATACGCATTCTGGCAGAGTGCGCCAGCAGGGATGCGAACCTGTTGTTGAATGTGGGACCCAAGCCAGATGGAACGATTCAGTCTGAACATCAGGAACGGTTGCGAGAGGTGGGCACATGGCTTCGGGACTATGGCGAGTCGATCTACGGAACGCGCGGAAAAGTTTTCTCCAGCACGCCTTGGGGTGGTGCGACGCGCACTGAGCATCGAATCTACTTGCATATCTGGAACCCGCCTGCGGACAGTCAGTTAGCAATAGAACTACCTCTACGAGTAAAGTCGGCAAAATTATTGCGAGATGGAACGCGCCTTACCCATCGGCAGCAAGAACGCTTGCTAACTGTAGAGTTGCCAGCCCAGTTGCCTGACTCACGCAACACGGTCGTCGCTTTGGAGGTTTGACTATGGAACGCTCAGAGAAACTACTCAGCCGAGAGAACTCCGCGCTGGTGATTGTCGACGCGCAGGAGGTGTTCCTGAAACCCATCAAGGTCAGGAACCTTATAGTGGAGAACATCCAGCTGCTTGTTCAGGTAGCCAAGCAACTGGAGGTACCCATAATCGCCACCACACAAAACGCCGAAAAGCTTGGCGCTCTGACGCCTAAGCTTGCGGAGCTAATCGGCGATACGCCTGTTGTGGACAAGCTGTGCTTTAGTTGTCTTGGTTCAGAGCCATTTGCACAGCACCTGCAAGCAACGGGGCGTTCGCAAGTCGTCCTCGTCGGTGTAGAGGCGCATATATGCGTGATGCAGACTGCGTTGGATATGCTGAGAGCAGGCTACACGGTGCATATCCCGTATGATGCTGTTGCAAGTCGCCTCAAGCGCGATTGGAAGTACGCGCTACTGCGGCTATCGAGCAGCGGCGCAATCGTCAGCACTGTAGAGTCGGTGATTTACGAGTGGCTCTACGAAGCGGGCAGCGACTCGTTTCGCGAGGTGCTACCGCTTCTCAAAAGCCGTGAGCAAGCGCGACAGGAGGCTGAAGACTCAGACGAAGAAGAGGACGACGAGGATGTGGAGACGCCCGCGATTGAGGATCCCAACCAAGAGCAAGAGAACGAAGGTACCGAAGCGTCGCCTACTTCCGAAACAGACTCCGAAGAATGAAGTAGAGGTTAGCGGGACGCTCTGCAAGGCGGCGGGAAAAGTAAGGATACCACTGCTCGCCATACGGCACATAGATGAGCGTGCGGTAGCCCTCTGCCGCCAGCCGCTTCTGAAGCTCTCGGCTAATCCCGTAGAGCAGTTGAAATTCAAACTGCGTCTTGCTCAAGCCCAGTTCCGCTGCGTAGCGTTTAGCGTGGCTAATCAAGCGCGTGTCGTGCGTAGCAATCGCAGGCTCGTTGCCTTTCTCAAGGAGCAGCTCCATCTGGATTTTGAACTGCCTGTCTACCGACCGCTTGTCGGGATAGGCGACCTCTTTCGGCTCGGCATATGCGCCCTTGACCAAACGGATTCGCGCCCCTAACGCAATCAGTCGCTCCAAGTCTTGGGGTGTGCGGTAGAGATAGCTTTGCAGCACTGTGCCTGAGTGCGGATAACGTGGATACAGGTCACAGAACAGATCCAGTATCGCCTGCGTGTGTTTACTGCTCTCCATGTCGACCCAGACGAAGTTATTGAGTTCCCGCGCGGCTGCCAACACTTTCTCCAAGTTTCGGCGGGCGATAGAGTCCCCGAGATCTAATCCCAGCTGGGTGAGCTTGATAGAAATACACGAATTGACCCCGCTCTTGTGAATCTGCTCCAGCAGCGTGATGTATTGCTCTGCGGCGTATTCGGCATCCTCGATGCGGTGAGTGTCTTCCCCCAGATAGTCCAGCGCGACGAGGAAGCCCTCTTGGTTGAGTTGGCGCGTGATGCGGAGGGCTGTTTCCAGATCCTCGCCTGCGATGAAGCGTTTGATAAGTCCCTGCGTCAATCGGCTGTGCCTAATCCAACGCTTGAATGCGGGTAGCTCCGCGACCTTCAGTACCAGTGTGCGAGAGAGCATCGTCGCTTCTCCTGTGGGCTGACGCCTACTTTTTGGTCTTTGGCGGCGCGGTTTCCCACCAGTATTCCATCACATCACGATTCGGGTCAGGCTTTGGCATCTGCGGTTGGGCGGCAGGCTTCGGTTCAGGCGCGGGGCTTGCCTTCGGTTCGGGCTGGGCAGATATCGCCGCCTGATTGCGCTGCAGCTGCGCCTTGACCTCTTCCTCGCTGGGGACGGGGGCAGCCTCTTTTGGCTCAGCCTGTTGTTGCTGCGCGCGCTGCTCCGCAAGGTGCGGCGCGATGTTCGTCTGCCACCCGTACCAGACCACGAACGCGAACAATATGGCAATGAGTCCTGTCCATACAATCGGCAATCCTCTACGGCGCATGGTTTACCTCCAGTGTATTATACCCTCCCCGCCCGCTGAAGCGTTCCCGAAGCCAGCGGTATAATTGCCGTAATGAAGCGGCTGTATGCGCGTGTGCATGGGTATGTGCAGGGCGTCGGCTACAGGGCGTTTGCGCAGTCGGAGGCGCAGCGGCTGGGGCTGTGCGGCTATGTGCGCAACTGTGCGGACGGCACAGTGGAGGTCGTTGCGGAGGGGGAAGAAGACGCGCTGCAACTGTTCCTGCACGCGCTCCAACGCGGTCCCGCAGGCGCGCGTGTGCAGCGCGTGGACGCCGACTACGCCGAAGCCACACGGGAGTGGAATGCTTTCACGATACGCCGATAATGCGCGCGCTCATCCTCTGTATGCTGTGTGTACTCGCAACGGTAGTCTCCGCGCAGCCCAAACTGCTGGCGGTATTCGTGCATCAGGCGGTGGATCATGACGCAATCGTGGGTCGAGTGCCGTCGCAGTCGGCGTGGGTGGTCTGGGAGAAGGATGCGGCGGAACCGTATCGGTTAGCGACAGGGTGCACTCTCAAGAGGTTTCCCCAGAACCGCCCCGTGCTGCAGATCGCCTCGCCAGCGAATGCGACTACCGCGCGTCATCGGCTGCTTGTGCGATCAGGCGCGCCTCGTGAAGTTCTCACCCTGACGCTGGCAAGTCGTCTGCAGCGCATCGGCAAGCGTGGAGTGTACCTACACACCCCAAAGTCGCCCAGCCCGACCCCCTATGCCCTACTCGCGGTCGCCAGCAACGCCGCCGCGCCTGTGCGAGTGTTCCCCAGCCTTGAGGCGATGCGCCTCGCCTTTTTCAGCCTTGAAGCGGACTGGGCGCTGTTGGAACTGAAGCGATGGGACTACCGCGCGCTGGAGTTGCTGCTTGCGGAAGGCGTAGAAGTGTGGGTGTTGGCTGTCCCTTCGTCTGACGAGGTACGCTTCAGCAAGACGCGCCTGAGTGCGGTCGTGCGCTTCGCGGCGCGTGAACCCAACGGCTTACTCACCTCGCCCAGCACGCGCTGGAACGGGATCATCCGCGAAGTTGACCTTGCGCCGACACTGTATCGTGCGCTAACGAGTCAGCGGGGAGACGGCTGGCTGGGCAGCCCTGCCTTCGAGACGCGCCAGTCGGACTGGCATCGCTTCTGGAACGGCTGGCTTGCGCGGGTCGCCCTGCGCGAGACGACCGAAGCCGTCGGGCTGGGCGTGCGCGGCAATGCGCTGACCCGCAGCGCAGAGTGGGCGCAGGCAAACGAACGGCTGACGCCGACTTTTCGCGCGGCGCTGCTGGGCGTGTATCTGGGCTGGTTGGGCGGGGGCGTTGCGCTTTGGCGGTTGCGCTGGTTGCGTGGGCTTGCCAAGCGGGTGTTTGTGTCGGGGCTGGCGGTGTTCGCACTCGCGCCTGCTGTGGGGATTGCCTACGCCTACGCGCCCTTCGCCCTCTGGACAGGCGAGTGGCGGGCGGACGCCGCGACCCTCGCGGGCTGGCTCACGGGGTGTTGGGCAGCGCTGAGTCTGCTGATGGCGGGCTTGGCGCGGTGGGGACAGGTTCCTCTGCTCGGCGCGGCGGTGATGGTCGCGCTTGCCGTATTGGGCGCGGACATCCTAATTGCGGGCGGCTACGGGGTGAACCGCTCGCTGCTCAGTGCGGGGATTAGCAGCGTTCCTGCGTTTGGCGTCGGCGAGGCGTTTTGGGCGTTCGCGTTGACGGGGGGGCTGTTCGCGCCCGCGAGTTGGCTGGAGAGTCGCGGACGGCTGCGGTTGGGCGCGCGCGGGCAGGCAGCGCTGGGGATGGCGTATGGGCTGCTGCTGATGCTGTGTGGGTTGCCGTTGCTGGGCGCGGCGTTGGACGCCTGGCTGCCAATGACGCTCGCGTTCGGGCTGGGCGTCGCCATATTCACGGGGCTACTGCCGCTGCAGATAGACACCCGCCTGCTTGTGCGTGTGGTGGGGGCGTTGCTGGGGGTGGGCGCGTTGCTCACAGCGTTGGCGGTTGGCATCGATGCGCTCCAGCCGTGGCAGCGTCAAGCGGGCTGGGCGCGCGATTGGTGGGGCGCGCTGGGATGGCGGTTCGCGCCGTTGGCGTGGCTAAGCGTCATCGGCGGAGTCGCGCTGCTGGCGTATGCGATGCGCCGCACGCTTCGGCAGGTGTGGGAACGCGCCTTCATCCTGCGCACGACGCTGCTTGCGGGGCTACTCTGCGCAGGCGTCGCGTTGCTGGTCGGCAAGGTCGTCGCCTGCCTCGTCATCCTTGCCGTGGGGCTGATGTTCCTGCTGGAATATCGGCTTGGCGGCAAGGATTGGGGCTACCCCTACGAGGGGAACGGCGTCGCTCACTAAGCAGGTATACTTATCGCGGAGGATGTCATTATGAGTGTGATTGCCCAGAATCGCCTAATGAACGCGATTATGCTAAACCGTCTGATAATCCTGTTTGCATCGTTGGGAATGGTGATTTCCGCGCTGCTGTGGATTTCGCACTCGGCGGATTTCGCGCTGCCCTGCACGGGCGGCGGCTGCGACGAGGTGGCGCGCTCGCCCTACTCGCGAATCGCGGGCATCCCCGTCGCCGCGTTGGGATTCGCATACTTCGGGCTACTGGTGCTGATAGCGCTCTCGCGCTTACAGTATCCCGAACAGTGGCGCACTTACGGCAAGATGCTGGCTGCGCTCAGCACATTGGGGGTGCTGGCGTTCGCCTACTTTACTTATGTGCAACTTTTCGTGCTGAATCTGTACGCGAAGGGCGCGCCGTGTTGGTGGTGCTTGGCAGCGGCGGGCGCGAATCTGGTCGTGTGGCTGTTGTCGCTGATGGGCTTGCGCGGCGCGTTGCAGGCGACGGGCGTGCTTACGCGCGAGTTGGCGCAGTCGCTCGTCGTCTCGCTTGCGCTGGTCGTCGCGGGCTTGGCGTATGGCGGCTGGCAGTGGAACCGCGCCACAACCGCACAGACTATCCGAACCGACAACGAGAAGTTGACCTTGCTCTACCTGGACGGTCAGGGCTGGCGCAAGGGCAACCCAAAGGCGCCACTGGTGATTGTGGAGTTCTCCGACTTCCAGTGCCCCGCCTGCAAGCAAGCCTACGAGTTGCTGGAAACGCAGATTCTGCCCCAGCTGGGCGACAAAGCGCTGTTCGTGTTCCGCCATTACCCGTTGGTAAACATCCACCCGATGGCGTGGGTCGCGGCGTCGGCGTCGGAAGAGGCGGGCAAACAAGGCAAGTTCTGGGAGATGTATGCCAAGCTGTTCGAAAGCCAGCAGGCGCTCACCAGGAACCGCATCCTCAAAATCGCCGAAGAGTTGAAACTCGATGTCGAAAAAGTGCGTCAGGCGGTGGATAACCAAGACATCTACTTCAAGAAAATCTACCGCGACTTCGAGGAGGGGTCCAAGTTGGGGGTGCAGTCCACGCCCAGCTTTATCGTGGTCTACGAGGGCGAGATGCATGTCGCATCGGGAATGGCGGCGCTGGTCAGCACGCTCAACGCGAACCCCAAGATTCAAGCGTATCTGGGCAAGCAGATTAATGTCTCTCCGCGATAGGCGATGGAACTGAAATACCGCGCGCCCGAAGGGATGAACGATGTGCTGCCAGAGAGTAGCCATCTCTGGCAGTATGTAGAGGCGCGCTGGCGCGACCACTGCCACCGCTACGGCTACGGCGAAATCCGCACGCCGATTATGGAGTCGGCGGCGCTGTTCGAGCGCAGCGTCGGCGAAACCAGCGATATTGTCTCCAAAGAGATGTATGTGCTGGAGCGCGGCGAGGAACGGTTCGCGCTGAAGCCCGAGGGCACTGCGCCTGTCGTGCGCGCCTACCTTGAGCATGGTCTGCACGCAGGCGGCGGCGTGCAGAAACTGTATTACATCACGCCGTTCTTTCGCGGCGAGCGACCGCAGAAGGGGCGCTATCGTCAGGCGCACCAGTTCGGCGCGGAGATTATCGGCGCGGCGCACCCGCTGGCAGACGCCGAGCTGCTGGCGATGGTGATGGCGTTTTTCGCAGGGCTGGGCGTGCCCGACAGCGCGTTGCAACTGCGCCTGAACACCATCGGCTGCCCCGAATGCCGACCCGCTTATCGCGATGGCATCCGCCAGTTCGGGCAGGCGAACTTCGCGCGCCTGTGCAGCACCTGCCAGAGCCGACTGGAGCGCAACCCGCTGCGCATTCTGGACTGCAAGGTGTGCGTCGCGATTACCGCCGACGCGCCGCCGATTGACCCCTACCTGTGCGACGGCTGCCGCACCCACTTCGAGACGCTGCAAGGGCTGCTGAAGACGCTGGGCGTGGGCTATGTGCGCGACCCTCGGTTGGTGCGCGGGCTGGACTACTACACGCGCACGACCTTCGAGGTGGTCGCCGAGCAGGGGCTGGGGTCGCAAAACGCGCTGTGCGGCGGTGGGCGCTATGACGGGCTGGTCGAGCAACTCGGCGGCGCGCCGACCCCTGCGCTGGGCGTCGGCATCGGCGTCGAGCGCACGCTGCTGGTGTTGCACGCCCTGAACGCGCCCTTGCCTGAACCGCCCCGTCTGGACGCCTTTGTGGTCGCGTTTGGCGACGCGGCGCGCCCCATCGCCCTGCAAATCGCCCAGCAGCTGCGCATGGCGGGCATCGCCTGCGACTTAGACCTCGAAGGGCGCAGCCCGAAAGCCCAGATGCGCCTCGCCAACCGCACAGGAGCGCGCTATGCCATCCTGCTGGGCGAGACCGAGCTGCAGACCGCCACCGCAACCGTCAAAGACCTCGCCAGCCACGAGCAGACCGCTGTGCCCCAAGCGGAGCTTGCCGCATGGATACGCCAACGACTGCCTTAGAGCCGCGCGATGTCGCCTACTTCCAACGCGGCGCGTGGGAGAATCCCCGCTTCTGGAGCCGTCTGGGGGGTCAGCCCGACCTCGTGGGCAAAACGGCGCTGGATCTCGGCTGCGGGCACGGCAGTCTGTGCATCGATATGGCGAAAGCGGGCGCGGCGCGCGTCGTCGGCGTCGACCTCAACGAGCGCCTCATCCGCTTCGCCCAGCAGAACCTGCAACGCAACTACCCCGAACTCGCCGACCGCGTGGAGTTTCACTGCATCGACATCGCCGACCTGCCCGAAGGCGACTTCGACCTGATGACCAGCAAGGACACCTTCGAGCATGTAATGGACTTGCCGAAGGTGCTACGCGACATGCGCGAGCGACTGAAATCGGGCGGCAGACTCTACGCCGCCATCGGACCCCTCTGGAACAGCCCCTTCGGCGACCACGACACGGTCAAGCGGCTGATTGGCGTCAACATCCCATGGGCGCACCTGTGGCTGCCTGACCGTCTGGTGCTTCGCGCCACGGCGAAACGGCTGGGCAGACCCCTGCAGTCCTACCGCGACTTGGGGATGAACATGCTGGCGTTCCGCGACTATCGGCGGATTATTCACGATGCGGGCTTCATGGTGGAGTTTTTCCAGCCGAACTGCAGTCGCCACCCCGTCGTGCGGATGTTCAGCCTTTTGCGCCACCTGCCGTTGGTCGGCGACTACTTTGTGAACAACCTGTATTGCATCCTGCGCAAGCCGTGAGGCGGTTCCTGTCTGTGTGGGTAGAGGCACGCCCCGCGCGCGCTTACCGCTGCGCGGCGCGGCACAGGTCGGCGAAGGCGCAGCGGCGGCAGTGGTCGCCAGGCGTGGGCGCAATCGTTGCGTGGCGCAGCCCATCAATCGCTTGAGTCAACAGGTGGCGCAGGCGGTTCTCCGCCTGACGCCACTGACCCTGCGTGAGCAGAACCACGCACCCGTTGTCCTCCCAGTTGCCTCTGTTGAACCGTTGCACGAGTTGTGTCTCGTTGGGCACGAAGCGCACCCGCTTGCCTGCCTTGAGACGGTCATACGCCAGCACGACCTGCGCGTTGGGCAGCAGGCTACGCACCGCATGCACATACAGCAGTCCTTGCACGGCGCGCCCGTCCAGAAAGTCGCTGCGTGCGGGCGCACTGCCCAGCTTGTAGTCCAGCACGAGCGCGACATCGCGTTGCGGGCTAAGATCGATGCGGTCAATCACGCCGCAGAGGGCAATCTCGCGCCCGTTTCCCAGTCGGTAGACCACACGGCGCGGCTGTCGCTGATTGTGCAGTGGCTCGGCAATCGCGCGTTCGTCTTCGTCGTCGGTTGCGCTGCCGAACGCCCACTCGCAGGCGTGCGGCTCCAGCCCGAACTGCTGCAGGTAGCGTGGCTCGCGCCAGCCGAATCGTCGCGCCAGCCGTTGCGCCAGCGCCCGCAGCACCTCAACCTGCCAATCGGGTAGGTCGGGCGCGCGCTCGGCTAACAGCGCCTGCAGATGCTCCACGAGCCGTTGCACCCACTCTTGCGGGTCGTGGCTGCGCGGGCGTTGGCGCATGGCGCGGCACAGCGTCGCGTGCGTGAGGCTGCCCACCTCGCGCAGGCTCAACTCGCGCGCCAGCGGGCGCAACCGCAGCACATACCGCGCGAAATGCTCGAACGGGCAGCGCAGCAGCGTCTCCAGCTCCGTGACGCTGAAAGGGCGCTCAAGGTCAGCGCGTCGGGCGCGGTGATCGGGATGGCGCAGAATCGGCGGCGGCTCGGCATACGGCGTCGGCTCGCGCAGCGACTGGTCGTAGGGGTGCAGCGCGTCTTCGGGCGCGGGCGTAATCGCTTCGAGGCTGTAGAAGCGCGTGCGCACGGCGTCGCCCAGACGCGCCTTAAGCGCCTCCAGATAGAACGAGGGCAGCGCGTCGCTGTCGCCCCCTTGCGTGCGCGGGTAGCTGAAGTAGAGCCGCTCGCGCGCGGCGTGCAGGATGCGCTGGAACAGCATCGGCTCGGCGGCTTGCGCGTCGGCGCGGGTAGGCAGGCACACTCCCTGCGCGCCCAGCGCGGCGTTGAGCGCGTTTCGCTCCCCCTCGCGCAAAAACGGGTCGTCAGGGCAGCGGCGCGGGAGCGTGCCCTCCAACACCTGCAGCGCGAAGGCGACCTGCGTCTCCACCAAGTCGGCGTGCTCCATCGGCAGCAGGCGCACGCCCGATGTGCCCAGCCGTTGCGTGTAGCGCGCGCCGCTCACCAGTCGCTCCAGTAGGTTCGTCGCCTCTGGCGCGCTGCGCCGTCGCCACTGGCGCGCGTAGGCATCTACCAGTTGCAGCCACTCGGCGAGGTCGCTCTCCTGTGTGGGCGCGCCCAAGTGCAGGATGAGCCGTCGGGCGACTTGGGGCAAACTGGCGGGCAGCCCCTGACGCCACTCGTGCAACCGCTGGAGCAGGCGGTGCAGATTGGGGTCTGCCGCGCGCGTCAAGGCAGCGTCCAGCCACGAGCGGGCAGACTGGCAGCGACGCAGCCTGTGCAACGGGCGCAGCGTCGCGTAGTCCAGCCGATGCGCAGGATGCTCCAGCCAGTGCAGCCAGTCCGCGCCGACGCCCACGCCCATCAGCAGGCGTATGCCATCCATCAGCCAGCGGATGCGCCACGAGCGCTCCAACGGCAGCCCGACCTCGCCCTGCAGGGGGATCTCGTAGCGGGCGAAGATGACCGCCAGCATCTCGGCGAGCGCGTCGGGCTGGCGCACCAGCAGCGCAATCTCATCCAGGGCGACGCCCTCCTGCTGCAGTTTCAGGATCTCGCGGGCGACCGTCTCCACCTCGTACAGCGGGTTCGGCGTGTCCAGGATGGTCATCTGTGGGGGCGCAACGGGCGCAGCGGGTATGAGAATCTCCTGCAGCGGCATGTCTGCCGCGCGAAGGATTGCTGCCAGCCGCGCGGTGGGGCGGTAGGCGTCGGGGTGCGCGTCGTCGTGCAGGGCGACCAGCGCAATCGTCGTGCGGGCGTCCAGAATGCGCAGCGCGGCGCAGTCCATCGCCGTCAGCTCCGTGAAGCCCGCCATCACCAACGGCAGCGCGGCGCGTGCTGGCAGCGCGTCCAGCAGGATTTGCCAGCCGCGAATCGGCTCCATCAGCCCCGCCTCTGTAAGGGCGGCTTGCCACGCGCGCCAGAGAGACGCCAGCTCGCGGGTCTTGCGCGTCCACTCCTCGCGCAGCGCGTCGTCGTCCAGTTCGGCGAGGGCGGCGTGCTGCTGCAGAACGGCGTCCGCGCCCTGCTCCAGCAGGTCAGGGGTCAAGCCGTCCATGCTCCAGTGGCAGAGGCTGTGCGCCAGCGCGCTGTGGAATCGGGGCGAGAGGCGCACCTTGCCGAAGTAGCTCGCTGGGATTAGCGTGCGCTCGCACGCCTCGCCGAGCAGGGCGACCATTTCAGGCGTCGGCTGCACAACGGGCGCGATTCCCGTCAGGGCACGCAGGAAGGCGTACCAGTCGTGGGTCTCGCCCGCGCCCGCCATCGCGCGCGCCGCGCCTGCAGGCAGAACCATCACGGCGCCCTCGCCCAGTGCGGACTTGGCTGCCTGTATCCCCTCACGATACGACGCGCACAAAAAGAGCCTCATGGCAGTGGAAACTAAATTGTACCTCGTCTTTTTGGCTCGCTCGTATGGGCGTATTCCACTGCAGGGGTTCTTCTACCAACCGCCGAGCCAAAGTTTATAAAAGCATGATGCTCTGTTGCAAAGAGGGGTGGCGATGTGGAATAACCCCCCCGATGGAGGAATATGCCTATGCGAGAGAGCCGATT